>JAABUS010000400.1_pt1 | contig 110953 bp, 111 predicted proteins | sample 5560161 | NCBI WGS metagenome assembly JAABUS01 (sample SAMN10711885, study PRJNA513376) | rock metagenome | isolation source: Antarctica rocks | place: Antarctica: Victoria Land, Trio Nunatak nord | collected 2016-01-04
CGGCATAAAACTAGCGATAGCGATATATATAAATACCTTAGGTAGGAACGCGACGGTCGTAATATTTTTAATTAAACTAGATTAATTAATTTATTTACTCCTCGCGTCTCTGATCCCTACTACTACAGAATAATACTAGGGGACGGAGATAAGCGGAAGGGCCGATATTGATAACCTAGTACTAGCTATAGTACTAGCTCTAGGGGTGCCGCTGGAGGATAAAAGCCACCTCTCTGATCATCTTCGCCCGTCCGATATCTGAACACGCCAAGACGAGACGATCTATAAAGTTGCAAGTGAAATAGCATGAATGGATCCATCACGCTTGAAAGCCAGTATCCTCGTCTCTCTCCCTGTGAGATAACACCCTTTCCTTTCCACCTCAAACATCTTGCGGATCTGCGGATACACCTTCTTTTCCATCTCCTCATTCTCTTGGACTTCCGTATTGACCGCAACACCGATCTTCTTTCGAGCGGGATCCATCTCCAGCTTTGTGGGTTTCTTGAAGTCTTTAAATTTCAAGGTAGGTCTATAAAACGTCGCTTCTTCCCTTTCTCTAATGCCAGCGTTGAACAACAGACTACCTATAAGTTACGGCCATAGCGCTCCAGATCCAGCTAAACACGACAGGTTCAATCTTGAATCATGATCTCGGTACCATCATAAGCCGATAAAGAGAGCTTTTCTACCGAATAAACTCGGTTCCTCCACGTAGCCTTTAAGGGGCATAATCCTTGGTTCAACGCTAGCGTGAACATGACGCCCACGTGAATAAAGATCGGCCGAAAATGAGGATTTGCTCGTACCATTAGCTGATCGGAGCCTGATCTAAAAGTTTGGACCGACAAGGCATTCTCCGAGTATTGCAGAACAGATGCTTCGTAATGCCTGGTTTGCAGGCGAAAATTATATCATGTGATAGAGAATCTATCAAGTATGAGGGAGTATAGGTAGCACGTATCATATGTTGTCGTCTAGTAATAACATAAGGCTTCGTTCTCATCACACGTCTGGCGCTCAAAGCAAGCACTCCATCCGCCGCCATACCTAAGTACTGACCGGCTCCTTCTGAGCCTCCGCCCCTGCCATTCCTCCCTCCCCCTTCGGCGCCGCCTGAAACTCAGAAAAGAACTCCTCATCGTTCTCCAACTCTTCCTTAACGATATCCAGTCCCCCCACCAACTCCCCCTTCAAATAAAGCTGCGGAAATGTAGGCCAATCACTCCAATCCTTCAAGCCCTGCCTCACCTCCTCATCCGCCAGAATATTAAAAAACCCATACCGCACGCCCTTCTCCCTCAATAAGCCCACCAATTGCCTACTAAACCCACACTGTGGCATACTCGGCGTGCCCTTCATGAATAACATAACAGGCGCTGCCTTCACCAGCTCGCTCAACCGCTTGTCCAATTCTTCTTTTTGACCTTGTGTAGACGACATGTCGGGTGCTGTAGCCACATCTCCACTCTCAGGCGCATAATTACTCAGATCATTCGTCTTCTCCGTCTCCTGTCCACCATCCTCCTTCCCGTTCTCCCTGGGCACCACATCCAAGGCCGGCGGTAGCCCAAGCTTCCCCGCATTTCCACCCTTCCCCGCATGCCTCTCCACCGCATCTCTAATCTTGCTCGCATCACTCCCACTCACGCTCTCAAGAACTTTCCCATCGCGCTGCAGCACGAGAAAGGGCACGGCGGAGACGTCGTAGGATTCGGAAATGTCGGGCAGAGCTTCGGCGTCCAGGCTGAGGAAGGTAATTGTAGGAGGTGACTGTGAGGGGTAGGAAGAGGCGAGGGTTTCGAGAATTAGGCGCGTTTGTTTGCAGGGGGCGGCCCAGGGGGTGTGGAAGGAGATTATGGCGAGGGAGGTGGGGGAGAGGGAGGAGAGGTGGGTGTGGAAGGAAGTGTCGGTGGTTATGTCTGTTAATGAGGACATGGTGGCGGTGTTGTGGTTAAGGTGGAGAGGTCGAAAGTTGAGAGAAAGGCGGTTAAAGTATTGAACGAAGCAATCGCGGGCTCGTTGATCACGCTCTTTGCGACAATTGCTGGTAGATTGGTTTGTTCGGGGTGTAGAGTTACAGTACTATTGGTGAGATTGTTTGTTGTCGTTTGAAAAGTGACTATTTACCTGCTAAGTAATCAGTGAACTTTTAGAAAAGAAAACATCGAATATCACGCATCGATGACGCCACGTTCCAAACCGGCGCACCGGGGTGCCGAGACCTTACAACACACCATGCTAGCGGCTCGTATTAGCGTATATTGACTCTGTCAGTCAACAACCATCAGCTTTCGTTTCAACATTCACTGCTAATTCAAATCTACATTCACTGATATGATTGAATTCACAATAGTGCATGGTCTCACCGGTCAAATATGGCTCGTTGACACGTGATCCATTTTCCATTCCAGAATTATACAGCATGGAATAATGATGTTCATCAGCGCATAGATACATCAATCGCTCTGAGGCTCATCCATATTGAGCCAAGCAGCTCTACACTCTACTCCCTCTTTCCTGACATGTCGCTTCGGATCGTCCAACACGCTCAGCAGCCCCCTCGTCACAGTATTCCTATACGGTAAAAGCGTACTATCCTTTACTCTCCCAGGAAAGATCCGCAAGCATCTCAATGCGTTGTGGCGAACGCTGGTTATATTGGCCTTGGTCTTAGCGGCAGATTTCAGTAGCCTGCTAACCAAGCTTCCCATGTGTCCTTCTACAGCCTTGGGGCTCACTTGGCTCACGACGGTAAGACTTTGAATGGTGGCGGCTCTGACATCGGCCTCCTCTAGATCAAGGCTCTGCAATAATAGTGGTAGGAGTGTGTCGATCTCAGACATAATCACCTCTGTAGGCATGTGCTCAAGTATGCCGGACAATGCTATTAAGTAGTTGGGTTTGATCGAAGTTTCAGCACTCCGAAAGTCTTTAGCAATTGTTGGAACGCAGATGTTGAACACCTTCTGCTTCGCGAGCAATCGGATCACAGTACCGTTCTCCTTGGACAGGATCTCGTCTGGCGCGAGAAGTAGTGCAAAGCCGCGAGCACTCGCGAGGCCACAGTGGCTGTTTGGTAGGAGAGATAGGAGACGCTCGAGCACTTTCTCTGTGTGCACGAGTCGAAGGACCAGCCCCTTGGCTTCCCAGAAGATGACACGGACAGCATTTTGAGAGACGGTAGTCGTCTCTAGTAAAACAGAGATGAGATTACGAAGATAGTTGGTGATATCATCGGTCTCCGTTGGGGGTAGAAATTTGTTGGTCAACAGCCCGATCTGTCGCAGGATAGTCTGTCGGACTGCAGGCACATCTTCGACTAGAGCGAGCCTGACCAACTCTGCAAGCAGTCTCTGTATCGAGCTGTTGTCAACATCGGTGTATTGCAGGGCAGACTGAACTTCATCAGTATGTTAGACCCTAGATTTGCACGGGATCTCTTACGGTCTTTCCAACGCCTGCCATCAAAGCCGTCGAGAGGATCATTGTTGATCTCTCCATTTTTGATGTGTTCTTGTTGAATAGCGCTGGTGTAAAAGGAGTAGCCTCATCTGCAAAAAGAGAATAGACCTGACTTGCTACCGAATTCTGCTTGTGGTCATCAAGAGCGCGAACAATCATGGTTAGCAGTCGTCCAAGTATCTCTAAGGTGGCGTCTTCGTTTAGAGCAGTGACAGGTGCCTTACCTGTAGCTGCGAGAACTACTTTCTTAGTAAGGCCAACCACTATCTTCTCGTGATAGCTGCTCAAATTGGAGTCATGGGGAAGATCTCGCTGACTTAGTGCGTAATGTAAGGTGGAGAGGATCGCTCGAGGGTAATTCGAGGATCCTTCGTTCTGTAATACCACATCCAGTCTGTTCAGTAGTCGACGAACGAGTGTGTCCGAAACAAATTTCTCCACACTGAGCTGGGCTAGACCTTCCAACGTGATCAGATACTCTTGGCTGTCGGACGGGCTAGACTCTGGTAGTTTGGCCATGAAAGCCGGGAACGTTATGTGCATGATCAGGTCGGGCTTGATCCTAGACACCTCAACTAAAGCTCGGACTGCTTCCTGTTTTAAGTCATCTTTTCCACTCGGGTCCTCAATCAGTACAATTTCGTCGAAATACTGCACAGCCATGCCAATCTCATTGTCCTGAAGGTACTTTCGAAGCAGGCACAACCGAAGTAGTGCCTTTAAAGCGACCACGCGAAATGAAATCTCGTCTGCTGCGGTACTCATCAAAGCCTGGGTTATCAGCTCGAAGAGTCGGTCCTTGAAGGGCTCAAGGGGGTTTTCGACGGTCGTTGTTGGAGCTGGTATGCTTGGTGTGCCGTACACCGCAATGGCTGAATCGAGCAACAGCACTAGAACTTCTAAAAGTGCTCTCTGTTGTGCTATGCTCTCGGCGTCTTGGTACAATGTATTCAGAGGTGGCACGACGGCTTTGACGATGAGGTAGAGTGCAACAGGAGAGGCTATGCCAAGTGCGCTGAGTATCTGACCAGCTGGCTTTGCCTGCTTGTGCTGTGGCTCCTGAAGTTGCTCATTGCACTCTTCCGTGATTGGCCGTAAGTACCTAGCAAGATGCGTCTTCGGATCCGTCGAACTTAAACCTCGACTAAGCCGGATCGCAATAGATTGCAACGCAACAAGTGTCTCCTCCGCCAGGTCTTCTTCCTGGACATTGAGAATCTCGAACTTCAAGGAATCCCAAAGAGTGACGGAATAATTTGAGACTGTTGTGATACCGTACGAAGACGCACAAGCAGCAATAGTCTGCAGAACATCTTTCTACACTATGTTAGATAGGGTTGTCACGGATGGTCATGGCACACTCTCACCTTGACGTTTGGCGATGTAGAGTCAAGCTTGTCGATAAGTTGGGGGAATGCATAAGGTGCAAAACTCCCGGATGCGGCTATACAATCTCTGAGACGATTTTTTAGATCGTGTGCGGTAATCCCGAATGGATCATCTGGTGGAGGTCGGAAAGTGATTGGAAAATAGCAGAAAACTGAGTCGAACAACGTCTAGAGTTTGTGAGCAGCCTTCTCGGCTGGAGTGAAGGATAGGGCAGACCTCAGCATGAGCAGAGATTTCCCATTCTACCATGACGACCTTCAGTATGGAGAAGATGACCATCAGGTTTCTGGGGTCTTTCTCTCCACTGACGAGATCTGTGACGCCTATGATAGATTCATTTCCCATCTCTTTGAGCGCAGCACGGTGCTTTGACATCAAGTCATTGAGTAGCTCGAGGATCTCTAGTCTTCGTGCTTGAGGGCGTATTTGCAGGTCTTGGAAGTGCTCGAGCATCCTGAGACGATATCAGCCGCGGGGCTTGCATGGAGTACATACATAAAGCAAAAAAGTTTTTCGGTCCCAAGGTCCGGCAAGAATCATTTCGTGAAATCGCTCTCCTGTTGTCGGGCTTCCAGGAAGACATGCTGATTCACTTACTCACGCTCTGAACGTCATAGTCGCCATCTCCTTGTTGAACCTTCCTAGCTCCTGCAGCTTTCTAAGTCCCCCAATAGCTCCTCCATCCTCAACACGATCGCAGAGGAATTGACAGAGTACTTGTATCTGCTGCCGCGAAAGAAACGTTGATTGTAAGTGACGGATTATTTGAGAGAGATAGTCGATCGTCCTGGCACGAATCGTAGCATCCTCATCATTGATATTCTCGCCCAAAGATTGGACGACCTCAATCAAAGTTGACTGCTTTGATTCAAGCCCTGGATGTTGGTTAGCACTGGTGACTAATCGCAGCTGTGGGACACAGTACGTACGATTGGCGGTATTCTTTGCAATCCCCAAGGCTTTTGGCTTGTCAGTGTTCACTGTAAGCAGGTATCTCTGGACCTCGGACATCGTCAGTGTTGATTGTGTTGTTGCAGTCCAGGATTTCGAGAAACATAATCTTAGGCTAGATTCGCCTTAGAAGGATTCACCCCTCAACCGGCCACACCCCTCGGTCGGCCACCCTGTAGGGCTAGGTACCCGGGAATCCTTGGTTTTCTTTCTCCGGGCTCTAGCTCTAGGGATCTCTTAGGGGGTGGGCGATTAATCATCATATTTTACGAACCACACAAGTATGAACAAATATTTTGGTACGAAAATCATAGCAATTAGTTATTGCTACAACTTTGTACTCGGGGTCCTGATATCAAAACTGCTGTTTGAGGAGTTATAGTAGAGTGGCCGATTGAGGGGTGTGGCCGGTTGAGGGGTGAATCCTACCAGCACGTCTTTCCGCCTTCGGCTTTCCCCTAGATTCTCATCCGAAATTGTCAAGTATGGCAGCGCAGATGAATGACGGTCTAGCCTCATGCAAAGTTGTTCTGGCTGCCACTGTGGCCAAAGACCTCCTGGCCGAAGTATCGCAAGGCCTTTCGAAGCTAGAAAAGCCTCCTCTCCTGGTTGGGTTTCTTGCACATAAAGATCCAGCTGCACGCAAATATGCGGAATGGACTGATCGGACCTGCCATGAAAAGTGAGAATGCACGTTTGTCTCCATTTGCTTATCTACGTGTTTTATCAATTATTTCGGAGTGTATTCTTCTGACACTTCATGTTCAGCGGTTTCAAGTTTGAACTACGCGAAGTTGATCGCGAAGAATTGGAGTCAAGTATCATCGGCGCGAATGAAGATGAAGGAGTGAACGGCGTCATCGTCTACTACCCAATTTTTGGCAATCGTCAAGACCAGTACCTCCAACAGGTGACAGATGTCAGTAAAGATGTCGAGGGTCTCAGTCATCGTTATATCTTCAAGTTGTACCACAACGAGCGTTTCCTTGACAAAGAAATGACGCAGAAGAGCCTTCTACCTTGTACCCCACTGGCTGTTCTAAAGATCTTAGACTATTTGAGAGTCTACAACAGCATACTACCATACGGGAACAGACTATTCGGCAGGTCGATCACTGTAGTCAACAGATCTGAGACTGTAGGGCGACCACTGGCCGCCTTATTGGCAAACGATGGAGCATGTGTCTACAGTGTGGACGCCACTGGGGTCCAGCAATTCGCCAGAGGAGAAGGGATCAAGAATATCAGGCACAATGTCGTTGAGAAGACGGGATGGGGTTTGGAGGATTGCCTACCACTCAGCGATGTAGTAATAGGCGGAGTGCCCGGAGAAGCCTTCAAGATTCCTACAAAACTCTTGAGGGAAGGAGCTGTGTGCATTAATTTCTCTACGGAAAAGGTGGGTGGCTCCCTATGTGATTGAGACTAGGCTACTGATTCATCTTCTTGAATGCTAGAATTTCGATAAGGATGTCAAGGACAAAGCCTCGATGTATGTCCCAGCCATAGGGAAGGTGACCATTGTGGTATTGCTTCGGAATCTCTTGGTGAGTGAATACTGACGGCGGCCATGAACTCTTACTGATCTCCAGACAGAGACTTGTTCATAATAGGCAGGCAAAGCTCTCTGACCACAGCTAACGGTCCGGAGACCCCAAGAAGCAAATCATACAGACATGTCTCCAAGGGTTACCGCGAGTAGGAGCGCATTCCAGCATCGTTCTAAAGACATCACATTTATAAAACGAACGGTTCTTGGACACAAGTTGACTCGGCCGAACATTTACACCAGTGTCCCCAACCGCTAGACGCTTGCACGCTCACGAATTGTATAACCAACATGTAAGGGAATATTTGCCGGTATCAGGTTTCAGACAACAAGCCTCCCGGCGCATCTCTCCGGCGCATGCAACTAGCTTTGGCTCTTGAAGGCGAGACCCACGAAAAGAAGTTGCCAAGATTGCCAACACCTTATTGGCAATCCTTCCTCCCAAAATCAACTCTTGCACATCTGAGCCCCCCCCTCACATTCTAGGCGCCCGACCACTTGAAAGATGTTCCAAGTGACGTGAGATAGTGAGACTTTCAATGACTGATGACACAGCAGTACTGTTCTCGGTAGAGTGCGGCACTTAGCTGATTCCCTTGGTACTTTGTCGCGTCACGTGGGTTCAATTGATCAATCCATCTCGAAGGAGATTGCCGCCAACGTTGGTGGCCCGTCTTTTGGCACCAATCCTTGGTCGAGGATCAAACAAGCGTCTGGTCGTTAGGTAAGTCGACCCTGATAACCACGTTTCGCTCCCATTTTAGCTCAGCATCCCCGTGTCTTCTACTTCCAAGCGGCGCTAATGTAGCTAGCTACTAGACCCAATAAAGTATATCGTACATTCTACTGGCTATCTCCGATCCTTAATACCGCATTATGATAGTGCTTTCAGGGACGCGATGTAGTAGACAAACGTTGCTGTCACCAGCTCCCTACCTACTTTACCTACGTCGCTGTCCGTTCCTATAGTAGGCTTATTACTAGGCAATCCAGTTTACGACAGCGACAGTAACGCGTAGTTTATCGTGATATGTAGCGAGCTTCTTTAGCGCCGCTTGGAAATAGAAACGACCAGCATCATGTGTGTGGCACTCTGGCCAGCGATCATCTTCATTCTGACATACTTTGCTGCAGGCGTGGATGTCTTACTTTCAGGCACAGCAGACTCGGGAGTATTCCTTCCTGGCTAGCACTAAACTATTAATCGGACACACCGGTACCTTTCACCCAAATGCTTTGCTCTTCTTTCGTTTCTCCACACTGGATCGGAGGCGGACCCAGCCACGGACAGATTCGACAACAGCAAGGCCTCCGACAGGTCGCGTCCCTGAGAAGTACACGACAACACGGCCATGTCTGCTCTCAGTCCTCCACCAGATATTAATCTGAAAGCCGACAAAGGACCACATGTGATAGGCGCTGGGATTACCCTGATAATATTGCCTACTGTGTTCGTTATATTGCGCTTCATCTCGAGAGGGATCGCGCGCGCTGGCCTTTGGTGGGATGACCTGCTGGTCGTGGTATCACTCCTCCTCAATTATGGACCCAATGCGGCGATGATGATATGTGAGTCTTATCGACTGCGTGCTTGGAGCAGTGCAAGTGGGGCTGATAGGTGTTTCAGCGGCGCGAACGAACGGCTTTGGAAGACATCTATGGGCTCTTCCAGATCCAACTCATAATACTGGTCAATTTCTGCACATCCTTTACATCTACATTATCTTCTACTACTCCGCCGTGGTGGCAATTAAGTTTTGCATGTGAGAATGGCTGTTCGAGTAAGCAGCTGCAATGCGACAAGCTGACCAGAAGTCAACCTTTAGACTCACGTTCTACCGTCGAATCTTTCCAGTCACAGAGATCAGAATATGGCTGTACATTGGATATGGGCTAGTGGGCTGCTATGCTATAGCAACACTTTGTTCCACAATATTCCAATGGTGGGCTTCTCACTTAGACCATTCCAAGGCGCATGGCTGACAAGGCATGAAGTCAACCGATACATGGATTTTGGGACAAAAGTATTCCTTCGCACTGTGTCTCGGGCGATGATATCCTCGTTGTTCCTGGTGCGATCAATGCTGTTCTCGACGGATATGTAATTCTGCTGGTAGGTCGCCGAACAAGCACGCAATTTATCTATCACTAACAATGTTCTTGCAGCCTCTACCCTTGCTCTGGCGTCTTCGGACTACCCAAAAGCAAAAGCTCACCTTGACAGGTATCTTCTCTTGCGGTGGATTGTGAGTTTTCACTCTAATGCTCCAGGCGCTCCCACTCACCACATCCTTGCTAATACTATCAACCAGTGTCTGTATTATCAGCATCATCCGTCTTATCGTGCTAGCCAGATTAGAAGCATACGATGTCACATGTAAGCCTCGTCTCGGATCCAGCGCAGCGGATCATCGACTAATAGCGCTCTTGCAGGGAATTACGTAGACGCAGCCATATGGTCGGCAGCTGAACCCAGCATGGGCGTCATCGCTGCTTGTATACCTTCCCTGCGCCCACTCTTCTCCATGGTCTTCAAGGGGAAGCCTGGCGGTCCAACAATGGCCCCAAAGAGCGCACAAGCAACCACCAGCAGTAGCTCATCTCGAATGATTTGGCCTATGCGGACCAATGTTGAGGAGCCTGCTGGAGGCTTCACGCGGTTAGAGGACGGCCAAGATCGATGGGGCCATAATGCCAATATTCATGGAGGCAAGAACAAGGGCCAGACTGGCGAGGACGAGATCAATCTTGGGGAGATGAATGTGCCAAATCGCGGGATCAAGGTTAAGAATGTGATCACTGTCACCTCGGAAGCATGGGACTATAAGGATCGGATCTATTAATGTTTTGTCTTTTCGTATTGCGTGACTCCTAGAGGCAAATCATACATGTGGGATCTATATACCAATCACAAAGGGTTTAATGAGGATTGAAATATATTGGGAGTATATAAAGCAGGTGTGAGCTGCAGAGCAGCATAGCATATATGATTTGCAAACGATTTCATCGATAATCATGTAGTCCGAGTGCGCCCCTCGATCAGCCTGAACATGACTTCAAACCAGACAGCCACTAAGATTAGATAGCCGAGGACGCCAAGATTCTTCGCCCAACAAACTTCAACTTGTGCGCAGACCTTTTATTAACCCAACTGCGAACTATTACGTTGCCTATCACAATGCTGCGACAAATGTAAGTCATTGCGAAGCTGTCCCTATACCTCCCTAGCCCACATGTACACCAAATTAAAATCCCCAGCAAACCCAAGAACGCCCGCTCAAAGCGCGCCCTTGCAAAACAGGAGGCCCTCCCCATTGAAAACACAAAAACCACCCTCCTGCTCCGCGGCACCTCCTCTTCCGATCTGATAAACACACTCCTCACAGATCTTCACTCTCTCAAACGCCCCCACTCAGTGCGCTTCACAAAGAAGAACTCAATACACCCCTTCGAAGACCCGTCGTCACTGGAATTTTTCTCGCAGAAGAACGATGCAAGCTTGCTGGTTTTCGGCAGCCATACCAAGAAGCGACCACACACGCTAACTTGGGTGAGATGTTTTGGCGGCGCCGTGCTGGATATGCTGGAGCTGCATGTCATACAGGAGACTGCAAGGACATTACAGCAATTCAAAAGCCAGAAGTGCAAAATCGGCGTCAAGCCCCTCCTGTCCTTCTCTGGCACCCAATTCGACTCTCCTTCTCCAAATGCCTACACGCTCGCAAAAAGTATCTTTACAGATTTCTTCCGCGGTGGCGAAACGAAGGAGGTAGATGTGGAGGGGTTGCAATTGCTGATTAGTTTTTTCGCTGGTGAGGATGCGGAAGGTGGGGAGAAGGCGAAGATCCAGATGCGCTGTTGGAGAATAGTTACGAAGAGGAGTGGACAGAAAGTTCCTAGGGTTGAGGTGGAGGAGATGGGGCCGAGAATGGACTTTAGGGTTGGAAGGGTTAGGGAGGCGGAGAATGGGGTATGGAAGGAGAGTATGAAGAGAGCAAAGGGTCATGATGTGGGTTGTCTACTGTTCTGGAATGATGGTGGTTGTGCTAATGGGTGCATGTGTAGGCGAAACCTAAGAAGAATGTGGAGACTGATATTGTTGGTGACAAGATCGGGAGAATACACCTCGGCAGGCAGGATCTGAGTGAGCTGCAGACCAGGAAGATGAAGGGTCTGAAACGGGGAAGAGATACCGATGTTGACAAAGAGGAAGAAGAGGATGAAGATGTGATTAGCGTGGATGATGGCGACTCTAATTCTGACGGTGGTGTCGAGGTGAAGAGACCCAGATTGGCCTGATTGTGGCTTGTCACGTCTGTCCTATTTAGCGAGGCGCTCTGGAGTATCGCTCCTACGAACGGTGTAAGGCAGATAGTCATTTTACTAGGTCATCAATGTCTGGTAATGCATCGATATCTTGAAGACGCATCCATTGCTGTCTCGGCAGTTCCGAAAGAACCAGGTTGGCTCGACAATTACAGGGTCACAGTATGCAGAGCTCAAACAGACGTTGTGTGTCAACGGTGTCGCCTTCCTTCAAAGTCTCGGTGCCCGTGTGCTAGCGCGCCAACGGCAAACCTTCCCGAATTGTTTCAAACTCGGAGCTCAATTGTCAACACTGCAAGCTCACAACATCAACACTGATGCAATGAAATTGGGCACTTGAGGTGCGTGGATGGATGTCTGGAGGTGGGGAGCATCTCAAGGATGAAGTTGGCAGCCAAAATCATCCTCAATATCCTGCTTATTACAGCTAATGTGCTCTACCAGGGCTCGAAGCTACAGGTAGTGACGGCTGGAGCTATTGCTGGCTTGGTGTCAAGGTGTACATTGACTGTGATAATATCATTGAAGTGTCTATAGCTAATAGCGGAGAAGATTTTGCATAGCCCCCCTCGACGTCCTCAAAATTCGCCTCCAGCTCCAAATCCACTCACTCGCCGACTCGCTCTCCAGAAGGACTAAGACCGGGAAAGCACGTTACAGCGCCATCGATACGTGTAAAAACATACTACGTGATGAAGGGATCAGAGCATTCTGGAAAGGCAACCTAAGTGCCGAATTGCTCTACGTAAACTACGGCGCCATTCAGTTCTCCTCATACCGCTTCATTAGCCAATCCCTGAAACCCCTCAAACTTCCTAATGGCGCTGAAGCTTTCGTCTCTGGCGCCGTTGCTGGAGCATCGGCTACTACCGTCACGTATCCTTTCGATCTGCTTCGTACTCGATTTGCTGCGCAGGGTCCGGAGAGGGTGTATACTAGCTTCAGAGGCGCCATCAGGGATATTTGGCGAGATGAGGGTTTGAAGGGGTATTTTCGGGGTGTTGGTGCTGGAGTGGGCCAAGTCGTGCCTTACATGGGGTTATTCTTTGCTGGTTATGAGACTCTACGCCCGCTGCTGGCGCCTATTCATCTTCCTTTCGGATCTGGAGATGCGATGGCTGGTGTTACGGCGAGTGTGTTGGCTAAAACGGGTGTTTTCCCTTTGGATTTGATTAGGAAGCGATTGCAGGTTCAGGGACCGACGAGGGCGCGATATGTTGGAGGGACGATACCCGTGTATGGAACGGGCGTTTGGAACACTGGCAACAGTATCGTTCGGCGCGAGGGATGGAGAGGGTTGTATAGAGGTATGGGGGTCGGATTAGTCAAGTCTGCGCCGGCTAGTGCTATCACTATGTGGACTTATGAGAGGGCGATCAGGGTGATGAAGGAGCTGAAAGAGCCGGGTGTTGAGATTTGACGTTGCCAATGCATCAATAGGAAGAAGTCTTCAAGCTGATTTTTTCGCACTGGGGTTTCATTTCGAAATGACATCTATAAGCGTGCGCTCCTGATCATAGGCTTACATATGTCGAGGCTGGAGGTCTCAATGCTGGATGCACTTATCCCATCAGGTATTCCAGGTGCTTCAACAGCATCCCCAACCTTCGAATCGCTGGCCGTTCTTGAAGCGCTCCGTCTGGACTAGCTTTTGCAGCCTTCACCTCTTCGCGAGCTTCCTTCACCAAGGGCAACATGTCACCCCAAACTTCGTCATGGTACCTGTTCAGAATATTGGCCCAAGGCTGAATATCATCAAATTTTGCGTCCGAGAAGCTGTCTCCATGGAAATAGTTGGAAGGGTGGACCGGCTCCCATGAAGTACCGAAATCAGGCATGAGATCTAGCGGATTCATTGGAGCTAAGGGGTCAGTGGACTTGTCTTGTCGCTGATTCCCTAGCAATTCCTCATTTCTCCCTGAACCATACTCGAGGGCTAGAAGATCATCAGAATCGTCTGCTTCAGTTTCGATGGTGAAGTCATTCTTGGAGAGAAGGGCTACGACAGCCGCGCCATCGCTGTTTTGGATAAGTGTTTCATCCTCTGGATTTATGACGCTCTGGCTGTTCGCTTCGACCTGAAAAGGGAATGGATTGTCATACTCGTCATCTTTCAGAGAACGGGCTGCTAAATCTCTCATCGCTGGCAAATCATAGCCCATGGATTCAGAGTCAGGCTCAAGCCCTTGGGACCTTGCCATAAATTCGTCGAACTCGACCTGGCCTTCTTGTGTGCTGATGGCCCGTTCCGATCTGAACGACTCTCCTGCTAAAGACCTTTCTAATATAGCATCGTCTCCACAGACTGTCGAAGCCTGCGACGAAGAGGAAGCTTCACCGGGATTTGCTGAGCTGGAAGCTGAAGCTACTTTGCGTGCGTCCGCGTTTAGCGACGCGAGGCTATTAGTAACGCTACCTGGTGATGGCCGTCGGAATGAAGACTGCAACAGCCCTGGAGTAGATGCTCTAATTGTTCCAGGAAGAGAGGCTGTTTTATGCATGACCGTCTCGGGTCCTTGAATCTCAGAGTGGTTATCTTCTTTACTTTTTGCCTTTTTGCTCATCGTCGTCTAGAGCTCGCGACGAGTACACCCTGAATGTTTAGAGAGCGATAGAGAGAAGTATAGTTGATAGCGGATTAGACTAACGAGAGTTCATCTAGTCGGATGATGTTAAACAGAATACAAATAGGCCTTGTCCGCCCAGGCATAGATAGTTGTTGATGGACCAAAGGAACGTAGTAACTCCGTAATATGTAGAGTACACCAGAGTCAAAGCCAAACCAGAGTCAAAGCCCGGCATGTATTAGGAACGCCAAACAGATTGCTTAGCTGCCGATTAAATCATAAATTTAGACGATGAGGAATATTGTGATATAAGGTATGTTTGGTGTTCCAGAAAAGAGAGAGGCTCTGCAGCAAGTGACGCACTATGGAGCTCTCTAATCCTTGGCGCTCTTCCCATTGAAACCAACTTCATCCTTACCAAGTCCACTATTCTTACTAATTCTATAATTGAAGAACTCAGAAGGCTTTGCAAGAGATTATGATACTGACACACCATATACCCTGAGGATACTATTCGACCAGCCCATCGAGTTAGGCATCCGCCAGATACACACGCGCTTACCTTCCGCCTTCATACAGCGTCCTCCTACGCCGCTCCTCAAAAGCACCCTGTTGCGGTCGCCAATAGACAACTCGAACTCTGAGATAGTCGTGCATCTCTGGAGACGAGCACATCATCTGAGAGCGACAAGGTCTTGGTCATTGCATTGCAGGAGGTCATATCAGGCATTGCATTTGTGGTGGTGCCTTGAGGTGGACTCGCGAAGATGGTAGCTCCTGATGAGCCCACCCAGCCAACATGGAAATTCACACAGTAAGTTCTGCCCAATGTTGTGTTTGAGAAAGTGAAGGAGGTTACCCTGGGCCGCATCTTGTCCCTATTACTAGAAGACATTTCTTCACCCGGTATCCACAACTATCCATATAACAATGGAGGCGCCCGGAATAGAGGCGTCTCAGCTAGATACAGCAGCGCTAGATGCCGCACTCGCAACAGCATATGGGAATTGGCTAAATTGTGAATCCAGGTGCTTTGGTGATAAAGGCGATGTTGAAGACATCACAGAAGGTGGGTGTTGATCGTGTTGTCCCAACACGTACAAATGGTCACTGACATGGATCTCGCTACCAGCGGACATAATATCAACAGTCGAGTTCGACCATACGGGCAATTACCTAGCTACTGGCGACAAAGGAGGTAGAGTGGTGCTTTTCGAGAGGAATGAGTCGGTCAGTAAAGAGTTGATTCCAAGCTTCCAGCAAGCTTGCATACCCTTGAGTATTCGAGACTGACCGTTGGTAGAAGAAAACATGCGAATATAAATTCCACACTGAGTTCCAGTCCCACGAACCAGAATTCGACTACCTGAAATCCTTGGAGATCGAAGAGAAGATTAATAAGATCAAATGGTGTCGAAGACAGAATGCCTCTCACTACCTTCTTTCGACGAATGACAAGACCATCAAGCTCTGGAAAGTCTTCGAGAAGTCTCTGAAAGTGGTAGCCGAAAACAACCTCTCACACGACCTAACCCCTGGTGGTGCCCTTGGTGGCGGTGGAGGACCTCCACGATCACACCCTGCTGGAACATTTACAGATGCCTCGTCGCTAAAACTGCCTCGCCTAACACATCATGATACGGTCGTCGCCGCTGTCCCTCGTCGAAATTACGCTAATGCCCACGCCTACCACATTAACAGTATCTCCGTCAACAGCGATGGAGAGACGTTTATCAGCAGTGATGATTTACGGATTAATCTATGGAACCTCAACATACAAGACCAGAGCTTCAACATTGTCGACATAAAACCTACAAACATGGAGGAGCTGACAGAGGTGATCACCGCAGCCGAGTTTCACCCACAAAGCTGTAATTGGTTCATGTACGCAAGCTCAAAAGGCACAATCAAGCTCGCCGACATGCGAGAGAATGCCCTTTGCGACCAGCATGCGAAACGTAAGTCTTGCCCTCTCAATCGTACACGAGTTAGGAACTGATATTTAGCTACACAGAATTCGAACAAGAAGAAGATCCTTCAGCGCGTTCTTTCTTTTCCGAAATCATATCCTCTATCTCCGACGTCCGATTCTCCCACGATGGCCGGTACATTCTATCACGCGACTACCTGACAGTCAAGATCTGGGATGTTAATATGGAGCGAACGCCTGTCAAGACCATACCGATTCACGAACACCTCCGACCTCGACTTTGCGATACATATGAGAACGACAGCATCTTCGACAAGTTTGAGGTCGTCTTCTCCGGGGATGCCAAGAACGTCATGACTGGCAGCTACAACAACAACTTCATGATCTACCCCTCGGATCCCGAGAAAGAGACGGAGGTTGTGCTTCAAGCTGATAAGTCAGCGTTCAAGCAGAAGAAGATTGGGGTTCCTACTCCGATCAATTCCTCTACGAGCCCTACGAACGGACCCGCAAATAAGAAAGGCAACTCTCGAGCTGGCAGCCCAGCAGCCGGAGCAGGAGGCCAAGGCGGGCGAATGAAGAAGGAGACTGATGCTGACCAAATCGACTTCAACAAGAAAATCTTGCATATGAGCTGGCATCCATTTGAAGACAGCATAGCGATCGCGGCTACGAACAATGTATGTCAACCTCTATAAGCTCTCCAATAAATTCTTGCTAACAAGTCTACTTCAGCTATTCGTTTTTTCGGCATTGTAAGCAACCAGCGCGTTCATATAGCGTGGTCTCAAGTCACATGGTCAGGTGGCTGGTGACCTTTCATCTGCCTTCACACAGTGCTAGCATTACATCCTTCTACTGGATGAACCACTGAACTTCAGATCGGGCAGGCACGAACAGTCTCAGGACTGATAGACGCGAGGTGAACCACTCAGGTTAGAAGGCGGCGGCGTTCTTGAAGCATGGACAATGACGGGACGAATGAGCTTGCTTGAGGATGATTGAATGCATTTCCAGGTGGTCAAGTTTTCACAGTGGTAATGATGCATTGGAAGCGCTGGCTGTGAGTGGTGGTAGAATCAAGACTTCGTAGATAAAGCTCAATACTCACGGTTTCTCATCCTTCTATTTCCCTGCAGCCCTTGCTTTTGGCCAGATGTCAGGCATGCAAGCCGAACTTTTAGGGCCCGTCAGGTACCGGCAGATCGCCAGTCCACCCGAAAAGCCACCCGAGCCACCCACTGTGACCCGAACTCCAGGCTACGTGGGTATCTTCCTTGGGCTTCACCAACATTTCCAATCGCACCTTCCCGATCGACTGACAATGCCTGCCGCTTTTCTTCGGTAAATTGCCTGCTGTGTAATAGGTCTTCACCCCTTCCAAAGTTCAAAGTGTAAGTATCTCTGCATGTTTCTGTCATGCCTTAAATGAAACACCGCAAGCCTCGAAACATAGTAAACATGGCCAACCACAAGAAACCCAAGAAAGCTCACGATCATGCAGGCTCTGCTTCCAACATGGGTAACTCACCTCAAGCCAACGGGCCTCGTCAGCGTAATGTCCCCGCGACCCCGAACGGTAGCTCGACTCCTCCGAGAATTAAGCACATCAATCCCCTCGAAGGAGTCCAGACTGGAAGGTGGTCACTAGCAAAAATGATTGGCGTTGGAGCAGCTTGGTTACACATGACGGTGCCGCCTTACATCAATTGGGGGATCATGATGGGCTTGATATTTGGGGGATGTTGCTCGAATGTTCGTATTTCGCCTGAGCAGGATGGGCGGCGAAAAGGTAGAGAGTATTTCTGACGAATTGCAGGTATTTGCGCTGGAGACGATCATAAAGTGAGTCTGCGAAGCACGCAGGCTTCGTGTATACGTATGCTAATTACATTACTACAGGGAAGAGCCTGATAGTGGTACGTCTCTACCAATTGCCCTGGAGAAAAGAAGTCTGCTTACAAATACCATAAGGCCTCCTTATCACCTTCGTCCAATTCGTCGTCACGGCACTCTTTGCATGGCCAACCCACTTTTCCATCAAACGACCACCCTTCTTCCTCAAGTCTCGAAATGTGCCATTGACTCTATGGCTACCAAATATCTCCATGTTCTTTGCCGTCAATTTGCTGAACAACTTTGCTTTTGGCTACAATATCTCCGTGCCGGTACATATCATTTTGCGTAGTGGAGGTAGCATCATGACCATGCTTGTGGGCTATGTTTGGGGAAAGCGATATACGAGCGTGCAAAGTGAGTCTGCTGTAGACTCCATCCATCAAGTCACATTCCTGACATAGCGTAGTCTTCAGTATTGCAATGCTCACTATAGGCGTCATCATAGCTGCAATGGCAGATGCTCAGTCAAAGGTAAGAATGGCCTATCTTAAAGCCTGCATCTATCACAGACAGCTCACTTATTCCATACAGGGCAAAACCTCCCCGTCCAAGTCCTCATCCAAATTCGACCCTCAACTTCTCACTGGCCTCGCCATCCTCTTCATCGCACAGCTCTTATCCGCAATAATGGGCCTCTACACCCAACTCACCTACGCCAAATACGGCTCTTACTGGCACGAAAACCTTTTCTACAGCCACTTCCTCTCAATCCCTCTTTTCCTCCCCTTCTTTCCATCTCTTCTCAACCAATTCAAGCAGCTAGTCTCCTCGACATCCTTCGATCTTTCAAGTTTACTAGACCAGCCAACATTACTATTACCCAAAGCCGGCACCCCCACCCAATCTGGCCAATTTCCACCGATCCTCCTCGCCCCCTCCCTCTCCTCCTTCCTAAACATCCGAATCCCAAAACACATCATCACCCTCGGATTGAACGCCCTTACGCAATACGCCTGCATCCGGGGCGTCAACCTCCTCGGCGCTCGGACATCAGCACTCGGCGTATCGATTGCGCTCAATGTACGGAAATTGGTCAGTTTGTTTGCTAGTATTTGGTTGTTTGGAAATAAATTGCCGCCGGGCGTGGCGATGGGAGCGGTGGTTGTGTTTGGGAGTGCGGCGATTTGGGCTTGGGAGGATAGGAGGATTGGGAGAGGGGGTAGAGGGTTAGAGAAGGGGAAGAAGAAAGTATAGAAAGTTTTGATAACCGTTCGACGCTTTGCAACTGTGCAATCTATCCCCTCGCCGACTGGAGAAGAGACTGATCCCGCCCCCTTGACGTGGGACGCTGTACTGGGCAGAGTCAAGCGCAAAAAATAGTCCATCGTCTCCAAGGTGGACCAAAACGACATGTATAAGTCTTCTTATTGTAATTCTGGGCCAAGAGTAAGTCGAAGTGGACTATAAGATACAGAAGCAGCGATGGACGACCCAGGTAATGCTAGCGGCCATCGCAATAACAAGCGGAGACCAACGTCTGAACCAGATTCTATGAGAGCAACAGACCAAGTAGAATACATCATCCCCCTTTTTCTCTCATGACAGCGCCCTACAGCACCTCTCCCACGATCTTGGCAGCTTCCCGGTAAGTACCTATTCACTGTTAGTAATCGATCCTCGTAAAAGAAAGGACATTAGACAACATACCAAGCAACTTCTCACACTTTTCCCTCTCAGCCTTGATCCCATCGTCCTCATACAGTAAATCGCCGAAGAGGTCCTCCTTGTACAACTCACTCACCAACCGATTCTGCACCGCTTCCTTGCTGTGATTAACAAGCAAATGCATGACAGCTTTAGGCACCTGATCAGCAATGCTTTCCCGTACAATATTGAAATACGAGGAGATAAGGCGGCGAATTAATTCCGTCTCCAGTGCTTCGCGTTCGGTGAGTTCAGGGTCGCCTTGCCCATCAGTGGGAGGAAATTGTGAATATTGCGAATCGTAGTCGTTGTAGTCCCTGTCTCTGCCAGGCCGCACAACCTCATAGTCGTCCTGAGCGTACGAAGCTCGCATGTCAGGTGCTCGTTCCGTGTGTCTGTTGTCCCCTCTTCGTATGCTTTGGCTGAAGCTAGGCTCTTGGTTGTGGCTGACGTGACGATTACCTGCAGCTGCTGCGGCGGCTGTACCACCTACTGCATTCATGCCACCGGCTGATGGTAGGCCACCTTCTTTGCCGAAAAAGTAGTTGAGGAATGAGTCGCGAGTGTTTCCTGTACCGCCAAACCGAGGCGGTGAGCTAGATCGTCCATTCATGGTGGAAGCGATGCTATTGTGACCATTCTCGGGGTTCCGACCCACCGCAGGAGACATACTTCTGCTGTTCTTGACCGTATGGCCTCGATGGGGGAGGGATTGTATGCTTCTAACATCGTCTAAAGCTTCCTCCTCATCCTCAGGGGTTTCGGTACCATTGACACCCCCTCCCAGCTCCTTCATCCGCCGCTTTTCTCGTTTTCTTCGCTCCTCTACTGCGGCTGCTTTCTTCTCCTTCTCCCGCTTATTGGAGACGACTGACTCCATTGCTGCTGCTGCTCCAAGGAAATTGGGGTGATTAGTATTGATATATGCGCGTTGAATGGAAATTAGTGATTCGACGTAGTTCGACGCTGGACCTAATCTTTCTCGAAGCAGGTCCGAGACCACTTCAATAAGTTTGGCTTGGAGGCGAGGGAAACGGGAGAGTTCTGTTGAGCCACAGGTGTGGCAGATTTTGATGAGCTCTTCATATACAAGCTCGACACAGCGCTGGCTGGGTATTTCCAGCATCTTGATCTGAGGCTTCACTAGGAGGTCGAAGGCCAGTTCGGGGACGAAAAGACTGGGACGGGGACCCGTTGAGTTGCGGATTGCTGTTCGGATGTCAAGGACGGAGAGGTTGGTCGTAGGGTCAATGGTTTCCAAGGAGTTGCCAAATACAGAGTTGAAGATGTAGTATATCCTTGCACCACCACAAAGCTCCTTTGTCGAAATCTCCATAGAAGTACCGTCTATCGAGGAGATAAACGAGGAAGCAAATCGGGTCATTAGTTGCAGTATTAAAGAGCCCCGGTGCTCCTTTCCGCTGAACTGCATATTTCCATAGCTGGCGAGTTCCTGTTGCGTCTGACCCATCAAAGTGTTCAATCGCGCCTTGATGTCTGGCAGCCGATCTCGAATATGTGCCATCAGGGTAGTGTTTAGGCTTTTTGCAAGGAATTGCGTCCCACAGCGATTTGCCATGTTTCGATATGCAGGGTTGTGTCTGAAGAAGTCTGCTTCGTCCTTAAGAGCATCTGCCAAAGATTTGTTGCCCTGGATATCCTGCTGCGACCGGTTGACTACACCAATGAATCCAAGCTTAAGGGGGTATACTCGCCCCGAGAGTATGTCCAATGCGTTGGTTCCATGGTCCATGAGATCGATCTTGGTGAGCACGCCTATAGTCCGTCGTCCTATGGGATCCACATGGCGGGCAAGCTTGAGAGCTTCAGAGTTAACGATATCGACATTTGCAGGGGAAACTGCCAATATGATGCTGTTCGGCTTTGCGATATATTCGGAGATCAGGTTTCTCGTCTGCCTTTCAATATCTGACGGCTGGTCGCCAATGGGTACTTTTGTCAAACCGGGAAGATCGACCAAGGTTAAACTCAGGACATGTGGTGAATAGATCTTGAGATTTATCGGCTGCCTGTTGATGCCCTTGTTGCTCCCTGCTATCCTTGCTGTCTCGTTCTCGATCTCCCTCTTGACCTCCCCAAAGTCACGGAACTTTTGGCTCGGCAGGTGGTGGAATTCAGCCCATTCACCCTGCCCGGCCACGCTTGCAGAAGTATGAGGGACATGGACCTCGTCAGTCTCAGGCTTGTCATCTCGTTCGCTTGGGACATTGATAAGTTGTAAGATGAGGGGCCGCCTTGTTACGATGCCGCTACCCCGGGGAAGAAAATCCCTTCCCACAATGTTCTCGAGCACAGAGGATTTCCCAGACGACTGTGAGCCTACCACGACCTATCGTTAAGTAAGTCGAAGCTCATAAGCAATGCCCCTAGGATGGAATGGAAATCACAATTTGAGGTAGATCTAGCGAGTCATTGCCAATGGTATTGAAGACTAAGTCTTGTAGCTTATTGACCACGCCGAGGAGATCCTCCCCTAGAGATGCCATCTTGATTGTCCTAATTCAATAGAAGCCACTCAGAGAGCCTGGTTGAGGAGGTAGGAAATTCGCGTCACGCCTTTTCGTCACAAGCTGCGTCGTTGAGAGTGACCCTATATGAGGTGCACCTAGGATAGGTCTGTGGAACAGAGTAGCCGACGATGTTCAGCACTCGAAAAAGCGGATGGCAGCGCACTGTCTGTCTCGTGCGGAGAAAGCTACTGCTCAAAATCCAAGAATCGACTCTGCCAAGCAAAGCTCGGATTGTTTACTCTCAACTGCTCATTAGCCTGAGATCTACGCAGGGCATGCGCATTTGAGCGAAGCAGCCGCAATGACGTCCCTCTTCCCCGCGTTAGATGTCAAAACAATTGCATACATAGAGTGGTGGATAGGTTTATTGTTTCTCTCTGATCGGCTAGGTTCAAGTGAACTTTCGCTGCGAGACTGTGACTAGCGAGCTAAGGGCTGTGTCGCTGTTGAGAATTACTGTACAATGCATTTCCTGATTTTGCACTTGCTCCTCTTTCTCTGCGTTAGCTTGCAGCCTTGTGATGCCCTTCCTTCATGGCTCAAAGCCCTTCAAGTCTCGTTCACTCATGAGAAGCAAGCGAGCAAGAATACCCGTGATGTGTATGAAGCCTCTGGAAATGGGCAACCAAAGATCACTGCTGACTCGTCATAGGCTCAAGGAGGCCAATATCATTCCAGATGGTAAATATCAAACTCGCAATGCTGCCATCTGTTGCCAGATCCTTTTCCTGGCTTGCAACGAATGTCGTACTCTACGTGCCTACTCAAAGGCTCTTTACACCATCTCGTCTCTCTACTTTGTATGCACGGAGATGTCCTCCATGCACGACTCCTGTTCTTTTTGCCGCTCCTTTACTGACACTGCTGCTTAAGTGCTCGACGACTTCGAGCCATCTGTTTCCATTCTCCTTTCCTACCCGTCGAAACACAAGTCTGTGACCCTAGGCAACACTCTGAAGCCCAAGGCTGTCAAGTCCGAGCCCGTCTTCAACATTTACTCTTCAGATATTACTCCGACTCGGACTTCCAAGAGCAATATCACGTATACCATAGTTCTTACTGATCCAGATGCAACATCTCGCTCCGAACCTGTCAAAGCCCAAATGTGCCACTGGATAGCTACCAACATTACGCTTCCGTCCCTTTCAATGGATGTTCGCAAGGCACTTTCGCCTCTCCTATTCGATGCAAAATCCGAAGGCAGTGACATCCTGGATCTTATGCCTTACTTTCCACCAGCCCCTCCACCAAAGACGGGGTACCACCGCTACGTTTTCGTGTTGCTGGCACCTGCCGATGAGGATGTAATATCGAAAAACTTGAAGAAGCCAAAAGACAGGCCACATTGGGGCTACGGGAAGATTGGTGCAGGAGTCAGAGAATGGGCAGAGGAAAACGACCTGGTGCCTGTTGGTAAGACATTGCTTTACCCTCTGGTTGTGATTTTGATTAAAATGACACTAATCGTAATTAGGAGCCAACTTCTTCTATTCTCAAAACAAGAAACAATAAGTTGACAAGGCAGATGCGACTGATATTTCGCGAATTGTAGAAACGCTTTATTAGTCTGGAGTGGCACAAGCGCTTGAAGTAATGTCCACCAGCTGTAGAATGTGCGAAAAAAGTGTATCATCATAACCATAAATTCTCCCGCATAACCTCAATCCCTTTGACAACTGACCCCGTGAGGCTGTGGACTCCAGAAAAAACGCCCCGAGCCTTGGCGGCTTGGCCCGAGCTGCCCCGAAACTTGGCCTCATGGGGCGTTTGTTCGCGTGGCTGCCGGGGCTAATGCAGCGCCTGTAAATAGCATTGTTGACATCTTCGATCAACATCAGTGCTTCATTTCTATACTGTCAATATCGTACTCTTGGTATGTCTATAACCATAGCTCCCTACCGCTTAACAATCTGCGGAACTACTCGGGTCTCTTTTGTCCAAGGCTGCCGTGCTGGAGAACGCATGCGATTATTGATCACACTTTCATGAGCACTTGACCAGCCACAATCCATCAACCGAAGGGAAACGTCCCACCATGTCAAGATCGAGTAGGAGACCAAGAGTCACCTGGTGTACTTCGAGTTTCACTTTGTATATTGTTCAGACTTGAAGGCCGTATGCCGTCTTTCGTGCCTTGTGCTATATGATGGAAGGACAGCGTCAAGAACCTCGCGTCAAAAAGAAAAGGATCATCGTCTGTTGTGATGGGACGTGGCTGGATTCGACCGGCGGTCTGATGAAAAACAAGCTGCCAATTCCGAGCAACATCACACGTATCTCGCAAGCTATCAAGCCTACGAGCAGCGATGGCGTACAGCAAGTGGTCTTTTACCAGGCTGGAATAGGATCTACTGGCAACTTCATTAACAAGATCGTTGGTGGTGCCACCGCAGAGGGTCTCAGCGAGAATATCAGGAGTGCTTATACGTTCATTGCCTTGAATTATTCCACGGGCGACGAGATATATCTCTTCGGCTTTTCACGCGGCGCTTTCACTGCGAGATCCATTGCAGGTCTCATTGACGGCGTTGGTCTCTTGACGAAACAAGGGTTGGAGTATCTTGCGGAAGTTTTCAAGGATTTCGAAAATCGAGAGAATCCAAATTACAAGCCGGCCTATCCGAACACACCGATCTTTGAAAAGCCGAGTGCTTTGGATCCAAGATATAGAAACGAGCTCGTGAGGAAGGGTCTCTCTAGGCTGAGCATAGCTATCAAAGCTATTGGAGTCTTCGATACTGTTGGATCCCTGGGAATCCCGCGCATCGAGTGGCTTGAAAGGCTTCATTTGCAAACTAAGTCTACAAAGGAATATCTGTTCTATGATACTGCCCTGAATGACCACATTGAGAACGCATTCCAGGCTTTAGCACTAGATGAACACAGAGCTGCTTTCTCGCCTGCTGTCTGGGAGAAGCCCCGAGGAAATGAGACTAATTTGAGACAAGTTTGGTTCTCAGGTGTACACAGTAACATCGGCGGGGGCTATGCCGATCAAGGACAGGCGAATATTACCCTAGCCTGGATGATGTCCCAGGTAGCAGGCTTTATTGATTTTGACGAGCACTACATACTTGACCAGTACGACGAGACCTTACAACACTACGAAGAGACGGAACAAACTCCAAGGCCGTGGAGTTTCGGTAAGATCTATAGGTCTTTCACAGGCTTCTACATGCTAGCTGGGAGGACCACTCGAACACCAGGAGCATACACGAGGGTTAATCCAGATACTGGCCGATCAACTGGCAAGCCTCTGCGGCAGACGAACCAATATATCCACCCATCAGTTCGATCGCGCATTAAGCTCAAAGGCCCTGGTGTAGAAGACATCGGGGCTTACGACGGCCACCCACTGGATCCTTATAAGCTGAAAATGACGGATGAGCCAGCCGGCGGATCGCCTATCGTCTTGTGGCAACCTCGAAATCGCCGAAAGGGTAGCAGACTGAAAGATTTGCCGGAGAGCCCGCTGTGGCGTATAGAGTTGCAACTACTGGAGGAAAGCCCCAGAATACAGGAGTACATCTTGAAAGGAAGCCCAAGACGTGGAGCAGAACAAGCGTCTGTCGGATCGTGAACTCTCAATGCTTCACGCTTTTGAGCGTGGTGTTTCTATCCTTTGAAGCACGTCAAGACATCCACGTCAGAACCAAACAACAGAGAGGATAATTCAAGAATTACAACGCAATACAAAGAGGTGGGAGCTTATGCGGAATGACGTCGAACCCCGCTGCACTTTTCTCAGTTGCACCATATCGCTCTTTTCCTTCCAACCGTATACCAGCTGATTAGAGTTCACCATGTCACCACTAGCCTCATCCTATATTATCGTTGGCGCTGGTGTCTTTGGAGCGTCATCAGCCTTGCATCTGTCCAGGCAAATCCCAGCGCCAACGATAATTCTGGTAGACAGAACCCCTTACCCTTGCCCAATCGCCGCCTCACATGATATCAACAAAATTGTCCGCTCCGACTATGGTGACATTTTCTACTGTGAACTTGGCTTGAAGACGCTTGAACGGTGGAGGACGGACCCTCTGTTCAAGAAATGGTACCACCAAAGCGGTTTACTAAAGGCAACAGACCATTCCGCAGATCTAGTCGGCAAGATCTTTGAGAACTACAAGAGACTTGGGGTTGAAGTTGGAGCCGAGTTGATCAAGCCGGGCGAAGCGCGAAGTAGGTTCCAAGGGTTGTTTGCAGACACAGATTTCAGTGGTGTGGAAGATTTACTCTGGACGCCATCTTCTGGTTGGGCTGAAGCCGCAAGAGCACTTGAAGCCACGGTAAAAGCCGCAATCGATAATGGCGCTCACTACGTAACTGCCCCCGTAGCAAATCTGATTATTAAAGATGGAGCTTGCGCGGGTATCCAGACCGAAGATGGCAGGACCTTCACCGCAGAAAAGATCGTTGTATCAACTGGCGCTAACACCGCAAAGCTGATGGCTGATAGCGCCCCAAAGCAACCAGAAGTACAAGTGGGAGACCGAATCACAGCCTGTTCAGTCTGCGAGGCAGCTGTAGATCTCAGCCCAGAACAGGCCGAAGGATTTAAGCACGGTCCAGCTTTTGTGCTTGATGCAAATGAGACTCAAGGTACACTCGCGCCCATATCGCACGCCCTTCATGTCAAGATGAAAGCTGAGACTAGTCACAGGCGAGACGATGCCACCTACTCCAGACCACCAACTTAAATTTATTCGCGACATGCCACTGAAAAATACAGTCTATCACGCATCTTCTGACCAGAAGATATCTGTCCCTTTTACCGAGAAGAACAGATCCCAGTGGACGTCACGGGACAATATGCCTACTCAGCTTGTCAACGAGATTGACACAGTGATCAAGGGCTGCTATGGCAAGGGAGTCGAAGGCTTACAACCAAGCCATTACAGGCTCTGCTGGTAATTTTTGCCTCCTCCGGCACAAGATACTCCTGCTTTGCTGGCTTACTAATTTCATAGGGATGGTATCACGCAAGACAACAACTGGTACATCTGCCCACATCCACGATGTGAGAATCTGTATATTGCTACAGCGGGCTCATTTCATGGCTGGAAGTTTCTACCGATCATTGGTGAGTATGTCGTGCAGATGCTTAAGGGAGAACTGCCTGAGGAAATGACGAAGAGATGGTAAGGCATTTTTCGGTGTATTTTCCTCCCTTTGATACTTTTCGAAGTTTTAACACAGTCTGTGGGGTGGGATTGTGGGTTCACACCTCAAAATTACTCCCGAGACATGTTTATTACGTAAAATTCGCCCAAAGAAGTAATGCTGACTCCGAGATGTGCGCAGGGGTTGGGACCGAAGCTTTGAGGGCGTGCCGAAAAACGTTCTGCTGCCGGAGAGGGAACTGAGGGACACTGAGGATTGAGTACGATAGCTAGCATTTTGTACTCAAAGTGTACTTCACAGGGAAATCTTTGCACATTAGCGCCAGGCTTGGATTCGAGATAAGTGAAGCCTATCGTCTGTGTTCGATCGATGTAAGCGTGAGCACACTCAATGTGAGCACCATATTGCGCTGTCCAATCTATTCCCGAAGCAACAAATACCCAGAGCAGCTCATCGAGAGCGCTGAAGGCTTAGTCTTTGCCCGTTTCCCTGTAGATGTTGCGCATACTTTGCTTTTTGCCTCCGCAAATGCTCATTATTGTTGACACTTCGCCTGACGTTTGGTTTGGCACATCTGATATTTTTGAAGCGTCTCAAAATGGAGGGGAAGTTCTTAGGCACATCTGATATTGCATACGCCAGGAAGTCATATCGCACCACCATGTAGCTAATTGGTATCTTCGTGTCACAACGCCATTCAGGGTAGTTCATCGATACCCACGATCTATGCAGTCGCTGATGCAAGCCCCTTCAATGCAATGACGAAAGTTCAAGTTGTCGGCTATTTGACCATTGTCGCAGCTGCGAAATCTGGATACTCCGCCTGGAGCATCGAAGCAACCCGCTCAACTTCCTCACTCAAGCCCTGCACTTTTGCGTCCCATTTTCTCAGATCATGCCCAACCAAATTGTTGCCCTTCCCCGCAGCGGTCTTCTCACCACTCCCCTCAACCCCATCGAAGAATATGACACCGTCAATCTGGTCTATCCTCCCGGTCAGACGCCCTTGCTCAAGCATCTGAGCGGCATACTGCTCCGCCTTTTCCGCATCTAAATCTAGCAGCCCGCCCAGCTCTTTTACCCCAACGTTATTGTACAGCCTGGATGCGCTAAGCAGATTGTGTTCCACCACAGCTTTGGCCAACACGGTACTCCCATCGGCAGTCTTCGCAAGTTGGTGAGGCATAAGGTCCGCGGCGAACTTATCCACTTCCTCCTTAGACAGTAGTCGGTCCAAGAACATCTTCTCCAGTATCCCAAATTCGTCCACCTGAGGTGCTCGCTCGTCTTTGTACAGCTTCGCCAGAGAACGAGACCGTTGAGGCCCTGCTGGAGCTAGGACAGCACATTTGATAGCAGCGGAAAGGGTGTGTAAGCATTCTTGCTCATCGAGCGAAGCCGTAAAGCTAACGCCGTGGTATGCTGAGCTCGCATCCAAGAATTTTCTGTTAGAATCCAGAATACGGGCCTGAGACAGATTGAATGTGAGGTTCAGCTCCGGGTCCTCGACCTTGTAAAGTAGATTCTTCGCCCGATTCAAATACTTCTCCGCAGTCGTAGTATCGTCCTCCTCAATATAAAGCCTACAGATCCTAATCCACGTCCTAACCTTCGAATCATCCGAGATCCTCCTCTGCGACGACTCCAGCTGTATACCCTCAAGCATCTTGGCCGCTTCAATGAAGTCTTCCTGCTCCTGATAGGCATCCGCCATGATCTCGCGTATCATGGCATCTTGCTCTTCGAAGGACACGACTCTAGATGCTAGAGTCTGAAGAGCTTGTGTGCCAACGGAAATCTTGGCCTCGGTGCTTTGAAGGGAGCTGATGGCTTCGACGGCTGAGCCGAGGAGGGGCCGGGCTGCGACTATCGAGAGGGAATCGCTGAGGATGGAGTCGATGAAGGCGGAGAGGTTGGGCGGGATTTCAGAGGGGTTTGGAGAGGAAATGATTTGTTGGAGGAGGTTGCGGTAGCCGCTGGAGCGGTCTGAAGTGGAGGGGTCTTCGAGCTTGGTGAGAGCTTGGGTTATGTTTGAGGATGCCATGGTGATGAATGTTGTGTTCTCTGCTGCTAGGGAGGTCAAGAGTATCTCAGGTTTAGGTGTACCATCAACTCGTTTCTTTAATAACTCGGCCAGCTTGAATACCAAAGTCCGTCAAGTGGATGGTGTGCTGGAAGGGGTTTGTTTGTGTTCTTGAGATCGGAGTTAAAGAAGGCTGGTGACGCAAATGGCCGGTGCTAACTTCTACGAGATTACCCGAGTACGGAGTATCTAGACCTGTTACTTAGTGAATAGCAGTGTTTAGAACACAATTGCCTGATCAGAAAGAGACGACAACTGGCCACAACGGTTGGTTGAATTTCTGTTGTCTTGGGTGCCTAATATACAGAACGGTATCTACTGCGCTTTGGATGATACGATCTCTGTGTAACGTGATTAGTGCGCGGTCTATTCGCAGGTAGGGGAGCTTACTTTCAACATCCGCAACGCTTTGGTTGAGGATCTGCTGCAACGTCTTTGGGTTCTCCAGCTCCTTTGTGATCTTGTTTATGATGCTTTCGGCGAGTTCCTTCTGCTGTCTTTGCTTGACCTGACCCTCATATCTCACCCATGAGTCTAACACTGATTTCGCTTCAGCAGCTAGCGCAGTCTTCTGCTCTAGCTCGTATGCCTGGGCTTCGAGCTTGGCCGTCTCCTGGTATGATTTAGCACCAAAGGATAAAGGATGTAGCATCCAACATAGATTATTACCTTTGAGACTTCAAACAGCTGTTTTGTAACATCGATGACACCGCCCAGCTCTTTCACATTGTCAATCCTTGCCTTGACCGCATTTGTATGATCTTCCCTCGCAGCATTCAAAATCCCCTTGATCTTGTTCACCTGACCTTCTGCCCATCCCTTGTACGTAGGCCCTCCGTAATGAAACACGGCCCAGAAAACGCTGAGAGTAGCCAGCATAACAATTGATTCCTCATTGACAATGTAGTACTCATTGCCAATTGCGAAGACAGAGAGACCGGCGAAGGAAGATGCGATGGCAGTCTTGGAGACCAGGCTGGAACCTGGTAGGGCGTCGAGGAGCGATTGAGCCTTTTTGGCTGGTTCTTCCGCTGGCACGTTGGATGCATATCGGTGTGAGGTGAGGGATGTGGAGAGAGCAGGGAGGGTGCGGAGTGGAAGAGCTTGTCGGAGTCGGGCGGCGCCTTCAATGGATTAGATTAGTACTCAATACGAAAAATCGAGGATATCTTCGGAATTTTGAAGCTTACCGGCAGCGCTCCGTGCCAATCGAGATGCCATTGTTGCTGGTTTAGAAAGGGAGAACAGCTTTGAAGGAAGTGAGCTGTTTCTCCAAAGAATTCTCTATGCCATTTGCGGAATAGCTCGCTTGGCAATATAAAAGTTCAGAACTCCGAGCTTTGGTTGTCAAGCTCCAAACGACTTTAATGCGATGCCTGCAACAGTCAACGGATGTGAGATCATCAGAAAGAGGAGAAATGGAGCGGAAATCTCAGATGCTAAGAAGAAACGGCGAAAAGTCGTCCAGGATTCGGGCCAAGACTCTTCCCAGGAACTGGACATAGAAGATGGTATTCTTGGACTTGAAGGAAAGATACTTGAGTCGCGATCCAATTACAACAGCATACGGACCCTTTTAGAATACATGCGGTCGTCATCTGTTTCCGCTGAAAACAATGATGTGCTTGCTGCAGTGGCTTTGTGCCGAGTGTTCTGCAGACTGATGGTTGCTGGAAGCCTGGCCAAGTCCCAACAAAGTTCGGATAACGAGGTTACTATTGTGCAATGGCTGAAGGAGCGATTGAAAGAATACGAAAATAATTTACTAAGAATGTTGTGCTGTGTGGAAGTCGGAAGGAATAATACAGCATTGACGCTTCTCATGCGCCTAGTCAAAGAGGAAGCCTTACACTTGAACAAGTCTGAAGAAGCGATCTGGCGTGATGGGATTTTTCCCAAGATAATTCAGAGACTATTGGAAGAAAATGTGGCCATGCAGATCAGGCTCGAGTTCGCAGGAAAATACCTCGAAGAGAATGCTGATGTACGACACTACACATTTGCTCGTCTGGCGTGAGTGCCCCCTCAAACTTCAGGGATATTGTATTGACGAAACCCAGCGACTTGTTTGCAAACGCGCAATCACAACCAGTGGTATCAAATGCGCTCTCCATCCTAGGCGAATTGGAAATCTTACCAGATCAGGATGGACAACTTGAAGACTTCTACATTGGTCCTCCAGGCAAAGCGAAGAATGAGTTATACTCTCTGTCGGCCCACAAAAAGCAGGCTCAAAAGATGTGGATGGCAATACTAAGGCAAAATCTTACTAAAGCACAGCGCAAGACCATCTTGAGCCTGATGGCTAGTCAAATAGCTCCTTGGTTTCTCAAAGTGGAGCTATTGATGGACTTCTTGACGGACTCTTTCAATATTGGTGGCTCTATCTCGCTAATGGCGCTAGCTGGGCTCTTCTATTTGATCCAAAACAAGAATCTGGACTACCCTCAATTCTATCAGAAACTTTATTCTCTCCTTGATTCAAATATCCTACACTCAAAACACCGCTCCCGTTTCTTTCGCTTACTTGACAACTTCCTGGCTTCGACTCATTTACCTGCTGCTTTGGTGGCAAGCTTTATCAAGCGGCTGTCAAGACTGACTCTTCACGCTCCGCCATCGGGCATTGTCGTCGTCGTCCCTTGGATTTACAATCTATTAAAGAACCATCCGGCTTGTACATTTATGATCCACAGGGAAAATGAATATGAAAAAGACGAGGACAAATGGGGAGACCCGTTCCGAATGGAGGAGCCTGATCATATGGAGACTGATGGACTTGAAAGCAGTCTATGGGAGATCCATACTTTGCAAACGCATTACCATCCCAACGTGGCGTCGATAGCAAAGATTATATCTGAGCAGTTCACGAAGCAGGCGTATAACCTAGAGGATTTTGTTAATCACTCGTATGCAACTGTAAGTCTTTGTTTCTGATGGATCTACTCGGACGTATCTAAAGGAGTCTAGATGCTTGATGCAGAACTCTCAAAGGATATTAGAAAACCCCCTGAAACCGAGTACGAAATTCCAAAGAAGATCTTTATGAAGCATGATGGAGACTCTGGCAAGGAAGACAGTCTACTTGTTAAGCTTTGGGCGTTTAGCTAGCACGTCATACAGAGCATCTATCAACGAAGCTTTGTTTCCAGTCCAAAAACCGCACAAAAGGTCTTGTTGAGCCCACACTGACCGTCGGAGCAACACAAGCCTCAAGCTGAGAGACTCAAGGTCTGACGTTTCACCTGAATTGAAGAGCACGTAAGGGCTTCAATAGGGGCGATGCCCAAGCTGAGAGACTCAGGGTCTGGAGTCTTTTCTATAATAGAGAACATGTAGAAGCTTCAATATGGCCGATGACCAAACATAGCAGCCATCATCCCTTGCCGAAACCCATCGCCTCCGTCGTCGCTTCCATCGCGATCTTCGTCATCGTCCAAAACGCTAGCACCATTTTCCTCATCGTTATCATCAAGTACAACATCACGCGCTCCAGACGGACGGTCCTTGCGAAGTCGCTTGATCGTTCTCTGAATGTAATGTGGTAATTGCGTAAGACTCCCGGCCTTTCAGTCCCAGCCATTGCGTGAAGATGCCAGTCCCAAAACGAAAGGGTCATGACCTCAGGTTCCAGCAATCGAAGCCGACTCTTTCGCACGTTTTGTGGATATTCTCACAATATGAAGGCATGGTGTACCCATCACACTATACTCTTCCATCCCCTGATGGTCCCACATACGAAGGTACAGTTGCTTCACGTTCTTCAAGAGCCCGGTCTCGGCGGGCATGTGAGCGCGTATCTTCGCGAAACTGAACTCTTTGACCTTGCTGTGTCTGGGGATATAATCTCCAGCCAGATTTACAACCCGCCCAAAAGGTACGGGGGTCGAGATGGTTGCTATGAAGTCTTGCACGTGAGGTCCGTCTTGCAGGAAAGGGATCAACGTATCGATAGTATCTACATAGAAGCCATTTTTAAATCAGAAGATATACGAAGCATCCTTATATATTGGACGGCAGATGTAGAAGAGCTTGAGAGGGATTTTGATTTTAAGTCCATAGCGGTCTTTCGAATCGGGGTAATAAGTCGTTCGTTGCAAATTGTGCTTGATATCGTCCCAAACGAAAGTAGCATACGATGTCCTTGTCATTCTGGGTCGTGATTCCCGGGAAAACCCTCCCTCATGAGGATGCCGCCGTATGTATCAAGAACCCTCATCCCATCCCTTCCCCCACAGAAAGTGTCTGAGTCTACGAGAAGATGTGTGTAGATACGGTTGCGGATTTTGGAAGGAAAGTTCAGGAAGGGAAGGCCATTGCTGGTTGTCGTAACTTCAGTATATGCATGGTCCATCTTGCAAGAGTCACTCAGTCATGGCTAGGGTAAAGACTCGCCTTTCTCATGTATGACTATTGATTTCCCAAATGTAATAGAGCTTGAGGTTTGGGGAATCGCCTCTCAGGTGACGTTCTTGGTATCGAGTTTTGGCGAATGTAGACATATGACTGGCGAATGAAATTGACATCGAAGAAACGTCGAGAAGCTTAGTATATTCAGACTTTAGGGCTTCTACACCCACTGCAAGAGTCCGACCAAGAAGGCTGAGTTAGTGCAGATTTCGACCTATCAAGAGATACACCTGGAGGGTTGTGAATATGCACGATGTCAGATCTAGCAAATGTGATCAAATACTTTGGTTCTTTGGTGTTCTGGTCAGCAACCTATGTGAGAAGGGCGAGTGAAGAATGTGAATGAATTGTGGCTAGGAAAACGTTCTGCTCGTTAACCATTGGAGCTTTGTCATGCAAATTTACCTTTTTGTGAGACACTTTCTAGATTCCTCAAGATAATGGAGCAGGGTACTCTAGGTTTTGTATTCACTTTTGGAAGCTTGCCGTTCAATTGTGATTAAAAAGGCCTTGACCTGATTTTGCAGATTTCTATCCTAGTGGCTTCGGTCCATTGGCCCCTTAAATAGAGTAGAGCGACCCGCAAACAATGGGAGGCAAAGGCTGGCAAAGAAGATAGAGACAGGCCGATCTCATCACGGTACAACGTCTTTGGGACCGAGCATAATTAATGGTTGTGTTTAGTAAATTTATCCGTACTCATCATCGGTATCGTCTGAATCCGATGTGTTGCTATCGTCGAATTCTGGGTCATCTCGAAATATCTGAATCATACCGTGAACATGCTCCGGCAGCTGCTGGAAAATCGGCAGTCCTTCAATACCGGCAAGAACCTTAGGATGCCAGTCCAGGAGAGACAGAGTCATGGCACTGGGATCTGCAACTGAAGCCAATCGCTTCGCCATCTTCGCAGATATCTGAACACGGTCGATCTTCAAGCCGTCGCCCTCGCCAACCGATTCCGCACCGAAGCACCTTATCCGTAGGTCCAATTGTCTCAGATTCGGTAAGAGGTTTGGCCTTGTTGATAGACAGAGGCAATGGCGTGAGAACGTTGAGGGTTTGACACAGTAGAATCTCTCAATCCATTCATTGTTTTGGTCTTTTTGCTGTCCATAAGGCACGGGAATGGAAATGGTCTCGATGGAGCTGCCTGGCCTATCCTGAAGGAATGGAATCAATGTGTCGATGATCTTGACATAGAAACGATTCTTAGAATAGAAGATATACGACGCTTCTCGGTATATCTGGTGACAGACGTAGAATAGGTCCAAACTCGCTTGTATATCTGGATGGTCCATGTTATATGTTGTTCGTCTTTCTCGTTGATCTGTGTGCCAGTCCGGTGTTAAATAGGAGGAGCGAATCCATTTGGGGTTGTAGTTGCCTGGATAGAGCTCTTCTATAAGTATGCCACCGCACTTCTTGTCGACAACGGTGCCATTGTTCAATTTGTGAACCGAGTCTTCATCGACAAGCAGGAGTCTGTACACTCGATTGCGTATCTCTGCTGGGAGATCGAGGAAGCGGAAGCTGGTTCTCTATGGTTCTTAGCTTATGAGAGGCACCTGGGACTAGGATAATGCCTTGACAGGCGCACTCATGCCTGGGAGAATACTCACGCTTTCTCGGCAATAGTAGGTGATCCACCAATTTGATCCATCACGTAAGCTATGGAGCTTTTCGCCATCGTGGCTACTGGTGGCCAGGTACTGCAGAGTTGGCTTGATGTGTGAGCTGTGAACGTGTTTTAGGTAAATTGTTGTTGGGCCAACCCCACTGCAAACGAACAAGGGTTCAGACGAGGCTGAAAGGCGGCTAAGCGCCAAGACGACCGTTTGTCTGACGTTGGCTTAGCCATCCATCATCCAGCTCTGCCTCAATGTCTATGAATCTCGCCAAAGTGCGTCTTCGGAGCTACACTGAGACCCGGCGAACAAAGTGAACATTCTGCGACCTGAAAGACTCACGAGATTCTTCACACACATATCCCGGAACCCATTGACTTTGCCATCCGTCAACGCTCCTCTCAAAACAGCCAACATGACGCTCAAAGACCTCCTTAAAAAGAACGACAAGATCAAAGAAGATATCACACCTGCAGTGGTTCCAATGCCTTCGTGCGATCCTTCTACGGAGGTTATGATCATGCGCTCCGATACCAATACGCAGGAGGTGATTAGGCCCCCAACATTCGCCAGCGACGACACACCTGCTCCTCCAGAGGAGAATTCGATTACGAAACGACTGTCGCGTTTGAGGAGCTCCTCAAATGTATCTACAACTTCTAAGACATCGAATCAGGGCGACAAAAGCGAAAGAAGGCTCTCACAACGACTACATCTACGCTCGGGCTCCCGAGCCTCAAGTCAAAGCTCAATTAATCTACCTAGAGACCTACCAGATATCCAAGACCTTTCCATTGAGGGTGAGGAGAAGGAAGCCAAATGGGAAGAGCGTGCTACGTTACTCGGGAAGCAGAAGCCGAATTCTAGACCCTACTCTCAAGAACTCAAGCCTAGACCAACAACCCCTGATCAGGCACTGAGGGAAAGGTTACAAGGAAGCCCAAAAGCGGCAAAACTCGGTGACCGGCCAGGTGTGGGCACTCGCAGCATCAGCTCTGCTAAAGGCGATGAGAATATCCAAGAAGCCATCCGCCTTCATGAGGCAGGAGACCTCGCCCGCTCTACAGCCATGTTTGGACGCCTAGCAGAGGGTAACGCCATGGCTCAAATCATGTTCGGACTTGCTCTCCGCCACGGCTGGGGCATTCCCCAGGATGCTCCCCTAGCTATACAGTATCTCTCCGCAGCAGCGTCAAATTCCGCAAGCATCGAGGCAGCTGCGCTTGAATCGGGTATGAAGAAGGGAGGGGCTGCGAAAGGAGAATTGGTGCTTTCGATTTACGAGCTGGCGAACAGCTTTCGGCATGGGTGGGGTGTGCAGAAGGATGCCGTTGCTGCGCGGAAGTATTACGAGACGGCTGCGAATTTGGGCGACCCGGATGCGATGAACGAGGTTGCGAGGTGCTATGAGATGGGTAATGGGGGGAAGAAGGATAGGGTGAGTCAAAGCTTTTTGTTGAGTGCACAAGCAACAAGCTGTGACAGGTTCGATGTCATTGCGCCGCGAGCGAGTATGATGTCCTCCATGTTGATCGTTGAAAATTCAAGAACATGTTCGACTTGCTGTGAAGATGGCGGTTGCATCATCTTCAGCTTCCGGCCAGCACTCCCCCTTTCGACTCCTCTAAAGTTGCCTCTATCCCCAACAATCCCTCCCCACAGCCTCATCACCACCCATCACACCTCCTCCGATCACGTTAGGCATCAACGCATCTCACTAATACCATTTTCCCATCTAGTACACAGCAGCGCAATACTATCGCCTGGCCGAACAAAACGGAAGCAAAACCCTGGGAAACTCTTGGTGAGTCACCGCCACCTCTCGTTCGCAACCCTTTCTTGGCCTAAAAGCTTTCCTTTCCCCATGCCTTTTTGAGCCAAATTCGGTCTCGCTTGGCTTTGGTTCCTATTTGACGTGCCTGTCCTGGTGCTTATGATGGTGCTGGGCTTGTCGGGCGACCCTGTCTCATCCTCTTCGTGCAAAGTTGGATGATTGGCTCAGCTTCTTCCAAAACTCAATTAAACCATCTCCGGGTCTAGCATCTGGCGGTGTAGACCTCTTCCCTCCTCCCTCCCCTCCGTCAAGCTTGGAAAAGAGACGAAAAAATCGAGCGATCAACACGAACACTCCAGCCCTCGCGTATCTTTCCTCGCGTGAGGTTGATGGAGAGTGATCGACAAAACCGTTTGGGATTCTGGATTTCAGGCTAACGCTGTGTTCTATTTTTACTGCGCAGGATCTGGAAGGACAAATATAACCCGAAAGCGAAGGATACGAGTTGAAGTTGAGTTGGGGCGTGAAGCATATTTGGCTTCGGACGCAGGTACCGCTTTAGGCTGGGGCTGGGGAGCAAGGTGGGCTTTGAGGGTTTGGATAGTTTGGCCCTGGGCTTGGCTATTGGGCACTGCCTCACTCTTGGGATGTGCGGGTTTCGAGCGGTTGGGAAAGTAGGGGGGTGAAGCAGCCTTTGGTTTGGAGAAAATTGAATGCTTGCTGAATGTGCAAAGGAGGTTATGAGAGTGAGGTATGAAGTATGTAAAATCGAGTAAGGATGTATGACTATTTACCCAACATCCACACCATCCTTTATCCTCGAGTCCCTCGAACCTTGCTCGTTCCACACACCTTGAAGTCAACAACGTCGCGGTTGACACTCAACCACCCCATCAAACGAGAAACGTCTGGGCTCAAAGTCCTCGAGACTGCCAAAGCTTTCCTAACCCATGAAGTCGTAAAGTGCTCATCCCAAAAACCGCTCGCTCAAATAGCAGCACCAAAAGTAAAATCGGTAAATCGTTGCTCGTGGTCGTAGAACGGTAGAAAAAACAAAATTCGCTCGCTTGTTCGCTCATGTGCAAGGTTTGTCCAAAAAGCCGACGAGTATTGCCCCCTCGCAGGGTTCTGTGCGTGCTGAACGCGGTGTCTTTCTCTTGTTCGTGTTCATAATTGTCATAAATAACGTTGTTTGGTAAAAGGAAAATCGTGATAAATGGTCGTTGTGATCGTTGGAAGGTAGGTAGATTACTCTTTCGCTTTCTTCTGTTTCTTCTTCTTCGTCTCCTTTAGGATCTTTAGGAGAGTAGTTCCTGGTCTAGCGCTACATTCATATTCCCTGACATCATTCTCGCAAAGTCCCGCACCACGTCCGCGGGCACTTCATTCATCATTAAACTTCTCGTATAGACTTCAGCAGCCGGTCCTTTTTTCTCAGCGCGGATGGCGGCGAGAGCTTCGCCAAGGTTTCGGCGGCGGGGTGGTTGGCTGTGGTTGGATTCGTCGGTGCAATCGTCTGTGGTCATGTGGTTGTATTGGTCTGAGGTAAGGGAGAAGTACTGGTCGCGCTGCTGTTGCTGGGTTGGTTGGGTGAGGTCGTGGTGGAGGGATGAGAGGGGAGATGCGGAGTGGACGATGGTAGTTGAAGACGCGACACGGGGGAGGGAGGCTCTGTTGATGGAAGGTACGGTGGCGGTTGCGGTGTTGGGCTGGAGTCCTGCGTCTCTGTAGATGTTTTCGAGAATGGTGGAAGAGGCGACTCGAACGTCGTCCGGCATGCGTGGCATGGCCGCAGGCGTTGAGGTGCTGCTCTTTGATGCGACCCAGGCACCACAAAGGAGGAGCATTAAGAGGAGACCTGGAGCGGCGGTTTTGTCTTCGCTGTTCGTTGGGGTTGGGCTTTCTCTCTTTGGCTGTACTATGAGCGACGTCTCTGACTTGGGCTCGGTATCCATGATGTGGTTGTCGATGAAGGAGAAGTCCTCGAACGGACTGCTGTCCATAGTGAGGTGCTCGAAACTGGGGAAGCCAGCTGACACTCCGGTAGAGCTTGATTGGGTGGACATCGAGATACTCTCAAGCCTTTGTGCCTCCTCTTTAAGAATTGTATTTTTCTTCCGTAGATCCGCGGTCTCAAGCGTGTGATGCCGAACAAGTTCCTCCTTCTCTCTGTTGAGGTTCTCCGAGTATTGATGCCACTGCTGGCGTTCGGAAAGCCATCTTTGCTCATTAATCCTCATGCTTGAAACTTCGTCCTCTAATCTGTCAATGATCGAGAGGAACTGCTTCTTCTCCTCCTCTAATTTCTCGGTGTGGTGCTTTTTGCGGCATCGAGAGTCAAGACTATTTTAACGGTCAGTATTATATACATGCGTGCTTATCGTGATAAGAAACTTACGCTGCTTGTCGGTTCCTCAGTAGGCGCTTCTGCTGCTTCAGCTCCTTGAGTGTTTGCTCGTTGTTCGGGTCGGTACGATTGATCAGCTCATCGATAGTTTGGAGGTTATGGCCTTCTGGTATGTCAAAACGAGCGTTCTTCTTTCGGACACCATCGCGCGGGAGATGTGGTATGTTGTGTTTGTACATCGGACTCTGAAAATGTCCACTTTTTGGGATCTTCTCAAGCGCGTCTGAAGAAGAGGTAGACCACTGGGGAGAGGCGGCCGATGCAGCGTACGGTGGGTATTCGGAGTCCATCTGAACAGGTAATCCTCCGTAGACATTGGGGTGTTGCGGAGGCATCGGCTCGTTGCTGTAGGATACTTCTGGCTTGATAATATCGACTTCGGAAGCGAATGACTGGAAGTGCGCGCCCGCCGTTTCTGGGCCCATGTTGCCCGGAGGCTGCCATTGTGTCATATGATTGTCGTAGTTTGCGTATTGAGAAGCATCAGGATGCGACATATGACTGCCGCTGTGTTCCGGGAAAAGGCTCGGTGCGTTGGTGAGAGGATAGTGTACAGTGTCAGCACTATATGCATAGTCCGACCATGTTTGTTGTGTGGGCGAAATCATGGATGCGCTGCTGGCGAAAGACTCGCGCCGTTGGTGATGTTCGACTGCGGCCATGTCGAAGGTATTTGAGTCTAGAATGTGCTCGTCAAGGACGTCTTCTCCTTCAAAAACTTTTCTGTTCCAGTGGAGGGAGTCTTGAGGCTCATTTGAATAAGTTTGGTTGTGGTGGGCCAGAGCGGCCATTGCTTTGGTTGAAGTTCGGAATTTCCAGAATAGGCGGTGAGAGAGGCCGGGATGTCGATGATCGCCAGTCCCAGGTTCCAGATCAAGTCGACCGACACCAAAGCTTGAGGAGTAGTGGGTTGCTTGAAATAGACCTGGTTATTTAATAGTGTATGATGGCAAAAGATAATGATGGAAAGGATTGACGGTTGCAATACCAAAAGGAGAGTAGAGGGGAAGAAAGTCAAGCAGATAGCACCATCTTTATGACTATCTTAGTCGCTGAGTCGCAATGCACCCGTCCGTGTGGGAAGGAAGCCTCTCCCACCTGAGCCGACGATGGGAACTTATTGAGCGCGATCCGTACCGGCGTATTGAAGATCAAGCTGAGGCGATTGTTGTGTGATCGATTCTGGGTCGACCAGTCCAAACTTGGGCGTGTGGTCTTTGCTTAGTGTGGGGAGATTTGGATGGGTTTGGTGTGCGGTAGGGGAAGAGTTTGAAGGGAATGAGCCAAGGATGATGGCGTAGTGGCTGGAGAGAGGCAAGGTTGGGCAGAATATTGTTGTTACTGTGATGGATTGTAGGTCATGGCAGTCTCGCTATTGGCAGCGAGGTACTATACTGCTCCAGGGCTGGAACTAATTGGGGATAGGTTCTTGTTAGGTTGGGTACACCTGCATAAGGCCGCGGTGGGTTACCTTATGTTGAAGCGAAGGAAGGCAGCGTATCGGGAAGAAAGCAGCTGAGCAGTCTTGACCCCGCATCTGCGGATCATGCATTCAAGGGAAGCAGCATGACCCGCAAACATGACCTGATACTTTCGTGGGGTGAGCGAACCTGAGTACTGAGTACAGAGTAGATGCACCACAAGCAAGGTCAGAATCATTGATCGTGGAATGCTTGGTCGAGAGTGTCGCTTTTTCAAATTGTTTGGACTGGACTTTGTCTCCCGATGGATCCCATCGAGATTTCCAAGGCTGCCACACCCAACCACGTGCGGAAATAAGATATTCGGTGACTTTTCGTCAATGAAAATATTCCATTAAATCGCCCTGAGGCCGTCTGTAATCTCTATTTGGACACAGGACCGAGATAGCTACCCAAGCATGATTCTTTCGCTCTTTGAGGACTGCTCATTGTCAATATTGGAATTTGCTCGTATCCTTGCATTCAGCTGGTGACAGTATGTGGTGGCGAAGAACAAGGCACAAACCAGAGACGAGAACACTTTGGCTAAGCAAGCTAGACCCAAGATCTGCACTTTGACAGATGGAGATACTTTTCGTGACCAGATCCGAGCACCTTGAACAGATCTCAGCATGTTAGAATGACTTCTTAGACTTCGCACCTGGTTTGCTGCCGGGCCGGCCACATATTTGTATCTTCGTCCGTGGTTGCTCTTGACTAGTGACCGTGTGACGTTTTGCCTCCCAAAGTCCAAGACTAGTGCCTGTCAAGTGATGATGCTTCGTCTTTTTCCTAGTACAAATCTTGGACGTCAACGTTCGTCGTCCTAAAGCTTGAGCCAAAGCAGTGAAAACCTCGATATGAAATTGCTCTATGAGACGGTTGAACTTTTCATGCGCTTTCAGATGAGTTTAGTAGCCAGCAACAGTCGTTTGGTGACAGTCCAGTATCATGAACGATATCGGAAGGTTCATCCTTCACAATGTGTACAGCCATCAAAACAATGTGGTTGTAAAGAGATCTTCGGGGGAAGCCTTGATGCCGTTACAAACGTCAAACTAGGTCTTCCGTTGCTCTCTAACGGCCTCATGTATATCAAGTATAGCCCAAGAAACAAACGAAGAGAGGTTTTCGTTCATCAAATTTGATGTTTCTTTCTTGTCCGCTATCTAGGATATCCCTAATTGATAATGTAGCGATACGAGAACCATCAGCTAATGAGAAGACCATGGCCGCATGTGTGAAAGAATTAGGGAACGCCTGCCGGAATTCATGAACGCTCACTGAGACACTCCTTGCTTTGCATGCGCCGTGCTACGACCTAGAAAGGCAAGCAAAATCCCCTGAGAGTTGCCGATGACCAAATGGACTACACCGTGTCAAAATCTCTGCTGCCTTCTTTCACGGCTTTTGACTTCCGTGAGAAGCCTACGAAATCTTGCTGTTGAAATAGCTCATGGCCCGCCGTCTCAATTTCCATTGGATCCATTTCCAGGCCGTCGGAGTCGACATCGTCGCTGTCTATCTCATCATATTCGTCATCACTTACTATGTCACTATCCTCCTCCTCCCCGGAGCCACTAGTAGGACCTATAATGTTAGCAGCATGTTTCCTGATTTGTCCAGCCCTATCAACGTGTGGCAAATGACACTTCGACTTGCGACAGACACCAGTGTTAGCGTAATCTGGACATTCGTGAACATGACGCTCAGCGCAACCCGCCCCCTTGCTACAGTAGCCAAGGACAGCAAAGTCTCTACAGACTGGAGCCGATGGATTGACACGGACATGCGCATAGCGACAAGAAGAATTGGAGCATTTGCCTCGAACGAAATGCACACAGGCAGGGACTCGTTCTGCTGTAGGATCGTGAGATAGGTCGCAGGAGTCACCCGCAGGACAACTCCCAGTCTGGAGGTAGTCTTTGCACATGGCGACTTTGGTCGGGTCGTGGATGTAAGGGCAAAGGGGGCCTTTTGGGCATTGTCCTAGAAGTAATAGCTTGTGTGTCAGTGCTGCGCAAAACGTGAACCAAAGGAAGTGTTGGTTGGTTTGCCTCAACGTTCCGTCTTCCAGGCTTGATATAGGGGGCGAAGAAAAGGGTACCGGTTGAAGTGAATCGTTTGCATGGTTCGGCAATCTTCCCGAGTTTCCCCGCAGCCCTGCATTTGTTAGCGAGGCTGCGATTTATTGAGCGAAATTTTGCTCATCGTTAGCATATTCTACAGATAGTGTAGACATACCTCTTGGCTTTGACGATACCTGAACGGTAGAGGTTTCCATTTTTGCTTCGCAGGAAAGTCACGCCTCCAATATTGGCCTGCTTGGGAGTCGTGCTAGCAGAGTCGGCTGCGTCTAGAAATGTGAGCTTGAGACCATGAATTCGCCTTCATTGTTGTCCTCACCGCGGATTCGTGCAAGCTTGCTTCCACCGTCGATGACCTGGAAGCGTAGTCCATTGAGAGTAATCTCGTGAACAGAGGGTTTTGCCGCACCGTAGCTCGAGTGAGGGGTGACAGCAGTCAAGTGCCTCTCAATCTTTTGCTTTTCCTGATGATCCCTTCTCAGAGCCTTTTGCTTTCGAGTGTCTTCTATCGCTTTGTTACGGACCTGAGTCTCCTTGTCGTAGATAGAGGTGTTGATTAGTTGCATGTGTCGATCACGTTTGGTGACCCATCCATTTGCGGTATTCGTAGTATCATTTCCATCCTCGGCCTCGGACTTGATAGCTTCCGTAGGCGTTTGAGTCGTAGGTAGTGCTCCGGATTTGTTGTTTATCACTAGAGTACGATTTCGATGAGGGTTGGCCATGACTCTCCCAGCACGCCCACGACCTCGACTATACGGAGCGGTTCGAGTTTGTCTCCAAGCGGGCGTGCTCGTGCGGGGAACGCCTGGCTTGTATTTGTTCCAGTGTTGAGGTGGTTGAGAGAGTGTCTGGGCCTTATGAAGGTTGATGTCGCCTTTGCTTATTAGTAGATGTGAGTGCCTGCTGCAACAGGACTCTTACCAGCAATCTTCGCTATACGATCCTTTAAAGCCTGGTCTTCATCCATCTTAGCTTATGATCTAGTCAGTGTGGCTTGGTCGCTCTTGTATAGTAGAGAACACCAAGGTAGTGTTCAAGTGAGAGAGAGCAGAATCTATTGGTGAGACTGATAGAGTTCGTGGGACAAAGAGATCGATCAGTCTGCCGTTATGCGCTAGTCCTAATACGACTTCAGCTTTAAATGTGGCCACAAGGACTTAGCCTCTACGAATTCTTAGACTTTTGCTGTGTTTATTGACGTGGAAATTGCGTGTCATCCTATGTGAAATCAAGAGGGATTTGGTATATCTAGCAGTCATGGACCATTTTTGATTTCTTGAATTTGGGTTAGAGCAATGCGCGCTCTTGGTATCATGTCCCAACTCCATCGCTATGCTGAAGACATATTACTTGCATGTACAAGTTACCTATGGAAGGCAAATCAATCGCTGAGAGCTGTCACAACACGTCCTCCATCTTCACACTGTCCTCGTCATCCTCATAATCATCAGCTCCGTCTAGACCGAAATTTGGCATGGGCGCCACTCCCCCCTTAGCGTTGTTGAAAGCCTCGACATTGCGCCCTACTTTGGCTTCGTCTCTCAATTTGTATGTCAAATTGAATGGACCACCCTTGACAAGCACCGCGACTTTATCAAGTGTCTCTTTGAGCCAGGCCTCCGGCTGATGGAGCGTGGATTTGAATACACCAAGTGGGATGTACTCATAATCACCTTTATAAATGTCGAAGATGCGGTCCAAGAGTTCATTCTGAGGCATCCTGATGGCCTTGTTCTCCTGTCCCTTAGCTTTGGTGGGTGCGTTGTTCATCTGCTTGAATTAGCTTTCGCTCGTAATCGTGGAGAAGAACGCCGTACTGTGAAGTTACCGAAATTTCTAGGCTTTATCTCGACTACGTCCGTGGTGTCATTGACCTGTCGAAGCTTGGGCTTCTTAGGATCATCCATTGTCTTCGTGTCCATATAATGCTGGTACTCTGCGTTCTCGACAGGGAGGCAATTGATCTCGGTTTGGACTTGGCCTGCCAGGTTGGTCTTTTCTGTAGCACAAAGGATCAGCAATCTAGCTACGGGAGAGGCCGGTGGCTATGTGAGCCACATACTTGGTATAGCTCTACGAAAGTTGTTGGTCTCCTGCTGACCGGGTTTCCTGGTCTTCTCTATCCTCTTGCGATCTTTGAACCGAGGTGGTGCCCTGTCATACGTGTATTTCCTGTAGCCCGGTAGATCTTTCTCCGTAAAGACAAAGGTGTTGATGACCTCTGGGTTCGTGACATCCATATTATACTCCTTTGGTACTTCTCGGTTTTGTGCAAGGTCCGGCGATAATATGAGACTCATCTACGGTGAAAACCACTCAGCAACGAGTAGTATCTGTGATGAACACGAAGATTCGAGCGTACCCTCTTGATATCGCTCAGTTTGCCTTCGACTCTAACCGTGCCTATCTGAATCTCTTGGTTGTCGTCGAGCTTCGACCACTTGTCCCATAGGAACTTCGGAATCCTTGTGAGGTACAGGCCAGGCTCCGATTCCGAAAAGTCCAGATCCCCAGCGTCCTCATAGACATCGTCATCTTGAGCTGCAGGCGATGCACCTAGTGAGTCAGGATCGGGCTTGATCTGAGGCTCTTGGCCGCTGCCGATACCGTACGTGCTGTTCATCCTTGTGGTTGACAGCTTCGAAAAGGCTCGTGGTAGCCCTCTTCTCCGTATACGTTTGCGCCTCTACGAACGCGACCTCTCTCGTGTTCACTCAGAGAGAGTGTGATGGATGCATAAAGGAAAGAGGAATGAGTGAAAGCGGCCTGCGGAAGATCGGCGATATAAATGCCAAGCTTCAGCCCTTCAGTGAGAGATCGAGCTAAGGAAAACCTCGAGGCGTCCGAGGTACTGATCGGCAGTCGCAGAGCATGAGGGTAAAAGTCGAAAAAGGGTGTACAGAAGAGCAGCTGAAGGGGATTTTGGCGGGCTTGAGTCTGTCTCTAAATTCAAAGCAATTGCACTAGTGCCCAAAGACTGCCATATATTCTAACACCTGACCCGCCTCTATTCCACGGATGATGATTTTGCAGTTCTTCACTCCAATCCTTGATCGGAATTGGAAACAAAGCTTACAGTCTTCTTGTACCCTGGCAGTCAAAGGCTTCCTAGACTAAAAGTAGGCGCGATCTGCTGAAGACCCTGCTTCCGTTTACAAAGATTCAGGTAGCACAAATTTCAAAGCTCACATATTGTGCTGGCATAGAGCCTCTTGTCTGTTGCAGTGCGTGTGCGCGTAATCTCTGTAGCTTGACTGCCCTCTGCGAATTTTCTTTGATCGCTTGTGAACTAATCAGGACTCTACTGTACCGCTGCTACTCTTCTATACTCTCCTTCAACATGTCCCTCACAGCTTGGTCCAAGGCCCGTTCAAATGCCTCAAGGATCATGGGGACTCCAGCGAAACTCACCTTCGAGGCCATGCCTCCTGACATCCAAGACAACATCAACCCTAATCTACCACAGGATACAATACACCAGTTCATATAAACAAGTCCGGCATTATCTGAAGCAGCAGCCATCAGTCTCTACCGATGTCCAAAATATTTCAGCACTTACCGCCTTGCTCAATTCGTGACAACAGTCTCGCACCCAAGGCACTGTGCGGATATGGCCCGAACTTTGAAAATCGATGACCGGAGATGGGTTGACAATAAGAGGAATGCGTTCGCGGGGTGGAGAGAGTGGAAGTACAGAAGCGTCTCGTTCTAAGCTGTTGGGCCTCCTCCAAAGGATATCGACAAGCCTGGATATAACAAGTAAAATGGGAGGCATCCAGGGTCCAATCGCATATTACAGGACTAGAGCAAGGATGTGCCGTTTGGCACACTGATACATTTGCGCGCGGCATGCAAGAACATTAGGTCTGTGGATGTAGCCCGTATCTAGCTCTTCTGTGTGCTGAACATCCTTAGGAAGATCAATCTACACATCGTGAACCCTTCGGAAGACTATCTCATTCATACCCCTGCCTTTCTTCCAAAAGCTCTTTCGTCTATGATTTTCGCTTCTGACGTTCCTCACTCCTGGACCGAGCGCAGCAAGGATATCGAGTCCATTTACAATCATTCACTCATCCAGCATTTGATCAGTATGCCACATCTTGAGATACTTACCGTTCGCAACGCGGAATGGCTTTCAACGAACAATGTGCAACATATTCTGGGATTCTCCCTTGAGCTCAAGAGGGTAGATTTCGCGATTCAGGAAGCTACAAGGACGATCCGGACTTCGTCGCGGGGAGGTAACTGGGGAAGGCGCGACATATCTATCCGCTGGACTATAATGGGTACTGTCAAAGAAGTTGCAGAGATACTGGTTGCGCAGCTGTCTCTCGAATTGGAAGAGGTCATGGACGATAATTGAATGGTCTGACGACGCTCTCGATAGAAAATCAAGGACACCACGGCAAGATTGTGTAGCTTAACCCTAGGAACTCAAGGACTCAAGGTAGCGAGGAGACAACCACTCAACAGATCTCTCCAAGGGATATTTACCCCTATTGCCACAACAAAGGTACCTTCCCCACACGAGAAATGCGTATCGCCTTCGATTTTTTTGCGGCTACTTAATAGATCTCCCCAACGTCTCACCCAAAAGACCCGCCGAAAGCGGATCGAGTGGAAGGCTAAGGTAACTCTACTCACGACTATCATTTGTCAGGTCTTACTCTTTCCATGAAGCTGCCAGTACGACCAGTACAGAGTATGGATGCTAATATTCCACCAGGATTGTACAACGTGCTCAAAACTACTATTCGGACACGCAAGCAAAACCAGGTCACCAATAGATTTTATATACATCAAGACATCATCAACGAGAAGTCGCACTTGCTCTCTGCCAGCACTTTCAAGCATATTCACAACCACAAATTGGACACTTGAGCAAAGATGAATCATTAGTAAGTCTCATTATCTCATTAGAATACTGTCAATGACCAGTCGCACTCCCTCTCCTCGCCCCAGCCTCCAAAGGCCCAAACCCACCCCACCCATCGAACTCTTCCCCCAACTTACAAGCAGCTTTCAGATAATACTGTTCACCATCCCCCCATGTCTTCGCGGCCTCCTCCATAGCCCTTAATCCTTTCACATAATGGGCATCTTGCGCCCACTTACCCTCTACAGCTTGCTTGTCCACCCAATTCCAATCCTTGCCCTTCACATCATAATCCATGATCCTCTTCACATCCATTTTCGGCCGTATTTGCGCAATGTACACCACCAGCGTAAGCAGCCACCATTGTCTCACGAGTGGCACGTGAAACTTGGCAGGTATCATTGGCAGCAATATTCGCACGGCATGTGTTGTAGTCAGTAGATGCACGAGGAAAAAGTCGAATGCGTTCTGATCATGTGTAGCAACCAGCAGCGCCACTGCCGCGTATTGACTCTCTTCAAAGTGCTTCTTGGGATTAAGCAATTGCCATGCATTCCAGTGCTCTAGTATGGCTGCTTCATGATTTTCGAGGAGTGGCTCAATATTGTCTGCACCCTGGTGGTCGAAAAGATTGTCGAAGCGTTTGTCTTCTGCCACCTTCTGTAGTATCTCGATTGGGGATGAGTTGGAGTAGGTAGAAGGCTTGGTATAGGAAGGGTCGTCCAGGTATCTATGCAGGAAGTTATACGAGGTCGTGGCCAAGCCAAGCGCTTCCATAGCCAGCTCCCTCGAAGACAGCTCATAGGCGTAGCCCAGATGTATGAGCGGATGCCCCAACCCCGCGATCAAGCAATTGATGAGCGGTTGCTTTCCTTCAAATAGATACTTGCTTAGCACCGCTTTCCAGTCGTATCCGCTCAATACCGTCTGGTCCTCAAAAAAATCGACATAAGCTCTCTGATAATGTCGATCCCCAAGGTAGTCTCGCCAATCGAACGTCGATATCTCTCCAGGTGAATCTTTCCATGGCTCTAATTCTTTATGCTCTTTCTCATATATGTCATCCAAATGCGCTGAGCTTGCTCCTAGCAGGTATGCTGATCCGAGGATCTGTTACTGTATGAGCTCGGTCAATGCAAGGCGCAGCTAAATAGGAAATCGTACGTGTGGCATATGGTTGTGGAATTGAAGGTTGTGATAGACGATGGCATGGTTGGCGTGGTTGAGCTTCAATAGATGCTTGAGTGTTCGAGCTCGCTTCTCGTGTTGAGTTTCGACATCGTGGATGTCGACTGATTTGATGTTGATTGCTGAGCCGGGGTTACCTCCGAAGATGCGGGGTAGACCAGGGAGAGAGAAGGATGAGAAGGAGGAGAACATGGTTGTTGATTTCCTGCTTATTACTGAGGCCGAGACGAGGGTGGTATCAAGCAAGACGAAGCAGAAGCTCTTGGGAGAAAGAACAATAGCGTTCTAAAGACTGTTGAGAGTCTGGAGCTTTCCCCGCCGTGCCCGCCTTTCATCACTTTGCGACTAGCATTTTGAAAGGCGGGAGATCGACGATAGGGCTGCATCTATGGCGCTAACCCTTCTAGCCGCATCGCAACGATTTCTCTCCTCCACAAGTCTATACCGAGCATGTGTTATTCTCCGATGCGTTCGAGAAATCCAAAGTTGGCGGTGGGAATTGTCAGATAATACAACAGAATGATTCGTCCATCTGTTCATGGCGAACATATACCTTTATGCTGAGCTTCTGCTTCACATACGCCAAGTGACTGTCTTCGCGATACTGCCTTCTAATCGTAATAATTGGACTGCAATTGAGCTGTGTGATGATCAGAGAACTCTGCAGCTGACACATGAAGATGAGCAGGCTAGGATTGAGCTACCCTCGACCGTCGTGGATAACGCAAACTTGAGGTCACCTACACTTCCTACTCGAGAACTTTCCTACCGATTTGCCGTGGACAGTGATGCAAAGTCCTCCGTACAATCTGGGCTTGCTACCGATAGCGAATTATCATGGCCCGCGACCAAGCTTTCATTTCAGACACGAGTCAATTGCCAGTCGTGCGGAAACTTGCTAATCGAAGCTGGGGATATCACAGTATGGAAAGATCTCCCTAGTGGAGGTTGGGCTGACATGATGGATTTCTGGCATTGCCATAAGCCGAGTACCAATAACGGAGATAACTTATCTGCTGGCAACAACAAGGGCTATTCAGCGTCCAATGTGATGGGTCCTGTGTTGGGTACTGGACTTGTGGATACTAGCTATTTCTGGTTTGCTGTTAGTCAGTGCAGAGGTATTCAGGTATGTTTTCTAGTCTCATGACTTTGTTCCAAATTCACAAAAGATCTTGTTTCTTTCTCGTAACGGGCAATAAGAAGGAGGCCAGCTCCCCCTCGGGTCCCATAGCCAAGCCGCCGATACAATTACCCCAGAAGAATACCAAACAAAGCAAGTCATCTAATCCCATGCTACCCTCTGCCTCCATGATGCATGATGGGTCCATGCGTATTCGAATTTGCCGTACCTTTGGAAAACCTTTGTATTTCACTGAGTAGCTCTCGAGATCACGAGCTTCACGAGATCATCACTTAGGTACACCTACTGACACCTACACAGAATGTTCCAGAAAAAGGCTCTGTCATATGTGTTACCTGTCGCGAGCCTGTCGGCGTTGCAGACGAGAAAGATGACAGCATCCGGCTTTACAAGTGGAGCCTTGCCGTGCAACGAACGCCTGGCGCTAATTGGGAAACTTACTCCGTGCAGGAAATAGTCAGTACGCAGCTCTTGGCTTTGATCGAAGAACAAGCAGTCTACAAGTTCATTGTTTGCAGCGAGAATATCGAAGATCTTAAGGAGGCTTTGTTTGTGAGTAATTGGATCTATGATATTAAGTATACTATGGATGTTGACCAGGTGCAAGCTTTGGGTATTTACACCAGACATAGTGTATTCAACATCAACGAAGCCCCCACAACGAGCCATGAAAGTTTTTTATAAGACAGTTTCAGACCCCCTAAAATACACAAGGAATGGCACAAAGGTCGAAGAGCTCCAGCTTCCAAAATATGCATTGAAAGAACTGCAAACAAAATTACAAGCAAGCAGCACCATCCTCCCCCAATCCGCACGAAAGTATCAAGATTGGACCATCGGCCTCCTGGATCGCTGGTTCAACCAGACGCCTTTCCGCCCAGCGCCGCCAATCCCCTCGTATAGTAAGCCTTCAGCTCGTCGCTAAGAGTCCCTCCATAACACTTCACATACGCGGCAAACGCCGCCGGCGTCCCCGCTGCCAACCCACTTACGACACCGGGCTCACACTGCGACGTCAAAAGCCACGCCGCGCTCCCAAAATCAATATTACTATACTGCACCAACATATTCACCACCGCATTCCCCCCTGCAGCCTTAGCGGCCGGCAACAACCCCGCCAACGCCGGTATCGATTGCGCATACTTCAGATTATAAGCTGCACTCTGCATATTCCTCGTTCCCTGCCCCGGCACCGGGCCGGGGAAGTGGTGAATCGCATACTTGAAATCCCCACTTTCGAACGCCATGGTCGCGATGACGGCGGCCGCGGCGCCCGGAGATGTGATTCCGTATGTGGCAAAGGAAGCTGAGATGGGTGCTGCGGCCTTCGCTGCGGTTTGGCATTCGCTTGCGTATTGCCCGCCGGATGGGCAGGAGGCGGATTTTGGTGAGATGGCGGTGAGTTGGGCCGCGGTGACGGTGATGGGAGCTCGGGAAATTAGGGGTGCGGCGAGGATGGTGGGTAGGACAGCGACCAGCGCTGGGGAGAGGACTGCGAAGTGCATTTTTGTTATGACGAGGGGTTGTGGTAGTGGTTGATTCGGTTGTTTTGTTTTGTGGTATATCTTGTATAGGATTATCTGTGGTTGGGAAAGCGATTCAAGCTATAAATGTGAAACAGACAAAGACGAGGCTGGGTCTAAAAATATCAAAGAGCGATGTCACAAGACTGTCGCCTCGAGGTTGTATTGTGCCTCAAAGAGTGTTTAACAATTGGTTTTGGATGCATATTGACAAAGGAAGATGAATGGGGAAACAAAAAGTATTGATAGACATCTTGAGGCCAAAGTCAGGCGACAAAGAAGGAAGTGCCACATTAGTATTGTGCATCTCCCTAGGGAGTTTGGAGGTTGCGTGAATCTTGATGGCCTTGTGAATGGAGGGTGAACAATAAGGGAAGGCGTTCATCTGAGAGAAATCCGCAGCCAATCAGAGCGAAGAACGCGGGGTTTGGCGCGTAGCCTGCGACGACGTTTCAACCTTCAATGGCCTGGCATCCGATGCTGCGACAGCATCTTCGCACTCAGTATCCGGGTGAAGCATATTGTGCAAGAACAAAACTGAAGCAATTGGCAAGGGAATGTTTGATAAGCTGTTTGAATTTCCTAGACTTCGTGTCCAACAATCGTAACTCATATCCTCCTTCAATTCCAATCCTTCTCTATATTACATACATCGAAAGCTGGGTTCGTTTCCTTGCAACACTGTGCTGAGTGATAACGTCGAAATACCCACAAGCCCGCTGGGGCAAAACGCCAGTAAGGTTCATAATAACGAAGAAGAGGAATAGCCACTGCCGCCCTCATCGAACTCTAGTCTAATCTTCTTCTAGCTGCATGTCGTTGATGCCAAGCTGCTGCGCAAGATCGGTGCCTCGACCAGACCATGTAGTTGGCTGGAAGGGAGGTAGATCCGAGAAAAGCGACATGTTCGAAGGGCCCATGCTCGAGGTTGGGTGGGAATCGCCGAACAATTCAAAGTCGCCGCCAGCTTTGCCAACGTTCGTAGTGAACTCGCTGTAGCCCTCATCGACATCGTTGGAGTAGGGGGAGGGCGTATAGAGCATTTGATTGCCCTGGGCGCCGGGAGAGAGGTTGGGGTTCTTAGGATGCTCCACGGAGATGGATGGGTTGCGGCTGCTGTAGGCATCAAGTGGGCGAGTCTCGATAGAGCTTAGTGGGGTGATGTTGTCGAGCGTAATATTCATGGAAGTGAAATCCATGTTGCTCCAATCAACGTCTCCGCCGAACAATGGAGGATCAGCCTGCATGTCATAGGTCGAGGGGATGGTGGCAGTGTTGGTGAAGGAGTCGATTGAATGGCGGTGGGAGTCTGGGGTGTAGGATGTTTGGGGAGTAAGCCTATTGAATGACTCGTCCCACCCATACGTGTCGTTGTACGGTCCGAAGTTCTCGCTCATACCCAGGTAGGGTGACTCTGAAGTCCTGGAGCCTTCACCAGACGACACGTTGCGCGAGTGGGTAAGGTACCCCTTCTGGGTCATGTATGGGCTGTTGGATGCCCTTGTGGACCCGCCAATCGATGGGGCACCGTAGCCGCTGTGCATGTAAGGGCTGGTCGATTCCCCGAATTCTGAGCCATTGTCGAATATGTTGGAGCCTGGCGTAGTCATCTGGGGTGTTGGAGGTGTTTTGCCGCTGCCATTCCTAGGGACCTTCTTGTTGCCAATCTTGCCATTGTTCTTAGATCGAACATACGCCCAGCCATGAGCCTTCTCCATGTGTTGTTTGCAATTGCTCTCACGCTTGCTCTCGTAGGGACAAGGGTGGTATTGACACTTATACATGTTAGGAGTCACGGAATGCTTGTCGTTGACGTGACGGTCGCGCTCCTTCTCCGTGGGCCACCCGTACTGGGAGTACTTGCAGCTAGGCTCGTTACACTTCCAGGGCCGAGAGTGGGTCTTCTCGTGCTTGGTCAGGTCACAAGGACGCTTGAATTCTTTGTCACACTCGCTGCATCGCTGGGACTGCTTCACGGCGGCTTGCTCTGACTTCTTGCGGCGCGCCATAGACATTTCCAGGTCCTCATCGTCGCTGCTCGATCGTCGTTCAGCATCTGGTTGGATGACTTGGCCAGTGCGGAGGGAAATTGCCTGCCCGTCCTTTATCCTCACAAGCTCAGCAGGGTAGCCAGTCTTCCCTAAGCCACCCCGAAGGCTGAGCCTCTCGCCACTAGGGTCTATTAGAGTTGACTTCTCATGATTGGGGTTGGAGTCATACGGGATGTAGTCGTTATACCCACTTGCTCGCCCGGCGGCGAGCCTCGCCCTTGTTTCGTTGATCATGGCTGCGTATTGACGGACCTGTGCGGTAAGATCGAGGAAGTAGCCGTTAGTATAAGGTCTGTCGGATGGTCGTTGTTTGTCTGATTCGTTAGGGAGATGGTCGACAGTCGTGTGTAGGCACTGTATCGAAGTCTCGGCGAATTTGAGGAACGAGGACCCAGATAGACCGCAGTATTTCTTAACGCCAGAACCCAAACGATGAGCCAAACTCCTTGCCCAAACATAATAGGATCCACTTACAGGCGCCAGCCATAGAATGACTTTTTCTAAATCTCTCAAGCATGTGATATCCTTCCGCGATACCCGATATGGTATGGTCTTGACTAGCTGATGAAAGGGTTGTAGGTGCTTCTCTTTCAGGATGGGGATGATGATGTGGTCTTGAATCTGCTTGCAAGCGTACTTGCTCAATAGATTTTGTGTTCTGGCATGGGCCTCGGCAGTAGACCCGTTGATGCCAGAACGAATTTCGGTGATGGTGGATGAGGCGACGTTCTTATAGTCTGTCAAGATGTGGACTGTGTTGGGGTGAGCCTTTGTTGGCGTCATTGACGTAGGGTAATAGCGATAGCGCATACCTGCATGCTCTCCCAACAATGACTCCTCGGTGCTGCTAATCGAAGATCCAAGACCACTGTCGGAGGTATGTCGATTATGGTCAGCTCGCTGTGGTACCTTGGGAGGAGCAGTATGGACGTCGAAAGAGTCGTCAACGTCCATGCGGTCAGACTCGTTGGTGTAGGGGCCGAGCATGAAGCGAGGGACAGGAGTCTCTTCTTGTCGAAGGGTCTCTTGGCTGTCAGACGAGAAGGATTCGAGACCTGATAGACTCCGGTCGACGGAGCCTAGAAGCTGAGCAATGCGCTGTTCGCCAGCAGCGACAGCATCCTCAAGGTCTTTGTGACTGGTTGGCGACCTCCTAGACAGGAGAGGTATGCTGAGGATGGGATCGTCATCGGAGGGGAGGGACTTGGGGGAATGGAAGGTAGCGCTCTTCCTTAGCGGGAGATTGGAATCGGCCGAACGATCTGGTAGGCAGGCATCTAGGGTAGATGTAGGTTGGAACGAGGCAAAGGTGGGGTGGCCTCTGGTTTTGTAGCATCGGCGGGGATGTGGTTGAGTGGTAGTCATCCTTAGTGGTCAGGCGGGTCCAAACAGAATGACTCGTCTGCTGGGAATGATGTATCAACATGTGGAACCACTGCTTTCTTTCAAAGGTATGACTCACAATGTTGGCTGTTCGTTTCTTAGTAAATTGGAGAGCTCTCAGACCCTGGATATTTCCAGAACCCAATTCCAATAGCCTTGCAGCTCTGAAATGGGTGTATCTGTCAACTTTGGGAGGTCTGCGACTCTCGCGGCGATGTTTGCGGCCGATGCAGGAGTAATGGCTGAGTGAACGACGAAACGACAGCCAACTTTTGGAATTGGAATAGGAATAGATGAACGAGTCGATAAGCAGATAATGTATAGCAATTGAAGCAGTGTGTAGCTTGAGTGAGGGGGCTCAGTCCGCAAAGGATGTTGTCGTGGTGGGCTGTGCAGGCGTGAAAGCCTTGCGAGGTAATGTGGGGGCAAATGTGCTCAGTGCAACATAATGATGGGTTGAATCGAAGCGTTCAAGAAGACAAGATCATGCCCACGATTTCCCCTTTTGTTTTGCTTGAGGTGAAGACGAAGAGTAGCGATGGGATGTGGTTTTGAGAGGGTGATCTGTCGGGATGACAGTGATTAGTAAATGGATGTTGCTGCCTGCTGATCAGAAAACGCTAATCGATATCGGGTAACCGTGCGGGCACCTCACTAACAACGAGCCCTATACTACAAGGTTCAAGCCGTTGGATCGACATGCGTCTGCTCTGCCCTACCGTGCCTACCAAATCTACCAATTGAGAATTCCCTCAAACTTCATTGCCTCAAAGTAACAACCAAACGACGACAGGGAATGAAACACCGCTAATAGTATCAATGTCTATCCCAATCATGCTGTGCAACCAGTCTCCGCAATCTTACTCCCCTCATTCGGGTGTGAGGAGTACGTGTACGAGAACACCATCCCGCATTTCTCTGTCTTGGCGCTTGCGTATTCTCTTTCGAATGGGCCATAAGCAGTATCCCCCCACCATCATTTCTTTCCTGTGAATGGTCTATCACACTGAAAGGGCCTCGGTGCTTGCGGCAAAGTGCGCAAAGTTGCGGACTCGTCACCGTTTCTCTGCTGCGTCTTGGCGAGTCAAGGATACCAATCCTTCGGGGAACACTGCAAAGTATTCCAAGCGATAGACCCCTCTTTCCTGAAGCTGCGCAGAAGAAGTGAAGTTGGTGCAAAGTATTTTGGGAATCCAATTCATTGTTTTTGAGCCTGCGACTGCTCTTTAAAACGATGATCTGCAGCGGTGCTACTTTGCATGCTACCTGCATGCGCCTTGTGAGTCACGCTAGATTTGGTTATCCAACATCTGCCAGTTACGAGTATACATCACGGATCTCGTGTGGTCGTCTAACCAAGGACCCCGAACCTCGGAGGAATCTACACGCGTGTGCCGGGATTCGGTGCGTTTCATTGCTCCTTACCATTTCCATGCTCGTCCCTACTTTACGTGGTCAAGACCTCGTATCGGTATCCATTTCCATTATTGCGTCACCAACTTTTGAACATACGTGCGGTAAAATTTTACCCCAAGCAGTGTAATTTGGCATGGTCTCTGATTCTTATTAAAGGCCTATTGCATTTGAGTTCTGAGCCCCTCGCAACGTTGAGAACCTTTGTGCTCCATAAGTCTCCTAATTGGATGAAAGCCTCGATGATCCCAAAGCCTAAAGACGCATAGGTGCATTTGTATTTTACGCCCCGTTTGTTGCGGCCCCGATTCTTCGAACTGCAGCTAAAGGTTCCTGAGCATAGGGCTAAGGCTTGCTTGGCGTATATTGACCAAAAGTCACACTTACGCGTCTTGCATCACGAAAAAGGACTGCTTGTATAATCCATCGTTACTTGAGCTTCAACAACAAGGCAACAAATATTATCCGAATCCAAATCAATGTACACTCAGTATCTACCACCCCAGCAATCTAAGCCAAGCTCCTTTTGCAACCACAACAACAATAGCAGCAGCACGTCCGACCAAGCACCACGATCCCGCCTCATCGCCTCGCACCCCACCCACCATCTCCAAAGCCTTCACCACAGTCATTCCCCATCAGGCTTACACAACCCCTCCCCCCTTTTCAACCCCCACCACCCACCAATCCCAAACATAACCCAACACGCCACAAACGCCACCAATGCCCAAATCCACCACTTCGCCCCCCAGCGTCCCCATTTCTCCTCCCTCCTCTTGCATCCTTCACACCCGCTTTCCTCACCCCCATGCTCATCCCCATGCCCACTACCCTTGTGAAGTCTCTCCGATCTAATGGGCGCATATCTCGCTCTGATTGCGCCCGTCCTTCGGGGCGCGGCTCGAAAATCATCCTCGTCTGCTTCCGTCATGCTTGTGGATACTTCAAGGTGCGTGGGTGAGGGCGGTGAAGGAGGGGTGGATTGTGAAGGCGAGTGTAGCTCGCCAGCGTGCTCCCTAGCGTGCTCCCTAGCGTGCTCCCTAGCGTGCTCCCTAGCATACTCCCCAGCGTGCTCCCTAGCATATTCCCCAGTGTGCTCCCCAGCGTGCTCTGGTTTCGCAAAATCTTCAGCCACGACCGCCCCTGCTTCACTAGTAGCAGAAGGCAGGGTTTCTCTCGCGATGGAACACACCCTCGATAGATTGGCCGTCGATTTGTCCCGAAGACGAGTATGATTGGGAGTAATGCTGGGCAATGCTCCAACCCATCTCTCAGTCCTCGCTTCCGGCGATGGCGTCCGCAACGCTTCTGCCAGCGCGAGCTGAGGCGAGGGCGTGCGTGAGAGGGTGGGGTCGTAGATCGTGCCGATTGGGCGTTTGGGGCTCGGTTCCCAACGAGGGTTTGTGGTCTGCTCTGGTGTAATCGCACGCTCTGGTAGCGAAGGTTGGTGGAGAGAGTGGTCAATGGTGGAGCGCGCTGGGGGTGAGTGGGAGAGTGGTGATGGGTATCGCTCCGTGTCATCGCGAATTGAGCCCGTGGTGCTGATGTTGGGTACCCTCCCCCACGCCCTTTCCAACTCAGGAGACGGTCGTGGCAAAGCCGTGTACCCTGGTATAGGTGTAGGTGTCCGAATAGGCTGGCTCTCGTTGCGCTCTTTTGCAGAGATGGGATGTGATGACAGCGCACGCAAACAGGGAGGGACCGATGGACCATCCGCCTCCCTCGAGACCCGCGTGAAATTGTTCCACGGTGCTGGCTCGAAGGTAGTCGCGTCTGAGAAATAGGGTTGGCGTGGTGCGTTGAGGTTGAATGTGGAGGCCATAGCAGCGAAGGCGACTAGGATCCGGGAGGAATAGTAAGTAGTAGGGCACGCAGAAGGAGGAATAGGAGAGGTGAGATACTTTGGTACATAACATGGTCAGGCAAAGGAGAGATGGGGTTAGACATTGATGCGGGTGCGTGCTTGTACAAAGGGCAGAATGAAAGAAGGAAGAATTAGGGCAATGAAAGTCTCACACGCATATAGTTCAAAACAATCGCTGAAAGAACTTTGCAGTATTTTGTTTGAAAGTGCCTGATTATGTGTATGCCGCCCGGATTGTTGCAATACAGTAGGCCAGAAGAGTTCGTCTGCACGCCACCTTGCAATATTCCCATTTTGTTTGACCAGACCCGTATATATCTACGCAAGTAATGATCGAAAGAGAAGGTTGAGGTCTCTTCAAACCAATTCAGAAGGTCTTATGAATAGCCCGATCCAAGAAGGGGCGTGCGTCTCAGCGCCAGCAAATACGGACGCCTGCTTCCTATTGTGTATCTTGAATAACGCAAATGCTCGGTCAACGAAAGTATCAATGCAAGCAATAAGCAGCACAATTCGCGAAACATCAATGCTTCTATGCAACAACCTGAAATCGCACCTACAATGCAACACTACCACTCGACCAGAATCCTCAAATAGTCCAACTACTCTTCCTAGCTCTTGCATCCCAACCACCCTCAATTTCCTCGATAGCGCCCATCTCAGACTGCTGTCTGCCCCACTCTCGCACATACTTTCGTAACGCGCACCACCTTTCACACTTCTCATCACCATCCATGACCACTCTCGCATCAGTGCCCGTTCCCTCTGGCGCCCCAACGTAGCCTTTCGCATTGCATCTATCATCATCTTTTCGCAAGTCTCCGACAGATACTTTCGTGATCTTCGCCAGCTCCTCGTCGAATTTCCGCGCAAGCGAGGGATAGCCGAGCGAGAGGTAATTGTAGACTTGTGTGACGAAGGTGTCGTTGAATTCCTCCTCAATAGACCGCTCCCGGCGCAGGACATTATCCAGCTTCTGACACTCCCCCTGCCACCCTTCCTGCGAGCTAGGCGGCGAAGGAGGAAGCCGGTGAAATCTGGCGTAGCTGTCAACATCTGCCATAGGGTCGCCCCATTCTAGAGCCGGCGTCATCAGGCCTGTTGGTAAGGCTTTGGGTGCTGCAAGGCCGTCTTCATTGGAGACATGGCAAATACCCATCCACAGCCCACTTTTAGAGTTCTGGCGACTTGCACCGCAACCAGGTGTCCAGAGACCGGTGTTTTGGCGGGTCGGCGTGCCAGAGGACTTCTTTATGCCGGGGTATTGGAAGACATCGAGGCGGGTTGCGCGTGGAGACTGGCATTTCGGGAAGCGCAAATTTTGGCCTGCCAGGGGTGGGGAGGCAGCTTTTTGCATGGGTTTTATATCATTGTCCTTTTGCCAGCCCATTATATCCTTGGGCGGAGCGCCAACCATCTCAACGGGTATTTGTGCAGCATTCTGCTGAGCTTCTCGTAAGGCCGATCTTGTAGAGCGCCGCCGGCCAATCTCTGCCCCTTTAGCCCACTCATCTTGCTTTTGCTGTTCCAATCTGTCCTGGTGTTTCCGCATTTGGGCCATTCCCCATCCCGCATCTGAAGCTCTGTGCCTGTGCCACGCAGGCGTCCGGTCAGCCTCCTCCTCACCAGGACCGTCCACCTGAAGCTTACCCACGCCCACCTCAACATCCGAGTCATCGGAGTCTCGGTCGATAGCGTAGTGATCCACCGGTTCATGGACCTGCTCATTCGGGTACGCAGCCATTGCCTGCTCCCTCAATTGCTTCTCTGCCGTCTTGGCTGCTAGTGATAGCAGGTATCCTGACCATTGGTCATCTTGACTCTCCCTTTGAGCTATGCTCTTCCGCCGCTTCCTCCTATTTCTGCTCGACTCTGTTCCGTCCGAGTCGCCCGAGTGTGAGGTGGAAAGGGAGGATACGCTTGAATCATTGGACTCTTCTGTCTCGGATTGGGATGTGATGACCGGGAGCTCGGGTACGCGGAAGGAGTGTCGACGTTCAGCGTTATGTGCGAGCTTCGAGGAGGAGAATTTCGACTCAGGCACTTGGGGTACCTGGTCTGAGCTAATGACAGGGGAATTATCTGGAGGAATTGGGGTTGCAGAGGGTCGATTGGGTCTCATATGATGAGGGAGATGGTCTTGAGGAGCGTGAGAGTGGTCAGTCTTGTCAGTCGGTGTCACGCAAGGGCTCGTGTCAGTATTTCTCCTTGATCGCCTTGTAGTATCAATTATCTGCGGAGCGAACCTCCGGGTTTTCTGGGAGGGGGAATTGGATTCCATTGGCTGCGCTAAAGCTCGTTCCTTTGACGTAATGGCACTCGGCGGTTGGTCATGCGAGTTCTCGTCGTTGATCGGTTTCTTGGTATGGGAAAGTGCTGTCTCAACGGATTGCGGTAGGACCTTATGTGGCCTGGATCCATTGGCTTCTGAAGAGCGATCTTTTGTGGCTGAGGCTCGATTGGTACTGGCGGTCTGCTCGATGGGTTGCGGTAGGTGCCTTCGTGGGCAAGGCGGAGAATGGGGGGCCATGTTGTGCACCTTCAGCACCTGCCAAACGGCAGACGGCAATGATGTTGAGGAGGTTGTCAAGTATTGCGAAAGCACTATCGGATTAATCATCCAGGGGGTTCTTTATTGAGTTGGCCCAACGTCGACCAATATTTTAAGGTGGCATAGTGGTGAATAGCGTCGACCAACGGCTGACGAGGCCCCTATCATTGGCCCGGGGAGATTCCTGGGCAGGCGTCGATCGCCTAAAACAACACGAAGTTTCCGTGTCATTTCGTCAGCTGACAAACACCTACTTCTTAAAATGATCGCCATGCCATTCTTACAACATACAACATACGTGTGTACGAAAATGGAGGTATGCTGCAGGCATTTCTGCCCTACCTACATGAAGGCGAGATATCGATGCTGGCTTGCCGGTTAACGAAGCAAAATCAGGTCCCATGCAGCTTCACTTTCCCGCTTCAATCTCATCCAATCGTGTTTATCGCAGGAACTGGCTGCTCGGGTACACCTTCCAGAGCTGCCTCTCAGTCAATGGCCAAATCAACGGAGATTCCTCCGAAAACTTGCCCAAAGTGGTCACTGTTTGCAATGTTCAGGGCTATTTCCTGGTCAATTGTGGAAAAGAATCATTCTACTGTGTGTTGCTGGTTATCATATCTATGCTACCAAATACTCTCCAAACTTCTCTGTTGAAGAGAAACAATCAAAGCAATTCAAAGAACAAGCATTTGCAAACCCAATCCCCTCCACCTCGCAACAAAACTCTGTATGCTCTGGTAAGATGCGTCTGTAAGACTAGTCACGCAGCATAATATACGACAAAAATGAAGACAAAAAACGAGATGTAGTGCAGTCTTTCCTCGAGGCAACATAGGATACTCAGTTGCCTTTCGTGTGAAAGTCAGTCGTTGTTTGCATTTTGTCTACTTGGTCGTCAGCATTATCCTACGAAAGAAGATCTCGTCCACTCTCACCTTTGATGACCTAGCAGGGGTGGTTGCACTTGGGGCAATGCTTGCCACTGAGCACCCAAGTCTCAATGCCACGCTCGGCGCAACGGGGGCATCGAACACCTGGCATTTTGCCATCGCGCTAGGCTAGTCAGCAATAGGTCGTGATGTGGTGGAGAGCTGGAGGACTTACTGGCTCGGCTCCTGGCAAATGAGAGCGAGGTTCAACGGCGTGAAGGTTGAAGGTAGGGATATTAATTTCGTCAACAGCTTGGTCGCATGAGTCAACCTTGTGCACTCCGAAGCTGTCATGGATGAAGGGCACATCGAGGGCCTCGGTGGCCTCGAATCGAAAGGCGTTGAGGGTGAAAGGCATCTCGAAAGAGTTGCTTGATCTGGTGAAGGTGGTTAAAAGTGCGTGGTATCAGTTGGCGTTCTGTGAACGGTGCTTTGGAAGGTAGGTGAGTAAAGATTTTGTTGTCTTGATCTTTGGTGGCCTTTAGAAAAAGAAGAGGATCCCTGCCTGACTTTATAGGCAAATCCACCTCCCGAGTTTGAACTCATCCATCACATTCCCAAAACTCCGAGCAAATCCCTGATACTATTTTCACTTTCTTCACCGCAAGCTTTCACCTCGACGAGAGACAAAGCGCCTCTGCATACAAGACGCCGCTCAATGCGGCGACAGCACAGCATAGCAACTTCAGGATCTACCCCAACGGTTTCAGGAAAGACAGCCATTTCCTACCGAAACGATGGTCAGAGACAGTTTCGGAGGTCATTTTGAGAATTGTGACTGAGCATGTCTTGGTGACTTCCGATGCATTTGCGTCTGTTGGGCCGGCAGAAATTCCAAGAAGATTCGAAGCATTGTCCATTGCGGTCAGCTCGCGCTACGGAAGAGTGCAGCATTAGCAGCTTAACGGTCTCCAATTCTAGAAGTAGTGAGAAAATACTGGTCAGGAGGGAAGCTAACGTCCTGGCTAAGGAAACAAGTTTGAGCTAAAGAGTGGTAGACGAAGGCTTGATACTTCGAGCCTAGGATCTCAAACCTCACCAGACCTGGCCAAGATCGAACGCTCTAAATAAGCTCGAAATATAAGATTAATCACTGGGGCTCGTCAGGCTGCAGGGCCTGGCAAGGGTCCACGCCTCTTAGCTTGATATAGCCAACATTGTGTAATGGGTACATACCGACGTGCTGGATAACACCCAGGTAGTTTTACCGCCGGCAGTACATTTCGGAACACGCTTGCAGCCGACTGCGAGGAGAAAAGAGGATGTAGGACTCTCCACCATTTTCGGTTCTGCTGTCAAAGACCAGATGGAGAAGCGGAAACCCGATGCAGATTCGAAAAATGTAATGCTGCCACCGCCGTCGCTGAGCAGATACCCGAGCGTAGCTTTCGTAAAACGAAGTCACAAGGTTCTTAGCGGCTATCCACGTCTTCATTAATGATGCATCAGAATAGATGTATGAATGAGACACGCGTATCGGCCGGTGGCTTGGCGCTGCAGGGTAATCATGCTCTGCACCGTGACGCTGCCCTGGGTCAAGACTTTCTGGAGTAGCTTCCAAAAGTAATATCAAAAGAGCAAATCCGAGCGGTGAGAGATCGATCAGTGGCTTAGGCGAGGCCTACCATCGGTACCATCTTGAATTTGTGATTTACAATTGCAAATTCGATAATGGCAGTACAAACATAGCAAAGCTGCCTCTGTAAGAGCCTGGCTGACTCACACTATCGCGTTAAAAGAACAACTTGATCCTTATATGAGGTCAGCTGTATCGGTTAGCTGCTCGCTAAAGCTTGTTGCTTTATCACTTGTCAACTAGCTTGTCATCGAAAGCTACTGCAGGGCATCATCACCCAAGTAGCCGAGACCTGTGTGTGTATAAGCTCACTTTAACGTTTTACCAATTACCCTAGCGACCTGAGATCTCTTCAGCGAGCGATCCCGCTCTTCCAACTTTCTGACCAGAGCTCGATCATCTAAGTTTGGCTATTTTCTGATTCATCGCAAGCTGCTGCAAGAAACCAATCATCGCTTTGCTACTTTTTCTCACTGACTTCACCGCGTAAGGTCTTCTGAGCTAACAAACTTACTTCCCCAATGGAAGTGGAGAACGTGTCGAATGTGTCTCAGGATCAAGGCCCAAATCTTCAGGCCACGCGTTCTATTATCTTATCAAAACAACCTGGGCAGCTCCGGGGACTTTTTGCTTGGGACAGGGGAGAGATTGTGACCCGCCGCTGTGGTCCTATACTTTGTCCCTTGAATGCACCTTTGTTGTCTTCTCCTTTGGCACAAAGTAAGAGCTGAAGCTCAGTTGGCGTGGTCTTTACTGCTGGAGGATCCGAGGCCTATGAAATAGTGTTGGTGAGCTGCTGGCCAGACCAGGACTTGCTCCCACGTCCCGCATTGAAATGATCAGTCCTCGAGATTGAACGGCTGAGATCCGAGTGTCAGACCCCAGAAGCTGACAAGCTCTTTCGGCCAGCGCTCAATTCTGTGTCGGAGTCTTTTGAATAGAAAGACGACACGCATATGAGTCAGAGCCCAGCTGCAAAATCAATCCATGCTCGCAGGAGAATTCCCAGTAGACAGCTCGAAACCAACATGGTTTGCCCTATCATGAGTAAACGTAAATATGATTGATAGGCTCTTGGCTCAGCGCAAAATCGCAACATCAAACCAAGCTCTTCTCGATACGTACTAAAAGCACACCTTTGCTCTCTGCTCCAGCCGCATCAAGTAAATGAACAAAACGAAAGCCAGACCTGAGCCTGTCAAGTCTGATACACGCCCACGCAGCGAGGTCATCTTTGCCGATTTCGTCGTCTTGAATTTTGAATCTGTCATTGCACAACATTTCATTAGCAGACGCACATCGGTAGCCCAAACGCACAATACAATAGAGATTGAGCCTTGATAACGTTTCGGCGATCATTGCGTAGACAGTGCAGTAGTGAAATATACGAAGTACCATGCAGTGTAAAGGGAGCTAGCAACCCCTGCAAAGACTGGTAGTTCTGGGATTACTTGTGGAAGTGGTTGTCGCCAAGTTCCCAGAAGTATAGCCAGGCCGGCCGATGATGTGGATTGTCTCACCACATCTCAGGTGGGCGCTCATCGTCGATGCCCAGGTCTCGGGAACACAGACCGGAAGATACCGATTCCAGACGGAGAATACGAAGAAACATACCTGAGAAAGCTCAACTCTTCCACGACCTCAGGTATCTCTTTAAATTCCACCTTCTCGCCCCCAAAGTCGACCTCTGTACCTTTCATGCTTCTGCTCTTCCACATGAACCTACCATCTTTACTCTTCCCACCCCCCTCGATGGGCGCACCAGTGCGCTCGGCGGGCTCTTCGACATGTAACTCGCATTTCACGTATGGATGGAAGCCGTATGGTCTGGTATCGCCAAGGGGTAGAGGGATGTCCTGCGCAGCCAAAACCTCGATAGAGAGGGTGAGTGTTTTGTGCGCGACAGCATCTGCCTGTGATTCTGTTGATATTCCAGGAGCTGAGGAGCTGACATTCTTGCCGCGGTAGCCATCGGGCTTCAGGACGTAGCCACCGCTACCGGCAAACATTGCTTCGTTCAGCATCATCCCCTCATCCCAGCGCTGCCAATTAAGTGCTACCATCTGCACCCCTTTCCGCCAGAAGACAGCAGGGTCGAGGTTGTCGCTCCTTACACGCATGCCTGATGGGAAAGCGCGCATAAGATAGTTACGATTGTGGCTGAAGAGGGTTGGACCTGAGGAAGAGTGAACGTCCATAAGCTTCTTTTCAGAGAGGGAGAAAACGTGCGTGGGCATGGTGGCTTCCGGAGATGTGAGGGAGGAAAAGTGGAAGGCACGGGTGTAGATCCCCAGGGCAGAAAGCGAAGGTATAATGGAAGACTTCTTCTTCTTTTTCTTGACCTCAGCCGGGGCTTGGTCGTCTTCATCTTCAGAAGCCGAGGAGGAAGATGGCCTTGGTGACTTTGAGCGAGAACGGGAGTCTTTTGCTTGCGCTCTTGTTGCAGCCTTCTTTGGGTCAACGTATTTGACCTTGATGAGAATTTTGTGGCGAAGAGAGTCTGGGCTCGGGAGTACTGTTGCTTCAGGATCGAGAGGAGGGGTGAGGAGACCTTTCCAGGTAGATTTCATAATCTCGACCATGATTTCTTGTTGATCGGCACGGGCATGAATCTCGAGGCTCACAATGACGGGTAGTTCACTGAGAATGGTCAGCGTCCAAGTACTAGTTATTACCAGATAAATTACCTGTTCACAAATGCTGCGTCTCGTATAGCTACGCAAACATCTCTAAAAGGGACCTCTTTCGTAAGCGTGTAGCCATGCAAGACTCTAGGCTCGGCCCTCATCTCCGTAGAAGCTGAGGTCCATGGCGCCGGAAGGCTCAGATTGTCATTGATATTGGAGCTTGTAGATGCTGTGCATGCATCTTCTTTCTGGAAATGCTTGAAGGGACCATGTGATGAGAGCTTTTCTGGTATGTGTGGTCTGAATCTGTGCTTCTTCTCGTCCTTGGATTTTCTCTCTGCCTCATCTGATGCTGATCTTGGCTCGCCATCCCAGACATCGATTTCGATGCATCGGCATCCGTGCAGCAGGACCTTACGTGCCTCACATGTTAGACTCGATCTTGGTAGATGTATCCTACCAGGCGAACGATATATTTTCCCAAGGAATCAAAGACGTACATGCGAATAGGCATCGGTACTCGAAACACTATACACCTGATTTCCCGTCAAGTACGTATTGTGGCTACTGTTCACAAAGTAGTTTGCCAGTGGGTAGCTGAGATCTATGAATGAGGTTGGGTCTGAAGCGCCCGAGGAGGCAGAGCTCATGTATTTTAGAAACTTGTTATCATGAGGAGGTTTGGAGAGTTCCTCGAGTTGCAAAGGAGAGAGAGGTCTCTTGCCAGAAGAGATAGTCTCCAGGTAGGACAGGATCGTTGGAGAAAGGTTTTGTAGAGTGGATGGTTCATTCGGAGGAGCCATTGGTACTGTGACTGGAGTAGACATTGTAGAGAGCTTCGTTGTTCTTTTAGATGAAAGTGGGTGCAGGTTCAGGAAGGGGCGGTCGACATCCAAAGGTGCAGTTACAGTGAAGTGAGCACGACCTGAAGAACACAGTCAGCGTTAGCGTGGACGTCGGTTCGCCCCAGAGTTAGTACAAGCGAGCCTAAGGCCAACAACCGAATAACATTCCGATTTCACAGGACTTCGAAAGGAAGGAAAAGTGAAGTGAGATTCGTATTTCTGTAAACACACGAGCATCCAGTTGTCAGTGGGGCTCAAGGCAGGCACGCAGGTCATCACGTTTCACTTGGATACAGGATTAGTGCTTTTCCATTAGCTACAAGCCTGACGGTCTGATGAGAGAAGTGAGACAGAAAAGTAGCTGCATCTTGAGCTCGAATATCAAGACTTGGGATGCTGCCAATTCGCATCGACCAGACAGGGTCCAGAAGCCCTGGAACTTGGAAGCTGACAGCGGCCGGTAAGGAAGAAGCTTTTTCCGCCAATAATCCTTGTCCTTACCCCTGCCAATGTTCAATGTTCAACTCCACTTCTTCCTTCCCCATATCAATCACTGTCTTCGCGTCGGTTACCTTAGACAATAGATGAGCGAGGAGCATTGGGTATGCAGAATCTACATACCCAAAGGTAGTCATGTGTAAAGAAGGACCAAAAGAAGATTTGCTAGTCCAAAATATTCTTTATCAATCCTCCGAGTTGGTATCTATCTCTTTATCTCTTTATCTCTTCACCTGAAATATGAGAATCAGACCTCCATGCCTAGAGATGACGACCTAGGTCACAGATTAGGCCGCAAATGATTAAGAAAACTTCATCAGGCAAAGCAAATGTCTAGCGATGGTATTAGGCATTAGGCATCCTTAGTCAATGGGACACATCCAACCCCAAGAAACGCTTCGGCCAGAGCCTTCCATGTGTTCTGGGAGGGACTGAGCAGCTCTCTTATGACAAAATACACAGCCCCCTATCTCGTTTTATTGGGCCAGACTCGAGTAAGATGCTGATCATACAAAGCCCTCAAAGTTCAACTTCTTGTATCCCGAAATTCATTTTGTGGTAGCTCCTACCTTCAAAAATATGAAAATGACAAATAATTCGTCAAAGCTTGCCACTAGCGTTTACAGAGGACTGCTAGCTTCAAAAAGCCACATGGCAGCTCGCACTGAATCTTGAACACCTCAACTTCTCACTCTTTGCTATCACATCCTCGTCTTGTATCCTCATAAATTGCTGCCGCGAGACAGCAAGGTACCCTTCTTCCTTCACCACCTATCTTCAAGCGTAATTAGCCCCTTTCCGTTCTTCTCCAACGTATCGCTGGTTGCTAGTGTCAACGCCTCAGACGAAGCACAACACGACTCTACGCTCAGCATCGAAGACATGAACAACGGCGCGTCAATGCTCCAAATACCAAGATGTATGGGCCGGTCACTATAATTGAAGGGTGTTTTGCTCTGCTTCCCTATCTAATGTCTGTATCGACAGTGTTCTAATTTATCCTAGCCCACGACGAATAGGTATTCCGCCCAGCGAGTTGATGGTAACTGGGGAAACGTACGTCGGCATCCCCCCAGGACATACTCGACCAGCATTCGTTCGAAAGAGACCTGTCGACTCAGGCCGACCACCGTGGTTTCTCACGAGCATTTTCGGCTCCTCCCGCCGGGCGTACGTTGTCGAAGGCTCACGATTTGGCAAGATGTTCTGTCGTTCAACATGGCGAACTCGCCGCGACTACAGCTATTACCCCTACGGTCACCAATACACCAATCGCTACAATCCCGAGGTGTCGTTCGCTCGACCTGGTACCATTCATGACACGCCCCTTGGTCCAGTGGCTGCAAAAGTAAATCAGACGTGTGAGGGTTGCGGAAGATATAGGTACGTTATTCTGAGCTAGGATTCCTGTCAAAGGCTGTCATGGGAGGCAAGACATGCGTTCCGGTAGCAAAATGGGGTACACGCACTTCTTGATGCTCTTGAATTGTGTCTCATAAATTAATTGCTGCTCTTGAAAGCAGACGCTAACTCGGAAATGCTCGACAGGTCTGAAGCTTGGCAGGCTCGCCATCCATTGGCGCCCGGGCAGTCGGGCTTGTCTCCTCTTTGCAGAAGATGTCAAAACAAACGATCTTCAAGCGACGACTACGAACCAGGGCATCACAGAAGAAAGCGCCATCATCGTCGGTCACAGCTGTACACCGACTCGACCGATGACAGCTATTACGACAGGCAGCCAAGGCGCGGGACTCGGATAAACCACACAGACAGTCGAGACTACAGAAGACACAGATCGAGCTCCAGGGGCAGCATACGAGTTGTGATCGCCAATCAAAACGGAGGTCCGCGTATCCCAGTACGAGATTTGGCGGGAAGCTCTTCTATCGATGATGGAGTGCGAGTGATTCGCCGCGAAGAAGTCATCGACATGCCTGAGCGAAGAAGACTCTCCAGATTTAGAGCACGAACCTTCAGCGGTGACTCTTACATCGAGGACGGCGGGCGCTACATAGAAGACCTTGAGCGGCGGACATACTACACGCCACCAAGACGCGTGAGCCGAACTCGATATGTTGACGAGTTCGAAGTGCCACGAGATCGCTCGAGGCCTAGAAGCAACAGTCATGTCACGTTCGTCGACGAGGTCGAGGAGCCTGTCTTGGTATCCAGGCCAAGGCGCCTTAGCCGACGGCGCTCGATGCGTTTCGATGGAGCAGCCGAGACGGAGAGCGTGGAGTACGAAGTTCGTGGCCGCTCGCCATCTAAAAATCGTCCAATTCTAAGCCGATCGAGGTCTGGTGGAGTGCAGCTGATTGAAGAAACGGTCATACCACGCTCTCGCTCATTGCAGAGAGCGATAAAGCCTGACAGAGAAGCTCGGCTTATTGAAAAGACAACCATCGAGCCAAGGACCCCTTTCTACGGATCTGATTACGATGCTAGATCGCGTTCTCAATCCCGTTCCACACGCAGACCAGGAAGTTTTGTTGAGATCCCAGAGTCAGACCGTACCTACAGTGGCACCATAAGAGTCAAGTCCAGACCACGCAGCCAGGACGATGGCTCTTATGAGCCTCATCTCACTCATCAAGAACCACGACGCAGATACCGCGGCGACTCCATCAGCTCCGATTCCGAATCCGAAAGACCCAATACTCCAATACCCTACCGCCACGTCTACCCACCATCTCCACCCCCTCGCTCACCTTCCCCACGCGTAGATTACCTAAGCGAGATGCTCGCTAAAGCCCAGATTACACCGCTGGGGGATCAAGGAAACCTTCGAGACATCCGGTACGCGCGTGGTTGTGCGTCAAGACGGTATGAGGATACGCCGCCGCCGTCTGCTGACTATCGTCAGCCCGCTTTTTATCGGGGTGAGGAGGTGGATGGTATGGAGCGTGGACCTGGTAATCATGAATGTCTACCAAGGGGGGGATATGATGGGGATGAATATTCGCGGGCGGAGGAGGAGGGGCAGGGAGGTGGGTATACTTGGATGGATTGAATGAGTCAAGACTATGATTGTGAATGAGGAAACATGATACCTTGCAGGCAAGGATTGGAAGGGGTACATGGGATGTTGGACTACCAAACCGAAGCTGGTCTTCTGAAGGGAGAAAACCCCCCCGACTATTGTTGGTGGAATAGATTTTTTGGGAGAGCAGTGATGTATGTTGCAACGCAGGCTATGCTGTCTCCAAGCTATGAATGCACATTGCTATACTACGATGTGGTTTTGAAACTGAAATGACCACTCGATGAGCTGCGATGAGCAATATCCGCCCCATATACAAGACAGACAGTCCTTCACCCAGCCTGCACCGTTTCCACCAGTATCATTCATTGCCCGATGAACCTTCACCACCATGAGCTAAAAACGCCGCCGTTGTCGTTTCCAGAGGTCTTTTTGCCGTCGTCTTTCTTCTCATCGGTCTTTTTGTCGTCCTTTTTCTCATTGCCCCAATCATCACGAGCTCCACCATTCCCCCAGATATCACCCCTTCCATCAGCACCCCAGCCGTTGTCATCTTTCTTCTCATCCTCCCTCTTCTTCTGCATCTTGTTCTTCTTCCCACTACCGCCAAAGCTCCAACCACCATTATTACTCTTGCCATTGTCATTCGCATTACCACCGAAACCCCACGCCTCTCCTCCCTGATCCTTGTCTGTGGTCTCGGCGTTGTCGATCTCACGCTTCTCAGCAGCATTAGTCTTATTAAGCCACTCAGTGACAACCCCGGCCGTAGTTACCTTAGTACTATCGAATTTCTTCGACTTCATGCTCGACTTCTCCCATTCTTTATCACTCCCCGAATTCTTAGGTCCGTTTTCCTGCGCAGAAAGCCAAGTCAGTATGCTTGTATGCAGCCAACGCTTGGGTCAAAAGCCATATTCGAGACCTGGTTGAGGAGCATGTGTTGGATGTTCACAGCTCCAAGATGTACATACCTGACCACTTAGCTTCTCCTTCTCCTTCATCTTCATCAACTCCTCCACCAATTCGTCCTTGCTCAAACTAACTAACCTCTGCTTCTCCACTTCCTCCGGCTCATCAATAGTAGTCTCAAGCATAGCTTCAATAATCTCTTTATCACGGTACATGAAAACAAAAGCCGCGTACGGATTCTCCTGTGTATCCATATACTTCGGCGTACCAGTCTTATGCGCGTACGCAGCAGGTTTTCCAGGCCGTACTTGGTGCGACGTGTTATTCCGCTTCGCTACCTCGGAGGGAACGCTGTAGAGTGGGGAATCGAGCGTTTCGTGGACGGGCGGGTCTTCCTCTTCGATAGGCTCCTCGAACTTGTCGACACCTTTCCACATCGACCAGTAGGGTTTCGGCTGAGGGGGTGAGGAGAGGGAAAAGACCGATGGGGGCTTTGCGGTGGTTGGTCCACCAGCCTTCGACGTTTCCTTCCTCGATTGTGCTTTGGGGCTCCAGGAGCCAGGTACTGCCTTCCCGTCTGGTGTGAGAGTGTCACTGGAACCTTTCTTGGAGGGCGACTTTGCTCGGCCAGCGTTGGCGTTTTGTTTGTTTGATTTGACAGACTCAGCCTTAATCTGTGCCTCTGCTTTAAGTTCGTCTTTTGCGTCCTTGGAATCTTTTGGGCTTTGGTTTTTGACTTTCGTGTTGCCGAAGCCGAAGGTTGATTGCTTTTTCTCCTTCTTCCCTTTGGGGCTGCCGAAGCTGAAGACTGGTTTCTTCTTCTCTTTCTCCTTTTCCGTTTCCTTTTCTTTCTCGTTCTCTTTATTAGGCTCGTCAAAGTCCCGGGTATTGGTGTTGTCCCAGCTTTCAAATTGCTGATTTTTGTTGCCCCAATTGTCGTCGTTCTTCTTGTCATTGTCTCCGTTGCCAGCGTCCCAGGCATCATCTTGCTTGGCAGTGTCATTGTTGTCATTACCCCAATTGTCGTTCTGGTGAGTATCTTTATTGTCATTCCCCCAGCTGTCATCGTTCTTCTGAGCATCGTCATTTGTAACATTCCAATCATCTCCACCACCAGTATTGTCCCAATCATCATACGTCTTCTTGTCGGCGGTAGCACCCCAGTCCTCATTGCTCTTGTTCTGTGCGTTGGTAGTACCCCAATTATCGTTACTGTTGGTCCGGTCATCCTTCCCCTCTGTCTGCTCGTTCCAGTCTTCCCAACCTCCAGGCACCTGGCTGCCGCTCTCATCCTTCTTCTGCTCATTGTTTGCGGCGCCCCAATCCCAGTTGCTTCCCGCGGTATGATTCTCAGCTTCCTTGGAATAATCATCAACAGGAATATTCATAGTCCACGGATCATTCGCGACAGGCGGCGTTGGTGGCTTGTAAGTCCCAGCCTTCCCTTTCCCTTCCTTCTCAGCCTTCGCTTCAGCCATCCAGTCTCTCGGCGGCGGCGGTCCAGCGGCGATGTTGATGACCACAGTCGGTGACGTGCGACCACCTCCTGGAGAGCCGACAGTGTAACTTCCCGGTCCACCGCCTCTGATCTTCATGGTTGGTGAGGTCGGAGAATTCGTCTTGCTTCTTGGCTGCCGAGAGCGTCCTCGTTCTGAGCCATCTACTTTCCAGTCAGAGCGAAAGTTGTCGCGGGATACGGAGCGCTTGCTACCGTGCCTGGCGTTCTTGATGGGCTCGTTGGATGTGGATGGGTGCATGATGCCTTCGGTCTCGTTGAGCATCTTGATCTTTCCCATCTTTGGCTTTTCTTTTGGTGACGACGGATTGTCCCAAGCGCCCCAAGAGCCGGTCTTCGATTCCGCTTTCGCTGCTGGTGGATTGTCCCAAGCTTCCCAAGCTGTAGGCTTTTCCTCCTCTCTTGCAGGTGGTGGGTTGTCCCAGCTATCCGAAGCTCCAGCCTTATTTTTGCCCACAGACGAAGCCGGAGCGTCCCAATTGCCCCAAGCGGCATCCTCTGAAGCCGACTTAGTCTGCTCAGCTGCTGAAGGCGCCGCGCCCCAGTTGTCCTGGGCCGAATTCTTTGTATCCTCCTTGGTCCTCTCGACTGGTGAAGATGGAGCGTCCCAATTGTCCCAAGCTGTATTCTTCGGCGAACCTGGGTCATAAGATCCATCTAAGCTAAAGGGCAGGAGTTTGCGCTCAATAGTTTTCTTGGGTTTGGTGTCGCCTGCTCCATCAAACCAAGTTGAGATGTCTTCGCTGTCGGATCCGTGTTCAAAGAAGGACGATTTGATTTTCTTGGAATTCTTCGAAGATTTTAAAGGAGTAGTTGGCGACCCCGCAGGATCGGAGGGCCCGCAGCGAAGCACGACGACTTCTATGGTGCCAACATACTCGCCATCATGAGGAGCTTGATGCCGGTCTTCAACACCTGCATCTGGTACTGGACCCTACCATCAGTGACATCACAATAGCAGTACCTGCAATGGCTTACCAATATTCACTTTCTCGAACTTCCACTGCTTCCCCTGAAAAGTCCCATCAGCGAGCAACTCCTCCTTCTGCCTCACACGAAAGTCAACCTCAGTCTGCCTCCTCGTAGTGTTCTCATCTGGTATCCTCAGATTGTGTCGATTGCGATTGCACTGGTAGACACCATCCATGTAGACGAACATGGCAAGGCCAGGTGCGATGTAGCCATTGGATTTGAGGTGGACTGAGAAAGGAATTGGTGTTGAGGGAATGGCGATGTAGGTTTCGACATAGCCGTCTGCGTAGGTCGTTTGGTGCTCCTGGAGGGCGAGGTTGGAGCCGGTCCATTCGACGGTGCAGGTCAATTGCTTGAGGTTAGGCATTGTGCTTGGTTTTGAGGATGCGCTGATGTTTGGTTCGCGTCCAGCGCGTTGCTAGGTCGGCAGTCTTCACAGGTTAGAGAGCGTTGAATTCTGGATTGGTTGCTATATTGTCAACTTAGTAGGATCTATCAATCACGATTCGTGTTGTATATTGGGGCGCGATGGATCTGGATATTATCGCGATTGAGAGACTGTTCGTGGTGTTGATGTCGCAGCGCAATTGTCATGGCCTCGAAATAAGTGTTTAACACACTGTCAAAGTGAATTCACAGGTCATCGGATCGGATTAGCGCTGGGTCCTTCAAATAATATTTTTGAAAATCAGATCCACTTTCCTCTCGAAATGTGACGAGGTGTCCCACATGAGATAGAAGCCTTTCACATCGAACGGGCGAGAGGAGCTCCACTCCACCTCTTCGTGAAACAGAGATTATCATATCGCATGGGCACAGAATCTTGCACAGTGATACATAATAGGTCACTTCAATACCTTAGCATGGAGACCCACCCCTGGTAGGCACATAACAATAAAACAAGGGCTTGACGCATATTCACCATTGGACTGAGAGACTAGTGCAAAACAATTTGGCTTGTATTGATGGCGAATACCTATCTCATCAGTTCGTGTTGGTAGAAATCGTTCGCTGAACGCCTTATTTTGATTACATCTCTGAGCGGTGAAGAATTTTGGAGTTTGATGCGGGAAAGGCCATGAGATCGGTAGACTCATAGTTGTATTAGGGAGTCCTTGTTCATGACGGTGTAGAAAAGGCCTCGAGAGACGGTAGTCTCCTAGTTGTATTAGGGTGTCCATGCTCATGATGGTGCAGAAAACGCCGTGAGAGACGGTAGGCTCTAGTTGTATTAGGGAGTCATGTTCATGATGGTGTAGAAAAGGCCTCGAGAGACGGTAGTCTCCTAGTTGTATCAGGGAGTCCATGCTCATGATGGTGCAGAGAACGTCGTGAGAGACGGTAGGCTCCTAGTTGTATTAGGGAGTCCATGCTCATGATGGTGTAGAGAAGGCCTTGGAAGACGTTAGACTCATTTCTGTATCAGGGAGCCCTAGCTCATGAAGAGCGAGGAAATTGCGAAGGTGACTTTTGCCTTTGGGTAGAAACCGGAAATTCGTGGATCTTGGTGTAGCAAACGAGAGTCCTGGCCCAGTCATTGACGAACCTGCTGTGTGTTTTGACTAGTTGTTTTCGGAGATAGGTGGAGCATCCTCCCCATAGTATGCCCTCCGGTCCATCTCTAGCTGGTCCAAGCGGGAAGTTACCGGAAATCCTGTTGTAGCTATAGTGGTATCCGGAGTATACTGAGATAGTCCGGCTTGATTTGGAGACACCTGTTGCGTCGCATAAGTACGTGCATGTGCACCAAGCAAAACTGGTTCAGGACATGGTGCTAGGGAAACCAGCCTCTGCTGGTGTCTGGCTAGGTCGTACGCTCCCAGATTAGTCAGTGCTAAGAGCGCACCATCTGGAGCGTGCACAACGGTGTCGCCTAGACTCTCGTATAGCGTCCGGAAGTCGAGCGAAGACTGGTACGGATCTTTCATTCGCCAAATAGCGACCGCATCGGTGTAACACTGCAGAAGACTGCGGTCAGCCATTCATATCCACAGCGGCGGAAAGACGAAGAATCGGTACATACCTCCCACTTGGCATCACAGAAAGGGTTCTGACAGCTGCATTCAGTGGTATATGTCCATCTGGTTGCTTGGGTATTTGAGTCATTGGTGATCTCTAGCCCTGCTTTACGTGTTGTTGTGATGTACTGGAGGTCTTGGTAGGAACATTTGTTGCATTTTTGGCTGAAAAGAATACGAAAGGCGACGGTTCCGGTTGTCTGTCCAGCAGCAATTCGATATCGCTCGGAGAGAATCAACCGGTGCCCTATAGCTAGGTTCTTTATTGAGGCCAGGATAACTCCATGGTGTTGCTTAGGAGTCCCGCCAGTCCACGACGCGTCTTCATGTGATGCCATATTCGTGATCTTAGGAGAGGTTAGCTTTTGAGTCCGGTTGTTTACTTAAAGTACTAAGAGCTTACCTTGCTTTGTTGCTATGTTATGTAAGTGTTGACGAATGTATCTTTGGACGGTAGATATGCTTTAGAACATTTGCTCGCTAAAGATTCTGTGTTGTGGGCAATTTTTGGTGGAAGAAGTCTCCCGGAGTGAATTTGAAGTGCTAGAGGGGCAGTAAAGACTTGCCATCAAATGTCAAATAAACCAGCAAGATTTGGGATCTGACCATAAGTGTCTTTCCACCACATACAGATGCAAGGAGATACTATTGATCATTCCATGATCCGGTCCATCTACATAGGCCGATGCAAGGCTACCAATGCCTTTCCAGAGATTTTATTTGTTGTAAATCAAGAAGTTCCTAAAGCTGTCCCAGTGATCGGAGTCCACATATCTGGCAATCAACATGTCAGCAAAAATCAACCAGCCAATTCGCCAGTCTCTGTGACTACTACACCCAAAGTCTTCATCTTGAAGAAGAGGCTCATGGGGGCATACAAAGGGTCAGTGGGGCCACTCACATGTACTTCATGCTACTCCTCAAACTCGGCTGAATTGTCTCCGGATACCACCTAAACAGCCACATGACCATCGCCCAACTTAGGCTCGCAAACACAGGCCACGCATTCCTCTGCACCTTCTCTCTCAGATCCCTTCCCATGCCGACACCACCCTCACTCCTCCTCTGCACCGACAACTTCGCCAGCGCAAGCATCGCCCTCGCAAAAACGTATATAACTATCTGCTGGTTGACACTACTCTGTATGCCCCTCCCAAATACCAAATACCCACCCGTCAGACCGGCGAAAAAGCTATGTAGGGGGTGCTCTTTTCCATTGGGAGACGCTCGCCGAAGGAAGACCATGGAGGATTTGTAGGCCAGGGCGAACATGGCTAGATTTCGAGCATGGGTTCGGGTGGCTTTGAAGATCAGGTAGAGCTTCTCGCGAAGAGGACCGGAGCGGAAGAGGAAGACCATGACGAGGGCATGGGGAAAGCGGACTTTGGCACCGTAGACGGCGCCGTTGCGCATGGATTTGACGAGGGCGAGGTAGTCGGCATAGTCGGGGTTGAGGACGATTCTGTCTACGGTGTTCTATTGGCTGTCAGAGACATAGTATATATAATTACTATTGGATAAATGTGGGCGAACCTTGACTGCGTCCATCTTTGGGATGGTTCAGGGAACAGCGCACGCGGCACAGGGAATGGAAGGCTGTAGTAGATGGTTTTTCCAGATCATGTCCCTGGTCTATGAAGAATGGAATGGACTGAAGAGGTGTAATGCAACAATGGGTCGGAATGGCTGTAAAATTGTGGTCGAAAGCATCTCCGAAATGCCCAGAGCCTCGGCACAACTTTCGGGACCATCCCCGCCGGACAGCCGCCAAAATCAGGTCTCGTCTCCCCCTTGTTGATTCAATTGTGTTACTGTCTAGCACTGGGTATAGGTGGTCAAATGGCCTGTCGGATAGACGATCACTTTTTTGAAAATTGCAACATGTACAAAGTACAAGTTCAATAAACGCTGGCCACGACTTAATTCTGTTTGTACTTCACGTCGCAGCAGGGTGGACGAGCAAATTTCCCCCTTCAGGATACAATATCTGCCCGTTCATGAACAAACCCCCCGGTCCAGCCAAAAACAACAGGCAAGCCGCCATGTCACTATCATGACCTGTCCGCTTGGCTGGATTCGACATCTCCATCTCGAGTTTGCTTTTCTGATCATCCCCTGAGCTGCCCGCTGTCATTTCGCTAGGAAAGATGCCTGGGGCGATGCAGTTGACGCGGATTTTAGCTTCGGCGAATGTGGTTGTCATCATGCGGGTTAGGTAGAGGAAGCCTGTTAAATATTAGTATCCTACTCGCGAAAATGGGGGAGATGAGGGAGCGGACAAGCGAACTGCCCAGCACTCGACCCTTTCATCACTCCTGAGATGGAAGCGATACGACTGAGGTTGTATAGCCTGGAATGACTTCTCTGCCCTTGGCCAGCAGCGGTAGCAATGCAGCCGCCATGAAGAACTGAGCTGTAATATTGGTCTGAAACGTCTCTGCCCACTGCTCAGGCTGGCTTTGCATCAAGTGCTCGCTGATAGCCTCTGCAGAGCTAAAATCAGGTTTCCCGGCTTTCGAGAAGCGCGTGTTGTCATCTCCAGCTACGCCCGCGTTGTTGACGAGGAGATGGATGCCTTTGGGCTCTTTGCTGCCCACCTCCTTTGCCAGCCTCTCAAAATCACTCTTATTGCTTATGTCTCCAGGTAAGGCAACAATCTTCCCAGGCCCGGTATTGTATGTCTCGACCACTTTCTGCAGGGCTTCTTCGCGGCGGCCGGTAATGTAGACTTTTGCGCCGTTTGCCACGAGGGTTTGTGTTATCATCAGTCCGATACCTGACCCGCCGCCTGTGACAACCGAGGTGAGGTTGGAGACGTTGAAGAGATTGGAGGACTTGAGCTCTTCATTTGTTCTGGCTGCTGGGTTATCTGAAGACATGGTTCTTGTGACTGTGACGGTGGAGGGTGCGAGTAATGCTTTGCTTGCGGTTTTGCTGGCGAAGCCTGATGAAGGGCGAGTAAAGAGTCTGAGCATTGTGGTCGAGCTTAGCTGGGGAGATGAAGCCTGCAATGGCAGACGCGGTCTCCTAGCCCGTCATGACGTTTGGGCAGATGATGACGTCGAGGGCCATTGGAATTGCTCTCAAGGGCGACGAACAGCTCGTGGACGCCCATAGCTGAAAAGGGTCATTTCTGTGGAACAGAAGCATACCTTACTGCGGTACTTGTGAAGTGCGTTATCTCAATGCTTGGCACCTGATAATTCATAATTCTTGCACAACGTTTGCCCGAAAACATATACAAAATCCCTACTCGCATCCAGCCTTAGTACAAGAATTCGTTGCATCTATCACCAGGGAACAGATCCATCCTTTACTGATTTACTGAGACTCCGTCTAGTCTGCCTGATATATCCAGAGCGAAAAGTTGTACTTCACGTCTCCAAGTATTCTGTCTGAGCCGAGCGAGCTTGAGCGTGCACAGTGACACCTCGTGCAGGAAGAATCTACGAAGCTTTCAACTCAACTGTCTGACAGTCACTTCTTGCAACTTCATCGAGATCATTCCTCCAAGCACTCCTTTCAAAACAAAACAGATACCTCGTCCTTCGCACAACAAGGGCGGACGACAAATCTCCTCGGCCCCCTTTCTGATCGTTTCTTATGGAAGCCTCTTTCGATTTCAATAGTGACATGTCAACGACAGCCCTACCTCGCGAGAACATCAACAGACGCTTAAGCAACCGTAGAGAAGAAGAAATGCTCGGCTACATAGCCTGTCTGCGATTTCTATCGATACTCATGCGTCATGATCCGGCTCAACGAAAGCAGTGAATGGCAAAAGAAGAGCAGCCACATCATGCAAGACTGCGTTCGAGACCGCTTTAGTAGCAAGCTGACCTGCTTGACAGTATGCAGTGTGCCACGGATTTAATTCGACCCCCATCTTCTTCTCTGTCAGTAGTGCACGCTACAGGTCGTGTAGTTGTGCAGATTTTGCTCAGTGTGGAAGCGAGAGCCTCATTGAGATAGGACGAGTCCTTGGCTTGGACCTGAAATATGGAGTAATGATTGTGCATTGAGTCAATCATCGAATGCTTTTGTTCAGATCATACATTAAGATCTTCGCGCAAATACGTGGAGACCGTGCAGATAGAGACAAGCAATCCACGTAAAAGCAGTATATACACAATTAGCGCCGATGCAAAGGCAATCACTGAATTCATATGGTATGATGTTCGTGGGTATCGTCACGTCTCCCCCTTCGTGCGCCAGAAAAGTTATAACATGCTGTACCGAAACATGAGAAATCATAAAGGTCAAAAATCTTCCTCACCCTCGGCATCCTCTTCGCCATCCTCAAGCTTGATAGCGGGTGTGCGTTTTTTCTTCTTCCCCGTCTCAGCCAGCTTATAGCCCCCAGTCCTCGTCCAATATATGAATCCTTGGTCTTCCATCCACTGTCTCAATGCCACATCTTCCCCTCCTTGCCTGATATCCAGATCTTCTTTCTCCAAATGTTTGCCCACATGCTCGATCCTTTCATCCCAGCAGTCGAAAGTAACATTGGGACAGTATGGACATATGGTACCCGCTGGAGGATCCCGCAGCTCCCGGTGGCAGCGCGATTGGGCACCCTCGATCCCGTCCTCAAAGGCTTGTTTGTCGGTGCGCGATGCGTTATTATGGGGAGCGTGCATGCGCTTCATATGCTGCGTGAACAGATCCTTACGATCGAATTCGTGGGCGTAAGATGGCGCATCTTGACTCAGTCCGCACGCTGATGGAATGGACATCTGTGACGACAGATGGCTGCGTCCACGCGGCAGATCATCAGGCACAGGAGCACAAGCGCCGATGTCACATCGCCATGTCTCAAGGCGCATGTGTTGGACATTGATGTGGCGTTTCCATTCGTTCTTACTGCCGACGGTGGAGTCGCAGCCGTAGCGGTGGAAGGTGCAGATAAAGGGGCGGGTGTGGGTGGCGAGGACGTGCTTCTTGAGAGTGGAATCAGAGGGGAGTGCAGAGGAGCAATGTGGGCAGGGTAGTACATTTTTAGAAGAAAGAATCTGGGAAGGCTTGGTAGAAGGCTTCTTCGCGATCCTAGCGGGCTGTCTTGTTATGTTGATTTGGCTTTTGGTGGGTTGGCTGCGTTTCGGCTTGCTTGCAGCTGGATTCCTTGTCAATGTCGACCTTCGGCTAATCCAACGCCCGTGGCCATGGCTCTCAAGTCTGGGACTCCAATCTGCATCAACATCTTCGTCATCATGCTCAGCGTCGTTTTCCTCCTCCAAGTCTTCTTCCAATTTGACTGATACAGACTTGGAAAGGGCTTTGGATCCATCACGGATAGAAGATCCTAGGCCTTCGTCTTCTTGGTTATATTGATCATGACCACGGGGGGCTAGATAGTAATTGGCATCCTCTGGAAAGTATCCCTGTCCTGCGCCAACATGGTGCAGGTCTGGTCGTGGAGACGGTGCATCCGAAAAAGTATCAGGATATTGCTGAAGCTCATGCGGTGAAATTACGGCCGTAGTCGCTGGTCGCGGATAAGAGCCATTCGATTGGAATTCCGATGAGCCACCGAATGGAATGGAAACAAGACCCAATGAAATGGAATGATCCCAATGCCGCTGGCCGTAGTTTGCGCCTGCCTCAGAGCGGCTATCAATCGTTCGCGGACTCCATGACCCTCCGCCAGAACAAAGAGTTTCTTGGTCAATTGGTGTCCAGCAACCATGGGCAGCGGAATCATGGGGATGCTTTAGATCGTATAGGATCTGATCCGGGGGGCAATCACTCTGGTACCAATCTGGAGACCCTCCCTGCCAAGCGTGGGGTGCATCGATAATGCTGCAGTGTCCCGAGGACTCGGTGCAATGCTGCAGGTTCGTATCCGGGTAATGTGGCTCTTCCATCGGTGAGTTGATGCTGAATCTTGCAAGAGCCCCCACCGGGGTCTCCGAGTACTCAGACGAAGGAGACCACGGGAGTTCCAATTCTTCTCCAAGGAGGATGGGATGATTGCGTTGCTCGTTGTATTGGTCGGCCCGAAGAATGTCAGGGAATTGCTGAACAACCGCCATGGACTTGGGCGCAAGTTTTGTAATGTAAAGAGTTTGAAAGGAAGAAAGGACTCAAGGCGATATTTCTAGGATTTCCAGATGAAACGAACCAGGTTTGCACGGACGACTTGGTTATGCGGTGAAAGGGTTGAAGGACGAACAAAGTAAACAGCAGGTCCACGGTGAGCCAGCGATTATTAGTAGCCCAAAAGCCAACCTGCGGAAAGCTGAATCTCGGTTGTCTGTAAATGTCAATGGTTTTGGCAGGATTAGCGTTGAAGCACGAAGACGTAGCATAGCAAGGAGGATCAGATTTAATGGACAGTGGGGAATGGGCAATGAGGAGGCGAAGCAATGGTTTCGCGTGAGGCACACACCATGTACTTAAGCAAAAAGCGAGGTAAAGAAATGCTGGGGATGGTCCACGAAACTCGTCCCAGATTGCAGCGCCCGAAGAGCCGCGCTAAATCTTGGTGGAGGCGTGATCTAGGAACATGGTAGCCGCTCAATCGTTAAGTGTGCCTGCGTTGTACATTCATACCCCAACGCCAGAAGCCGCTAAAACTTAGCGAATCGGTTCGTCCAGGCTCCAACCTACAGCGGGGATCGAAGCGTTACATTCCTCCTTCTCCCACAAGGAAAAGGTGGGTGGCTTGCAGACCTTCTTCGATTGGAGTTCTGATATTAGAAGGATGACTACAGAATTGACAAAAAGTGAACGGTCCTGATGAAGGGGAGCGTATAGCCACCCACCCTGACAAACGTCCGCAGTAAGCTGTACAATCGCGGCAGGGCATTCTCATGTGCGAATCTTTATTTGGGTTGTGCCAACTGCAGCTCCTCAGCCCCAGCAAAGTAGTTCATAGATTCTGCGAGTACCCCAAACCCCACGGTTATTCAGTGGGAGAGTGGGTCACCGGCTTTACGCCTTGGTTGCTCGCTCTTGTCAAAATTGATCATCCGGCATGTCGAAAGTCGAACTAGGACTCAGCTTCTGGAACTTCTTCCGCGAAGCGTCGTCAAGTCCTTCCTAGTTCGATGCCACCACGAATACTCCATAGTAGTGTATCTTCGGTGAGAGGGGTTCGCAGTGATTCGGGCGATTAGGGAATTGAGGCTCTGCTGTCGAGGGTGTTAACCAAACGTGGTCTAGGCGTTATGCGGGATGGACGCCTTTTACGCCCGATTTTGCCTGCGTTGGTCGCGCTCGGCCTCTAGGGTAGCATTAGAGGACTTTTTGCATGATGAGGGCTTTTGAAGCCAATCAATTTGTGATCTTCCTATTGGCTGCTGCTTCCTCCCACTGTGCGATGGCAGTGATGGCAGCGGCCATCCCGTGTTTTGGAACGTCGTCCATGTTGTATCGTGGATGTTCAGCCGGCCAATCCCCTCCTAAGCGCCCGGTGAAGATCTTTTTGCGGCTCGGCTTGTCCATACCAATCACAGCGAGGCCAGTTCTGCGTCTGGCCCCTGCCGTTTCTCCTCGATAATCTGCGATGTGTAATGTGTAATGTTCGATGTGCAGGAGTAGCATTGTTTCGGAGTCTCAGCTCAACAAGGATCGGATCAAACCTGCCGTCGCTGCGGGCGTGGCCATGCTTGGCATTGAGTCATGGGCAACTTCTGCTGCTTCTTGAAAGCTGAGATGATGTCTGATGAAGAGCGAGGCAGATTTGTGTGTGGGGGCACCAGGGGGAATGCTAGACTGCGGAAGGCGCTAAAAGTGTGGCTGTGGCTGTGGCTGTGCTGAGAGCCGACATACTTTTTAGTAGCGAATCGTAGCTTCGATTATACGACGTCATTCGACCTGCTCACCGGTCACTGCTTTGAGTGAAGAGTCACCATCTACGTGCGTAAATCATGCACTCGATTCTCGGAGGAGAAACGAGTCTGGTACCGCCAGGGCTCTGGTCTGGTACTGTACCATGCTGTTTCTATGCCACTGCGCCGTATCATTGCCTCGACATGTACCCACGACGCCATCAATTTGCTGCGCAGGACTTTTCTTTTCTTGGAAATGGTATGGGCACATGCTTGAGATAACCATCATTCCACCTGAAGGGTCTGAGCCGATGAGAAGCCATCGCAGGCTTCTCTAGGGACGCTTTCTCTTTCTATGAAGGTCTTCTACCAATGTCATGCTGATCATTCTAAGAGTGTGCTTGGTTTGGAAGTTGGGCTATTGTTAACGTGAGACTGGTGCAATTGTTCCAAGTGTGCGGGGTTTGCTATCCTATTGCAGCTTTTCTTCGTGGTACATGTCTCGGCCTGTTACATAGTGACAGCAGCTATATTCTACATCCTGAAGCAAATCCGATGCATGAGTATCAAGGTCTCACTTTTTTCGAACGATGAAGATGAACGTTCGCCATGTCGTACAAGATGTCCATGGCCGTGGATGGTATGCTCTTTGTCAAAGCCTCATATATGTCTCAATTTCTCCCCATCTGAAGCAATACTAAAGATACCACTTTCCTCGCTCTCATTCTCTACGTTGAGCTTCTTTTGATGTATCCGAAAGCACTCGACAGCTTTGCTCGGCCCTCACCCAGATACGCTGAAGGTGTGCCGCAACCATCATGGCAGAGTCTTCGCACGAACAGAGAGATGATGCTTCTTCAGCCATCGTCGAATTCGCTCCCCAAAGACCCAACGAACAGCTTCTCCACCAGTGACGCCAACCTTCCAATCTCCCCTGATGCAAACTTGCATCGCAAGGGTCCTTCGGTCCCTCCTCAAAGGCCAAATCCCCTCACGACTCGCCACAACGTACCCCACGAACTTGGCGATGCAGAACGCTCGCGATGATCTTCCTCCACAGCAAGCCAAACACAAAACACTCTCTCGCCTCCTCCTTCTCACCCTGGGAGCCGCAGCACCCGGCCCTTCACGCGGCCCAGGCGTCGGTCAGACTCCGACAGAACACCGGAGATCATTTATGAGGCGCGCATTTCAAACACAATGGGGCATGGGCGGGTGGGCAGTTTGCCGTGGATCTTATGTGGTTTTGCTACAAGGTGTTTCATGGGCTTTCTACTGGGCATATTGTGGACTGTGTACCGCCACATAGGAACTATTCTTCGCACAAAGAGCAAGCTGCGGCTGCTGGAGCAGTTCCTTAGGAGGGAAGCGGATGGAACCATGGACATGAGTAAGTAGATGACTTAGGGCATAGAGAAAAACATTCAGCGTCATGTTTTAGATGCACCACGATGCATTCATACTGCTGTCCTGACCTTCTGGAAGGAGCATTGAAACACAGGGACTCACAAACTTCTCTTGGGATACTTCACAGGTACGTGTGCCATCCGAAAGATAGGTATTCTCGAGCAAGCGAGACATATCATCTGTAAAGATTGAACACACGTCTCAATTCTCTCTTATCATGAAGAAGATCAAAACCATAGTCCGCAGAGTTTCCTTCAACTCAACTCTTTTTGTCGAAATCCTGTTGAATATAAAAGTCAGTCTGCAATGCGTCTCCGCTCATACACTTGCAGCAATCATCGACTCATGTTTCAAAGACAATAGCAGCATCCTCGCGTGATATCGAGGAAGCTTTTTTCGAAGTTCTCCGCCGCCGCGACAACAAGCAAACCTCTCCACCCGCACCTCCCATTACCCCAAAAATACCTGACATCAATCTCCCACCCAAGCTCGCTTCAGAACCACTCATAAGCCCCGAAGCCTTCACGATGCACCAACGCCCTGCCCAAGAAGCCGTCATTGTCGATAGACCCACCTCCTACACTTCGGTGGCAATACCCACGGATTCTCTACAATACCTCCACCGATCCGCAGTTATAATATACCCTCCTGCATACAAGCAATGCCACAACTATATCTCTACAATTCGACTGCATTGACTCAACCATACGCTGTTACTGCGGCAGGGCCACTTTGGAGAGAAATGATAGAGTATAGGAAGTTAGTTGCTCGGGAGAGAAACGATGAGAAAATAGTGATTTAGCGCTGTCGTAGTGGAGGCTGGGGGTTCGAAAAATTTCTTCTTGCGACTGGGTTCTTGTTGGGCGAACTGTGGGGATTGTATGGTCCGCGTTGGAAGTAGGTGAAGGGGAAGGAGAAGCAGATGGAAACGTGAATTTACACCGAGATGAGCGCATGAGTACCTTAGCTTGGGCGAGAGTGAGAAGTGTGAAGATTCTCCTTCAATGGAAGTCGTTCAGCATGATGAATTCCCTTCATAGATTCTACTCTTCCCAACGCCCTACTGATATCGCACCCTCTACACACTTGACTATCCGACCCATTCCCTGCACAATTTCGAGGCCGTTTGTCACTTTTCAACCCTACAGGTACTCCACCTCGATAATCTCATTAATCGCCCCCTTCTCGCACGCTAGTCGCCTTTTCGCACCATTCTTCAATCATGGATCAACAATGGGCTAATCTCGTACGCAGTCGAGAGCATAGTGCATTTCAAGTGCATGACGCTCCTGCTGTGGACAGGTAGGTTCTTTCCCCCCCCTATACTAACAAAACGCCTACCTGGCGGAGCAGGCAGACTCAGGCGGCTCCGCACTACCATCGCCTCATTCTCAACTGCGAAGGTTTCTTTGCTAAAAGTGGAGGGTCGTGAGCATCATGTGAGCTTCTATTCGCAAAGCCCAGGCCTACCGAGCCATGTCCTCCTCAACGACACCCATTACTTGGACAGCCTTGCGGCTTTTGGTCACTCACTCAACGATGAAGGATCTAGCCACTTTGAAGCAGACTTGGGACCCGCTATGATGCCTGCGTCTGCCGTGCAGCTCGTGCAGTCTGTGTGACATGTGGTCGAGATCTTAGCGGTTCATCGCGTCTAGATCGCGTCATGCTAAGAAGCATCAGCCTGGAGCTAAGGTCTATCAGTGTCTTACACATGGCTTTGAGTATCAGGGTAGCTAGAGGAAAGATAAGTTGGAGCAGCATAGGAAAATTTTAATAGCGCTGGCGGGAGTGCTTCAGCCGCGGTCCCAATCACCCTGCTTGAGGCTTCATGAGGAGACATAGGACGACGAAGACATCGAGATTTGGTTGTCTCGAATACGTACTGGGATGTAGAGATCAACAATGGTAGCATAGGAAGAGCAAGAACATGGGTTTGTTGTAAAATACTTCTACGTGATATATCGCCTGACAGCGCTCATGCAAAGAAGTGTTCGAAAAAACCACCCCATAAAAAAGCCGACTCGTACCCCAAACTTCTTAAAATTCAGTGAAGTGAGGATTGTCTGTGTTACAGCTTTCGTGTCGTCGCTTCCATGGATCAACATACATCGTGTTTCTCGGATGGCTCATGTTCGTAACAGGGTACAAGCAAGACTCTAACAGCTTTCCTCGAAAGCGGCGATTCAAGATTTCCTTTTATTAGAATTTTTTTCAAACCGTCATGTATCCAACGTAGGCTTCACTCGAATTTCCTTGCAATCAAAACTTCACATCACTCGTCGACAGTTGCGAATGCCATAAGTAAAGAACATTCACTCGACTTCCGTATGTTATCGGGATACCTCATACCTGCCTCTGGCACAAGAAACACAGTGCATATTGAAGCTCCGACTATTCGGTCCATGGCCACAATGGCGCTGCACGTGAGTCAGCAGATGCGTTCACAGCCCAAGCATGACTACATAGAGCTGGAGTCAAACTTACACAGTACCAATTGCTGTTGTCTTGTGGAGGCGACTTGTTGTTGTTATTATTGTTTTTATTGTTGTCGTTGTGGTGCGAGGAATGGCCGCTAGGCACATTTCCATGCCGACTCGACTTCTGCACGTTGTCAATTAGAGTTGTTGTTGACAAAGCTGGTGCAGGTGACGACGTGGAGTCCGGTGGCGAGTCCCCATCCTCGTCCTCGCGCTCACTCCAGCCATCCTCCTCGCTCTCATTCTTCTCCTCCTCCTCGGAGTCATCTTTCTTCTCCTCAGCAAGCACACTTTTGGGAATATCCCTATCAATGGGAAACCAATTGTCCACCGTCTCGCCCTTCTTGAAGTGTTCAACGTCAATGTGCGTAAACCGCTCGTCCCAAGCGTCTAAACCCCTCCTCTGCAACGGCACAATCTTCTGACAAAAGCCACACCAGAATGCTTTTTGCCCATTCCGACCCACGCGTTGGAGCCTGCACTGCTCCGATACGTACTCGGCGTTGGACTGCTTGTGCTCGATTTCGAGGTGGGCTTGGAATTGCTCACGGCGGTAGAAGACGCGGTTGCAGCGGTCTTTGTTCTTGCTGTTGCTATGGATTCTGCGCTGGGGGTTTGAGGGATTGGAACTGGACTTGCTGTTGCTATTGTTGTTACTAGTGGTGATGGGAGCGCGACACTCGGCACATTTCCATGCCTCGCATCGCATATGCTGGGAGTTTTCGTGGCGTTTCCAGTCGTTCTTACTGCCGAAGCGGCGAGGGCAGAACGAGTCAGTGCAGCCGTAGGGGCGGGTGTGTCGTTTCAAGTGTTTCCTACACGGATAGTAAAGTCAGCGTTACATCATCTATGAACCCTCAGTGAGAGGATGAAGGGAGAATACTTCAAATCGCATTGAGTCTTCTTCCTCTTCCCGCAGCTGGGATGCGGGCACTGGAATGGAAATTCAGCTTCATTGGCGTCCTTCCCGGGGGAATCGCCATGGTAGCGTTTTCGAGATTTGTTAGAGTCCAAATTATCAGTCTCTTTCTTGACATTTCTGATGACAAGCTCGATCTGGTCTTTCCCTAGTCCGTGAGTACTGCCGAGCTGTTTAGCAAAATCAGAGACTGCCTGGGCAAGCTTTTGCGAGGTCTCTTCATCTGTGGTCAAATGAAGCTGGGAGCTGCTGTGATCGCTCTTTAATGGGTCTTGCGCAATTTTCGTGCGATTAGTGGAGCCATTGGAAGTAGAGTCTCCTTGAATTATCTTCGGTTGAGCCGCAAATGAAGTCTTTGGACGTTGAGAAGTTGGCACTGCTAGATGTCGCCGCAGTGCCTGGCGAGGAGGTATTCGTTGTTGATTCATGCCAACGTGATTGTTGTCAGACAGTGCCGTGTCTACGTCCATCATGGGGCTGGAGTTTTGTCTCGACATTGCGCCGTTGTACATCGAACCTTGAGGCCCGTCTACCGAAGGATAAGATGCTACAGTAGCATCTTGGAGAGAAGGATTTATCAAGCCTTGAGGACCCGGCAACATGCTCAAGAATTGTGGATCAACCAATTGAGAAGAGTGTGAAAGTTGTTCCAAATAATGAGAATCCTGCGGTAATTGGATCTGTAGACCCGTCGTTCCAAGACCAGACGCCTTTCTAAGCTCCCAAAGATCAGAGGACCTACGAAGATATCAATAGCTACGCTGAGCGCCCTGTGGGAATCTCACTGACTTATCCATCACCTCTTGAAGCTCGAGCTCGGGATGCAGCTTCCTGACATGTTGGCGGAAGTTGTCAGCACGAGGCCAAAATTTGCTCTTTTTCGAGCAATGTGGGGCTGCGCATATGTAATGCTTGCCACTCGTGACGTCGTGTTTACTACTTTTGTGTCGCACCAAATCATTTGCGGTGGGGAAGCCTGTTTCCCAAGAGCAGTCTGGGACATCGCACCTGAACGGCTTCTCGTGGCGAAGCTTGTGCTTCCTGGACGATGTTAGTTGAGCATCTCCCAGCCGCAACATTGGACTGAGACATACTTGAAGTCTGATTTGTTATTACACTCCACATTGCACGTCTGACATATCAAGGTCTCGAGTGAAATCTCAGGAATTTGCCCGGGAAAGGAACAGTGACTGTCTTGGGAGTGACTGGGTTGCATTCCGGTCAGCATCTCGTCTCGATTTATCTCGTAGTCAGTCATTCTGCCTCCGACGCTCTGACAGTCTCCATTCGAAGCTTGGAAGTCGTAGCTAAAGACTGATCTGCCGTCCATAGTCTGGCTTTGGTATCCCGAATCGTGATAGTCCATTCCAGAATTAACAGCACCAAATTCGGACCTGGTAGGCCGAAGTGCCCAAAATTGAGCTTGTCTGTTGTTGGATGTAATTAATGAAGGTTCCTGAGCAAAATTCGGCTGTGCTGTTACATTGCTGAATGGGGCCCAAGGCGCTGGATGAGCATTGAGTGGCGGAATAGCGTCCGCCACATTGGCTCTGACAGGAAGATCTCCATCCTGAGGAGCATTACGAAAGTCATCAATTGTGGTTGGGTAGTCCGTCTTCTCATTCAAGCTAGGAGAAGTAATGAGAAGCTGATCCATCCCGACATTCGATAAGAGTGCCCCATTGCTAGGACCAAGTCGAGGATCGATGGGCTGGTTTTGAAGCGGAGGTAGTACGCGCCCACGCGTAGGCTGTAGTGTGCGCCTCTGTGATTGTTGAAATTGAAAATTTTGGGTTGGCTGTCCGTATTGATTATATGGTCTCTTGTGCTCATGCTAGGGATTAGAATTAGTCTACGGTAAGGTCTGTAGCCGAGTAAACAAGTTTGACCTGAGATTACTTACTTCCGGCACTGGCCCCGCATCTGAACGTTGCCTCTTGAGTTGATTTTGTTGAAGATTCTGGTGGTTCATAGTATGTGGGCTGAGCCCAAACGTCATTCCCTGAACCATTTCTCCATCCGAATGTTGCCTTTTCATCGGATTCCGTTGGTGATTGTGGCTGTTCGTTGTCGGCGGGCTGAGCGCGTTGCCCATGCCCTGAGCCATGTCTCTGTTGAGATTTCGACCCCCTCACGGTAAGGGGGTAGAAAAGCTTGACTAGGATCTCTCAACTATGTGATAGAGACTACTTCTGTGTCCGGAAAGCTGATTGCTGATCGATGTGATATCTGACAGCTGAGATGGTGTACTCGAACACGAGGCAAAGTCGCAGACCTCTTAAAAGTTCGACAGCAGAAGGCTGGCCTTATTAATGACACGCGCTGCAGCAGGTACACAGCCCTGTTCCCAGCTACACCGGACGGAAGACCCTCATTCTTCAAGCATGGAGACCATAAAGTACTTTGCGACGCCCAACATGTGCGCTAGATAATATCCACGTCCATCTTTCGCGTTGCACACATCCTCGTGCGACCTGGTAGCAGGTGACCGTAAGAGCCGCAAATTTTAGTAGTCGAAGAGGGAATATGTGGTGCGCAGGTGCGACAAAGCCCCGAAAACGTGAGGCGAGCTGACGAGCTCTAGTGATGTTGCCTGATTCCGTCTCGTGTAGCTTCCATCGCCGCCCCTAGGGTACTAGCTCAATACTTGATTGGTCGGGTTGAAAAACTTCAAGCACACCGGTCCCGAAAAGAGTTTAGCGCCAATGATCCCGATGCGAGTCATCATCCTACGAATCCCGTGGCCTACCACCCGGTAGGTACTTTAGGTCAGTCCTCCTGGGACCTCCCTAGGAAAACGCCCAACATTAGTACCCTGGTCCCTGGAAGGATCCGAGCTGCTGGCCTAGGCCAGATTAAAAAGCCGCCTTTGGGGGCCAACGCCCCTATTGTGTACCAAGCCAACCCACGGTGTTCTCTATCTCATTAATCATTGAAGTGTGAGGCTTGTGATTCGTGGAAGCCTCGCCCTTCTCTAGCGAGAATGCTACCCGGGAGAAGTACGGCTTCAGCAACGACGCTACAGATTCCACAAGATCCTTCCAATACGAATAGCCACCAGCTTCCAAACCTATGAAGCTCTACTCAATCGAGAATGGTACATAGGCCGCCTCATGCTCCATTGGCCACGAGGACGAAATGAGAAGCTCATCCATGGATGAGCCCTTGACTAAATGGCTACCGGGCTGATGCTGAAGCTATTCGTCTCGACCGGTTCACCTACAAGGAACTTGGGGTCAATGAGCATTACCCCCACGCTTCCAACTGAGCTTGAACGTCTCGAAGATCTGCTCATGTCTTTGATCTTCGATCTAATGAATTGTGAAGCTTCGAAGGTTTCCGAGAAAGCGAGCTTTGGGCGGTGCTCTTGATTTGACTCCGGGTTAACTGGTCCAGAAAATCTGGATGGAGGAGTGGATTCGAGATTCTGGACCCCCTGATGGTGAGATCGACTCTCTTAAAAGAAAAAAGGAGCTATGCAGTCGTTGTTGTGGGCATCATCTGTACAAGATACAAAGGTCGAGTTCTCTCATATAACCATTCTGTTTTAGTTTGGTAAGAAAATTTGCTGTGCTACATTGCCTGCGTTACATTGACTCCATTGAGTCTAGATGCGGAGTCCAAAAGCTACTTCCTGCTCGAAAGAAATGCAGCTGTTGGCTCAAGCTTCGATCCCGACGTGCTAGAAATGCTGTCACAAAATTTCCCGCGCAAATCCACACTTTGCTTTGCAAGCCTTATTTTGAAGGTACAACAGACGCCCGAATATATTGTACCATTTTGTGCTAGCTCAATACCGGTCGAGTGGGTGACATTTACCCTTGACAGGTAACCGAGTCCAGCCAAAGAGTCTGGGATCAGCTAGCCAAGATGAGCACCCACATGAACATCCATCCATCGAGACTATGCCATGGGATGTCACCGGGATGCAGCGAAGCTGTCATTGCAACAGTGCGACCTATCATCTATATATCCTAATATTACTCACGCCTCTGGTAGACAAGAACATCCCGCACTCCCGCCATGAAACCTTGGATCAGCCAGCCACGTCGAGAACCCCCATATCTGTCGATCGAGATCATCTCATGCCGGAGTCTTACTCCATAGGCCAAAGAAATCAGTCAATCTAACAGTGCAGCCTATCATCTATGGTCCTCCCTGATCCATCACCCACTCATGAGCGAAGAAACATATTCGCAGATTTGCCACACTATCTAGAGCCAGCCAGCCAAGACTACTGACGGATCACACACCTGGAGTTGTTTTATGAACAAACTCTCGAGCAAAGCGAGCCCGTAAGTGCAATAGTATCGCCTACCAACTATGGCTTCGATAGGACTGGTTGGTGCTCGATCGAGAAGATATCTCGTTGATGTGCAGCCTTGCGGCCATACCAACATGAAAAATGGATATCAGACTTGGATGAATTCTGCTCACATGTGATTGCTATAAACCTCCGGCTAGCTAGCTACGACTCGCACCAACATACCACATGTGGAGAATGCCGCATCAAGATTCTATTTGAAGTGCACGGTCGACGACCCCATACTGCACAGCCAGATGTCTCGGTCAATCCAGCCATCAAATGCAAAAATGCAACCTTCCATCTTCGAAAACTTACACGTCCAACGGCTAATGATCGGAAAACCGAGGACTTCCCCCATAGCTTCACCATACAATAGCCAAAGCGGCACAAACGAGAAGATCGACCTACATGGACAGCTCTTTTGTTGCTCTAGGCATTCCCAACAAGCGAGACAGTTCCCCCAACACGGGAGATATACATGATATCTGGCATGTCGGGCATAGGCCAGACGAGATCATCAGTAGGAAAGGGAGCCATAGTCCATCGAAGAGACCCACGGACGTGGCTTTGTGCACCCTGACACAACCTTGACTCAAGCTTAAGCGAATGGAGTCATGATTTGGGCCATGTAATCATCCAAATGGCAACAACGCCTTGCAGCCAGAGCAAGGAATCGGTATACAAACGAGTCTGTGGAGATTCAAAATCAAAATGCACAACCCTGAGCACTATGAGAGCTGAAGTTTGAACAATAATTGAAGTCGTGCGTTCCTCTAACATAAATCTTCTGGAGCCCATAATGCTCACTTGCCAAGCGCTGGGGCTTACCTAAGTACAAATATTTACGCTTCACAATATTGCTCAAATTGCTTAGCACCCCATTTCCAGAGCCGTCATTATGGGCGCGGGAATACATTCAAAGCCAAGATCCAACAACCTCGCTGTGAACTTGAGCTCTCAATACCACATTCCTTCACACGGAGGAGCGACATCCTCTAACAACAAACTCATTCATCACTATCACACATCTCACACCTCCATGAGTAATCTCAATGTACTCCCAACACACCTTCCAAACCGCCAAGATCACCAACCCGTACCATCATCTCGACATTCTCCGCATCAACAAAATCTGGCCTCAAACAGAGTCTTCTACAAGCAATGCCATCCAAAATATTTACGACTACTTCCACTCACCACGGACACGGGATGGGCCAGTAGCTGCAGCACCAACAAACAACGACGTGGCTAGGGAGCGTCGGAGGCGTGGGTGATGTTGCATTCGGAACATCTTAGGCATTCTGTTGGGTGTGGTAGTTAGCTACACCTTGGCACGTGCTTGGGACATGTGCTCGAAAGCAGAGGTCGTGTGCAGGGGTGGGGGTTTTTCTAACGCCAAGAAACACGAAAGCGAGAAAAGAGGTTTAAGATGGATTGAAAGACGTGCTGGGGAAAGGCATTGCGAGCATGGGATGTAGATAGAGCATCGATTGTTGCAAATAGCGAAGGTAATCATCGCTTTCAAAATGACAGTTTACAAACCATGCTGGAACACACACATATATATATTACATACACCCCGAATTTAGGATTAATGAATATCGTCTTCGTTAGGGAGAGGGAGCAAGCCACTTGAGAGGGAGCACCGAGGGAGCAGGGGGGAGCAGAGGGGAGCAGGGGTGAGCAGGGGGAGCACTGAGGGAGCAGCCGAGGGAGCAAAAGGGATTAAGATGGGGCAGTACAGGGGCGCAGCAGGTGGGAGCCTGAAATAAATCCCCCAGCCTTCGGCTTGAGCTGCCTTTTATCGTTTTCCAATAACTTAAGCCCAGCCCAATGCGTAGACTTCGCCATTCCCCACAGGATCATTTGATAGTTGAAGCGATCAGGAGATTCCCAGCGAGCCAGCCTTAAGTGGAGGCTTCTGTGACGAATTGACCCGTCCCGCTCGGGGTATGCGCCCATGCTGACATTTTTCTCCTCCGCTCGCTCTATACGAAAAAAACAACACTACACGTTCAAACCCACATTTTTGAAAAACAAGCACTAAGACGCGCTTCTATCTCGCTTAAACTCCTATTAGTAGTTAAGCTCGTCTATAATTATCTTTATATCTAAATCGTAATAATAAGTAGTAAATATAGCTTCGATAAACTAGGTTTAAATAATTCGTATTTATTTATTATAATTAAACACGTATTCTAATTATTATTTAATATATAAAATATTATTAAAGCCCTTTATAATAATAGTAAAATATAATATATTCCTCTCGAGATCTTTTAGTATATTATAGAATTATATAATATATTTCTCGAAAAGATACTCGTTTTTATAGTAAAGTTATTATCTTAAATTAATAATATTTACTAATAAATATAACGCGTCGTGGATAATAATATTTATATAAAACTCGCTTTAAATAGTCTATAAAAATAGATAAAAATAGTATAAGATTATACTTTATATAGATATATTAATAATAGATTTAAAGAAATAATATCTATTTATATTTCAAATACGTCGAATTATAAATTTATAATAAAGTTTATAAATAAAATTATTATTACTTTATATTATATAACTAGTATCGAGTAAATTTATAAAGATATAAATAAGATTATTAAAATTGATTCTTTAATTATAATATCCTCGAGTTATTATTTATTATATTATATTAAGACTAGTTTTATAATAATTATTTAATATAATATATAAATTTTATAAAGAGAGTATACGACGTAGTTATTATTAAAAGACGAGATTAGTATCTAGATATTTATTAAATTATAGATTAAGTTTATTAAATTATAATTTAATTCTAATATAAGAGTAGATTAAAATAAAAGATAAAGAATAAAAATTAGGGTAGGGCTAGCTACTATCTAAATAAAAGTTAATATACGGAGTATTTATTTATTTCTTATCCCTACTATATTAGGATAGAAATAAGGAAGTTAGTTTAAATTTAAATTAAATCTAAAATAAATTAAGTTAGGTTAAAGTAAATAAAGTTATATTATAATAATAACCCCCTCTTTAAAGTCGAGCTCCTATAAAATAAATAACGAGTTAAGATAAAGTATATTATTTATCGGTATAATTATACGAAGTATTAATTAAGGTTAGTATAAAACGCTTAATTATAATAATAATAACGGATAAAAAATAAAACGGGGAATAAACGACGGTATATAAATAAAATTAAATATTAATATTATTATTTATAAATAATAACGACGGGGCTAGGTTATAGGGTATTATTTATTTATATAATAATATAATATAATAATTAAGGTAATAATAGTAGATATTTTATCTATAAACGAATAATTAGATAAAATATTAAAATTAAACTCTAGAATATTATTTAGAAACCTTTTATTTAAGCGAGTAAGATAACTAAATAACATTTTTATTTATAACGGAATAAGTATATTATAGTACGTAGTATATAATAATAAAATGGATATTATTTATAATTATATATAATTATAGTCCGTCTCTCGAACCGTCTCTCGAGGGCGAGATATACGAGGGAGAAATACTATTAATATAAAAAAGAATTAAAAAATTAAATACTTTAAGAGAGTATTTAATAAAAGTTTAAATTATCGCGGTTAATATATAAAAGCGTAGCTATAATAGAAGATATAAACCGAAATTATTTAATATAAATAACTTTATACTTTTATTAATTAAAAACTTAATATAAAAATAATTAAATAAGAAACTCTTTTATAAAGTAATTAAATTATTTAAGATTTTAGATATCGTCGGAATATAAATATACCGCCTAATATTATTAACTAGTTATTAAATTTATAATATTTTTTATATATCGTTTTTAGAGCCGTATTATTAATGGTAGAATAATATTTCGATTTTTAATATACCTTTACCGGAATTAATAAATAATATAAATAAATAAAAAATAAAAAAGATATTAAAAAGAAAGAAGATAAAAAGCGAGGTATTTTATTTTATAAAATAACTAGGATAATTAAAGACCTTTAATAAATAAATTAATAAAGATACTTTAAAGAATATATTAAAACTATAAAAAATATTCGAAGAGAATACGAAGATGGAAAAAATATAAAAAGCGAAAAGTAAAAAAAGGAAATATTATTAATTATTAATTACTACTAGCTACTTTTAACTAGTAGACTTCGAGCGAGATATATATTTATAATTAATAATATATTTATAAATAGATTTATATTTAAAGCGGCTAGCTTTTTTAATTTTAAAACTCGATTATATATAAATAAAACCGCGGCCGGGAAGTCGAGCTAAAAAATAGAAATAAGAAGTAGAATTAAAGATAAAACTATTAACTTTATTTTTAACTTCTTCTTTAAAAATCTTATAAGAAGATATTATCTCTTTTAATATATAGCGATTTATATTCTTTATACCGCTATATTAAAGGCGAGGCTCTATTAAATCGGAGCGAGTAATAATATTTTTAATTAAAAAAACTTTACGTTTAAATATTATAACTCGTTTTATATTATTAAAGAAAAGAGTAAAATTAATATTATTAAGATTATTAAAAAGAAATATATTAAATTAATTAATAATGAGATTAAAGCCGGGAGAAGACTTATATTTAAAGATATCTCATATATATCGTATATAAGTTTTATTTTTATCTTTATTATTAATTTTATCTTCGTCCGTCGATTTAAATAAATTATTAAATTAATATTATATAATTTTATTCTAAAATATATTTATATCCCGGGTAGAGATTCCTCTTTAGAAAATTATTAATATACGAATTATATCTAAATTATATTAATTTATTAGAGTATAAAAAATATTATTTATACCCTCGATATTTATAATAAACCGAGATATTAATTATAATATATTCGTTTTTTTCTTAATATTATTATTTATAAATTTAATCTTTTAAAGAAAGATTATAATAACTTTTATATATTTAATAATATATTAACGAAGATATTTATTAAGACCTTAACGTTCTAAATAATTTTAAATTTTTTTTATAAAAATATAAAATTTAAGAGGAATCTAAATACGTTAATATAATTTAGTTTCGGAATATAAATAATACATAGGATTATATAAGTACTTATTTTTTACGTAATAAATATACTTTATATATAATACTTTATTATATAGAATATAATTATCTAGGTTTATTTATTTAGAATAACGGAGGTAAAGAAATATAAATAAATAAAAGATAAGAATAAAACGGGCGGTTATTTTACGGGGAGCGAGAATCGGAGATATATTAAATATATAAATATTATTATTAATATCGTATATTATAGAGATTAAATTAATATACTAAATTTTAAAGTAATTAAATTATATATATATCGCTAGTAAAGTAAGGTATAAAACTAATAATTTAAAAATAAAATAAATATTACGATAATACTAATTTTTTTAAAATATAAATAAATACCTTATTTAAAAATAGAATAAATTATTTTATTTATTTCAATAATTATAAAATTAAAGAAAAGAATTTAAAAAAAGAAAAAAAAGATTTATTTAAATTATAATATATTAGCTACGACCTTATTTATAGAATATATATATAATATTTACGACCTCGAAGAAAAGAGATTAGAGATACGGCCGAGATTATTATAAATTAATAAAAGTCTAAATATAGTATAGTTATTAATAATAACTATATAAAAGTTTATATATATAAAAGATAATAGGATATAACAAAAGAAGAAAAGTTAGAAAATTAATAAAGACTTTATATTTATATTAAAATCGTTATTTATATATATTTATTTTTATAATTAAAATTCTTTCTAAATAATAGGGTAGAATAATTTACTCCGTTATTAATATAACTAAAACTCTATTAATAGTAAAGATTTATAATTTTCGATAATAATTATAATATTCTTTCTTTTATTTTTCTCTTTAAATTTTAAAGTTTTTATCGAATACCTAGTATAATTTATAATTATATAACTATACCGGTATACGAAATATATACGATATATTATTAATTTTAAAATATAATTTATTTCCCTCTCTTTTTCCTACTAGGTTTAGAGATTTTTTATTAATATATTATTATATAAAACTAAGAGATTAATAAAATTAGGTAGGAGGTATAAATATTATATATATACCTTATTTAATTTAGACTCTCTTATATTATATTTTCTATTTAAAAATAATAAAATAATAAATTAATATATACTAGTTTCGAGCGCGAAACCTCTAGAAGGGGAGGTAATTATTATATTATATTAAAACTAACTTTATAGTAATTATTAAATATAATATATAAATTTTATAAAGATAGTATATAGCGTAGTTACGCTATTTATATTATAATATTATATTATAGTTTCGGTACTCCGGAGTTTTCTTTAAAAATAAGAGACTCGGAGTCTTTACTCTAACTCTTTAGAGATTAATTCTATAATTTAAATTTAAAGATTATTTTCCTATTAAGGTTTTATATTTACTTTTATATTATTATAAATACCCTATATCGGTAAAGCGGGGAGTTAGTATTTTAACGAAAAATACGTAAAATACGTTTAGATTTATTTAGTTTATATACTAGCCCTAAAGATCGTTTTAATACCTACTTTCATTAAGAGTTACTAAGAGTAACTTTTTCCTATTAGTAGTTACTATTTACTATCTTATACGGTTATATTAAATATAAATACGCGCGAATCGTATCGAGCGATTATATTATAGTCGAAGTATTATATTTATTAAACGCGTAAATTACTATTAATAAATCGTATTTAATAAACGTATATATCGTTAATTAGGATAATACGTTTATTAAATATATAAGTTTATATTATCGTCCTATTATAATCTTATCGATTTTAACGGTTTCTTCGTTCTTATCGTCTTATTAACTCTTAGCGACTTCTCCGCCGTAACCTAGATCGCCGCCTTTACCGCTACCGCTACTATTATTAATATTATATAAATTTACGCGTTTAATATTAAATATACGTTTATTAGAGTTCTATAAATAATTATTAATTTTATTCGATATATAATTATTATCTACCTTTTTCCGACTTCTTTACTATATTATCTAACTAATATACTATTATCTATTAAACTTTACGTAAATTATATCGTTATTCTTATTCTTCCTTAATTTTATTTTTTTAGATTTTATTATTACTCGTAACCTCTTCCCTAATTATTTAATATAAGTTTTATATTTATTTTTATTATCGCTCGATATAATTAAATTAATATTATTTCTTTTATACTAAACTCGATTAGGTTCTTCCGGTATAAAGACGGCCTAGAATTCCTTAAACCTTTATAATTTAAAGGTAATTTAATCTTTTAGTTATTTTTCTCTTTATATAATATTAAAGGTATATTTCCCTTTAAGTTTAAAAACTTTATATAAACCACTTTATACTTTAGCCCTCGTATTATTATTAGGTTTTTTTATTCTAGCGGAGGTTTATTTAAAATTCTATAATAAAGATAAAAACGAGTCGGGGGCGATATTTTACTATAAATAATAAATTAACTAGGTCTAAGATAATTATACTTTATTAAATTTATATATTAAGAATTTAATACCGGCGTTCGGGTAGTAGTAAAGATTAAGGGTATTAAGATATACGGGTTACGAAGAGATAAATTATAAATATTTAATTAATTTATTTTAGGGTTATCGCCTTACGCGTATTAATTTATATACTTTTTAAATTATTAATTAATATAAAAAGATTACCTTAAAGCTTATTATCCGAAAGGTTAATTTATTCGTTATTATTTAAATTATTAACGAAGGGTAGATCGTATATTTAACGATTATCGAGGTTTATTATAACCGTATCGTTATTAAAATCGAATCTTTTTATATTTTTAATAATATTCTTTACCCTCTTTAATAGTACCCTACGAATACGGGTTTTATATCTTTTATCATCGAGATTTATTTATACTCTTTATATTCTTCTCTACTAGTTTAATACGGACTCTCGTTAACTAGTTATAATACGTTTATTAATAATAAAAAAGAATACGAGTATTTATTTTAAACCCTCTCCCTCTTAAACTTCTCGACCTTATACTTTTTAATAAAGTACTCTAAGATAGTATATATTATTATTATAACGGTAAATATAATTAAAAGATCGGGGAGGGGTTTAAATAATTTTTTTATATTCTCTTTATTAATAAAACCGTTCTTTAATAATTTAAATATTATATAAATAAGTACTTTTATTAAAATAGGGTTCGTTTATTTACCTTTTTTATTATCGATTTATATCTTCGTTAATTACACTATTAGACTAAAGTATATTTTATATCGAGATATATAAAAGTTTAGCGGTATAATAGTCTAGCGGTAAAGAAAATTACGTTTTACTATAAACCGTTTTATATATATATAATAATTATTATAATTCGTACGATTATTAAAGTATAGGCGCGTTATTATTTAAAGAAGTCGAATAATTATATATTAAATTAATTTTAATATAAAATATCTACCTAAATAAATCTAATTTTCTATACTTCGGCTAGGGTAGGCCGATTATTAACTTTACCGGATTTAATTCCGATTTTAAATCCTAAATTCTTAATTAAGACGTTTTATATATATTTTATCCGATTATTAATTTATTAAAGATTATTATCCGGCTAAAGCTCTCTACTCTTATTTAGATTACGAGTATATCTAGTTAAAACGATTACTTTTAAAAACTTCTCGTAGTTAAGAATAATAATAATATATATCTCGTAAAACTTTATCTTTATCTAGTATTTCGTATTACTCTAAAGGTAAAGATCGTATTTATATTAATCCTTATAAGTATTAAATAATCGTAGAATATAAATTAATTTTACCGTTAGAGCCTCTCTTTATTTAATCTTTTACGAAATAATTTATTTACGATAACTCTAGCCTATAATTAAATTAGTTAGATTCGATTATATATAATCCGAGATATTTATTCTTATCTTTATACGTTTATTATCTAAGAAAGTTTTAAAGTAATTTTATTTTTCGTTATTTCCGGGTTACTCGTTCTCTTTATCGCTAGAATCCGAATCGTTATAATTATATTTTAATTCCGAGTTAAAGTAATGATTATTCCGCTATAAATTTTTATAAGATACGTTATTCTTATAATAATCCTAAAAGGTAGCCGGATTAATATTAAATATCTTTTAATTATAAATCGTAAATTTACCCTATTAGATAGTATATTATTAAGGTATAAATTACGAACTTATATATTATTTTAATCGGATTAAATAAAGCGGAAGAAGGGTATTAAAAAGTAATAATTATTAATAAAAGTAGAATTCACGCGGTCGGGGGAAAGGGGGGAAATTATTTATTTTTAAGAAATTAAATTTAATAAGATTAGACCTTAAGGGTTTAATCCTAATTTATCGAACGTAATTAATATTTATTAAATATTATAAATATTAATTCTCGAGGTTTATATTAAAGAAGCCGGTTATTTTTAATTATTAAATTTATTATTATAATTAATACCCTTTTTCCTATTTAAATTTAATATTTTCGTTTTAATTATATATCGAGAGCCTCGTCGTTTAAATTATTTAAATTTCGGTTAAAGGTCTCGATCCTTTAGGGGGGGCTTATTATTATATATATCGTATAATATTTAATTAATAACTCTCGGATATTAAAAGAAAAACGCTTAATACCTTAAATATATATTTCTACTAGCGCTACTCTTTATTCCCGTTTATTAAAGATAATTATATTTAATAAATTAAGGCGGGCGTAAATAATCGTATTTTTTTTATTATCGTAACCTAGATCGGTCTTAATTAAAGATATAAATCTTTTAAAGTCGAGGTCGTTTATACTCGTTAACCCCGTATATATACTACTCTTTTAAATATCTTAAACTATATAAATTATACTCTAGTCTATATCGTTTTTAATATATAATATTATATAACGGATAGAGTTAATCCGATTAATATTTTTACCTATATAAATAAAGTTCGGTTTATTATTTAATTCTTTTAATAACTCGGCGCTCGAGAGTCTTTAATCTTTTTAGGTATTTATACGGCGTTATTTAACCTTTACCCGCTTTCTTTTATTATAGTTATTTCTTTAAACGAGGAAGAATAAGTATCGGTCCTTTTATTATTTAAGAAGATCGCCGAATATATAAGCGAACTCGTTATAAATATTTATAAAAATAGGTCGTAAATAGTCCCTCGTATTTATTATATTTAGTCTTTAATTTAAAAGATCTATAATCTTTAATTATTTTTATAATCGCGTAAAGATTAACGAATATACGACTTTATTAATACCTAGCTTTACTTTTATAATCTTCGCCGATTATATTATATTATTAAAGTCTCTTAAACTTATTCTTAATTAGCCCGTCCTTAATTATCGTAAATATTATATTTAATAATCTTCCGTATATCTATTAATATCGAGGTATTATTTTATTATTTATTTATTCCGGCGGTAAAATTAAATAATAAGAAAAAGACCGAGCCCTAGCCCTAATTAATATAAGAGTAATTAATTTATATCTTATAATAGAACGATTTCCTACTATTTATAATCGAATATATTATAATTTACCCCCGTAGTTTATCCTATAATATTTATTATCTTAGTTATTCGCGCGTAGTTTATAGATTAGGTAGTATATTATAAGTTTAAATATTATATTAACTATATAATCTACCTTCGCCTATCGTAATTATAATAAATTTAATTATTTACTTTATCGGTAAAGCGGTGAACCCGTATTCTATCGAAAAAGGCGGAAAAGGCGCTTAGATCTATTTAGTTTATATACTAGCCCTAAAGATCGATTTAATACCTACTTTCGTCTAAAGTATCTAAATACGTATTTAGTACCTCGATTTATTTTAAATAAATTTAAATAAATAGGAATAAGCTAGTCTAAATAGTACCGGTAAATAATTAAATATATATAATTATAAGTGAATTATATAGTCTATAATACCGCGCTAATTTAGGGGGTATTACGCGCGTATATAATTTTCATAAATCGACGTAATTTAAAATCTAAATTAAATTAGCGTAGTTATAATATTTTATATAGTCTTAACGAGCTACCTAGCGCTAGTAGAAAATTACGGATTTAGAATCTTAAATCCGAAGTTACTATTTTTAGGTTTTTTATTAAATTTTTTTATTTTTTTTTTTAAATATTATCTTTTCGTTATTTTTCCGCCTGAAGCCGGTAAAATGCGTATTTAGTACCTCGACTCTTCTCGTGCGGTCTCCCGCTTTACCGATGTCGTATCTCTTATATTAATAAATCCTCGTTATAAATTAAATTATATAAATCCTAATCGGTATAATTATTAATATAAAATATATTATCTTTTCTTATAATCTTACCTATATATACCGGTATAATATATATACTCTTTATAATTTTTATTATAAGGATAATCTAACGCCCCCCGAGCGTCCTCTCTTTAATAGTTAAATTTACTAGTTATAGTTCTATCTTTATTATATTATAGGTTTTATATAGAGAGCCTCTACTTATTATGGATCTTTAAAAAATCGATAAGAGTATAACTATATTAAAATAATTTACCCTTAACGTTTTAATAGTTTATATTCGATATTATTAAGAGAAGCCGGAGCTAGGTAGGATTTTAGCTATAAAAGGAAATTATATAAAACTATAGTTATACTTTTTATATTAAAACGTAATTACGTCTCTATTCTCCTTAACTTTATTAATTAATTTTATATATTATATAGTCCGTAATTAGGTTCTTTAGGTCTTTTAAATTTTTCCCGTCTAACTTTTAATATTATAAAGACGGATAAAGATAAATAAAATATAAATTAATTTAGGTAGGATTAATTTCTCTCTCGTTTATAATTTTAATAGTCGTTGGTTCTTTACCCCTCTCCTACCGGTATTAATATATATAAACGACTAGTACCTCTAAAAAATATTCGATATATAGTTTCTTTTATATTACGGATAGTGAGTATTAATATACGGTATTAAATTTTACTCTTAAAGCTCTCTTCCTTTCTTAAGACTTTAAATTATATTAAAACCTAAATAATTAAATCCCGCGATTAAGTTTTAGTATTTTAATTATAAAAGTTAATATTTTTAAAATAAATAATCTCGTTATAAAATAAAGTAGATTATCTTTTATAACTAGTATTCGTAGGTAACGGGAAATATAACGGACGAGTTATTTTTAAAAGGCCTCTCGTTTATTAATTAACTCGAAGAAAGATTTAATTAAATAACGATATATTATTTCCCCGTATTCGGTATTATAGTTATCCGTAACGCCGAATATTCGAATTTATTTTATATAATATATTATTACGTAGAGTTTTAGGATATTAAAATAACCGTCCGGGTTTACTCCGTTATTTAATTTATACCGGCGAAAATAATCCTTTAGTTTATTAAAATAATAAAGTACGTTTTAAAGATATCCTAATATCTCGTCGTTATATAAACGGTATTAAATAATTAATATAAAGTTTATAAATATCTATATATAATAAAGTTCCCTTCCGTATAAATTAATTAATAGCGGAGTAATTACTAGTATTAATTATTATATAATCGCTCTTCGGTCTTTATTTATTTATTATACGACGGCGTTATAATACTTATAATTCTTTAAGTCGTAAAAGGCTAGAATAATACGAAATCTTTCGTTTAATTATATTATTCTTAGTATATTCTTTAATCCTACCTTCGCCCCCTTTAATTTCCTAATAATAGGCGCGCTCTCTTTAATAACTAAAATAATTTATTTAAAGAGATAATTAACCGTACCCTTAAATAATTAATATAATATATCGACTAGTATAACTTTATATATATTAACCGTAATATATAACTAGGCGAAATTATATATTAGATATCTTTATTAATTATTATTCTCTAAGATATTTTCTTTGTATTATCGCCGAATTTAGGATTAAGTAAAAGAGTAGGTTTAAAGGTGTTATTTATTTTAAAGATTTCTTTATTCATTTAATAATACCGTATAAATCGTATATTATCGGCCGCTTTTAACTTTTATAATTAAAATTTACTCCTTATAATTTATTATAAAGTTTATAATAATCGGATAATAAGATTAGATCCTTTAATATATATATATAATAAAGAGACCTATAATCGCTATAGTTCTAATCGTTAATTTAAAATTAGGATTTTAAGATTATCTTAGGTAAAAGTTTTTATTATATTTATAATCGAGTATAATTAATATAAATTTATATTATACGTCGGATTTAATATATTCGTCGTTATTAAATATAATAAGTAGAAGCCCTAGGAGTATTAAACCCGGCCGCTTTTAACCTTATTATATTTATATCTTTAAATTCTTTATAATAAAATAAATTGATTATACGGCTAGATTACCTTTATATTATATAAATAAAATCTTATCTATAGAAAGAAATAATAGTACTACGGTAGCTTTATTAAGAAGTTTCTTTTATATTTATTATTATTAATCGCCGGTATATATCTCGGTATATATATATTTATTATTATTATTATATTAGTATACGGGTTTAAATATTATTTTATTTTTAAACGACTAGTATTTTAAGAAAAATCGGAGGGCTTTAATAATATCTCGATATAAGATATCGTAATCCTTTAGCTCGGTCCCCTAGATCTTTAATTAAATATTAAATATCTATTTTATCTATTTATCTTCGTCGATATTAAATATAATATTATTTTATATTTCGGTTAAGTTATCGGTATTCTTATAATTAAGAAGGCTATATAATAATTCGAATCGAATATTACGGAAAAATTTATCGCGACCGCCTTTAATTACTTTTTCCTCGTAAAATTATTAAGCGAGCGCGTAGTCGTATATACTCGGAAATAAGTAATATACTCCTCTTATTTTATTAATAAGTTAAGAATATATATTAAGTTTTATAATATTAATATTTACTTTATCGGGTTTAGTATTTATCTCTACGCCACGATTATTATCTTCCGTAAACGTTTTTACCCGAATATATAAGGATATAAATAAAAGACCTTTATACCCGATATTAAAGGATAAAATTAATAATTTCTTTTATTTACTATACTCTAAATTATTACGACTAGGCCGGTTCGAGGGTGTTTAATAAATAATAATCTCCGTATTTATATCGACGTTTTTTATATCGACGGCGAAAGACCCTATATTAATTTCTTTTATATTATTTATTTTTATAACCTCGTCGTCTTTTTAAGTATACGTCGCTAGTTTTATATATTACGGGAGTCGCCGAGGTAAAAAAGGTAAGATTCGCGGTTTTTTATATAAATAATTATCGACGAAGACTTTATAGTACGGTAGGTATTTATTAAATCTACTAAAGTTTACGAAATTCCGCCTATAATACTTATATATACGTAGTACTATAATATCTATTTACCGCGGTAATACTATCGATTTATAGTTATTATATTATATATATAATTAAATAAGATCGGATATCCGAAATAAAGGTCGAAAAGGGGGCGTTCGATAAATAAATTCGATATTTATTAAATATACTTTCCTATATAATATATATTATTAAGTAATATTTAACTTATTTCCTACCGACTTATAATCTTTTATATAATAATAAGAGTAGATTCTTCGAATAAATACGCGGGTAATATCTAGATTTATTATATAATAAAACTTTAGAGGCTACCCGCCGCGAGCCGATTTATATTAATAAATAAATAATATCTTAATAGTTTAATGTTCAGATTTTTTAAATCCTTATCTTTAGAATAGTCTATTTCTAAACGTTCCGCCGATATTAAAGAATAACGGTTTAATTTATTTATAATTTTACTAGTTTATATATACTTAATCTTCCCTATTATTTAATTTATTAATTATACTTAAGATTAAGACTATTAATAATTATTATAATAGAATAAATAGAAAGAGTTATTATTAAAAGATCCGAGATTTATATACGTTCTTTATATTTATACCGATAATAAGAAAGAGAGTAATATAGCTCCGAAACCCTCCTTTATTAAGAATACGAAAAGATTAAAAATTAATAATAGCGATAAGTCGCAAGGGCCTATAAATAATATTTAACCTATAACTATAATAAGTAGTAATATATAATATAATATAAATAATATTAATAATCGGCTTCTCGAAGGTTTCTATATTATATATTAGGCGAAAGTCTTTTTAACTAGCTCGAAAATAAATTTAAATTAAACCTTTCGTCTCTTCCGAATAAGATTTCGTCTTTATACTACCGATATTCTTAATTTATTAATCCGTAAAAGGAATAAACGGTTTACCCGTAAATTATCTCGACTCGCTTTCTATTTAATTTAACCGTATAATTATATCTAGAATATATATAATTAAATAAAAGAGTTATTAAAGCTACGGATATTTATTTTTAATTATAAAGAATATATCGGCTTTAATAATTAAGTGGGTATTTTATTTATAAATATCCTTCGTATTATTATTATAATTAATTATAAATAAGCCGGACCTATTAAGCCTAAAATCGTTTTTAAGAAATATACTTTTATAATTAAAACGAGTATTAATATTAATACTTTTATTAACGGCGAGTAAATCTTACTATTACTTTTAAAAAAAAGGCGGGTATAAAGTATAAAATTATTACCGTCGAGCCCGATCTAATTAATAATAGGGACGCTAATAATAATATTATTATAAAAGATATTACCGTCGTTAATAAAAATATAGTTACCGAAGATACTCCCGCTAAAGAGAAATATATTTATAATTATAAATTTAAATACCTTAAGGCTCCTTTAACTAAATACGCCGAGAAATATTTTATAACCGTAATAACCTTCGAGGATAACGGTATTACCGGTATAATCGTTTAACTCGCGGATAAGAATTAATATAAAAATAGGTTTATTTCTAGAAATCGGATTAAGGAGGAATAAGAAGATAAAGATTATTCTTTAAATAAAGAGTTACTACTTTATAGGTTAACGGGGGTTTTTATAATAAATACCGGTAAAGATCGTACTTTATATCGAATCGCTTTAAGGTATAATTTAATTAACTTATTTTATTTAACGGTTTATAAATATAAAGCCCGAATATAAAGTTATTAAATAATTATAATTATTTCTCTTATTTTTATCTCTACCGAAGATTATTTATCGAGGGTTAATTTATAAAATAAGATCGTAGTAACGAAACTAAACCGTAATCCTTAATATATTAATTTATCTAAGACCGGATTCTTTAATCTTACTCTTTTTACCGCTTTATTCTTAAATATCTCGGTAATAATAACCGGCGAATACACCGATATTTATATATATTAAAGTATTTATTATATAACGAGTTAACGTTTAAAATACCCGCCGATTAAGACGCTTATTATCGTAAAACTTATATTTTTATATTTATTAATTATTTACCTTAAAACGGTACGAGCTTCTTAGAAATTATTTATTTAAAATTTATATAAATATTTAACTATAAACGAGGTATTATTAATTAATTATAAGAAGTAGGTTATTATAATTAATACTTTACTTTACTCGCTTAACTTTAAATACGACTACGCTACGAAGAATTTAATATACTTTTAATTATTATAAATACCTTTATACCTTTATCTACCGATTATAGAACTTCTACCTCCTTATTTATATATAATTATTATTAATAGGAGTAATTATATACGAGGAATTACGAGCCTTATAGATAAATAATTACTATTACTTTAAGATTCCGTTAATAGACTCCGTAGTCTTATTTTATTAAATTTAATCTACGTCGAAGGTCCTTATATCTTAAACTATTTATAATTTATCTTACTTTTTATTTAATTTTCTTATATAATCGCCGAGTTAAGAGTAATAGTATAAAGAGAAATTACTTTTTACGTAAATAAATAATTATTATTAATAAGAATCTTAATTAACGGACTTTATAATATCGTCTTTTTAAACTTTTATTTATTCTATACCCCTCTATACTCTAGGTAGTAATATTTTATTAATTTATTATATTAAATAAATAATATACCGTAGTTACTCGCCTAGATAAAAATAACCCCGGTAAAACTACCGGCGATATATATATAAATCTTTAAACTATCGAGCGCGACGAAGTCGATAATTTTATTAAAAAGCGAGCCGATAATAATATTACGCCTATAAAGAAGAAGAACTCTTTATATAAAACGAGAATTATCTTCGAAGGTTAGGGTAAATTTATTAAATAATTTAAGAATAAAGGTACTTATATAATATATAAGATTTATATAAATAAGAATAATAATTAATTATTTAGTATATATATCTAGATTAAGGCTTTTATCGATAAAGAAGGACCTACTCCCGATTACTTTTATAAAGAATAATTATTTTATATTTAAATATTCCGGCTAAATACTATAAGCGATATTTAAAACGAGCCGTTAATTTATATATATTTTAAGACTTTTATAAATAAACCCGCCTAAAATAACTTTATCGAATAAATATACCTCGATTATTATATTAAATTACGGGAGGTCGGAGTAATTACCTACTATATTATAAAATAATTAATATATATAGAATTTTCGTTCCGCCTAACGAAGGCGTAGACTAAAGGAATTCTATAAAAAACTGGTAATTTAGGTATTTTTTAATATATCTAAAATTAATTACTCGACGTATTTATTAAATTAAAGAATAATATAATTAAATTTATTATTTTCTTTTCGACCTCGGAGGCGGATTTATTTTTTATTCTATATAACGAAATATTATTTATATTTAATCTTAAGCGAGTATATATATTATATATTTACTAATTTAATAATTTAACCGATACGAAATATAAAGTTTAGAAAGATTAAATTATACTAGTAATAAATCGTCCAAAGATTAATTTATCGTTTAATTTAATATATATTAATAATAACGAGTATTAAATTAC
>JAABUS010000401.1_pt1 | contig 110947 bp, 70 predicted proteins | sample 5560161 | NCBI WGS metagenome assembly JAABUS01 (sample SAMN10711885, study PRJNA513376) | rock metagenome | isolation source: Antarctica rocks | place: Antarctica: Victoria Land, Trio Nunatak nord | collected 2016-01-04
GTCGGGGCGGGCGGGGGGGGGGCCGGGGGGGGGCGCGGGGCCGGGTGGGGCGGTTAGTTCTTGTTATCTATGAGAGGAGGGTCGAGGCGACGGATGGTTTGGGGGGAGATGGAGAAAGAGGTACCGGGTTCGGCAGGCCGGCCGGAGACTTGGGTGATTCGGTCGAGGCGGGAGGAGCCCCCGGCTTTGATCTTGGCTTCGCGGCGTTCGCGGCGGAGGCGGGCTTGTTGCTGGGTTGGGGATTCGTCGCTCCCGGCGGGGGAGGAAGGGCCTTGAGAAGGATCCATTGGGGTATGTGGGAGGGAGTTTTGGCGGTTGTGGAAAGGGAACGAGTTGAGGGATATGTTATCCCCGCTTGATTGCTCGCGCGGGCGTGGCCTCTTTAGAGAAGAAGGTGGCTCCAGGTGTGCCTGATAGAAGAAAGGTACTGAATCCTCTCGGCCAGAGTGGATCGCTGGACTTGATCAAATTGAACGTTGTGATGTTGGCAAAATCTTAACGCTATGGAGAAGCTTCCCGTGGTGCCATGGAAGGCTAGCAAAGGGCTACGCCGGGCATATCAGAATCCGAGATTATAAAACTATATAAGAGTATCTCCAGCATCGGCGACTTTTATCTCAATTGGGAGAGCGTTAGACTGAAGTGCACATTCAGTTCCTACATGCATCTAAAGGTCACCCGTTCGATCCGGATAAGTCGCAATGTATTCCAAAAAATTGCCCTTCCATCACTATTCTACAGCGAAGGAAGGTCGATGCAAACTCATGTAAGCCTTACTGATAGAGTAGGGTCGTCTCTAGAAAACCATTGAAGAAACTCAATTGACTAACAGTTCACCAAGCAGAAGGTAGCGAGTACGTAGAGAAAGATATAACGTGTGCAATTAAATTTCCACGCCGGCTTCAGCTTTGGTTGGGCTTCATGACTTATTCTAGCTGAGAGGTATAAGAGGACAACAAGGCGCTTATGTGGGTCGAATATGGTCGACTTTCTTCACAAACGATATTGTTGATCGAATCCCGCTACATCGATTAAAGTCATAACATGATAACAGCTCTTCTAAGATTGTGGTTGTTAGGTGCGCTATCATCATCAACCACAACAACAGCCCCAACAGCACTTTGAAGCCCATTAACTTGTTCAAATTATCGTTTGCACTCAATTAATCTCTCTATTAATTATTATCTCCCTTTTTCTTGCTTTGCAATAACAAACGATAATAATAAGTCGAGATAATCGATTGCGTTCGCAAGCTTCAAGCCTTCAATATCTACTAGACTGACCGCCGGGAACCGAATTTATCACGTGATCGTGCCAAGATTCGGGTTTCGGTTCCAATTATTGGAACCGACCCGAGAAAAACTACTATATTTAGTATACTAGTATACTATATATAGTAACGTTTATTAATAGCTCGGTTTTCGGTTCCGACTTTTGGAACCGACCCGACCCGAACGATCAGTCTAAATTATCTACAATATCAACAAACAAATTCTTCTTGCGAAAGACTACATTAAGCGCATTAGAATCTATCTAACAAATAATTCTAGTAGTAAGAATCGCGACACAATTTCTTATAAAGTTGCTATCACATATTTTAATATGCTTGTCGCGATATTAAATTAAATCTTTAATTAGCTCTTTAACAACTAATTGCTTGTTGTTATTAACAAGTTAATTAAATTTGTTAACAAGATCGAATAAAATATTACTTGCATAAAATATTTTACAAATATTGCTTCTCTTAATATTTGTTCTCGTTTCTTAAATATATAAGCAAACAACTTAAGAATTGTATTCAAATCTAGTATTCGAATTATTATAAATATCTTATCTTAATTAGCTTCTTTCTAATTTATTAACAAAAAAAGAGAGATTATTATTAAAAAATTTAATTGTAAGATTGTTGTTTGTTATTAAAAGAAAATTAATAAACAACTACAAATCTATATAAAAGTGTTACGCTAGTACTTCTCACGAAGATATTAGAGAGAATTATGCTATTAAAGAGATTTGTAGACGTCTTTAAGCAATATAAGCAATTACTTAATAACAAGAGTTTGCAACTTAAGTAGTTGTAACAATAAATTAAGACTTAAAATAAATTAAACACAATTTATAAAAGAGTCGTATTGTAAAGATCTATATATTAAAAAAACTTCTTTTGTTTGTTTTGCTTATTGCTTTTTATTTACAATCAAACAACAATAAATTGTCGAACAAATATTATATTTATTATATTTGCTAGTATTAAAACTCTATTAAGAAGTCAAGCAAGTTACATATTATTTTAAAACTTAAATAATTTTGTCAAGTCTTTTTTTAAGATTCGTAATATTATTTTCTTTCTTTTTAATTTTTGTTTTCGAAGATTTTTTATTTATTATGCATTTATGTTTTCTTGTTTTTTAAAAAATTGTTAATTACTCTTTTAATATATAGCTTTTTACAACGTTATTGCAATAATAATCTATATTTGTTATACTCTTTATTAGAAAGAGTGTTGTTTGTTTTTATTATTAAAAAATTGTGCGAAGTATATACAAGTTAAGAAAAAGTATAAATCTATTATTTTAGTAATAAATTTCGATGTTATTGATTATGTTATAACAAGACTAAAACAAGAAAAATTAAAAACAAAAATTGCACAAAAGATAACAATCAAATTAATTTGTATTTAATAAATTAAGCTAAAGTAATTGCGAAAATAAAGACGCTTTCTTAGAACGCAAAAACAAAAGATATTTAATAAAAAATTGTTTAAGATAAAGAAATTCGAACGTCTTAAGAATCTAGAAACTACTACAATAATTAAAAGAACTCTATTTTTTATAATATTTTAAAACAAATTTATTAATATTAATAATTTGTTATTTAAGATTCTTAATTAATTTAAGTTCGACAAAATTATTGCAACAAATTCGAACAATTTGTAAAAATTTTCTTTAATTTTTATATATTTTTTAACGTAAAATATTCTTTTTACTTTACAAAATATTGTTAATTTTGTTGTTTTAGTATTTTTCGACTTTAAATATATTGTTTTTTTGTAATTAATAATAAAATGTTTTTTGTATAGATATACTAAAATCGACTAATTTTAACAATAATATATAAAATACTAGAAATACTTTAACGTTTTTAGATAAGTTAAGTTTGTAATTAATTAATCTTTTAATTTTTTTAACAAAAAACAATTTAATTTTAATATAATTTAATTTCTTATTTAGCTTTCTTGTTTTAAGATTTTTTGTAAAAAGATATACTTTATTTCTCTCTTTTAGTTAAGATTTTGTTTTTTGTTTTTTATTTTAATATTTAATCGATTTTTCTTGCATCTTTAAGATATTGTTGTGTATCTTTTTTAGTATTGTTATTCTTTTAATAATTAATTGCGCAAACAAATATATACGCTTTTTTCTAAAAAGATTTAATTTCTTGTTATAATTAACAAAGAATAAAGTTATTTTAATAATATTCGAAATCTTTGTATTAAGTGTTAATTGTATTATAGATAAAAGTAATACTTAATTACTATAAGTATTGTTAATATAGTATCTTAGATATTACTTAAGACTTTAATTTGTTCTTTTTATTTAATTATTTGTAATTAAATAATAAACAATAGATATTCGAAGTTTTATATTTAATATTAAGAGAAACGTCTTTTAATAATTAAACGTAAAGAGTTTGTCTTTATTACTAGTTAATTCTTTAAATATATTGTAATATCGTATAAGTCGATTTAATATAATATATTTTAATTGTTTTGCAATAAACTTCTCTTTGCATACAATAATATATAAGTACTTAATAAACTTATTAATTATTACTAATATTAAATTATATTTATTTTCAATTGTTAGATTTGTCAATTTAAATAACTTAATAATAAAGTTTATTGTAACTTTATTCTATAACAATTTAAATAATTTTTAATATTAAATTTCGTTATAGCTTGTATACGTATTATGTTTGTTTTATTAATAGCTAAAATATTGTTTAATATATGTCTTAACAACTTGTCTTATTTATAAAAATTAATAATACTAGTATAAAAGCTAAAGAATTTTAGTTACTTTTAAATACTTTTGTAGTAATTTGTTATAATATTCTTTTATATATTTGTTAATTTTGTCGATAAATATCTAGAGTTTTTCTTTCTTTATAAAAAACTTTTTTGTATTATTTTGAAGTATTTGTAATATAGTATTTAGTTTATACTTATTTGTTAATAGTAATTTGTTTTTGTTAATTTTAAGTATATTATAATTAAACGATTTTTTCGTTTTTATATAATTATTTCTTTTGCTAAGTGCGTCTACTCTATTATTATTTTTGTCTAAAATATATTGTATTTTGAACTTATATTGTCTAAGTTTTTCTAATTATTGCATTTGTTTTCTATTAAGCTACTTAATAATAATAAAGTACACAAAATTTTTATAATTTGTAAAAATTGTAAGTTTTGATAATTTTTTTATATATATTTTTTATAACTTCAAGAAAACTACTATAGCGAGTAATTTCTTATTATAAACATTATAATTTTGTTTAATTAATAAGAGTTTTCTCGAAAAATATATTATTAAGTGTTATATATCTTTATATTTTTAATTAAAATATGCATCGATAACTAGATTTAATATGTCGATTTCAATCTTGTTTAATAATTGCAAATTGTATATCTTTAATATTAGTTTTTTCAAACATTTTAGCTTAAGATTTTAAATAATTTCTTCTTTACAAGTTTTTATAATTATAGCGTATTTTTCTTTGTAAAATTTGTTAATAATATCGCATTTATTAAATAATTTTTAATAAACTTCTTATTATAATTTATAAAATTTAGAAAAAATTGTATTTTTTTAATATTTGTTAGTAATTTTTATTTTTTAATTGCTTGTAACTTTTTGAAATTTATGTATACTTTATATTGTTTAACAACAAATTTAAGAAAGTTAATTTTTTTTAATAAAATTTGCATTTCTTTAGTTTAAAATATAAATTTTTTATATTTAGACATTCTAATATTTTGAAAATATAATTAATATACTCTTTTAAGATTTTTGAGTAAATTATAATATTGTTTAAGTATGCTATAACAAATCGATTTTATTATTGTTATAATATATTATTAATTATTTCTTAATACGTTGTTAAAATATTTATAAGTTCGAACAATATTATTATGTATTTGTATAATTTATATTGTGTGCAAAAAGCTATTTTTTACTTTTTTTTTGTTTTTATTCTAATTTAGTTGTACACTTTTTATAAGTCTAGTTTAATAAAGTACTTTGCTCTAAATAGTTAATTTTAAAGTTCGCTAATATTAAGTAATAAATATTAATTCTTAATTGTAATATTATTTAGCTTTTAATAATTAATATATAAACAAAGAATTTTATTCTTTTTTAATACAAAAAGAATTAAGTATCTTGCCTATAATTAGAATTTTTTAATAAATTTTTTTTTTCGTTTTTTGTTAAGTATTTGCGAAGTACTTCGAGCTTTTTCTTAAATAAAATATATATAAGTTTAAACATAAATTGCTTATTTAATTTAAATCTAATTTTGTAATTTTACAATTAATATTTAGAAAAAATCTTTATTGTTTTTTTTTCTTAAAATAGATACTCTCAATTATTATATATTTGTAATACGTGTTTTAGCAATTTCTTTATTATACTAAATAATTTAAAATTTTTAAAAAATTTGTAATTTTTTTTATTTATTTTAATTTTATAATTTAATTAATTTTTGTTAGTATTTGTTAAGTCGAACTTTGTTAAATTGTTTTTTTGCAAAAATATAAATTTGCTACTTGCAATTGTTTTTTAACTTAATCTTTTATTTATTATTAAACGTTATTAATGCGTAAATTAAATATAAATTACGTAATTATATTGCACAAATCTAAGTATTTATATATTTTAATTAATTTTTAGATTGTATTGCTTTAATTAAGATATTTTTAAAACAATATTATAAATAACTATTTTTACTATATTAAAGATTAGTTTCTTGTAATATTGCTCAATAGCTATTAATAGTAGCTTTGTTTTTTTATTTACTTTTTTATTTTTATTAAATAATAAGTTTTTATCTACAATTACTAAATTGTATGCGTTAAACTTCTTTTAAGTAAAATATTTTTTTCTTTTAACAAGAGTTTTAATTATAAAATTACTTATTGTATTAAAATTAATTATTGCAATAAATCGACAATTATTAATTTTAATTAATATAACAAAACATTGTATATATACTATTAAGTTTAGTTGTTATTGTTAAGCTAACATATTGCATTTCTTTAATATACTCTTTATTAAAAAATTTAAACTTTTCTTTATTTTAATATTGCAACTTCTACTTTAAATATCTATTTACGCTAAGCTTTTTTTCTATATTAAATTAATAATTTTAATTTTTTAAGAAATTAATTGATTTCTTTTTTGTTTTCTAAATAAGTTTAATATAAATTGTTATAGTATTTTGTTTAATTAAATATCGTATATTTTTTTGCTTTCTTTATTGCTTGTTTAGATAAATTAATATTGCTTAATTGTTGTTCGATTTTATTAGAAATTTCTCTTTTTATAGTAACGTTACTTTTTAGCGCTTTCTCGCATTTATTTATAATTTAATTTATTTGTTGTTTCTTTAATAAACTAGCTAAAGTTTCGAGATATTTTGTAATGTTGTTTAGATATTCGTAAAAGTTTTTTTAGTTATACTTGTTATCTAAGTTTATTATTAAGTAAAAATATAATATTTTTAATTGTTTTGCTTTTATAGTTTTATTAAGTATTTGATTAACTTCTTGTATAGATGTGAATGTTTTGTTTAATAATATTTTATCTAGAACTTTTTGTAACTAATTTAAGTTTTTTACTAAATAGTAGTTGTTGTTTAATCTAGACTAATCGTTCGGGTCGGTTTTTCCCCAAAATCTATAACTCGACCCGAAAGTTATATCTAATTAGACCAAGTTTTAACCTAATATAGTTAGTATTTTCATAATTTATGCAATTTGGTTCCAACTATTAGAACCAAACGATTAGTCTAGTTTAATCTAATTTTAGAAGTATTTGTTTTTATATTAGTTTGCTTTTTAATATTGTTCTAGCTATTAAATATCTCTCTTAACATAGTATTAATTTGTTAACAATTTATTAAGTTTTATAATTAGCAATCTCTTGCAAAGTAACTTAATTTGTTATATAAATAGTACGTTTTTTAAGATTTGTTCTTTTGCTTTTCTTTAAAGTTTTTCTCTTTATATTGTTAAGTAAAATTTAGTTTTATAAATACAAATTTACAATAATTAAGATTATTATACTTCTAATTAAAACAAAATTCTTTTTACTAATATTTAATTATTAGTTTAAAGAAGATTTTTGTCTTTTCTTAAAATTAATTGTATTTTTTTTTTATAATTCTTTTATATAGTTTGTTGTTAAAGTCGATAACTATTTTAATAAGATTAAACATATTGTTAAGAATTTTTTTATTATATATAATTTCGTCTTTTAGATTGTTTTTTAGATTTTGTCGAAACATTATTATAAATACAACATTGTTTTACTTAATTAAATTAACATACTTTTAAAATTTAGCAACATAATCTATTGCAAAGATTTGTTAAATTAAATATTAAATTACTCTTTTTGCAATTTGTTTTTTATTAAATATTTCGAAGATTCTTCGAAGCTCTCTTTTGAAATTATTAAAATCTATAAATATTGTATAAGAGTTTTTGTTATAATTCTCTAAGTACTTGCGTAAATTTAACTTAAATTAATATTAAACTCTTTCTTTAAGAAATATCGATACAAAAATTGTTTTTTAATTCGCTAAAACAAGATAAAAAATAAAATAAATATTTATTTGTATAAGTTAGTTTTTTAAGTTAATACAATCTTTATAATAGATATTAAGTTTATTAATTCTAATCTTGTTGTTTCTTATAATTAATAATTGACATAATACTAATAAGTTAGTGCTTAAAATAGAGACGCGTTAATCTAATATAAATATTCTTAAAGTATTTAAAGTATTACGCTAGTACTTTTTACAAAAATATTAAAAAAAGTTATGTTATTGAAAAGATTTGTAGATATTTTTAGACAATATAAGCAATTACTTAATAACAAGAGTTTGTAGCTTAAATAGTTGTAACAATAAGTTAAAACTTAAGATAAATTAAATATAATTTATAAGAAAGTTGTGTTGTAGAAATTTATATACCAAAGAAACTTTTTTTGTTTGTCTTGTTTATTGCTTTTTATTTACAATTAAATAGCAATAAATTGTCGAATAAATGTCTTGCTTATTATATTTATTAGTGTCAAGATCTTGTTAAGAAGTTAAGCAAGTTACATATTATCTCAAAACTTAGATGGTTTCGCCAAGTCTTCTCTCAAGACTTGTAACAAAAAGTACGTTTACTTAAGTATCTAAACTTGCGTATGTTAATGCAAGAAGTCAAAATAATTACTTAATTTAAATCTAGAAATCTTCGACTTTTAATAAAAACTTAAGAGACGATTAAAATCTTAAGAATTGCTAAGAATACTAAGAAATAAATAATATATTTCGACAAAAATACGTTTGTTTTAACAATATTATATAATATAGTAATTTACAATATACGTATTGTCGACTACTAATTTTCGAAAGATACAATTATATTGTTAAACCAAATAATAAAGAATAACGCTTATACAATTTCTTAAACAAAAATTATTTATATAAAATAACTAAATTAAAGCAAGACTTAAAGTTAAAAGATTTTGTCAATTGTAATTTAATTTATTAAGAATTGCTATACAAATATAATTTGTAGCAAAGAATTAACTTGAGACAAACTATATAAAGATTGCGAAAAATATAATTAAATTAACAAAATTATTAGATGCTTTAAATACTAGAAATTGAGATATATTATTTTTTAATACAAGATTGCTAAATTTATTTACGCGTATTGCGCACAAGATTACGATTTACGTTAATATAAAAAAAATTTAAAACTTAAGTTTACGCTTATTTGTGTTAATTGCAAAAGCAAACATATAGTCTTTAATGCAAAATATTCGATTATATTGTAATTGACAAAAAAAAGCTAAAATTAGACGCTAGTTTGTTATTACTTTTTGATCAAAATATAACTTTAAAATCTCGAACAATTAAATAGATACTTTTATTAATATTTAAGTTACTTAAAATCTTAATATTATAATAGTAGATATATTGACTTTGTTAACGCAATATACTATTAAAGTAGTTAAATTAAAAGAAAGAAAATCTAATTTTAAAACGTTAATTGTTGCACAAAAAGCGCAAAATACAAGATTTTTAAAAAAAAACAATAGAACTCTTAATAAATACAAAGCTTACAAAGTTTATAAAAACAATAAAAAAGCTAGCAAAGAAACAAAGCATTAATATTTGTTAGTACAAAGTCGATTCAAAAATTAACAATAAAAGAATTGTCTTAACAATAAATATAACAAGATAAACTTGTTTAACAAATATTAAAAAACTTAAAATAAGCAAAAAAAAGACAAAAACGTTAAAGAATAGTTAATTTTTTGCAAAATTAAATCTTAAAAGAAAATTGTTTAACAATCTTTTTAACAAAGCAAACAAACTCGAAATTAGTTTACAAAATATTAATATTAAAATTAAAAATAAAATAAAATTAAATGTTAACTCTTTGTTAAAGCTAAAATACAAATTTGTCTCTAAATAGCTTAGCTATTTGCAACAAACTATTAATTAAAATATAATAAAAATCTTAATAAAGAATTTACTTTTTGCTAAAAAATTTAATCTTAATATTTAAAAGTTTACAAACAACAAATTTAATCTTTTTATAACAAAGAATATTTTTGAAGATATTATAATCTTAACTTTAGTTTTAATTAAAAAAAATAAAAAAAATAACTCTTATAAATTAAGAAAGATATTTTCTATATTTAAGAATTTAATTAAAAAGACTCTAAAAATCTTAACTCTTATTAAAAAAGAAGAAATATAAAAGAAAATATTAGAAGTATATATTATTGCTCTTTTAAATAGTAGTAGCGACAATCAAATCTAAAATAAGAATTAAATTAAAAATTCGAATAACTTAATTAAATTTTCGAAGAAAACTTAGTTTTTAATTTTTAATAAATTTATAAAACTAGTAACTAGAAGCGTCAAAAAAATTATAATTTTTATTAAATAAGTCTCTAAGTAATAAAGTTGCATTTAAACAACAATTTAAAATAAATATATCTTTAAATTATATAATACAATATATAGAAATCTCTCGATATTATGTATTTACTCTTTAAGAAGTTTGCACTTTTAAAATATAATATTTTAACTATGTAGAAATTTTAAATTAATTTAAGAAGTTTTACAATTTATTATTTTGTAATAGCAAACTTCTATTTATGCTACTTTAACGTATTTAAGAAAGCAAAGATTTATATTTTTGTTAGTACTCGTATATTATTAAAGAGCTAAAGTATTAAAACTTACAATAAAAAAACTTTAATTATTATTATTAAGTCTTAATCTTTTATACAAAAAACTTTATATATTTATAATATTTACAATTCTTTCTTATTTTAGCAATAAAAAGCTTACAATTGAATACAACAACAAACAAAATTAATAAACTATATTAAAATAGTCGCACTAAATAGTAAATACTCTTTAAACAATTTTTGCTAAAAATTCAAATAATAAATATTTAATAATTAAAGATTTTAATTTATATTATTTACTTTAAACAAGATTTGAAAGATATTAATACTTAAAAGTAACAAACTTATTAAATATTATTAATAAAATTAAGTTGCAAATCTTAATTAAAAAGAAATTACTTATTTTTAAGTAAAAAGAAAGTAATTAATTATTTACAATTAATTTTATTTTAATTATAGAGAAAATTGCGAATATAATAATTAAATGCAAAATTAATCGTAAACTTAATTTTAACTTAGATTATAAAACTATTTTAACAAAAATTAAACAAAAGATTTTCTAAATAATATTAAAAGAGATTTAGAATTAAAAGCGTATTAATTAAGATATATTTTCAAACAAACTAAAAAGTATTTTGTTAATAACAAAATTATTTATAGCAAGTTCAATTAAACTAAATAGACAAATCTAATAGTTAATAAATCTGTTAATAGTTGCAATTAAGAAAACAATCTTAATTATAAGAATTATTAAAAAGATTAAGTTAAGTATAACTTTAAAGAGAAATTAGACTATTAAATTAGTTTGCAAAATAAAACAAAAATAATAACAAACAAAATACAACTTAAATTACAATTGTTTAAAGATTGTTCGCAATTAAAAGAAAAAAAAATTTAAATATATTAAAAAAGAGACTTTTCGAAAACACATTAAACAATATAACAATAATTAAAAACTTTAAAAATTAAATAAGGCAGTTAACAATAAATAAGCAAAGAGAAGCATCTTTACTCTAGAAATAACAAAGCTAAACAAAATATTAAAAACAAAAACAAAAGTTAAAATAAAGCTTTTTTAAGATAGCTTTTTTTTATGTACAAAGAAAATTAAAATTCAACAATATTAAGAGCTTTTAATATTTAGATTTTATAGAATTTTCTTAATTAACAATTAAAGAAACAAGAACGACTATTAATATTAGTTATTTAAATAAAGTAGCAAAATAAAATACGCTAATCTTTAAACTTCTAAAGTTTGCTCTCTCTCTTATAAAGAATTGACTAATTAATATTTACAATGCGTGTATCAATCTAAAATATAACTTAAAGATATTTCGATATTTTAATATAGTTGTTCTTAGAAAAACAAGAAAAGACAACTATATTTAATTTAAATTATATTAATTTATTGCTTTATTAAGTACTTTAGTTAAAGAACTTGAAAAAATTATTATTACAAAAATTAATTATATTGTTAAGAAATACAATTTACTTTTTTCAAAATATATAGATAAACAAAAACTTACTTCGATCAAAAATGTTTTATATATAATAGTAGAAACAATTTATAGTATCTAGAAGTTAAACAAAAACTTAATAACTTTATTGTTAATACTTAATGTTAAGAAGACTTTTAACAATATTTTTTATTTTTAACTCTTGCATAATTTGAAGAAGCACTATATTAATATTAAGATTATTAATTAAATTGCAAACTTTCTTAGCAATCGATTAATTACAATTAGAATACTAAAAAGAGAATTATTTATTTACAATATAATTATAGAAATCTTTTAAAAATTATTAATTTTTTCAATTTTTTATCTATTTTACAACATCGACATTGTTGACATTTGTTAAAACAAGAATTATTTCGCATTAATTTTTATTAATAACGTTAGCGTTTTATTTTAATAAACAAATTAACAATACAAACTAATTGCAAAATATTAAAAAAAAATTATAACAATATTTAAAAGTAAGCAAAAATCTACGTCTTATAGTTTAAATTAAAGAAATACAAACTTATTTATTTCTAATCTTAATCGAAAGCTATTAAGAAATAGTTTTTTGACAACAATTTAATTGTTTTGCTTCAACTAGATTTTTATATCGTACAATTATGTTTTTTAACTAAATTATTAAAAATAATTTTAAACTCTAAATTAAATTGAAAAGCTTATTTTTAATATATTAAAATAAGAGTTGTTTTTAAATTTATAAAACTCGCTAGTTGCGCAAACTTAACATAAGATATATTCTACAAAAATCTAAGAAAACTCTCTTAAAATATATATTTCATTATTATTAACATTTGTTTGTTTTATTTAATATATATTGTTTGTCTCGAAGTATATAGTTAAACAAAGATACATTCTTCAAATATTAAAAATTATTTAAAAAAAAAAACTTATATTATCTTAGACAATTTTAAAAATATATTAGATATAACTTTAGATATCGAAAGTTATTTGTTTCTTGTAGACTTTGCTCTTAAAAAAATATTGTCGAATTAATACTTAGAATTTAAACTTATTTTAATTACAAACTTATTAAGATTATTCGCAATCGATCTATAGAAATAAAAAGATCTATTAAAAAAAAAAAGCTAAAAAGTTTATTGTAGCTCTTAAAAAAGTTATTAAAGAATTTAATCAAAAAAGAAATAAAGAAAAGAATTCTTTTTGTTATATTTTTATAATAAGAGACTTTACTAACTTATATAGTTTTTAGTATAGAGATTGCTATAACTTGTTATAATTAAATAGCAAAAATAGAAGTTCTTAGAATTTATATTAACAAAAACAAAATTAATAAAAAGATAGATATAACAATCTATATCTCTTAATTAAAAGCGCACATTAAAAAGTATTTAAAATACTTAATTTATTATATAGTCTACTTCAAGAAGCTAGAAAAAATCGATATAATATACTAAATAATATTAAATTATAGAATTTTAAAGATAGCTATCTTTACAAACAATATAATTTCTATTAAAGCAACAACGTATTTAAAGATCTTATTTAAACAATATATTCTACATAGAATATATATCAAAATTACAAAACTCTTAAAATAGAAATTAGTATAAAATTGTATTAAATTTTAACACATTAAGAAGTCGAAAACAACAAAATAATAAACAAACTAACAAAGAAAGTTATTAATTAAAAAAACAAAAAGAAAAGAGTTTTTATCTTTAAAACTTATAAATTATCGCTATTATTAATTGTTAAATAATATATTAAGAGTTTTATCAATTACAATTAAGAACTATTTTAACAAATATATATAAAAAATAATAGCATTAAGCTTAAACACTATATTGAAAAATTCTACAAAAATATTGTTTGTCTTTATAAAGATTTTATTAAGATTATTAATTTAATAATTACACAAATATATATTAAAATTGTGTTTAAAGATCTTCTATTTAAATATAAAGCAAAAAAAATTCTTGTTTGCTTTTGCAAATTAAAGCAATAAACAACAAAATATATTCTCTTATTATATCTATTATTTAACAAGAATTAAACAAGAATTTAAAGTTTAATATTTTTAAATTTTATTTTAATTCTAAGCAACAAGTCTTTTGCAATTAAGATTGTTAAATTTATATTTAAAATTTAGTTTCTTAAGATTTTCAAGTTTGCAAAGATAAAGAAACTTGTTAAGAAAATTAAAACAACTACTTAGACGTTAGTCTAAAATGTTGATTATTTATTTTTCAAACAAGTCTTTGCATTAAGAATCAAATATATAGAAACAAAGAAGTTTTAGTTGATTAGATTGAAACAAAGATATTACTTAATTTATAGTCGCATCGACATTATAAAGTTATAGATAAGAATTTAATTTTCTAGCGAACAACGTTGTTTTATTTTCTTTTTTAGATTTTAGCTTAGCTTGTTACTCGAGCTAACTATGCGAAAATAGATAATATAAGCATTTGTTCTCGCAAATATTGACACGATTAATAAGGAGATTTCTATTCGCACATCGCGACGTCGATGTAGTTATAATCGTTACACAATTGTTATAAAAGCAGGACGAGAAACAAACAAAGCAAGCATTAGGCGAATTGTAATAGATAGTTGAATTGATAATCTATCTAGCTATGCGCAAATTTATCTTTACTCGTTAAGCTAGTTCTCTTAGGAACTAGCGCAATTCGTCAAGTAAAACTCGTCAAATAAAGCAATTTACTAGCTAGATGTGTAACAAATATCTCTTTCGAAAAAGAAAAAAAACGCTTTCGTTAATAATAATTAATAGAAACGTTTGTTAAACAAATTTGTAATAATACGTCTATAAGACAATCAAAGCAAATTGCGAAAATAAAAGAAAAACAATTATTTTTAAATTCTTGATTCTTAATTTATTTACAAATTAATCGACTTATTTATTATTTATTAATATTGAACAAACTTGTAATAATATATCGATTAAACAATAATTAAAACAAGATCGACTTATTTATTGACAAATATTTATCAAATTAAATATCGTAATTTTTTGAACAACAACCAATTTATTTTTGTATTGTTATTGTTATTCGTATGCTTATTTTTCTTAATTTTTTTCTTATTGTATTTAATAAATGCGACGAGTTAATCTTTTATAATAATTAATAAATCGTAGAATTTGAAAGATTGTTTTTAATAAGTTTTTTCGAAAACTTTAATGTACGCGTTGTGCATATATTAACTAATAAGATATACGTTACTTTATACAATTTGTTTCTTTTTAAAAATTAAAGCTAATAAATTCAACAACTTTTAAGCAAATTTAGCAAATTTATTTAAAACAATATCTTTGTATATCTTTGTAATATTATTGTTCTATATCGTTAAAACACTTACTACAATAGCTTCAAATCTTGCGTTAATTTCTTAAGACTTGTCGTATAATTCGTCGATTAAAGTATTAATAATTTTGAAAATTTTTATAATTTCGATTTCTATAAAATTAGAGCAAGTAGAGATTGTAGTTTTTGCATTGTTTGTCGACGTATTGTGCGAAAAAAACAACAAAACAAAAATCTACTTTCGTAATCTTTTTTTGTTGTTTATTGAAAAGATGTTTGCTTTACATTTCGAAAAAAACTTGTTATTTTTTGCATTATTTTGCGAACGCAATATATACACTAATCTATTAAAACGATTGATTTTAATCTCGTTATTAAATAAGTTAACAAATTCGTAATATTTAATTAATTTGTAGTTGAAATTTAAAGTACGTATTGTCTTCTTTTTTGTATACATTTTAACTAATATAAATGCGTCAAATACTTTTCGTAACTTTCGCTCAATTTAATCAATAATTTTTTTTAAATTAAGATTTACTCTTAATAGCTTTAAGTTTAAATTTAACAAACTTAATATAAACAAAATCGATATAAAGATTGCTATAGCTTATTAAGCTTATTTAATTTACGATATTTTGCGCATAAATTTATAAAAACTTCTTAATTATAAATAAAATTAATACGAATTTTGTTGCTATATAGATCTTGCTCTTTATTAGATTTATAGCTACGTTGTTAATCTTTATAGTGCGATAACTAACGTTCGATACAATAAACGTAATATCAATTTTTTTGTTGTATAGTTAATACTTTTATTTATAAATTAATATATAAAGCAATTCTTTGTATTTTATAATCGCAAAAATATTAAATAATTTGCAAGATATTCGTAAATTGCTATTAATGTTAAAAATTGCTAATTATAATTAATCTTTTTTGTTAATTTTAATTTTGACAAAAATTATGCAAACAATATTAAAATTGATCAACGCAATAAAAGCTTAAAATTAAGTTGTTTTGTTATTGTTATTAATTAATTCAACAAGTTTGATGTTAAACTTAAATTAACTTAAAGTTAAATAATTGTCTTTATTTGTTATTTCGAATATTTTATTTTTAAAAATAAGAAATTTTAATTCTTTTGCAAAAACGTAACGAACGTACATTTTAATAATAAAAAAATTGTCGCAATTCTTAATTTCGTTTTTAACAAATATTAAAAAAACTTAAATGTTTAAATAATTATAGTTAAACAAACTTGCGTTGTTGTTATTATTGTAATTTTTGTTGTTTTTGTTTTTAATAATTTTGTGTTCGACGTCTTTTTGTTTAAAGTTAACAAAAATAACTTGCTTTTTAACTTCTTTAATTGTTATATTTTTTTAAATAACAAATTGTTGTTTGTGTTTTTTAATTTGACAAGTTGTTATAATTTTTTAAGCAATAATTATAGATATATTAACAAACTTAAGAAGTTTTATAATAACAATATAATATTTAACAAGTTAAGCAATTAATAAAAATAATAAACAATGCGCAAACAAGTAATAAATCTTTGCAATTTGCTAAGTTGTAAAGTTAAATAAGTTGTTAATTTTAAAGAAAAAATTATTAAGTAAATGTTAATAATTATTGAAATTACATATCTAATAAATAAAATTTTGTTATTTGATTTTACAAGTGTATTAATAAGAACGTTAATTAACATTTATATTTTGTGTTATTACTAATATAATGCTACAAGAATTGCTCGTCTAGCATTGCTCAAAAAATTAAAAGTTATAATATAATAATTTGTTATAAGTTTTAATTTAGATTATATTAATAGAGTTGAAAGTTATTCGATTAATAATAATTTATTTGTTTAACGTCTTAACTTAACGAAAACATTTGTCTTATAATTTTCGAAAACAATTATAATCTTGTTGTAAGATTTTTTTGATTTTATTAATTAAGAAGTGTCGCAATATTATAGATGTAACTTCTTCGATTAAGTTTTTTATTACAATAAACTCTATAAATTAATCGAAACATCGCATAATATTATTAATAAAAATGTTATACTTTATTTTGTATTTTTTAACGAAATTTTCGATTTTATTTAGCAAATTTTCGTTGTATTAATAATCGAATTCGAACTTATAGTCTTTTTAATAAATTAAATATTTTAAGATAAATTTCTTGCAATTGTAACAACAAAGTTAATAATTAATAAAAAATTTAACTTTGTAAATATGTTATTTGTTATTAAATTTTATAACTAGTTTAAGATAATTAAGTCGCAAACAATTGTAAAAATCGTTTTCTTTAAAAATTAACTCTAAATTAGCAATAAAAATAATTAAATAAATTTTTTAATCGACGAACAAGTCAAATTTATAAATTAAATTGTCTTTTTATTCGAAAACTATAAAGAAATCAATTTGTTAAATAATTAATTTTGTTAATTTTACAAAAGACAAGCTATAATTCTTGTGCAAACAAAAAAAAGCTTAATCGTTTATTTAAAGAGTCAAAGATTAATAATGTTTATTGTAAAGATTCTTTGTTATTATATTAATTTAAGCAATTGCGATCTTAATCTTTGTCGCATTTATTAATTTTTTTTCGAATTAATTCTTTTTTTACTTGTTAGATTTAAGAAGAATTAAAGAGTTTCAAATTTTAAACTTTATAATTATTTTATTTGACAAAAGATTAATAAAGAAACTAAATAAGTTGTTTAATCGTATTCGAAGAATTAAAAGAAAAAACACTTAATCAAATTTAAAATCGTTCGTTATTATATAGCGAAAAACGAACTTTATCGTTTAATTAGTTTTTTCGCTTTAATTATCGATTTAAAAATAATAAACAACAAAAATCAAAAAGTTAATGTCGAATTTCTTAAATACAATGCGTCAAAATTCGAATAAAAACTTTTTATCACAATTGTATATAAAAGTCTTTAATATTTTTTAATTTGCGAGTTTGTTTATTATTACATTGATTTAATTCTTAGCAATGTACGTATTTTTATCGATTATAATTATTACTTTTTTGAAAAATTTATATATCGCAATAAGTGCAATATTTATGTCTTGCTTATTTAATAAAATTAATATAAAATCGAAGCTTATCGTATAAAAGAACATTAAAAAATTAATAATAGAATTCAAAGTATTATACAATTAATAATGCTTTGTTTAACAAAGATTGCACTTTTAACAATATGTTACGTAACGTTGTAGACAATTGCTCAACTTGCGAAAGTAAAAATTAATAAAAATTGTCTTATATAAACAAGTAAAATTGATATAATAATTTTTGTTATATATTTGAATAAAAATCTTTTTTTCGAATTTCTTTGATAAACAAAGTCTCTTTTAATTGACGTAATTTGTATAATATAACAATTTATCTTTTACAAAGAATTATATATTCGACAACATAACAAATTTCTAAACAATATTTATAATTTTTGTTTATTTAACGAATTTAGTATAAACGTCGAACAATTGTTTTTTAAAATTAACGTTTATTTTTATTAAATAAACGTTAATAAACATTGCTTTATCGAAGATTGTTTGTGCGATTAAATTTTCTTTTTCTCTAAAAATTTGTTTAACAAATCTATTTATTTTTAAAACTTCGATCTCAAATGCGAAAACGTCAACTTCGTCGAACTCTTTAATATTATTTGCTTTTTTTTTGTTAATTAATGCTAACAATTAAGACAAAGTGTTAAACATTATATTTAAACAACTTGTTTTATGTTAAATATTAAAACTAAATTGCGAAAGATATTGCAATACGTATAGAAGTCTAAGATTAAACTTGTTCGTAGCAGATAATAACAAAGTTGTTTGCTTAACAATATTAAACGTAGTTAAATAATTTATATAGACAATAATTAATTACTTAAAAGTCTTAATTAAATGTTTTGTTTTTCTAATTGTTTAAATTAAGCAAGTAATTTTTAATTCTATTAATCAATAATAAGACTTAACAATACTTAGTATTTTGAACAAAAATAATATATACTAAATGTTAAATTTTTAAAAGTTATTGTTAATAGAATCGTCTTTAATGTAATAAATTTTAATCTCGTATTTTTGTTTCTTTGTTCCGTCGAGTTTCATAAACAAACAACAATTAACGTCGAAATAAATAAATAAATTTGACGTTATAAGAGTACGCTAAAGCTAATAGAAAGAACTTAACAAGTTTAATAATTATTTAATAGAAATGTTTCGAAAATATATTTTACGTTTTTGATTCTTTTATGCAAACAAACTTTTGAGCAATTGTATTTTTTTTTGTTGTAACGAATTGACGCGTTGTGTATATTAAACGATTTTGTCGCATTAATAATTAACAAGATTCAAATAAATTTTTAATGCTTTAAGATTTTTAAAGAATTAAATAATCTTAATTGCGATAATCTATTTCTTAATAATAAACAAGTCGAAGATATTGATTTTTTGCTTAAGCAAAATAATGCTAAAATAATTAAAATAAATTTTTGTAAAACTTAACGTAATTTGAAGCTTAATAAACTTAGTAAAAAGATTTCGTAAATAATCGAAATAATTTATAAAAAATTTAAAGAAAATAACAATATTATTAATATATATTTTGCAAAATTTGCGTAAAAGTCGCAATTGTTTATTTATTATTTACTATATATAAGTTAAGAAGTTTTTAAATTTTATAACAACAACGTTAATATTACGCTAGTACTTCTTACAAAGATATTAAAGAGAGTTATGTTATTAAAGAAATTTATAGACGTCTTTAGACAATGTAAGCAATTACTTAATAACAAGAATTTGCAACTTAAGTAATCGTAACAATAAATCAAAATTTAAGATAAATTAAATACAATTTATAAGAAAGTCGTATTGTAAAAATCTATATGCTAAAGAAATCTTTTTTGTTTGTTTTGTTTATTGCTTTTTATTTACAATTAAGCAACAATAAGTTGTTGAACAAGTATCTTGTTTATTATATTTATTAATACTAAAATTTTATTAAGAAGTTAAGCAAGTTATATGTTATCTTAAAATTTAAATAATTTTGTCAAATCTTCTCTTAAGACTCGTAACATTATTTTCTCTTTTTTTAATTTTTGTTTTCGAAGATTTTTTATTTATTATATATTTATATCTTTTTGTTTTTTAAAAAGTCGTTAATTACTCTTTTAATATATAGTTTCTTACAACGTTATTGCAATAATAATCTATATTTATTGTATTTTTTATTAGAAAAAATGTCGTTTGTTTTTGTTATTAAAAAATTGTGCGAAATATATACAAGTTAGAAAAAAGTATAAATTTACTATTTTAATAATAAATTTCGATATTATTGATTACGTTATAACAAAACTAAAACAAAAAAAATTGAAAACAAAAATTGCACAAAAGATAGCAATCGAATTAATTTGTATTTAGTAAATTAAGCTAAAGCAATTACAAAAATAAAAATATTTTTTTAAAATACAAAAACAAAGAATATTTAATAAAGAATTGTCTAATATAAAGAAGTTTAAACGTCTTAAAAATTTAAAAACTATTACAATAATTAAAAGAACTTTGTCTTTTATAATATTTTAAAACAAATTTGTTAATATTAATAATTTGTTATTTGAGATTCTTAATTAATTTAAGTTCGACAAAATTGTCGCAACAAACTTAAGCAATTTGTAAAAAAAAAATTTAATTTTTATATATTTTTTGACGTAAAATATTTTTTTTACTTTACGAGATACTATTAATCTTGTTGTTTTAGTATTTTTTCAACTTTAAATATATTGTTTTTTTGTAATTAATAATAAAATGTTTTCTATATAAACGTATTAAAATCGATTAATTTCAATAATAATATATAAAATACTAGAAATACTTTAACGTTTTTAAATAAGTTAAGTTTGTAATTAATTAATTTCTTAGTTTTTTTAACAAAAAATAATTCAACTTTAATATAGTTTAATTTCTTGTTTAATTTTTTTGTCTTAAGATTTTTTGTAAAAAGATATATATTTTTTTTTTTTTTTAGTTAAAATATTGTTTTTTGTTTTTTATTTTAATACTTAATTGATTTTTCTTGTATTTTTAAAATATTATTGTATATCTTTTTTAGTATTGTTACTCTTTTAATAACTAATTGCGCAAATAGATATATACGTTTTTTTTTAAAGAAATTTAATTTCTTGTTATAGTTAACAAAGAATAAAGTTATTTTAATAATATCTAAAATCTTTGCATTAAATACTAGTTATATTATAGATAAAAGTAATACTTAATTACTATAAGTATTGTTAATATAGTATTTTAAATATTGCTTAAGACTTTAATTTGTTCTTTTTGTTTAATTATTTATAACTAAATAATAAACAATAGATATTTGAAGCTTTGTATCTAATATTAAGAGAAGCGTCTTTTAATAGTTAGACGTAAAGAGCTTGTCTTTGTTACTAGTTAATCTCTTAAATATATTGTAATATTATATAAATTAATTTAATATAATATATTTTAATTGTTTTGCAATAAACTTTTTTTTGTATACAATAATATATAAGTACTTAATAAGCTTATTAATTATTACTAATATTAAATTATATTTGTTTCTAATTGCTAAATTTGTTAACTTAAACAACTTAATAATAAAGTTTATCGTAACTTTATCTTATAACAATTTAGATAATTTCTAATATTAAATTTCGTTATAGTTCGCATACGTATTATGTTTGTTTTGCTAATAATTAAGATATTGTTTAATATATATTTTGATAGTTTGTCTTATCTATAAAAATTAATAATGCTAGCATAAAAGCTCAAGAATTTTAGTTACTTTTAAATACTTTTGTAGTAATTTGTTATAATACTTTTTTATATATTTGTTAATTTTGTCGATAAATATTTAGAGTTTTTCTTTTTTTATAAAAAACTCTTTTATATTATTTTAAAGTATTTGTAATATAATATTTAGTTTATGTTTGTTTGCTAATAGTAATTTGTTTTTGTTAATTTTAAGTATACTATAATTGAACAATTTCTTTGTTTCTATATAATTATTTTTTCTATTAAGTGCGTCTACTTTATTATTATTTTTGTCTAAAATATATTATATTTTAAACTTGTATTATTTAAGTCTTTTTAATTATCGCATTTGTTTTTTGTTAAATTGCTTAATAATAATAAAATGCACAAGATTCTTGTAATCTATAAAAATTGTAAATTTTAATAATTCTTCTATATATACTTTTTATAACTCTAAGAAGACTACTATAGCAAGTAGTTTCTTATTATAAATATTATAATTTTGTTCAATTAACAATTTTTTTTTCGAGAAATATATTATTAGATATTATATATCTTTATATCTTTAATTAAAGTATGCATTAATAACTAAATCTAATATATTAATTTTAATCTTGCTTAATAATTGCAAATTATATATCTTTAATATTAATTTTTTTAAGTATTCTAGTTTAAGATTTTAGAATAATTTCTTCTCTACAAATTTTTATAATTATAGCGTATTTTTCTTTGTAAAGTTTGTTAATAATATTGCATTTACTAAGTAATTTTTAATAAACTTCTTGTTATAATTTATAAAATCTAGAAAGAATTATACTTTCTTAATATTTATTAATAATTTTTATTCTTTAATTACTTGTAGTTTTTCGAAATTTATGCATACTTTATATTATTTAACAACAAATTTAAAAAAGTCAACTTTTTTTTAATAAAATTCGTATTTCTTTAACTTAAAACATAAGTTTCTTATATTTAAATATTCTAATACTTTAAAGATATAACTAATATATTTTTTTAAAATTTTTAAATAAATTATAATATTGTTTAAGTATGTTATAACAAATTAATTCAAATATTGTCGTAATATATTATTAATTATTTTTTAATACGTTGTTGAAATATTTATAAATTCGAACAACATTATTGTGTATTTATATAATTTATATTGTATACAAAAAGCTGTTTTTTACTCTTTTCTTATTTTTATTCTAATTTGATTGTACGTTTTTTGTAAATTTAGTTTAATAAAGTACTTTACTTTAAATAGTCGATTTTAAAGTTTATTAATATTAGATAATAAATATTAGTTTTTAATTGCAATATTATTTAACTTTTAATAATTAATATATAAATAAAGAGTTTTATTCTTCTTTAATATAAAGAGAATTAAATATTTTATTTATAATTAAGATTTTTTAATAAATTTTTTTTTTGTTTTTTATTAAGTATTTGCAAAGTATTTTAAGCTTCTTTTTAAATAAAATATATATAAGTTCAAATATAAATTGCTTATTTAATTTAAATTTAATTTTATAATTTTACAATTAATGTTTAGAAAAAATCTTTATTGTTTTTTTTTCTTAAAATAAATACTTTTAATTATTATATATTCGTAATATATATTTTAGCAATTTCTTTGCTATATTAGATAATTTAAGATTTCTAGAAAATTTGTAATTTTTTTTATTTACTTTGATCTTGTAATTTAATTAATTTTTGCTAGTACTTATTAAGTTAAACTTTGTTAAATTGTTTTTTTGCAAAAATATAAGTTTGCTATTTGCAATTGTTTTTCAATTTAATTTTTTATCTATTATTAAATATTATTAATGCGTAGATTAAATATAAATTACGTAATTATATTGCGCAAATCTAAGTACTTGTATATTTTAATTAATTTTTAAATTATATTGCTTTAATTAAGATATTTTTAAAACAATATTATAAATAATTATTTCTACTATATTAAAGATTAGTTTCTTGTAATATTGCTAAATAACTATTAATAGTAACTTTGTTTCTTTATTTACTTTTTTATTTTTGTTAAGTAATAAATTTCTATTTATAATTATTAAATTATATATATTAGACTTTTTTTAAGTAGAATACTCTTCTCTTTTAACAAAAGTTCTAATTATAAAATTATCTATTGCACTAGAATCGATTATTGCAATAAATTAACAATTATTGATTTTAACTAATATAATAAAATATTGTATATATATTGTTAAATTTAGTTGCTACTATTAAACTAATATATTGTATTTCTTTAATATACTCTTTATTAAAAAATTTAAACTTTTCTTTATTTTAATATTGCGACTTTTGCTTTAAATACTTGTTTGCGCTAAGCTTTCTTTCTATACTAAATTAATAATTTTAACTTTCTAGAAAATTGATTAATTTCTTTTTTGTTTTCTAAATAAGTTTAGTATAAATTGTTATAATATTTTGTTTAACTAAATGTTGTATATTTCTTTGCTTTCTTTATTGTTTGTTTAAATAAATTAATACTACTTAGTTGTTGTTTAATTTTATTAAAAATTTCTCTTTTTATAGTAATATTGCTTTTTAGCGCTTTTTCGCATTTATTTACAATTTAATTTATTTGTTGTTTCTTTAATAAATTAATTAAAGTCTTAAAATATTTTGTAATATTGTTTAGATATTTGTAAAAGTTCTTTTAATTATATTTGTTATCTAAGTTTGTTACTAGATAAAAATATAATATTTTTAATTGTTTCGCTCTTATAGTTTTATTAAGTATTTGATTAACTTTTTGCGTAAATGCAAATACTTTATTTAATAATATTTTATCTAGAACTTTTTATAACTAATTTAGATTTTCTACTAGATAGTAGTTGTTGTTCGGTCTAATTTTAAGAATATTTGTCTCTATGTTAATTTACTTTTTAATGTCATTCTAGTTATTAAATATCTCTCTTAACATAGCATTAATTTGCTAGCAATTTATTAAATTTCGTAATTAATAATCTTTTACAAAGTAGCTTAATTTGTTACATAAATAGTATGTTTTTTGAAATTTATTATTTTGCTTTTTTTTAAAGTTTTTCTTTTTATATTGTTAAATAGAATTTAGTTTTATAGATGCAAACTTACAATAATTAAGATTACTATATTTTTAGTTAAAACAAAATTCTCTCTACTAATATTCGATTGCTAATTCTAAAAAAAAATATATTTTTTTTCAAAATTAATTGTATCTTTTTTTTATAGTTCTTTTATATAGTTTGTTGTCGAAATCGATAATTACTTCAATAAAATTAAATATATTGTTAAAGGTTTTTTTATTACGCATAATCTTATCTTTTAGATTGTTTTTTAAATCTTGTTAAAATATTGTTATAAATACAACATTGTTTTATTTAATTAAATTAATATATTTTTGAAATTTAACAATATAATTTGTTGTAGAAATTTGTTAAGTTAGATATTAAATTACTCTTTTCGCAATTTGTTTTTTGTTAAATGTTTCGAAAATTCTTCGAAGCTCTCTTTTAAAATTATTGAAGTTTATAAATATTATACAAGAATTTTCGTTATAATTTTTTAAGTATTTGCGTAAATTTAATTTAAATTAATGCTAAACTCTTCTTTTAAGAAATGTTAATACAAAAATTGTCTTTTAATTTGTTAAAACAAAATAAAAAATAAAATAAATATTTATTTGTATAAATTAGTTCTTTAGATTAATACAATCTTTATAATAGATATTAAATTTATTAATTCTAATTTTGTTGTCTCTTATAATTAATAATTGACGTAATACTAATAAACTAGTGCTTAAAATAAAGATGCGTTAATCTAATATAAACATTCTTAAAATATTTAAAGTATTACGCTAGTACTTTTTATAAAAATATTAAAGAAAGTTATGTTATTAAAGAGATTTATAGACGTCTTTAAACAATGTAAGCAATTATTTAATAACAAGAATTTGCAATTTAAGTAATCGAACAATAAATTAAAACTTAAAATAAATTAAATACAATTTATAAAAGAGTCGTATTGTAAAAATCTATATATTAAAGAGATCTTTTTTGTTTGTTTTGCTTATTGCTTTTTATTTACAATTAAGTAGCAATAAGTTGTCGAACAAGTGTCTTACTTATTATGTTTGTTAATGTTAAAATCTTGTTAAGAAGTTAAGCAAGTTACATGTTACTTCAAAACTTAAATAATTTCGCCAAGTCTTCTTCTAAGACTCGTAATAGTTAAGTTATTTTTTGTCTTAATAAATAATAAACAAGAATTTGTAACAATCTTATTTAGCTATTACAAATTAAAGAAAGAAAACGAAATTATCTATTAAATTTATGTAATCGCAACTCTTCAATTGCGTTATAATATCGCTCTACATAAGTATTAAGTAATTATTAATAATTGTTAGTTTATTTAGATCTTTAATATTTGTAATTATTTAATGCTTTTTAACAAACTAATTATTAAAGTCGTTAATTGTACGTTAAATAACAAAGATCAAGAAATTAAAAGAAGTTAACTACGTAGATTACTTTATCTTCTTTTGCTAATAAAGTTTGTTAAATTTCTTATTAATTATTCTTTTGTTTCGTTCGCTTAACAAATAGACTTTTTGTATTATTCTAAGAATTATTGTAAAGTTTTAATCGTTATTTAATAAAATAATTATTTAATCGTCTTTTGTTAACTTAACAATTTTATTATTATTTTTTCAAAGAACAACGAATTTATTAACAAAAGTGCGAAATTCGATTATTTCGATCAATAAATTACAAATATATGCATTATTAAATAGAATTGTTTAATATTTGTTCGACAACATTTTTACTTTTATATTATTTTTAGCGACTTAATTATGTTTGTCGAAGTTAATTTAATATAGACTGATCGTTCGGGTCGGTTTTTCCCCGAAATCTATAACCCGACCCGAAAGTTATATCTAATTAGGCCAAGTTTTAACCTAATATAGTTAGTATTTTCATAATTTATGCAATTCGGTTCCAATTGTTAGAACCGAACGATCAGTCTAATTTAATAGTAGTTTTGCTTTTTAAATTTAATTAGACAATTAAGATTTGTCAACTAATGCGCAAACGCATTGTGAAAAGAACACTAGTAATAGAAATCAATAATTGTATTGCTAGCTAGAAAGAGAAAAGTCCTTTAAATCTAAATACTACAATACTAAGAAATATCTTGCCAAGCAAGAAATACTTTGCCCAGAAGAAAAGTACAATAATTGTAATATTTTTCCCTAATCTCTTTGCTATGCTATCGCTCTCAATAGCGACGAATGCGAAAAGAACAAGCGTAGAGCAAACAAGATTTTTGTTGTTAGAAAGAATAAATTAAAAAGAATTTTTGTTGTCGAAAAGATAATAGAGTAATCGAGATATTAGAATGCGTAACAATAGAAAAGATTGTCTGTAATAATAAAAGAGACTAAAATAATTAAAGCAAGACTAAAAGATTCGTAGTAGTACGTTTTTTTTGAAAAAAATTATTTGTAGTGTCGAAGTTCGATAGAATTCCTAAAACAATTAGAGCAAAATCGAAAGATTCAAGATAATACGTTTCTTAAAGAAAAAATCAAAACAACGAGAGAAAGAGAAAAAAAATTGTAATGTCGAAGTTTGATAGAGAAGATTCGAGATAATACGTTTCTTTATTGAGATTCTAGATTACGCAAAGGCTTCGCTTACAACTTCCTCGATAATATATAATTTTGCTCTAAGAAAAGTTTTATATTTTGTCTCGTGTTAATAGATTGCAATATACAACAATTAGTTCTTCGACATAATAAAATTTGCGCCTTTTATCTTTGTTAAATTGATAAAAGTTAACAACAAATAGTAGTAAATAAGCATTAATATTGATGCGTTTGCGAAATTCTTAATTGCATTTTATAACTTTTTTGCATTCTTTGTTTTCTTCTTAAACAATTTGGCAATAATATTTATCTTAGCTAGTAATTGTATACGAAGCAAATTCTTGCGTATATTAATGTAGTTGTTTATTAGAATTGCAATTATGCAATTCGCTTTTAAGACTAAAAGCACCAAAGTCGAAATATTCTCTTTAGAAGATATCGAAATATTTAACTTAATTAAGACAATCTTTATCTTAATCTTTTTGATATCTTTTTTCTTAAGATTGCGACTCTTGCGCTTATTGTTCTTCGTCTTATTCTTTGTTGCTTTCTTAATCTTTGCTTTATTTTTTGCGACTTTCTTCTTTGTTGCTTCTTTGTTAAACTTATCTTCAAAAAATACGTTATCTTTATTTTCGTCGTTATTAGATTCTTGTCTCGAGACGAGATCTTTAAGAAAAATCGTTGACTTCGTAGATTTATCGATAGCAATTTTATCTCTTTTTTTGACAAAAATATTGTATTTATTTTTGACGCGTTAAAGATTATTAATAAGTTGGGTATTTTTGTATGTTACAATATAATAATTCTTTTAGATTAATAGATTTGTAAGCACAATTGATTTTTTGTTACTTAATACATTAATTTTTATCGTCTTTTTGTTGACGAATGTTTTTTGTTAATATAGTTCTTGCGTAGCAGTTTTAATGTTACAAATCTTATAAAGCTATTAATCGAATAGAATTGCGCAATTCTTTAAAAAATATTTGATAAAAAAGTTATCAAGATTAAGCTTAATTAATATCGACGCATTATAAAAGAAAGAGCGCAACTTGTCGTTAATTAACATATTTAATATTGCGAGATTGTAATTAGCGAGATTCTTGCAATCGAAATCTTTAATATTAAAATTTAAAATTGTAAGATTAGATTCTAATAATATAATGCAAATATAAAGAAAAGATAAAGAAGTATAAGAAATTGCAATTGCAAGATTGTAAGTTCTTTCGAATATTAATATTAAGTTGCTAGTAATTTTGATAAATAAAATGCTTTTAATAGACGCGCTAAAAAGAGCACATATTATTGGCAATTTTAGTAGACAAATTTTTGTTACTATTATATTGTAGTACGCAAGAAAAAGTATAATCGCGACTAATTTAGAGTCGTTGTGTTTATCAAATTGCTCAAGAACATTAATAACGAACGCTTCTCTTATAGATAAATAAAAATCCTTGTTTATATTTAGTATTTTACAAACTCTTAGTTTTGTGTTATACGTGTGTGTAATTAGTCGACGAAGTAGAAAATCTTAAAATACTAATTTTGTTAAAGTTTTTAAAGCAATCTCGTATTTTTTAAATAACGCGATTGTATTTACTTCTAACAAAGTAATAAATTTTTGCTTAAGAGATTTTATGTTTATTCTTCTAAAATGTATTTAAAATAACAATTAAGTAAGATTTTCGAAATTGTTACTTTAATCGAAAATCTTACATAAACTTAAATCTTAAAAATAAAGATACGTTAAGTATTTTTTTTATATTTTAGAAACAAGATATTTAAGATTAGTAGATTTGTCTCAATAATTAATTATTAATAAGTTCAAAATAGTAATTTCGATTTTTAAATAAATTACTAGAGAGAGTAGAAGTTTCGCAATTGTTATTATATTATAAATAAACAATATTAACAATATAGAAGTCAATTTTTTTTAATTGTCTTTGCATGCTCTAAGCAATTTCTTTAAAGCTTTAACTTTACTCTTTAAATATTTGTCTTATTTTATTAAGTTAAAAATATATTAATAATTATTTATAATTGTTTTCAAGTAGCGATTCTTAATAATTGTACAATTTTATCAAGTAAATTTCTTTTTTGTTAATAACAATAATTTGAGTCTATACTTGTCAAAAATTAAAGTAGCAATTGATTTTTTTCTTAAATATAAGACTAGATTCGAAAGATTTAGAGTTTATAAAGCTATTTTTTCTATTGTTTCAACAAAGATTTCTTGAAATTTGTCGAATTATTAATAGATTATATTAAGTAATTTGTTCTTTAACAAACTTTTGTCGTAATAAGATAAATAACAAATTACGATAACTTTTATTAACGTAGTATTTTATCTTTAAAAAACTTCTAGTGCTATTTTTAGCTTTGTAGCAAACGTAGTAGCTTTAATAGTTATCAAATTTTGTAACTTGTCTTTAGAACTTAAATTTAAAATCGTGCGATTTCGAAGCTTTGCTACATAAATTATCTTAATATAAGTTAGAGTACGTTTGTTATACAATATTAAACTATAAAGACATCTTTTAAGTTTGTTTGCTTTTTTCTTCTTTTCTATTGTTGTAATTTGCTTTGTAAATTGTCGAATTTGCGCTCTTTTTTTTAATAAATAATGTAATGCTATATCAAATGTCGCGAAAGACATTTTTTCGATAATTTTATTAAAGAAAATATTATAGTAGAAAGAAGATACAATAATAAGAGAAAAGAATTAGATACTTTTGACGCTAGTTTTGTAAACAAACAAATATATATCTAATTTAGTTAATTTATTGTTTTGACTTAAATATACTTTTTAGATTCTTTTATTTTAATACTCTTTAATAGATTGCGCACTATAGATATCGAAATAATCGTTAATAAGATTTTGTGCTTCGATTAAATTCGTCTTATTATATTATATATTGTAAACAAAATTTTAGTTCTTTTACTTAATAAAATATTAAACTATTTTCTTTTTACAAGTATTGCGTTCTTGTAACGTTATACGTCTATTTAGTAGTCGCTAAATTTTATAGTTGTTATTTGTATCTTTGTCTTTTTTTATTAGAAACACATTTGCATTAGTTTCTCTTGCGTATAAATTGCTTTTCTTTAGAGCAAACTTCAATATAATAATAAAAACAATTAGATATATTTTCTAATTCGAGAATAACTTTAATTTGAAAGCAAAATAATTGTATACTTTTAAAATCTTAAATAATCTCGCTCTTTAATTAGAGAGCTTAGAATTCTCTAGTCTTAAAATTTTGTATTTTAAATATAATTTTAGAAAATTTTTATTTCTCTTTCTTAAAGCAAGTAATTAATAATAACTATTATAGCGTAGCTTTATTTTTGCGTTTGCGAAAGTTATTAACGTTGCAACTTCGTTTTAATTTCTTTTTTACTTAATAATGTAATTAGTGTCTTATTAATAAGAATCGATTATAAATAATTTTTTACAAAGAACTTTTTTATAGATAAGTTTGTTTAGAAATTTTTTTGTCAAGATATTCTTAAAATTGTTAAGAATATCTCGAAACCTAATTGCGAAACGTTTTTAATTTGCTTCGAAATTTAAAATAAGATAATATCGCAAAGCTATTTTTATAATTTAGTTAAATTATTTCGATTAATCGTCGAATTGTAAGTAATAGACAATAAAATAAAGTAAATTAACTTTTAAAAAATAGAATATTGCTCTTTATAGATTAGATAGAAATTTATTGTCTCTATTGAAAATAATACTTAAAGATAGATCTTAGTTTGTAAGAGCGTCGATAAACTTAATTGTTTATTTCTTGATTAAGAAAGTTGTTTTCTTGATTATTGTCGTAATTTGTTTAGAGAATTTGTCTATTATTAACATTAGAGAATTGTACTCGTTTGACAACTTAAGAAGCGCAAAAATAAAATCGATAATAATAATATAAAATATCTTCGACTTCGTAATAATAAGCTTTAGCTATTTATATAAGCAATATCTAATTATATTATTAAGCTAATACAATAAGCAATATTTTAGATATCTTTTTAATTGTTTAATCAAATTTCTTATATAATAATTAATTATAATTTTATTATAGATGCGTAAGAATTCTTTGTACGTCTATGCATTATGCGATAGTTCGAAAATTCTCGCTTTTATAGCTTTAAAAATGCACAATTTTAGTTTTTCGTTCTTTTTGTCTTAGAAGTAAATAAGTTCTTTTCTTATCATAAATTAAATGTTTTCTATTTTGATTTCTTTTAATTTAATAAGTTTTTTTAATATTGTTAACTCTTTTAAAGTAGCAATTTTCTCGAAATTCTTTAATATTGTTGAAGTTGTTAAAATTATAATAGCAAATTCCTATTTTGCTATCTTCGACTTCGTCGATTTTCTCGTTGTATCTATATTAGGCATCAAGATTATAACTTAAGTTTCTACTAAAGCTAAAACTTTTGTCGAAATAATAACAACAAATTTTTGTTTCTTCAAAATTTGTTCTAGATTAATAAAATAGTTTTGAATTTTTTGTCGATTATTACAATTTTTTTTGCGTTAACTAAAAAGCATTTTGTAGATTTTAAATTACTTTTTATTAATTTTGTAAACTTTTGTTAGATTTTTTTCAAAGATTAAAGTTATCTTAACTAAAATTATATAATAAGTAACAACTTTGTCAAGAATTTCTTTGCTCTTAAGATTATTTTTAAGATAATTTTTTCTAAGTAGTTTGAAAAGGGCGTTCGAGACAATATTGAATTTTTCTATCTTTTAGCGTATATCAAGCGAAAACTAGGAAATGTATTAAAAAATATAAATAAGACGCAAATTTATGCGATCTAAAGAAGAGAAAAACAATTTGATTTGCTTTGCTATATTTATTGTCGCAAAGTAATTGATAAAAATTACAATTAATTTTTTTGATATATAATTAAGTATGTAATAGATCTTTTTTAGTATTTATACAAGAGCAACAACTTCTAGCTTTGTTGATTAATATCTCTTTTTAATATCGTTTAGTATCTTAAAAAAATATAAAATTGTTTAAATATTAGTTGTTTAAAAGAAGCTTGTAGCAATATCTTCTCTTATATAGTAGATATAAATTTCGAATTTGTATTTCTTAAATTTGTCGACGTCTATAAATATTTGTTGCTTAGTATTATAATAATAAAGTATACTTTTTTTAATAAATTGTTGTTAAAGTATAGCAAAGTTTTAAAGTTTTATATTAGTAAACTTAATACTAATATTTTTGCAATATTGTATTCGAATCTTTTTACTTTTAGTTAAAGATTTTTTTAGCAAAGTTGTTTTAAAATTCTACAAAACTTTTGCTATTTGCGCATAGTAAACAATCTTTAATTAAAGTTAATTTGTTATCTCTAAATAGATCTTTAAGTTCTTTAATATTTTAAAGAAACTAAGCTTCTTTAATATAGTAAACTTTTTTTCGAAAGTTTAAAGATCTAAATTGTTAATACGTTGCTCTAATAATGTTATAAATAAATATTTAATATATAACTTTTTAAGTTTTAAAAAAATTCTTATTTAAAAAAATAAAACAAAGATAATTTTAAGATATGTTAAATACTTGTTAATATTGCGTAAAAAAATTACAATATCGTCAATATAATACTTGCAAAAATCGCGATAAAATTTAAGAAATTTGTCTATCTTATTTTAAACATACAATATTAATTCTTTGAAGCTTATAAAAGTGACGTTTGATTACTTTTTTCTTTTGTAAAAAATAATTATAAAACAATTTTAATACTTCTTTTTAACTAGAAATTGATAAAACTAATTATTGTTATTTATAACAATAATATAAGAGCAATCTTATAACTTAATTATTATATTTTTTTGCAATAACAAAGAATACAAATTTGTAACATTAATAGCGTTTAGATTTTAAATATCTATTATTGTTTTGCTTTTTTAAGTAAGCTTTTTGTTTAAATTAATATATACAATTTTCTATACTACAAAGATAGAAAATTTAAAAAGCGTAAAATTCTTAAATTATTCTAGTTTTCTTTATATATATATTTTGTCAAATTTTTTATTAATTAAGATCTTTAACTTTTAACTTAATAGATAAACTTTGTGCACTAATTTTGCATCAACAATAATTTATCAATTAGTTACTATAAAGATTTTTATGTACTCTTTGAAAGAAAGATCTATTGTATTGTTGATATTCTTTTAAATTCTTAAATAACAATTAACAATTTTAATATATTTTGCAACTTCGTTAAGTAAATTATAGATAATAATATTGTTTTTTAACTAAGTCTTTATTTTTTTTGAAATAATCTTTTAAGAGAAACGTATTTTACTAGAGTCTAACTTCGATAGAATTGAATAAGTTTTTAAGAGAGAAATTGTCGCAAGAAAGTAATTCTTTTTCTTTATAATATAACATTCTTTATCTTTGTATTCTACAATATGTTTAATATAGCAACAATTATTTAGTTTTAACAAGAATTCTTTATTGTTGCGAAAATTAACAAATTGAAAATTCGCATTTATAAAATAAGTATACGCTTTAAACATTGTAAGCTCAAAAAGAAAATTACGCTTAAAGAGCTTATTTTTTTTTTTTTAAGTTATAGCTATTTTTGTTGTTAATTTTGTAAATATTATTTTCTTCTTTGTCGTACGAATTGTTCGACGAATTTAAACGTTGTTTTTGATCTTTATTTTGCAAGATATTGCAACTTCTTTATAAGATTCGAATCTTAGTCTTCGACTTAATATATCTATAACTACTTGTTTCGATCTTAGAATATCTATATTTATAAAAAAATTTATCTTAAGATTATTTATTAAATAAATTTTGTAGCAAATATAAGCAATTATTTTGTTGTTATTTTTGTTCTTGTTCTTTAAATAGACGTTTACAAAGAACTATTTGTCAAAAATATATTTTGTCGCATTTATATTTTTTAATAAAATTGAAAAGCACTTTCTAGTCTTTATGTTAAATATTTTTGCTTTAATAAAAGCGCAATTTATTATAGATATGTCGCAACTAAAATTTACGCAAAAAAGGCTTATTAAATTGCTAACGCTATATTTAATTATTGTTGTAATATAATACTACGTTCTAAAAGTTATTTTGTTCTCTTTAAAAAATGTTGTTAAGAAAATTATTATCTTCGATATTGTTATATTTGAAATAATTGTTTTTAAGAATCGATATTGTCGAGAATTCTTAAAGATAAATTTTAATTGCTTTTGTTAATTTTTCTTTTTGTATAATTGTACGCAAATATAAAGCTTGTTTTTAAAATCGAAAGGATTTTAATATTGTCGACAGATTAATTTTTTAACAATGTTTTTTTATAAAGAGATATAATATGTTACGTTAAGAAAGAAATTATTAATATTTTTGTTATTCTTTTTGTTATTTTTTTTCTTTTTATTGAAAATTTTGTTACAAGAATTAGTTTTACAATTTTAAGAATGCGTTGTCTCGATATTTGTTAACGCGTAATTGTAGTATATTTTTGTTTCTTCTTTATCTTTTTAATTTTAATTTTTGTCTTGATTATTAAAGTATAACTAAACTTGTTAATATGTTATTTGCGAATTTAAGACTTAAAGAAAGAATTTTGCGCTATTTGTTTTGTAATAAAGCGAGAACTTGTCGCGTTCTCTTTTTATTATAGAAACTCTATTTGAATTGTATAATCTATTTTGATAGAGATTGACATTATTGGCAATAATTATTAACAATTGTTTTGTCGAAAATAAGACAATCTTTTAATTTTGAATGTTTTGAGCGTTTAATTGACTCAAATAAGTTTAAGTTAAATTTAACTTAAATATATTTGCGTTTTGCTAATTCGTATAAGCTCTTGTTTTGCTATTAATATAAGAAAAATTTTAATTTTTTTCTTAATAGAGAAAGTCTTGTTGCAAAGAAAAAAAATTCGATTGATAAAATAAAAAATTTTGTTAATATAAAGAAAAATAAAATCTTTGATAATTTGAACAAAAGTCTTCTCGTTTTTGTTCAAAATAGCAATTGAAGAAAGAATAATTTATAAAAGTTCTTTTATCTATTTGTGTTTGCAAATAATTACGACAAAATTTGTTGTAAACTTTTGATTTATTCTTCGATCTATTTAAAAATCGACTTTTTTTTTTATTTTGTTTCTTATTTTTCTTTTGAAATAAAGCAATACGTTGTTATATTTTCTTTTAATTCGCTATTAATTTGTCGAATTTCTAAATTGAAATATTCGCTATTAACAACAATATAATTATTTGAAACTTCAACAATAAGTAATTCTAAATCTAAATTGTCTTAATTAGATTTTTACTTAGACTTGCTTATATAATATACAACTTTACATTTTGCATGTACGCGTATAACTTTTTTTTGTTTTACAAATTTTTTACAAAAAAGGTTTCTCGATTTAGTTTATTTTGGGTCGTCGATATAAGGATTTTAAATTGCTTTTTTAGGCGACGAAGAATACGTTTTAGTCTATTAAGTAAAATTGTTATTGTATCTTTCTTATCTTAAGTAAAATTATTTAATTACTAGTACAATGCGTTATTTCGAAAGTATATAAATATATAATTTCTAATCTTCTTTTTTTTAACAATAGTAGCATAGTCGTCTACTTTACAATAGAAAGTATATATCTTTTAATAGATAATTTTCTTTTTAATAGTAACGATGTTGCTCTTACTATAGAATTTCTTAAGATCTAAATAAAAATAATCTAAATTAAAGATTCGAAACATAATATTATTTTCTAAAATATTATTATTTGTTAATTCGAAGAATTTCGAAGAATTTTATTGTTTTAAAGAATTTTACTAACTAGCAAGATTAATTAAGCTTAAAAGATTAATAGACGAAGACAATTTGCTTAATTGAGCATTGTAATTTGCTAATGCTCTAGTTATTGCTTAATTAATAAGCTCTTGTACAACGAGATTGTTCAATAGATCTTCGTTTTCTATTATAATTGACATTATTGTTTGTAATATGTTTACTTAGATAAGCAAAATATCTTTTTCTTAATTGTTTTTAGATATTTTGTTTGTTTCTTGTTTCTTTTTCTTTAAAGCGTCAATAATACAAACTTTAAAAAAGCTTGATTCGAAAAACGTTTATGTAAAAAAAGATATAAACTCGTTTCAAAAGTCGAGAAAAGTCTTCTATATAAATAAAATAAAAAAGATTGATAAAGTAGATATAGAAAAATTGAACAAACGTTGATTTTTTTTTAATATAGAAGTATTATCGACTTCTTAAAATTGTGTAACAATGCGTAGAGTTAAAGACTTCGAGCTTTGCAAAATGCTTTCTTTCTTAAATAAATTTCTTAACTTTCTTGTTTATAAAGAAGAAAAGAAACTAGAGTAGATTAAGATTTGTTAATAAACTTTTGTGTTTGTTACAAAAGTCTTTATTGCTTTTATAAAAGTTGATCGATTTACAACTTAATCTAATAGATAGTAGAACAATTTAATAAACTTTAAACGCTTACTAGTTCTAATCGTTGTATAGATAATTATTGATTTAAAAATGTTGTTCAATATACTTTGCAAAATAAACAAGAATTTCTTGAATTATTTTGGCGAAGATTTGTTAATCTTGATTAGAAAATTGTTAAATTTCTAGGTAAGTTTAATAATCTTATTCGACAATTCTAACAAAGGCGTCAAGATTGCTAGCGAGAGAAAGGTACGAAATATTGATTAAGAGAAAGATACGAGATATTGATAAGATATTTTCTTTTTGATAGACAATTTTTGCAATAGAAAAGCAAACTTTACGAGATAATAAAGCAGGCTTCTAAGAAGCAAGAATAATAATAAGATAATTCCCTTTAATAATCAATTTCCTTATGGGTAAGAAAATAACAGTTGAAGCTACCAAATAATGCGAAAACGTATTGTGAAAAGGACACTAATAATGGGAATCAATAATTGTATTGCTAGCTAGAAAGAGGAAAGTTCTCTAGATCTAAATATTATAGTATTAAGAAATATCTTGCCAAGCAAGGAATATCCTGTCCAGGAGGAAAGTACGATGATTGTAATATCAACTTATAAACAATAATTAGCAAAGAGCTTTCGTTGCGCATATAAATTGTTAACAATAAGTAGACTAATCGTTCGGGTCGGTTTTTCCCCGAAATCTATAACCCGACCCGAAAGTTATACCTAATTAGGCCAAGTTTTAACCTAATATAGTTAGTATTTTCACAATTTATGCAATTCGGTTCCAACTGTTGGAACCAAACGATCAGTCTAACAATAAGATATTTATTATATATGTATAACTGTCGATAAAATTTAACTTAAACAACAAATTACAATTTAGTAGAGACTAATTGATTCGAACAAACATCTTAGCAATACTATTCGCATTAACAATTATTCTATATTTTAATTTTAAAATTTGACGAATTTTAATATTATCTTGTGTTGTAATGTTGAAACTAGTTGTTAATCTTTAACAATTATTTAAAGTAAGCTATTTAATATTAAAATTAACAATTATTTGTTTAGAAGTTATAATATTTATATTAAGTAACAATTTAATTTTACGATTATTGATAATGTATATCTTTTGACAAATATGCGCGACAAATTCTTTGTCGCATATTTAATCTTTGATATATATGTTTAATATAAAATAGTTATTAATTAAGTGTTTCGCAATGTCGATGTCGCAAACAAAAATAAATGTTTATATCTTTTTAATAAAGAGATTTAATGCAAAATTCTTAAGAAACTTGCGATCAATAAGAGTTATAATATACTCAATATTTACGTATATAATATACGACGAATTCTATTAAACAAATTCTAGCAAAATAATAACGTAATAATATAAACAAAAAATCAAATTTGTATTAATTATTGCTTTAACATCTAACTTAATTAATTTTAGATTGTTAATAATTTAATTTTATTTTATTATTGCTTTGTCGACGTAAAAGATCTTAACGAACGTTTGTCTTATTTAATATTTAAAATTGTGTTTTTTTTTAATATGTTAAAAAAGCTTGTTAGTTAACTAGAAAACACAATAGCATTTTGTGCAAATAAGTTGTTTAAATAATAGAAATTCTATCTTTAAATCGACGTAAAAAACATTAACAATTATTGACGAATTCTTGCGTTGTTCTTTTAATAAAGTCTTTTCTTAATAATTTTCTTTAGCATAATAGATATTGTTTTGCGAGATTTTTAAGTAGTACGCAAAGACGTCGTAAAATTAGATCAAATAGTACGAATTATTATATAATAAAAAATTTATATAATAAGTCAATACAACAACTAGTTAATACGTCGACAAGACAAAAGATTAATATTTAATTTGCTAATAAGATAACTACTAATATATAGACAATTAATAGAACAACTAATATTTCTAAGATCAATAATTATTATAATTTTGTTTATCTTTATTTTTGATACAACAATTATTTGCTTTAAGAAGAAACGGGTTTTTGTTTTCGCTATTTAATTGTGTTTCGACGTTGACAACAATAATAGCAAGACGCTTAAAGAGAGAAGACAACAATATAATAGAACAATATTAATTATTAAAATTAGACGCGTTTTGCAAAGATAAGCAAATCTAGTAGTTTGTAAACAACTAATATAAGTTAAAGTAAATAGAACGCAAAGCATAAAAGAAACGTAACTAATAAGATACAAATAATTAATAAGTTTGTTGTTGTTAATTGTTATTTCTAAGATTGTTATCGCGCTTTTTAAACTTTTAAATGCAATCGCAATTTTAAACTAATAATTGACGAACATTTATTATTATTTTTTATAGTTCTTTCTTTGCATTTAGTTTCTTAATAAAGTTTTAAACAATTATATAAGTTGTTAATATAATAATTATTGAACGCAACTCTAAATTAAGCTAATTTTAGACTTATATAAATTAACTTTATAAATTAAAAATGTTAATTAATTAAAAGTACAAAATAACATTCTAAAGAAAATTATTTGTTTCGCAATTATTTTGCACATTTTTAATTATGAAGATCTTTAAAATAAGTTTGTTAAGAACTTTATTAATTTTTATTTCAAATCGCATCTTTAGTTTATTAATAAAGTTAATAAACAAAAGACTTTTAAACGTCTTGCGCTTAAACTCTTTAATTTTTTTCAAATATTAAGTTATAGCAACGTTACAAAAACACAACAACAAATTATTCTTTATTGCAATTTTGTTAACTATATAGATATAATTCTTTACTTATTCGACGAATGTAAAAATCTCTTAATAAGCTGTCTCTTTATTTGCGAAAATAATATTATTCGATTTATAGTTTTTTAAGACGTTTAGATAAAAAAAATCTAAATTTGTTATTCTAAAGCGATTGATTAAAGTAATTAAGTTATCTTGATTATCGCTTTTATCTAAATAACGACGTCTTTAAAAATTCTTGTTAACTTAATTAAATTATTGAATTTCTTGACGCATTAACTTACGTAATTGCTTTATTATTTAAGACGTAAATATTTCGCTCTTTTGACAAGTTTTCGAATCTCTTGATTGATTCAACTAATTATAAACAATATCGCTATAAATATATAAATAAGTAATAAAACTAGTTAAGTATTCAAACGCAAACAATATCTAGTTGTCGAAAACGTTTTAATTAAAGTTATGCTAATTATTCGATATCTATTAAGCGAGATCAATTTGTTTAAAGTTATGCTACTTGTTCGACATTTAATAACTAGAAAGAATTTAATTAACGCTATGCTATTTGTTCGATATCTAATAAGTAAGAGACTAAGTAAAGAAATTCTAAATAAGTAAAGCAAGTTAGCTTTGTAAGTTTTAAACGATAAACATATTTTAAATATTAAGAACAAAATAACTTTATATTTTTAAAATAAGAGACTATTTAATAATTGCGATCTTCGAAGCGTCGACTTGCTTCGTAGACTAATCGCATTGGGTCGATTAATGGAGTTTAAATCGATTAATCGATTCAAATCTTAGCGATTCGAGTCAACTCGACTCAAAAGTTTTGACGAGTCGATTCCTAAAATTAAAATCGAAAATCGAGTTGAATCGAATCAATTTCTAGAGTTAAAATCAAAAATCGACTCGAAAAAATCGACTCGAATTGTTAAGAAATAAAGTTATTTAGTGGTGAATTTAATAAACAAAAATTAGATTTTAAATCTTATTATTTTTTTATTTAAATATTCTATAATAATGTAGTAAAGTAATGCATGTAAACTATTTGATATTTATGTAATAAATAAATTACAACTATTATAGTCTCTCGATAAACTTCGATCTTATGTTTTATCGAAAAGTGCATAGTAATGCATTTAGATAATACACTTGAACTTATTGATGCTATTAATTAGTTCGAGATCTCTACAATCTCGTAATTAACTTTATTTTTAACATTATTATTATTTTCTTTACTCTTGTTATTATTATTATCGTCTTCGTATTTTGTATCTTTATACTTGTTATTTATTATTTCCGCATTATTTTTTATCTTCTTTTATTTTATCTTTACTTTATTATTATTAATTTTAATTAAGTCTTTAGCATCGTTATCTATCGATCTTAAAGAATTAAATATTTTGCGATTTGTAGCATTTTTATTGTTTGCAAAAGTGTTTTTAAATCTTTTAAATTTGTTAATTGCATTTAGATTGTGCGCTTTTTTTAATTTATTAAATTCTTTATAATATAGAATGCGTTGTTGAATTATTTTGATAATTAATATTATATATTTGATTACATTTTTGCTCAATTCGAATTAATTAAAATTAGGCTAACATATAGATTAGTTATTTTATTTATATTAGACTTTATATATATTTAAATATTAAGAGATTGTGTTATGTTTATGTCTTTACTCTTTAAAATTATTTATATAGCAATTGTATTAACTTTAGTTTATTTTGCAACATTTTTGTCTTTAATTTTTTTTATTAATTCGATCTTAAAGTATTACGCTACAATATAATTAACTTTTTAAATATATATGCATTACTTAAATGCATTATTATGCAATTCTTTTTCTACTCTTTTATTAGTTACTATATTTTTAACATTTTTTTTTATATTAATTTGAATTTATTTAGAGACTTTCTTAAAGACAATTGTTGTTCGCAACTTAATTAAACGTTTGTAAAACGTTACATAATTGACGTTTTATTTTTTGTAAAATAGTTTTTTATTTTCGATTTATATTGCAATACGATTTCTACTAGCAATAGTTTGCGAAAGAGTTAATAAAATAGACATTTTGCGCTTTGAATTAGTTTTAAAGATAATATATATAAATAATGTAAAGCAAGTCTTTTACTTAATAGTATCGCATTAATTACTCAACAATATTCGAATTTCTAAATAAGAAGAATTTTAATTTTAAAAAGTTTATTTTTTTAATTAGTTTTAATAATAATGTATGCAAATAATGCAAAACAAACTTGTATATCAAATATATAAATTAAGATAATAAACAATATTAAATGTGTTAATTAATGCATAATATTTGGACAAAAAAGTTATCGCAATTATAAGATAAATTTACGCGTTCAATATTAGAATTAGGATTTAAATATTACTTTTATTCAATATTATTACAATTAAAAATTATTATCTTTATTACGTTAATTATTACATAATATATACTCTTTAACTATTAAAATTAAATATAAATACGCGTATTTGTTGCGCATTACTCTATTGCATTATCTATTAAATACTTAATTGCAAAATTCGTCAATTTTTGCATTCTATGTTGTTAATTCTCTTATTTAGTATTAAAAATTCTTAATTTAACAATACGTTTTGTTTTAAAACTCTAATAACTCGAATTAAACAAATTAAGAATACATTTAAGTAATGCATTTAATATGTTACGTATCGCTAACATACTTAATTTAGTTCGTAAAACAAGAGACAAAAAATTGCGAAAAAATATAATAGCGCAAGTTGATTATAATAAAGAAAAGAAATCGATTAAGATAGCTTTTAGTGTGCAAAAAATAATGCAAAGAAATAATGTATTAAGCTATTATTAGTTAAGTATTTGTGATATAGAAGAAACGTAAATACAAACTTAAAACAATAGCTTTACGTGAAATTCGCAAATATTAAAAAACTAATAATTTGTTAATTTTGAAGATATTCTTCGCAAAATTAATTTGCAAAATCTTGCAAAATAAAGTTGTTAATAGAGAAAACAATAAAGAATATTAAATTTAAGCATTAATTTTGTTAGCTTTTTAGAAGATTATTAAGAGTTTTATAATTGATTTCTTCTCTAATAAATGTATTATTTATTTGCATTATTATTGTTTCTATATAATATATATTGATGTTCTACTTTATGTATTTAGATAATAATCTTCTTGCTATTTATGTTAATTGCAAAACTATTTAGTTTAAGAATTTGCAATTGTTGAAGCAATTAATGCAAAATCTAGAACTTTACTATAATAAATAGTAATAAAATTAACATTCAAATGTTTTCGTTATATTGGAATTCGAAATAGTTAGCAAGAAATTAAGAATTTAAGCTATTTTATTTATTGCACTTTATTATTCGCATTATTTTGTTACATTATTTATTAAGCGCATTGTTTTATTATATGCATTTTTTATATTTTTTTTTATTAAATATAATAATTAAAAAGTGCATTATAATTATGCATTTAAATTATCTAAATAATTAGAGTTAAATTATTGATTTAACTTCTTTAATTAAAGAGTTTAATAATTTTATTCTATATAATCTTATAGAAGATTGCACAAGTAAAAAATTATTATATTTTAAGAAAGATTCGAATTCTTGTTTTTTTAATTTTTTGTGCTAATAACATGCGATCTACAATATAATCTTCAATAGCATTATAATGCTATCTTAAACGATATTATAGATTGCGCGTTATTATTACAAGAAATTGAATACGCTATTACTAAGTTATTAAGACTTAATTATTTGACATTATTATATTTAAACATATATAGATATTAGAGATAACATAATTATTAAAAAGTTAAATATATTAATTTAATGCAATATTAAGTCTCTAATTATTTTAAATACATTATTTATTTGCATTATTACTAATAACATTTGTTTATTTATAACAATATTATAAATATAAAATCTTTCGTACAATAATTTAACTATATATAAATTTTATTTAAAACAATTTTGAACTTTATTTAAAAAGAATTCTTATTTTTATTAATTCGTTAATTATTATTTTGTACTCTACAATATATATTTTACAATTTAACAATAGTTTTCTTTAAATTTAAATTTATAGTATAATTATAATATTTAATTATTATAATTTGTTTGATTGTTTGCGAACTTATTTAAGATCGATTTTATTAATATGTTTTTCAAATAAAATTAAAAGTTCGTTTAATATCTATTAATAATACTAGATAAAAAAGAATATCTTTAATTATTTGCGTTAATTTAGAATAGTTCGAAGCATTATCTCTTTAATATTTCTATATTAAATATTTATTCTCTATAATATTAGCGCAAAGATATCGATTATTTTTGTCTTAAATCGAACGAAAACGTTAAGATTGTTAAAGTAAAAATTTTATAATATTTGCGCTAAACTATAAAAAAAGTTAACTAAAGATTAAATGTATTATTATATTGCATTATTTTTTTAACAATATTTGTTTTTTATGCTTTTGCTCTTAAAGCAATAGCTAAATTATAATAACGTCAAAAATAAACTTTAAATTTTGTTTAATATTTTGTCTTGTAGTTTATAAAACTATTATTATTTTTTTTGTTTTATATCTTGTAAAGACTTAATTTTTGTATAGAATTCAAAATATTAACAAGATTGTATAACATTTTATTAAGTTTTTTTGTTTTCGAATAATATTTAACAAGTTTTGTCGAAGCTTTTTTACAAACTTTTAGTATAATTTCTCTTAAAGAACAACTATAATTTGTTATAGTTTTTTTTAAATAATTAAAATAATTAAATACTATATTAAATATTCGAAATCTTAAATAAATATTAGCATTAATTGTTCGAGAAACTATAAGAGTGCATTTATAGAAAAAGTTTAATATATTGTTAAGCAATTAAATCGATTGTTATTTGTTGTCGTTTAATTGAATACGCTAAATTTTTTGATCTTTTAAATATTTTTCTATTTAAAGATTAATATAGTTGCGTAGTTAATACGTACAACAAAGTATTAAATAAATAGAATTTTAACAAATGCGAATATCTTATATTAGTTTTTAAGATTTTTTATTCTTTTGCTTTTAAAAAACTCTAAAGCGAATTAAACGCTAAGATAAATTATTAATAGCAACAATAAAAGTGCGAATCTAAATAAGATTCAACAAATATATTATCTCTTTACATTATTATACAAACAAATATCTTTTTAATTACAATAAACAAGTCTATACTTCTAACAATATTCTAAATTTGTTTATTCTTTGATTAAAGAACAATATTGTTAACGATTGTTTTTAATTTAAGAGTTGCAATAAAGTTTTAAGCTATTAAATTAATAATATAAGTTAAACAAGAAATAGAATTTTGTTGTTTGTTCTATTAAGATTTTTGTCGATTTAAGACTTTATTAAGTTCGTCTTTAAGAGTGTCGTTATTGCTTATATTATTAATAATAACTTCAAAAAGTTTATTTTTGATTTTAAAGAATTTTAATATTTTTATAAGCTTTAACATTAATTGTTAACTTGTATATTCGATATTAAAAGAAGTAAATTTAATAAAATGTTTGCGATATTAAAATGTAATATTAATATAATATATTAATACTTTAAAATAGATAATTTTTTAAAAACTAAATTATGTATCTAAAGTAATAAAAATACGTTAAAACTTTTTTAAATTTAATTTGATTTTGTTACGAATTTGATTAAAATTTGTAATAATTAATTTTAATAATTTAATACAATTTAGAAGTACTAGATTTAATCGAAGCATTTCTAATAACTTTCGAAAATTTAAATTATTAATAATTTGAAAGAATAAATTTAAATTAATAAATGTCTTGCATAGTTAATCTTCTTAATTATCTTAATTAAAGAATAACAAATTGATATAATTTTTCTTCTATTTATGCGTTAGTTTTGCATTACTTATTTGTATTATTAACAATAATTTATGCGAATAAAGACTAAATTAATTACTAATTATAATTAAGATTTTTTTCGTTTTAAACAAAACGCAAATTAAAGATGTTTCTTTATATTAAATATATTTAAATAATTGTGTGCAATAGAATAATTTAATATTTTTTAACAACTTTTGCAAACAATTTTTGACAAATTATCAATAGTTAAGACTATTTAAATATATTTGTTTTAAAGCTTAAATTGTGCTTCAATATTAATCTTTTTAATTTAACGTAAATAAACAAGTTTATTTTAAGTTTTATGCAAGATACTTTTATTAATTGTAGTATATAACTATTATTTTTCAAACTAAATCTTAGTATTTATATCTTACTTGACATATTTGTTTCTATCTTTTAGTTTAAATAATAAAAAATTATTTAAGATTTTATTTAATACTTCTTGAAACTCTCTTTTTTTAATATCAAATATATAATTAAAATTTTAATCAAATTGATTCGCAAATTAATTAAAATGTAAAGTACTAAATAACAAATTGCAAAAAATAGATTTACTAGAATTATTTTCAAATAAAGACGACTATTAACTAGAAGCTTTTGAAAAATTAAATATTAAATAATCGAAAATAGTATAAACAATATTTTTAAATAGTTCAAAGAAAAAATTTTTAAGGTAAAACGATAATGCAAAAGAGTAATGCAAGTATAAGATAAATTAAGCAAAATTTTATACTAACAAGTAATTATAATTTAATAATATAGCAAATTGTAATTTCGATAACATATTATAATTATCTAGTTTTTAAAATAGTAACTCTTGACATAATAACGTAATTTTCGATTTCTTAGCAATTCGATTCGATTTCTAATATTGAAATCGAATATCGAGTCGAGTCGAATTGGGTCGATTTTAAAAAAGTAGAAATCGACTCGAGTTTTAGGTCGATTCCTAATGTTGGAATTGTCAAGTCGAGTCGATTCCAATAGTTGGAATCGAAACCCGACTCGACGATCAGTCTATTGCTTCGTCAACGTAATTTTTTCTATTGTTTCAATATAATTTAATGCTTTTATATGTGACGAATCGTTCTCGCGAACAAACGCAAGCTCTTGTCGTCTACAAGTTCTAAAAAGATTACTAAATAAATCTATTACTCTACTATAATCGTTGCGATCTTTATGTGAGACGAAGAATATTCGATAACGAACGTTCGATCTAGAACAATTTGTCAATTTGTTAAAGAAGTTGTCGTTTAGATCTTTAAATTAATTGTGAGACTTACTACTTATAGTAGACTAACTATACGAATATGAGCTATCTAGTAGACTAATAACAATCGATTCGATAGAAGAAGTTAAGATAACAAACTTAGAATTCTCGTGCTTATTTAAGAACTTCGAGATTGTCAACAAGTCTTCGAAAGTCAACAAAACGATAAAATCAATATGTTTGTCAAGTCGAATTTTCGATAATTTAAGATCTTAAGTAGTTGTTTCGAATCTCTTAACAATTCGCTTAAAGAGAAACTTGTTAATAGCTTATTTCGCAAGTCAAATGCGAAGCTCTTCTATTAAATAAGTTCTACGTTTGCGAGTTAATTAAAGAGAAAATAAAGAAAAATAAGAAGCTCGTTCAACAATCTTAACAACGATTTGTTAAATAAAGAGTAAAAAATAAGCTAAGTACTAATAATTAATAGATAGAAAAGCAAGAAGTTAATAAACTAATATAGATACTTTCTTCTTCGTATATAAAGTTGTTACACTAGTACTTTCCACAAAGATATTAAAGAGAGTTATGCTATCGAAGAGATTTGTAGATGTTTTTCAAATAATGTAAGCAATCACTTGGTAACAAGAATTGCAACTTAAGTAATCGTAATAATAAATCAAAACTTATGATAAATTAAACACGATTCATAAGAGAATTGCGTTCGAAAGCTATATATCTTTTTCATCATTAAAAGTTTAAGATGTCTAAAATGATTAAAGTCTTAATTATTTTGATCATCTTAATCAAAATTTAAGATATTTAAGAGTTAAGTCTTCTTGATCATCTTAATTCTATTAATAGATCTTTTCTTTTTAATTATTTTGTAAAGAGCGATGTGCGACGATTAGTACATATTAGTACGCGACTCGTAACACTATCTTCTCTCTTCAAGAATTTTCGTCTCGAAATCATTTATTCTTTCTTTATTATGTTAACGAAGTTGATCATTGAACAACGTCGCAATTCGATTGCCAATCGTCGTTATAAATACGCTCTTGTCTTAATGCGTCCTTGTCGAGCTTATGTATCGTTTGGCGTACCTTGTTAAATAAATAGAGAATATCTTAAGTGTGAGAAATGTTACTAGAAGAATTGGAAATGTAATCTAGTTTCTAACTACCAAAAAATAAATAAAACCATAAAAGAAGTTAAAAAGCTAGATAATAAAATAATGAAATTGCGCTTAAGAATTGCGCGTAAGACGAAACAAAAAAAACACTAACTTCGTCGTTTGAAAGATATGAGTAATGTCGAATCGAAAAATATCTTAAAAATCAAAAAAGACGAAAGAGAAATCGAAAATGTTAAGAAGATGCTCGAAGCCCTATTTGATACAAACATTGATTCATCTTTATTTGCTTTTTTGTTCCTTAATGCTTTGTCTTCTCTTATAAGTGATTTTGTTGTTAACGAAATTGTCGTAGCTTGTTAGAGCAATTCTTTAAATTCTTAAGTGATTCCTATGTGTTCTTAGAGATAAAATATTCTTTTCACTTGATAAGATACTTTTGACCTTTTTGTTGTAGAATTATCTTAATTTCAAATTGTTCCTCTTTTTGTGAATGAAAATAAAAAATGTTCTATAAAGGCGTGATTAGATCTACTAGTTCCAACAATAAGATATAAAATACTAGCAATATTTTGGCGTTTTTAAGTAAATCAAGTTCGTAATTGATTAGTCTCTTAGCTTTCTTAACGAGAAACGATTCAACTTTAACATGATTTAATTTTTTGCTTAATTTTCTTGTTTTAAGATTTTTTGTAAAAAGATATATTTTATTTTTCTCTTTTAGTTAAGATGTCGTTTTTCGTTTTTTATTTTAATACTTGATTGATCTTTCTTGTATTTTTAAGATGTTGTCGTATATCTTTTTTAGCGTCGCTATTCTTTCGATAACTAATTGCGCAAACAAATGTGTGCGCTCTTTCTTAAAAAGATTTGATTTTTTGTTATAATTGGCGAAGAATAAAGTTATTTTAATAATATTCGAAATCTTTGCATTGAGTGCTAGTTGTGTCATAGATAAAAGTGATATCTAATTGTTATAAGTATTGTTAATATAGTGCCTTAAATATTGCTCAAAACTTTGATTCGTTCTCTTTATTTAATCATTCGTAATTAAATGATAGACAATAGACATTTAAAGTCTTGTATCTAACATTAAGAGAAGCGTCTTTTAATAATTAAACGTAAAGAGCTTGTCTCTATTACTAATTAATTTCTTAAATATATTGTGATATCGTATAAGTCGATTTAATATAATGTATTTTAATTGTTTTGCGATAAACTTCTTTTAGCATACGATAATATGTGAGTACTTAATAAATTTATCAATTATTACTAGTATCGAATCATATTTATCTTTAATTGTTAGATTCGTTAACTTGAGCAACTTAATAATAAAGTTTATCGTGACTTCATTTTATAGCAATTTAAATAATTTCTAATATTAAATTTCGTCATAGTTCGCATATGTATCATGTTTGTTTTACTAATAATTAAGACATCGTTTAATGTATATTTTGACAACTTGTCTTATTTGTGAAAACTAACAATGTTAACGTAAAAGTTAAAGAATTTTTGTCACTTTTAAATGTCTTTGTAGTGATTCGTCATAATGCTCTTTTATATATTCGTTAATCTTGTTAATAAATATCTAAAGTTTTTCTTTCTTTATTAAAAACTCTTTTGTATCATTTTAAAGTATTCGTAATGTTGCATTTAATTCGTATTTGTTTGTTAATAATGATTCGTTTTTGTTAATCTTAAATATGTTGTAATTAAACGATTCTTTCGTTTTTATATAATTATTTTTTTTGCTAAGTGCGTTTGCTTTGTTATTATTTTTGTCTAAAGTATATTGTATCTTAAACTTGTATTGTCTAAGTCTCTTTAATTATTATATTTGTCTTTTGTTTAATTGCTTTATAATAGTAAAGTGCATAAAATTCTTATAATTAATAAGAATCGTAAGTTTTGATGATTCTTTTATGTATACTTTTTATGATTCTAAGAAAACTACTATAGCGAGTAGTTTCTTGTTGTAAACATCATAGTTTTGTTTAATTAATAAGAGTTTTTTCGAAAAATATGTTATTAAGTGTTACATGTTTTTATGCTTTTAATTAAAGCATGCATTGATAACTAGATTTAATGCGTTAATTTTAATCTTATTTAATAATCGTAAATCGTACATCTTTAATATTAGTTTTTTCAAACATTCTAATTTAAGATCTTAAAATAATTTTTCTTTTGCGAATCTCTATAATTATGACGTATTTTTTTTCGTAAAATTCGTTAATAATATTGTGTTTACTAAGTAATTTTTGATGAACTTCTTATTGTAGTTTATGAAATCTAGAAAAAATTGTACTTTTTTAACATTTGTTAATAATTTTTATTTCTTAATTGCTTATAGCTTTTTGAGATTCATGCGTATTTTATATCGTTCAACGACAAATTTAAAAAAGTTAATTTTCTTTTAATGAAATTCGCATTTCTTTAACTTAAGATGTAAATTTTTTATGTTTAAACATTTCAATACTTTGAAGACATAATTAACATGTTTTTTCAAAATTTTCAAATAAATTATTATGTCGTTCAAATATACTATAATAAATCGATTCAAATATTGTCGTAATGCATTATTAATTATTTTTTGATACATTGTTAAAACGTTTATGAGTTCGAACGACATTATTATGTATTTGTATAATTTATATCGTGTGCAAAAAGCTATCTTTTACTCTTTTTTTGTTTTTATTCTAATCTAATTGTACGCTTTTTTTTTTTTAATTTAATAAAATACTTTGCTTTAAATAGTCGATTCTAAAGTTCGTTAATATTAAGTAGTAAATATCAATTCTTAATCGTAATATTGTTTAGCTTCTAGTAATCGACACATAGATAAAAAATTTCATTCTTTTTTAATACAAAGAGAATCAAGTATTCTATCTATAATTAGAATTTTTTAATAAATTTTTTTTTTTCGTTTTTTGCTAGATATTCGCGAAGTACTTTGAGCTTTTTCTTGAATAAAGTATATATAAGTTCAAACGTGAGCTACTTGCTTAATTTAAGTTTAATTTCGTAATTTTACGATTAATGTTTAAAAAGAGTTTTTGTCGTTTCTTTTTTTTAAAACAAATGCTCTCAATTGTTGTATATTCGTAATACGTACTTTAGCGATTTCTTCGTTGTACTAAATAGTTTAAAGCTTCTAAAAAATTCGTAATTTTTTTCATTTATTTTAACTTTATGATTCGATTAATCTTTGCTAATGCTTGTTAAATCGAACTTTGTTAGATCGTTTTTTTGCAAAAATGCAAATTCGCTACTTGCGATCGATTTTTAATTTAATCTTTTATCTATTATTGAACGTTATTAATGCGTAAATTGAATGTAAATTATGTGATCACATTGTGCGAATCTAAGTACTTGTATATTTTAGTTAACTTCTAAATTATGTTGCTTTAATCAAAGCATTTTTAAAACGATATTATAAGTAATTATTTTCATTATATTAAAGATTAGTTTTTCGTAATGTTGCTAAATAACTATTGATAGTAACTTCGTTTTTTTATTCACTTTTTCATTCTCATTAAGTAATGAGTTTTCATTTATAATTATTAGATTGTATGCGTTAGACTTCTTTTAAGTAGAGTTTTATTTTCTTTTAAGATAAACTTACATTGCTTAGTTGTTGTTCGATTTTATCAAAAATTTCTCTTTTTATAGTGGCGTCGCTTTCTAGCGCTTTCTCGCATTTATTTATGATCTAGTTTATTTGTCGTTTCTTCGATGAACTAGCTAAAGTCTTAAGATGTTTCGTAATGTCGTCTAGACATTCGTAAAAATTCTTTTAATTGTATTCGTCGTCTAAGTTTGTTGTTAAATGAAGATATAACGTTTTTGATCGTTTCGCTCTCATAGTTTTATTAAGTATTTAGTTAACTTCTTGCGTAGATGCGAATGCCTTACTTAATGATGTTTTATCTAGAACTTTTTGTAATTAATTTAAGTTTTCTACTAGATAGTAGTCGTCGTTCAATTTAGTTTTAAGAATGTTCGTCTTTGTGTTAGTTTGCTTCTTGATGTCGTTCTAACTATTAAATATCTCCCTTAACATAGCATTGATTTGCTAGCGATTCATTAAGTTTCGTAATTAATAATCTCTTGCGAAGTGATTCAATTTGTCACATGAATAGCACGTTTTTTAGAATTTGTTATTTTGCTTTTCTTTAAAGTTTTTCTTTTTACGTTGTTAAGTGAAATCTAGTTTTATAAATGCAAATTCACGATAATTAAAATTACTATATTTCTAGTTAGAACGAGATTCTCTTTGCTAATATTCAATCGTTGATTCAAAGAAGATTTCTACTTTTTTTTGAGATTAATTGTATTTTTTTTATAGCTCTTTTATACAACTTGTCGTTGAGATCGATAGCTACTTCGATGAGATTAAATATATCGTTAAAAGTTTTTTTATCACGCATAATTTCGTCTTTTAAATTGTCTTTTAAATCTCGTCGAAACATTGTTATAAGTGCGACATCGTTTTATTCGATTAAATTGACATATTTTTGAAATCTAATTGCGTAGTTTGTTGCAAAAATTCATTAAATTAAGTGCTAAATTACTTTTTTTGCGATTTGTTTTTCGTTAAATGTTTCAAAGATTCTTCGAAACTCTCTTTTAAAGTTATTGAAGTTTGTGAACATTGTACGAGAATTTTTGTCATAATTTTTTAAATATTTTCGTAAGTTTAACTTGAGTCAATGCTAAACTCTCTCTTTAAAAAATGTTGATGCGAAAATTGTCTTCTAGTTCACTAAAACAAGATAAAAGATGAAATAAATATTCATTTGCATAAATTAGTTCTCTAGATCGATACGATCCTTATAATAGATATTAAGTTTATTGATTTTAATCTTGTCGTTTTTCATGATTGATGATCGACGTGATGTTGATGAGCTAGTGTTTGGGGTAGAGACGCGTTGACCTAATATAGACATCCTTAAAGTGTTCAAAGTGTTACGCTAGTACTTTCCACGAAGATATTAGAGAGAGTTATGTTATCGAAGAGATTTGTAGGCGTTTTTTAGATAATGCAAGCAATCACTTGGTAACAAAGATTGCAACTTAAGTAGTCGTAACAATAAGTCAAGACTTATGATAAATTGAACACGATTCATAAGAAAGTCGCGTTCGAAAGCTATATACCTTTTTCATCATTGGGAGTTCAAGGTGTCCAAGGTGGTTAAAACCTTGATCACCTTGATCATCTTGATCAAAATTTAAGGTGTTCAAGGGTCAAGCCTTCTTGATCACCTTGATTTTGTTGATAGATCTTCTCTTTCTAATTACCTTGTGAAGAGCGATGCGCGGCGACTAGTACATATTAGCACGCGACTCGTAACAAAAGTCAACTTAAGACAAAAGCTAGTAAAAGATAAATATCGCATATTTGACAAGTGCGAAATTTGAGTAAGATTTGCGAATATGTTGAAGAATAAACAAATTAGCTAACGTCGACGAGTTGCTTTGCGAATCAATTACGTAGCTTAACGAATGTCGAGCAAAAGTAGATCGTCTTCAATACAAAAATTCGCTTGACGAGTAATTGAGATAATTGATAAGCTAATACATCGAATTTAGCGAAAAACAAAATAATTGATACAATTTGTCGATCAACTAATGCAATAAGTCAACGACAAGAAAATACTCTATACATTGATTGAAGCTATTATTTGTTACGAAAGCAAGGCGAGAAACAAACAAAGCGAGCATTAGACGAGTTGTAATAGATAGTTGAATTAATAATCTATCTAGCTATGCGCAAATTCATCTTTACTCGTCGAGCTAGTTCTCTTAGGGACTAGCGCAGCTCGTCGAGTGGAACTCGTCGAGTAAAGCAACCTGCTAGCTAGATGTGTAACAACAATGTACTTAATTGGACATGGCCTAGAAAGGCCGAGTGGGCTACCCCTTGCGGGATACAACCCTCCGAGTAGGATTAAAACAAACAAACAACAAACAAACAAGATTGTGGTTGAGAGGATTTCAAGTGGATTGTTCTCAGTTTTCGTCATGATTTTGTTTCTTTGATGCCATTAGCTATCTAACGCGTCGCTGAATAGCAGATAACAGTCACCGCATTATCGCAGGATCGCCATGCTTATGGTGTTGACCGACTCATAGCAATGAGGCGCTTGACCCCGACCTAGAACGACGTGATCAGTGCTGGTGTTGTAGAATACGTTTCGTGAAGTTCACTTACCATCCAGTTTCCACACTCTTCATTCTTATTGGTGAAAATATCCACATGGATGGCCTGAGCCTGCTCGTAGTCCCGTGCCTGCAATGCCTGCGCCAACTCCACCATGCTCTGGACGGTGTCCTCCTTCAGCAGATTTTCGCTATTAAGATGGTCGTAGAGCATGTTGAGCCTTTTCTCTGTATCATTGACATGGGCCTTGAACGTCGGAGGAGCACGTGCTTTCACACGTTGGAAGTCGGCGTTAAGGATCTCATACACAGGCTGTGCGTTTGCCGGAATATGAGATCGATCGCCAGACGCTACAGCAATGTCAACGCAGTGTCAACTTCATAGACAAGAGACTTACGGTGTTTGGGAGTAGGAGGCTGGGGGTTGCCTCGTTGCGACTGAGCTGTACCCGGCCTCGAGCCTTGCGAAGGACTTTGTGGAGGTCCTGGTTGAGGCGGTCGTGTTGAAGAGGGTGGCTGTTGCATGGGTGTCGCTGGCGCTTGATGGCTTGGAGCGTTCTGATATTGGGTGTTGTAATTCTGTTGCGGAGCATACGGATTGTGGGATGGCGGTCCCTGTCTACCACTAGCTCCCATGGAGGGTTGATCGGGCTGGTTTTGAGGAGCCATGGGGGCTGGAGCATAGCGATTGCTTGACGGTGGTGCTGACGGTGGGGCATTATACGGGGAAGCGCCTCGATGGACAGGAGGTTGATTTGTAGGTTGAAGAGGGGCCTGTTGCGGTTGCTGTGGTTGTTGCGGTGCATATGCGTTCCTGGCAGATGATGGCCTTTCCGCAACTTGACTTGGTTGCGAGCCCGTGATAGCAGGTGAGAAAGTACGTGGCGGTCCAGCACTGGCTTTCGGGGGCGGAGGTAGCGGGGGAGCCGACTTGGGCTGTGACCCAAAGGCAGGACTGGGTGCTCCTAGGTACGCTGACTGAGGTCCTGGCACAGGAATGCTCGGCGTCCCTCGCCGAGATATCGAGGTTGGCTTGGAAAAGTTGTCGGGAATATCATTCCAATTGCTCATATTCTGGGCTTTGGAAGGTGGTGGGATAGAGGGCGAAGCATTAAAATTACGAGGCGGTGGACCTCCGCCAGACGCAGAGCCATATGTGGGGGGTGGAGCCATACCTGGCTGCTGTCGTGATTGCTGCATTTGCTGGGGCTGGTAGCCATTCTGGTTGAGATAACCACCGCTACCTCCGTAAGGCCCATTACTTGTTGGGGCGTAAGGATTCTGTGGTTGGCCAGAATAGGCTGGAGCATATGGATTCGATGCGGCCGCTGGCCGATGTTGGGCAGGACTCTGCTGAGTTTCGAAACTTGGAACATTTGGCTGAGCTTTCTGTGTCTGACGGACAGAAGCTTGTGGTTGCCGAGGTGCAGGCTGTGCTGCTGGCTTTCTCGTTGCTTGTTTGATCCTGTTCTTCGCAACTTCGGCTGCAGGGTACTTGTCTGGCAACAAATCGAGGTACCGCTCGGCGACTCGCAGCTGTCCTTGCGAGGCAACAACATCAGCATACTCCGTGTAGAGGTCGTATAAGGGCGCCAGCTTCCAGTCTGAAGCAGCAAGCCGGCCTTTGTCCTCGAAGTCCGTGACAGCTCGGAAAACTGTGACCTTCTCTATCAGACTCTGAAGGAATCGAGCGTGAACCGAGAATGCTGAGTCGCCACTAGATTCTTGAAATTGGGATGTGCCCTGCTGCTCCATCGCGGCTACCCAGATCGCGACGACTTTTTCAAGCTTCGAACCCGCGAGGTAGCAAAACGCAGCGTCTTTTCGAGCGGTGGGGTCGTTACCCTCGCCGTGTTCATCTAGACGGTCTCCCAAAGCTTCACAGAGATCTGGGAACTCATCGGTGCCAGCATAGGTACAGAGGGCCGCCATAACCTCCTTCCAGTTGGTCAGATCGGCATTGTAGACCACGTCCCACAAGTTCTTGCCCACGACGGCTGCCAAGAGGCGTAGATAATTTGCACCTTCTTCCTCCTTATTGAAGAATGCCTTTTGCGCCTTCTCAATACATTTTTGGCCTCCACAAATGGCTACCATGAACCCGTCAGATAGTCGGTCCTCCTGCAAACAAATATCTAAGGCCCTTTCAAATTGCCCAAGCAAAAGCGCACGGGTGATACGTCTATCCGGTTCGGACTCTGAGCCAGAATAGATCTTGAATGGATTATTAGTTTTCGCGCCTTTAGTAGCTGCAAGATCAGATAGGAAGCTATCACTCTCCCCAGTATGGTCAAAAAATGCCGATAACCGGTTCGATTTGGCCGTCGACGTGCCGTTCGACTGAGTATCCCCTTGTTCATCCCTTTTCGTAGACAATTTCGAGATGCCATCCACGAGCTCATCTTCGTCATCAGAAAGCCCTAGGTAATCTACCAGTGCCTTCCTCGGATTCTCGGCGGTCAAAGTCTGTATCACCTTCCAATCGGCCTTGTCCGCCTCGTTCTGGTCCTCAGAGATGTTCTTTTTGCAGATGGCTCCAAGATCTTTCTCCTTCAGCGCCTTCTCGAAGTCCTCGGTAGCGGCTCCAACGCCAGTGCTCACTGCAAATGTCGAGATTTGGACGGTTGATGCCCGCTTCTCTCCCACTTTAATTGTCCCGTCCTTATCTCGGTCTACTGTTGACTTCGTATTTTTGAAGCTGACGACCTTGCCTCCAAACCCGAACGACGCGCCGCAAGGACGCTCCAGCCAATGCGGAGCTTTCTGCAATGAGAAGCTTGCCCCTTGAGGTCGCGACTGGGCTTTACTGAAGAAATCCTCATCGTCGGTTGTCTGGGCCTTGCTTCCAGCGGACTGGTCGCTCTCGGACCTTGTGTTTTGTATTGATTGAATCGAGATCTTGCCGTCGAAAGACGCCGTCGCGAGTAGATTAGGGTTGTGCGGGTTCCACCGGGTCTCAAAGGTCCAATTCGTGACAACGGCCAACTCGCCATACGAGGTACTGTCGCGTGGGTTCCAGAAAATTGTTCTATTGTCTTTCCCGCTAGATAGCAGTAGATCCGGATCCTGAGCACACCATGAAAGAGAAAGGACTCCTCCATCATGGCCTTTGATTATGCGTTCTGGAGCGTTCGAGTTGCGGAGATCCCAAACAAGGATAAGCGGATCGGTGTCGCTGGGGACAGCAGTAGCAAGCCTAATATGCATGGCTGGATCCCAGGCGATTGCACTGGCCGGTTTCCGGCCATAATTGTTCAACGTCAGGCTCTCTTTCTTGGTCTTTACATCCCAGATTGTCACAAAGCCTCCACTGCTTCCTGTAGCCATGATATGCGGGACTTTCTTGTTCCAATCCACGCACTCAAAATCGTCCACCCTCGCAACAGCATTGCCCATGCGGAATGCCTTCTCAACATTGTTGAGATCTGATATGAAGAGCTCACCCTTAGCTCCCGCAGTCGCCAGCAGTTCTGGGCGGAATGGATTGAACTGTAGAGCTTTCACCGGACCGCTGTGGTTCGAAGTACGAGCAATGTGCGCCTCTCCATTCTTGCTCAGTAGCTTCTCAGTGTCCCAAAGATCTAGCGATCCACTTTCTAAAGCACCGGCGATTATCCCGTGTGGACGATCATCGCTTCCTTTGCCCCATGCTATATCGTGGAACCTAGAGTCGGTGTCTATACTGGCCAATGGTTGTAGCTCTGACGTCTGCGTGCTGTCATCGAGGTTCAGGTCCCATAGCTCGAGTTGTGTCTCGTTGGAAAAATCTGCGTCGACAGCCCCAGCTCGGGTACCAGTAGCAAGATATGAAGAAGCTATACTAGGTGACCAGGCAAAAGTTGCGGTCCTGGGTATCTCTCGAAGCCCGACCATTGTGTCTGGAAGGAGGGGGGTACAGTAGGTTTTAGGGGTTTCTATAAAGGAAAGGTCGCGGCGCCTTGGAGTGCGCAGCACACCGAGTCGAAGCCTTATGAAAAAGGGAGAATTAGCGAAGTAGATGTAATCTCGGAGCAGGCTTCAGCTTGTCCATTGAAACGCAAGTCAACATCCAAGTCAACATCATCATTTAGGTGCTCCGTGGCCTCGTTACAGGAACTCCGGGTGCTCGGTCCGGAGAAAGCGCGCTACCCTAGTTCTAGGTTTCGTCTACAGCACTTGGAGGTTAGATGCGGATTAAGGAAGTTTCTCGCTGCGTGGAAGCTGATCAAGCTGAACACGCTGGGTCAAGAAGCCTCATGTCTGAAAGGCTTTGGGTCGTAAACTCGATATACTGATTTTCTCGGTCCCCCGATTTAAGCCATGACAGACGCTGTACGTCGTCCTCTGAGCCCTTTCATCGCTGGAGAAATAGCTAATCTGGATCACAGTCACGCTTAAAAGCTACCATCTATGTCGGTGGCTTGGATAATGCCGTCAATGAGCGTATCCTAGCGGATGCTTTTCTACCTTTTGGCGAGCTAGCAGATGTCACAATGCCGAAGCCGGAGCTACCATCGTCTACAGACCCACATCGTGGCTTTGGCTATGTTGAATTCGAGCTTCCTACAGATGCTAAAGAGGCGATCGAAAATATGGACCAGAGCGAGCTCTTCGGCCGTGTTCTCAAAGTAGCAGCAGCTAAACCGCAGAAAGAAAGTAATGAGGGATTAGGATCGAAGACTGCAGTGTGGGAGCAGGTATGTCATTTAAAGCTGTGCTTCGCATCTTATGAGCGCCTAGGTTCAAATACTGATGTCTTTTTTTAGGAGGGTTGGCTAGCCAAGCATGCGGTCAGCGAGGAAGACAGACAGGCCACAGAAACAGGGCAGGACGCTTCGGAAGACGGGCCTAGTGATCCAATGCAAGGATTGGAAGGGTTGGATGTTGCTGGACCGCGGCCAGGATAAATCGACGTAGCCTCCAGAATCACATAGCCTCCAACTGCTGGTACCACGCACGGATATCGTGCTAACACTCGAACCACGAGGGAATACATTTGCTGCACTCACGCACGCTTTCTGTACGTATAACGCTGAATGCTGCATTCCAAGACGCCTTCACGAATCGCTGACGCAGGGCCAGAAGCTCATATCACTTCCCCGAGAGTCCTCTCCACAAGTATACCCGGCCAGGCCCACCACTCGTCGCTGACCAAGGGCCTACTTGAAAGTCTCCGATCGATTGGACTTCGTAAGACGTAGAGTCTTATCACTGAATAGCTTGTTGATCACGCTGTAAAATGCAGCTCCTACGGCAACGCTGGGGCGAGACGTAAAGGTTTAGCCAGAACAATAGATCATTGATCATCGGATGTCTTACGCAAGCACGATACCTATGGTCGAAAGGCAACGTCAGCCACAGCACTGAGTACGACGAGGGATGAAGAAAGTCACCCACCCAGGGGAAGTAGTTCAATTGGAATTTTCTTCAGTGTCCGCAGTCGCTGGGAGATTGTGTGTGCTGTGATTTCAATGTATATCAGTCCTCGTTGTTCAAATCTAGCCTGCCCCAGCAACTGATTCTGGGGAGTGAGATCCATGACTGGACACCCATGCTAGGCATACCGCTGTGTTCCTCTTTCTAGTATCCATTAGCTGCAAATCCAAAAGAGCTAGCCATCGTCGTATCTTACCGGTGTCGGTCTGAACATTGGCCTTGTAGGTTTCATCGCAAACGATTGTGTAGGCCTTATCTTCAGCGTTTGTGTTGGCTGCATCTCCAATGTGCGGGTAGGTTGCATCATCAAAGCCCGCGAGGGCCCCATCTTGAGGAGCTGTGACGGTTGCATCTTTATCACCTGAGTAGGCTGAATCTTGAGCGCACGCGTAGGTAACATGTTGGTGAACGATGTGAAGCTCGATGGGATGGGATGGTCTTGTTGTCCACAGTATTGTAGATCTTGTAGAACTTCTACGATGGTGGATGGAGGAGGTTGACATCAGTAACGTTACCGTAGGTAATTTACGCTAGCGCCGTTCTATCAAGGGAGCTTCGTCCGACAATGTCCTTGAGCTCTCAAACAATCGTCAACTTTGTCAGAGAGTGGTAGAGACGATTTCTCACAAAAGCTGGACATTTTATCGGGCTTCCACTTCCTATCTCGAAAACATCCAAGATGGCCGAGGAAGACGATGAGCAGCTGGTCACCAAGCCATTCAAGTTCGTCACTGGTAAACGCCACTCCCTACGTTGGGATATAGACAGCTGCTAATCACATTTGCAGCCGGTACGTTCCACCGGGCGGCTCACAGATCAAGCTGTCCCTCGCTCCGTCTGCGATCAAAGTGGTCTGAATGGTTGCGCGCAGACTGACAGGTTTCCGTTGCTAGGCTTTGATGCGAGATTCCCAAACCAGAACCAGTAGGCATAGAGCTCATCCTTGGACCTCTCAACCTCAGGGCTAATATGGAGCTTAGAACGAAGCACTGCTGGCAAAACTATGTCGACTACCACAAGTGCATTCTAGCCAAGGGCGAGGAATTCAAGCCATGCCGTCAGGTACCGATACATGTTCAATGGGATGACGTGAAGCTCGACTGACTTGTATACATTAGTTCTATCACGCTTATCGCTCTCTCTGCCCCAGTGCCTGGTGTGAACGTTGGGACGAGCAGCGCGGTATGCCGCGTCAGCCCCCAGAGTTTTGTTCTTCCTAACAGGCTGCTCAGAGAATGGCAACTTTCCGACTCGACTTGACCCGTAGACGAATGTTTTAGGAATAGGTCTAGTCGTGGTGAGGGCAGCATGGTTGGCAAGGCTAAGGTGTACGAGAAGAGCTCGGTCTGGTCAAGTTCAGGTAAAGGATGTTGCCACACACTACCTTATGTTGCAATGAGAGTCCGGGTCTATCATGGCTCAAAACCAAGTGTGATGGAAGCAAATACTGTACAATGCCGTTTTCAGATCAAAGCAAGTATAGTTAGAGAACGCCGTCCATGCACACTGTTGCGGAACCTACATCTCTTCCACTTCCCACATCACGCAAGCGCCCCCCTCGCCTGCTCCAACAGCGCCCTCTCCTGCCTAACCTTCTCATTATACGCCATCACCTCCTCCCTATCCCTCTCACTCCTCAACCTCTGCTCTTCCAACTCCCTCACCTCCACCTCTTCCTCCCCACTCGCCACCACCGCCTGCGCCCTCGTAACCTCCATCAACCGCTCCAGTATCTCCTCCGGCTTCTTATGCTTCATATCAATCGCCTCCACCCTCTCCCACGGCGTGTGGTCCGACGGCGCTTTATCCCCACTCGTACTACTCGTAGGCGCAGGCGAAGCCGTCGCAGAATTTGAGCCAGTGTTTGCAATCGGCGCAAAGAAGACAGAGAGGGTGGCAGGCCCGGATTGCTCAGGGGAGCGGTCGACGGTCATGGAGACGGCGGGGTTGTGGTATTTCAGGCGGGGCAGATATTCCCGCCATACTTTGCGCGGGCCCATGTGGCCATCTTCTATTCTGTAGACGAAGGAGAGGTGAAGGCGTTTGACATTAGGAGGGAGGACGGCAGCGCCAGGGCCGAGACGGATGTCGAGGAGCTGGGATGTTGGATCAATTCAAAGGATAGGAGGAAAATGTTTGGGTTGAGGACATACTCGCTGTTGATGATCGATTAATTGCTGGCTGGCGTGGACGGGGTTTGGAGCTTACTGTTTTCAGCTTCCGCATACGCTGTAGTATGTTTACCATGATGAACCAAGACAAAGCGTCACATCGGCCCTGTAAGTAGTAAAGATATAATTATTCAAGATCGGTTTTAAACTAAACCTCCATCGGCTCCTTTGCATGATATTTAGGGTTGGATGAATGTTTAAGTTTAGGGTTACCTGGCCAGACACCCCTTTCCGTGCTGTGCAGGAGATTCCGCATAGTTGTTTCATGATCACTAGAGCGAAGATCTTTGGGAACCCGTCAAGATACGATAGTCATAGAGCGAGCAGCGAGTTATGGCCTAGAAGCCGCTTCAAGAACAATTCTAGCTTGGATGGTCTGATTTCGAGGGCGACCAGTATGTATTCAGGGGTATCATTTTATATAAATTGCTATGTTTCACGGACGAGCCTTTTAGTGTTCTTCTTCACCCCTTTCATACTGCGCCGGGGTCTGCCTGTCATTCGTCTCATCGAAGCAGGTTTCTCTCCCCCAAGAAGCCAGCCATTCATTGGACGTCGACAACCAATATGTTTACCATTGGGGCTAAACACCTCAACCGCTGGAAATGCCTCTCCCTGCTCTGTGTCATCTGCAGTTCGAGTGCGGGATCCAACATCCCTTTTTCGTACTTGTACCACTAATTCGACCCAACCACAGCCTTCAATGAGAATGTCCATTGAATACACAACAAAAGGGAGGACGTGTGCCTTTAACCCGACTGCTGCTGGGGCGGTCAGCGGACCAGCACGCTGCTTGGTTACATCATACTCTAACCGGTATCTCCCTGCAAGAGCCATTAGCTCGCCGACACCAGGTTTGGCCATTGATGGTACTCCAGAAGGTTGTTGTTGAGTTTGAATAGCGACCGCTTTCTCAGTTGAGGTGACGTGACCATCTAATGGAACGAATGGGAACGCGAGAAGTACGATGTCGGGTGTAGTTGGCGTGATGCGAATGATGCCTCCTAGAAGAAGGGACTGTCCAGACTTGATCGAAAACTTCTCTGGCTTGACTCGTTGCCTCATTACGAGATCTTGCCTATGATCCTCGCTGACGTGTTGCTCAAGATCACCCCGAGCGAGCCCTGGGAGATCGATCAACTCACCTTTCCCACCACCAAACAAAAGTCTTATTGGCGATGCTGTAGTTCCTGGCAAGGAGGAGACAATAGGCATTACTGGATATTGTTCTTCTCGAGGCGCTGGAGGCAGAAGAGAGTTCTCTGACAGGCTTTCACCGTCGGCAATTTCTGACCCTTCCACTAATGGCATTTCCTGCTCAGGCGCAGGTGAGTCGCCCTCTGGAGCCTCGCTGACCGTAGTAGTGGTGCCTGCGATGGCCGCATGTCGGATTTCATGGAAATTTATCTCTTGAGTGCGCCCCTTTGGAAAGATGCATTCGAACAGGTTGCTTTTGCCTACGTTGACTTTACCAACCATCCATCCGCCTCCACCTCGCTCCCAAACAGCTTCCTTTACTTCTTTCGTCCACCAGCCTCTCTTTGAGCTCACACATCTGACGTTGCCCAGACGAACATCTCTCCCAGATGATCCCATGGCATCACGGAGAACCTGCGTGAGGTATGGCATTAGACTATCAACTTGTTCCTTGTTTGGAGCCAAGAGATCGGAGCGTGTAATGATGAAGCTCATCTCAGCCTTTCTGCCATGGAGATATTTGCTCTTCTTTGATCGTCGATTAAAAGACCTCTGCGGTGACAAGGACAGATGGTGCTGAAGTCGAGGGATCAAAGAAAGCGGAAAGTCAGCAGCGTCAAGCACATGATATACGTGGTTGTACTTGTGGGGCGACTCGGAGATGATGTCTTGGATAGACTGCAGAGTAGGATGGACGATGGAGACCCCTAAATGGTGATGCAGAAGGTCATGGCAGCGATTGCACACGGGAGTGGCTACTTCGGGTTGGGCCTCCGGTATGTCATTCCGTAATGGATCCCTCGTCAGGCCGAGCGCTTCTAGCACACCTGGGTCTGCCCCTTTCGCGATTTCATTGAATGTGGCGCCTTCTATTGTAGACCCCGCGCCATGAAGGTTTCGGTGTCGAAACACGTAGCTTTTCACAGTCTTCCGAGACGTACTGTAATACCCTGCATCATGCGGGTTGGTAGAATGAGAATAAGCTCCACAGCCTGGACATTGCAACGGCAAAGCCAGCAGACCATGTGCGGTTTCTGACGGGTCAAGAGGGAGTGTATCGACTTGAAGGTGATTTTGACGCTTTTGTATTCGAGCCGGGCATTTCGGGGTCAAGGATGGCCATGATGATGGCCGCAGAAGAGCCGGACACAGGAATGTCGGTATGAGCCCTAGATTGACAAAGGTCTCGCCTATTGGACGAGCTCTGAGGGCCATAGACTGGAGAACTCATGTGCTCCATATTGTAATTAAAGAGATTTGTGGAGACCTTGCTACTTTCACCTGTTGCCGCGCTGAGAGCCGCCGTAGCCGCCCATATCTCCGTGGTTAACCCGTATAACGTTTGACTTTACTCCTTCCATTATTCAAAAAACCTGCGCACAATGAATGATTTTTATCCTGGCTTTGAGCTCTTCGATATATCTGTTGGACCCGAAATCGCCATCCATGGCGTCCGTGGTGGTTCAGGCCCGCCGCTGTTGCTTCTACACGGATTTCCACAAACTCACCTGATCTGGCACAAGGTTGCTCCTCAGCTTACCTCCAAGTTTACCACCATCATAATTGACATACGGGGCTATGGTGCTTCTTCGAAACCTCATGTCGACTACCAAAAGAGCCCCTCGAACCACAAACTTTATGCTAAGAGTGCGATGGCTCAAGACTGTGCCACCCTTATGACCATGCTTGGTTATGGGTCGTTCTTCGTATGCGGTCACGACCGCGGCGGACGTATTGCACATAAGCTCTGTGTTGATCATCCGAATAGGGTACGCAAGTGCATGGTCCTGGATATCTGTCCCACCAAGGCAATGTATGAGGCGACCAACATGGGATTCGCTCATGCGTATTTCCATTGGTTCTTTCTTACCCAGCCGGCACCGTTCCCAGAGAAGCTGCTTATGGGGAGTCCGGAAGTCATGCCAGAAAAATGTTTTGGGAGCAACGAGGATGAACGGTTCAATAGAGAGGCAGTCTTGGATTATAAGAAGCAATTCTCCGATTGGGACGCTGTGCATGCCATGTGTGAAGACTACCGGGCGAGCATGCAGGAAGATATTGAGGAATCCAAGGCCGACATCAGTGCGGGGAGAATGATCAGGTCACCGCTCTTGGTTCTCTGGGGTAAGAAGGGCGTGGTCCAAAAATATTTCGATGCAAAAGCCGAATGGGAAAGGGTTTGTGAACCTGGGCTGCTAGATAGTAAGAGCTGTGCCCTAGATTGTGGGCATTATGTCCCGGAAGAAGCGCCTGAAGATGTTATCAAACATATTGAGGGATTCTTCCAGTAAGTGACTAAGGGTTACCAAGCAGCGTATAGCGTCATTGTTGAGGTATATAGAAGAGACTATGATGAAATATATGTCAAGGTTTGGTCTTGTAGCTGGGTAGAGGAGCGATGCTAGTAATTTGCAGGCAATCAGTCTGCCCATCTGCCAGTCAGGACTCGTATGACCTGGCCATGTGAGCAATGGCAAAGAGCAGGGCAGGTTGAAGCAAATAGGTGAAAAATACTTAAATCCCGTAGCGTAAGTGCCTTCTCTTAAGACTTTCATTCATCGACAGCCGGCCATACACAGACACAGTTTCATGCTCGATCACTCTTCGAGTCCCTGATAGCCATGAATCCAATACAATGCGTGTTCAGTTGAGCCCCCAACTTCGAAAGACAGTTTACCGCTTTGGCAATGGGTACTCACTGGTTGTTCGGTCCACCACCATCTCGTCAATGCATTGATCCACAGAAGGATTTGCTCTTTGGCTTGGGGAGCAGCCTCAGATGAGAAACCCCTTCCGGCGCATATGAGGGCTTGGAATTTCGAGGGGCCATTATATGACTTCTTAGTAAGAATGAAGGTCTTCAAGCTTCCGGCGAGGCAATGATGGTCTTCAAGCTTTGGCCTAGGCTCACTATCGTCTTTATATCCATCTCAAGCGGCAGCAGAGTGCTACTATTAGGGCCCGGTCAACCAAAAAAGCTTTGAATGGAAATCTTGAAGAACGTGTTAACGCGATTACGTTGGGCTGGCGGATCAGTGACAATCTAGTGTCAACGAGGCACACCGTTGATGAATGTGAACAACAGAGTTCGAAGGTCCAATGGAAGCAGCCTGAATACCGAGTGCTGCCCAATGAAGCATACATATACTGTACGGTTTTACTCAGGATTGTAAGTGACCACTAACCATATATAGATATGTCCTTCTTATCGGTGTGAATCACGTGTCGGCCATGATTACTTCTGGTTGTCATGCGCGTTGTTTTCCTTTCCAACAAGTTCATCTTTCCGTTCACGATCAGCAAGTTTTCGTTCACGTCTAGCAGTTCGCTCAAGGCTCTCTTCAAATCACCGTCTTGAAATACCGTCGAATATTGTGATTCATCTTACTCTGGAAGTAGCTACTTTGTTGTAATCAGACATGGAAGACAATCTTTGTAAGTCTGTCACTTATTAGTTTGAGGGTGCGTTGACTCATATGCCATAACAGCACCATCAAGCCAACTTCTAGCACCCGTTCCTGCTTCGCACTTGAGTAACGATGATGGCTGTCCCGATGCTCTAAACAAAATCACTCTTGCCAAGGACACCATCGCTCCTACGTCGGGCGTTCAAGCTTCAGCCAGCAACGATCAGGATGCTGTGCCTGTGGATGAGCCATATGGAAGACTACCTCCTCGTCTTGATCTTGGGAGCAGCCCCCCGTACTTTATCAATAGTCCATATCCTGGCTGGACGCCGCCGTGGGGTGATTACACACCTTATCAAGGAACTCATCCCATGAATCTACCAATTCCGATCAGTAAGCTCTCTGTTTCCGAATGCATTCACGGACTGATTGTTTCCTAGATCGACCCTCGCATGCTTATGACAAGCTACCTCTTGCAGACAACATCTGTGAACTGATGTTCAGCGACGAGTTCAAGCCTGACTGGATGATCACGCACAATATCGATCCTGCTGAACTCAAGACCTTCACCAGCCCTAAGAAGCTGGAGCAATTGATTGCAAAAGGTGTGATCAAGATTGGCGATGCGCTTGTGGTGGCCGAATGTTGTCTAGAACATGATCACGACCATGGCTCCTCCAACGTCCTCAAGCTAGCAACCGTGAGTAATAATTACCCTGCTTATCTCACATCTCACTCTCCAACTGGCTTTTGCACAGATCATGAGCTTGGACAAGAACGGATACCCGAATCTGCGCATCGAACGCGAACGGGTTGTCCACTCGGAACTGAAGGCCTGCCATGGCCCCACCAACATCGTCAAGGCTTTCAACGAACTTGAGCCTAAGAACAACAACAAGGCTGGCAAGGCATGGACGGACCTCGAAGTCTATCGCGACGGCAATTCCGTGGAGAGTTTGTGGTATCTTCGCAACTCATATCACTTGTGGGAGGAGGAGAAGCAGAAATGGATCCATCGTGTCGAGGGAACCGTACCAAGGGAACATACGGGTAGACGCAGGTGGAACCGCCGTGGCTGAGCGACAGAGGGGGCACTGGGGCGGTATGGAGGGGAGAATGTTGCTGTCTGGTTGTGGGATGAGCTTGTTGTTTGATACTTGTTGTGCTTGCAAATTAGTGAGGGAGCGACAACGGCCGCCGTGCCTAATGATCCTCTACTGCATGCTATCATAAATTATTTTTCTCTACTCACAATCACTTTCTCAGAAAGATCATGGTTTGGCACTGGGTGCTCTTATAGGCTGGTCACGGGCTACAATGGTGACGAAACCTATCAATCTTCCCTCTTCTCTCTGCCAGGGGATGACTGGGAAAGCGTATCCTTTCAGGACACGAAAAGCAGCCGGTGATGGCGGAGCTGTAGTTTGAATTCTTATCTCCATCATCGATATACTTAGCGAGCACTGCTCATTCAGTTTTAATCCGCTTCCATCTTTTCGTCCTCAACGCCCCTTTCGCCAACAAGCAATGCCTTCGCATTTCGCGGCCAGACCCTCTTGTACAAGCTCACACCCACAGCGTCCATGGGGTTTATCCTCCCATCGAAGGTAGCTTTGAAATAACCATGCGTACCCAGACTCTCCTTGATAAAGCCACTCCTACCCCTCTTCGTCCACAGCTGCAGTGCCTTGAACCAAGCAACGTCCTCGGCATTGAAGAACATGTAGCGCACAGTTACTAACTTCTTGTTAATCTTATAAGGATGACCTGTCAAGATCACGCGTTTGGCGATGACACGGGAGGGATCTGGAGGGAGGGATGTTCCTGTTGCTATCAACGAACCAAGGGCGTTGCTTGCAGGGTCTTCTGACGATGTGGGAAGGAAGAATAGTGCCGGGACTGAGCCCCATGTCACAGGAGCTATGAAGGTCGCTATGGCCGTCTGGCCAGGGTGCAGGTAACGAAGGAATTTGTGCACATTGTTCGGTGTAGCGCCTGCCTGGCTGTACAGCGGGTAGATGAGGAGACGCCTCGGGCCACATTGGACGATTAGAGGCTCTTTCGACCTTAGAGGCGCGGGGTGTGAGGATGACAGGGTGATGCTGAAGTTGACCACAGTACGCTTTTGCTCGTGGCGCAATAAGGAGTATAAAGCGAGCGAATTCGTCGGGTCGTAGCTGCTACGAAGAGAGAGTGGGACCGAGCGAAGGTGGACATTGACCCGTTTGCCGGGGTCGATGCCACCAACCAAGGCCTCTTGGGTGACAACTTTTCGAGCCCGTTTGTAGTCCGGTACTTGAAGCAAGCGACTCCAATCGGCTGGTTCATGTGCTTTGTCTTCAGTGGTGTCCCAATGGCTGGTCTTGAGGCTCTTCAAACCTCGGTACCGTGCAAGCCTTTCTCTTGCCAGAACGTTGGGATGCAGCTCAATCTCGTCTGGGAATTCTCTGTCTTCAGAGGCCTCGTTCTTCCTCTGTGAAAGATACTCCGCCAGCTCTTCTGCCTCTTCGTGTGGAGCACGGTCAAGGAACATTTCCGATTGAGGGTACTCCGACGGTGTGGTCTCTGTAGGTTCAGGCAACGTGCCCTTGTCAAGACCCTCAACTCCGTCTTGAGGAAGTGCAGGAGCATCCATCAGTACATCATCCTCATTATCTTCTACATCCTCGAATTCCGACCCGGAATCTGACATGTCGCCAAGGAACCAAGCCGCCTGGTATGAGGATGTGCCTTTGGGTAGTCGTTTCGGGGCCTCGGGAAGATGTGTCTTGTCGTCGGAAAAGTAGTGGTGATCGTCAAGAAGCACACCTCGCCGCTCTGAAGGCGCTGTAGAAGCTGCCATGTCGTCGATATCCTCCATAGCAGCCTCATAAGGGGCAAGATCGGCAAGATCATCTTGATCATCGTTTGGCTCTTCCAACACTGGTTCGGTCTTGTCTTCTGCGTCAACAGCCATTTCATCAGCTTTACGCTTCTTCGCAATGGGCAAGGTCGCATCTGTGATTTTTTCGATCTGAAAGCTGCCCAAATCTCCAACATGAACCAGTCTGTCGGCTTTCAAGCCCTTGCCACGTACGACTCCTGTGAGTATGACTTCGCCGTGAGATTCTGATACGCCCTCTGGCCATCGAATACTTTCGATGTGCATCCAACTTCTCTCTTCTCGCCATACAACGCCCTTCGGCGTTGTCGTGCATAGAGATCGTATGACATTGGTACACTCTCGCTCTGAGTCGACCGAATGTACCTTGTCCTGCGAAGGGAAGAAATGAGTGATGTAAGACTTAAGTGAAGAAAGGATTTGTGGTTGTCTCTTTGCCGGCTCGATTTGATCAAGATTTTGTACCATTGTGAGCACGTTGGAGACGCCTTGACTTTCAATGGTTTTGAGCATCATTTCACCCTGTTCATCTACCTCTTCCGTAGGCGATAGAATAAGAACAATGAAATCTGCAACACGGCAGGCATCGAGCGCCTTTTGTAGATCATACTCTACTGGCAAATATGAGATATTCTGCTTGAACCTCTCAATCCTTACCGTGCCGAGAGATGACACATCTGCGTCGAGGCCTACACTTTGATTGAGCTTCCGAATGGCAGCTTTTGCATCGAGGTCATAGCGCGTTGGCACAACAGCGACAATCCTGGGAGCTCCATGCTGGCCAGAGAAGACGCTCGCGCTTTTGATATTCTCCTGATGCTTGATCTGTCTCTTCTGCGCGGCTTGATTCTTGCGGTCGAACTTCGACATGACCTGTTGGTGCGAGATCTTCCGACTACCTTTCTGGAAGCTCTCAATCTTCCCTTTCTTCAGGTCTTTGATCAAACCTTTGGTGGCATGCTTTGATTTGAAAGGCTTGTGGGAGACCTTAGTCGTATTCCGGTGGTGATGCATCTCTGGCAGGGGAGCCATGGCTCCACCGGCTTTAAATCTGAACGGGATGGACGACAGTCTTTCGATCGTTCAAAGCGGTATTGTTCCTCGAAAAAGGCAGATATGTTGTGAAAGAATCAGGAAAAGATACTGTTTTGCAGTGAAAAACCGAAGTCCACATATCAAAGCATTAGGGTTTGCATAATCTACTGCCCTAATCTGTGACGCTAAGATAAGGAAAAAACCACGCCATCATCGACCAGAGTTCAACGATTCTCGTCGCCGATCGAAACGTTCGCACTTTATCACCACTACATCAGCACCTCATCATCATGTCTTTCTACGACGAGATCGAGATTGAGGATATGACGTACCACCCCGAAATCAACCTCTACACCTACCCCTGCCCCTGTGGCGATCAATTCGAGATACTACTCCAAGACTTGCGCGATGGAGAAGAGGTCGCGGTTTGTCCAAGCTGCAGCTTGCAAATCAAGGTGATCTTCGACGTTGTAAGTCTATAATATTTCTGTTTTCGAGAGATGTGTTGTTATGGTCTCTTATCGCTTTTCTCTAGGATGATCTACCTACCGAGGAAGAACCTACGAAACCGGAACCTATTGCTGTAGCAGCTTGAGAGGGATAACATCCAGGATAAACGCAGACTACTCTAAAGTCTTCAGGAGTCTGAGTGGCGGCCAACTTGTGAACCAAGTGACTGCTGCCCGTCATTCCGTCATCGGCCAAAGCCTTGGAAAGCGAGTTTCCACCATCAGAACGCTCAGCATTTGCACAAGGTACAAGATGAGCAGTGAGGGAAGCACCAGAAGGTCTTAGCGAAAGACCAGCTTGATGGGATGACGACTGATCATGGCGAGCGGAGCAGGGAAACCTGGGAAAGATCGGTTCGAGGCTTGGAGGGTACAGAGGGATGATGGGCTTGCATGGGAATGGTGAAGAGACGTAGCCTTCCAAGTCCATGGCGTCTCCGTGGAGCGTTATATGGCATCCAGTGATCTATCTTACTTCAATGACTCTGTTTATCCGTGATTATTGAGTCCTAAAATCTTGCACGCATAAGATAGATACCAATCGCGACTCTCATATTCTTGGAGACTACTTCTAAGCGTTCCACTTCAAGCTAACGTCAACCCATCCGCCCCACGCCCAACCTCCCCACAGCCCCCATTCCCCCACCCTCCATCCGTCTAGGCACCTTTCCCCCCTTCTTAACCTCCCTAACCACCGTCTCCAGCCCCGTCTCCACCACCACCCCACCCACCACCATCTCCGCCAGCGTAGCATGCAGCGTCTCAAAATTGAAGATCAAATCTAACTCGCACACATTCTCAAACAGCCTGTCCAGCGCCTCGACGAAGACCTGTATGAGATCGAGAAGCGCGAGCGGCGACTCGGTGGAGGTGCTGATGAGGATGAAGTAGATGGTTGCGTAGTGGCGGTAGGTTACCAGGGAGGGAGTGTCATTGTGGGTGGAGCCCGCGGAGGGCGTGGGGGAAGATGAGGCGAGGAGAGGAGGGAGACTGTGGGGGGAGGTTAGGAGGTGGGGTGTTTGGTGGAAGAGGGGGGTGGTACGGGAGGAAGTTGCATGCTGAGGCTGGGCGGTGGGATACGAGCGTGAAGATCTCGGAGATGAGGCGTTGTTGGACGCTGGTGTCCTGGGAGGTCGGTCAGGGATGGTCTTAGAACTTTCTTTAGAGGACTGGAGGGCATACTAATTGGGTGTAAAATTTGGTTAGCCTGGGCTGGCCGGAGTTGTTGAAGACTAGGTATTGTCAGTATCTGTGGGTTACTGAGGTGACAGAGACGCTGCTCACCGAGCACGGCGTTGATCATGGTGGTAGGTAGCTGTGATCAAGGCCCAACGGCAGGATATGGATAACGATGGCAAGCCATCTCACCGCACTCCTAGTGTACTGGCGGATCGCCAGTAGTTTGCGCGGAAAGTCATGGTACTTGGGATGGATAGGAGCTTCATCGAATAAGAACTTCAACTTGGACAGAAGGAACAAGGGTCGCTGGCTGCGTGGCATGTAGGCTTGATCTAGCATATAAGCAAGCGAGCATTATTATGACATTTTATGTATTCTTCGTCAACTCAAGAGATTACTATCAAGTAATCTCGTCCTTTTCATGACCGTGTCCCCTTTGACCAATATACCAGTAACAGTCGTACCAGCATGCAGTCGTCCAGTTTGTTGAATTATCAGTAAATTGTGGAAGTAAACTAAGGACTCTGGTTCGCCGGCCTTGGAGTGCACCAGAATCTAATCAAGTCACCAAGGCCTGGCGAGAATGCTCATCCACGCTTCCCCCTCCCCTGCCCGTCCCTCATTCTAGGGTGATATCAAACTTATGCATCCCCAGTCCACAGCAATGCTATGCGATAGGTACGCGTAGTATGTCGGAGCTTCTTCAAATTCCTCAAGCCACAGCAGGCCACATACACCTCGCTTTCAGACATCGGGTATCCAGAATCGTAGCTGACAGTTCTTTCTCTGGTCCAATATGGTCCGGCATGTAGCCTTCACAGTGGAAATGAGAGATCGGGGTAGGTTATCTGTAGGGGGTCACTTGCGATTGCATAGTCTACCCCATTCAGCCACCTGGTCTTCGAGCAAACCTTGCCAGCGCTGGCCCAAGGTCCTCTTCATGCTTCGCAAGTTTCGTCCTAGCTTTCTTGTTCTGCTCCAGCCGAAGTGCCTCGATTTTCAATCTCTGCTCATCGATAATGTTCCTCTGGCCCTTCTTCCTCAAATGTTTCCGCAGGCTGCTATTTTTGCCTCTACCCCGGTTCTTCAATTTGAGTACCGGATCTTCCGGCTTCCTGTCAAGATCGGCTTCTTGCTTGCGCTGTTCTGCTGACGCCAGGTCAAGTTTGCCAACAAATTCGGGATTCAATGAGATCATCTCTGGTTGAAGTTTGTTGAGTAATGATTTCACTTCCGCTTCTTGTCGCTGTCTCGCATTCTCGTATGGATTAAGCTCTAAGGCGTCAAAGTTGGGCTCACCGGCGCCGGGAACGATGATACTCGAAAATCCTTGGTCATGCGAGATACCTAGAATATCCTCGAATGGGCACCACCTTACCCGCTCGATGCGTTTCCCTTCACCCCCCCACGCCATATAGGGCGATTGAATCTTCTCCTGTTCTTCCCGCGATTTGTCGAAGAGACCTCTCCATACAGATGTCTGGGTACCCCAGCCGACACCGACTAAACCACGGTCACTGATACTGAGAGACGAGCCGGGCTGACGAAGAAAGTAGTTGTTGACCTCTCGATACATCCGTACATCCCAAACACCCATCTTCATGTCTTGACCTGCGGAAACCATGTATCTTCCCTCTCGATCAATGGCCATGGCTCGTACAGGCCCTCTATGCGCCAATATCTTCACCAGAGGTGTGGTTGAGTTCGGGGACCAGAGCGTGACAGTGCCATTTTGATGTCCTACATGCAAGATGGCATTGCTTGGGTTCTGAGCTAAAGCTGTAGGCGATCCTTGCCGCGTGGGCATCTCGATCACCATCTGACCAGTCGATGTATCAGTGTACTTCAAATATCCAGCGTTGCCCTGATATCATCAATCATCTACGTCGAAGCCAGCGAGCAGAGGAAACTCACTACTGTAGCCAGCAAAAAGTGATAAGGCAGGAATTCCATATTCGTGACTTCAATGTGCTTTTGTAAGCAGTGCAATTCCACGCCGTTTTGATCGTAGATATAGACGTGCTTCTTCTGAGCCACTGCAAAGTACTGGTCATTGTGTAGCCATTTGGCGTCTCGAATTGTCTCCTGTAGCTGCAGCTCACAGCCCAAGGTACCAGCTCTCCAATCCATGGTCGAGACATGGCCCTTCCTACCTGCTAGTAGCAGACCTCGTCCGTTCCTCGTATAGTCTGCTGTATACGGCCCAAGCCTTTCAAGCTTAAGTTCAAATCCTTTCTTAGCCGTTTCGACAGCGACATCTTTCAGTATGTCATTTTGACGGACTTTGTAGGTTCTCTCGAGCTCTGCTTCGGGCTCCAAATACCCTGACCGGTTTTCCAGTAGAATCTCTGCGTCCTTTGCCTTGATTGTAGCATCCTTATATTTGTTTTCCAAATTCTTGAGATTGCTCCGCAGTTTCTTGTCCTTTACGCCTTTCGTATGGACTTTTCGACCTCGCCCATAGGTCTTGTGCGCTTCGGAGGCGCGGCGTTGGATTTCCGCCGCTTCAGCATCGTGCGGAAGTAGCCTAGATTTGACGATTTCATCTGATGAGTGGACGACATCTGTAACTATCTCCACCCCTTCCACCATATCCACTCGAAGCCTTCAAGCGTCTCCTACGATATAATATGCAAATTTGTGCAAAGTATTTTGATTTGTGAAAAATGTATCTGGATGTGACCCTTGTCGTCTAAGCGGCACTAAGATCGGTCAAGTCGGTCCGCCGCGCCCAGCTAATCGCTAGTGCATCCAAGAGCACTTGATGAGTAAAGTACATGTGAGGTACCTTGCAGATAACAATATCAATATTCCTCAGGGACTCGTCCCACATGCCTTGCTTGCTCCGCCGATCCATCCCATCGTTACCAGATAGCAAACTACTTTGAAATGATCAAAGCTGAATGGGAAGTACCTTATACTGTTGTTCGATGAGTACCACGGTGAGGTTGCAAACCGTAAAATTCTCAGAACATATTCGACCACCAAACAGAAAGCTTGTCTCCTCTCCGATGAGCCATTGGGAGTCTGCTTAGGGGCCAATTAGTAGTTGGGCGGGTGACCACCAGCGAATACTGGCTACAGATTGTTTTGCCATTCTGCTGTCTCATCCGGCTGATGTTCTGAGATGGCGGAAGCCAACGATGCTGCATTTCGTATGGGGAGCTATTCAGTGTTCAGTTGGCAGAGAGGGTTTCGGTACTTCTGTCTACAAGGGGTAAGTAGGAGAGCAAGGCACTCTGGACACCGACCCTCGCATTCCTACTATTGCTGAACTCCAGGATTATTCGCACACTTGTAAGTTACCGTCTCATCGGCAATAAAGGCCACAAGTTTTGATCATGCCATTCTTTCCTGATCGCGATGTCCACCCAGAGTCAGCGCTAGCCTCGTGTCATTTCCCTTTTATTGTGGTAATAATAATCACATGCTTAGCCTCACGAGAAAGCCACGATACTCTATCTCTAATCAGGAAGAGATTTCGAAAGCCCGTTACAAGACTTTGTCATTAGAATCCCCACTACATCCACCATCTATCGATTGCCCGGGTCTTCTAAACATCGTCGGTGCGCACAATATGAGGCCATAGTCAGCCACAATGCGGTCTGTAAGGTATTTTCGAGCCTTCGACCGATGCTATGATGGCCATTTTAAGTTTTTAGAATTGCTCGTGAAATGAAACGTGTTCTTTAAGCGCAACGCTTTCCCCTGAGAGCAGAATTTCGAACAGCGAGATTTCGGAGAGCGCACCCAAGGATACGCAATCCGCTGCATACTCACCCAAATGGATCCTGCGGATGCCATAGCCTCGCGCAACAGTTCTTTTCGTCTCTTCCTCCACGATGCTCGTACCCTATTCACCAGGCTGGGGTATTTGCCATGGCTCTTTTTGCTATTTTGGACCAACGACCCAACGGCGGAGCTTTTCATATCTGTGAGCAATCTAAAATACATAGTGTTGCAAGTATTGCTTTTCGTGCTTGAGACAGTCGTGCCAGTACTTTTTGTGCCGGCGTTCTTGGTGCTACCTGGTGCGAGTAAGTACGGGCCGCTTTTGCCCTTTTCGATGCCGCAATCCGTCTTTAGACTCATTGATTTGAGTAAAATGTCTCAAGACTTCACGCTCACCTCAGACTGGAGGTGCTGACTCTCAAATATCATTAGTCTTTACTTTGCTCTTGGCGGTGGTGGGTGGGTTGATAATGCTTCTCGCGAAACCCATGGATGGATCGACGGTGGTGCGTTCGCGAGAGGTCGCGAACGCAACTGCTAGCGTCGGTAATTATCAAGACGAAAGATGGGTCTTTGTGAACGGAACTGCGACTAGGTAGGTTCCTTTCAAGAAATCAAGGTTTCTAGGCTGGACGTGGGAACAACATCGGAATCCCCTACTCATCTCGCACTCTTCTTGTCTGTTCCAAAGAAAGGAAGGATCGCGTTACTAAATATTCGGGATGCAGTCACAAAGGCCTCCAGGCTAATGTCGATCTTCTTGCGGCGACGTTCGGTCGATCTGTCTTTGGAGTACACAACAAAACCTATGGCCTGCCCTTCGACCTAGTTGAATGCATTATCCAACGGGCTTTCGGGTACAATACTTTGGATGCCCACGTCGCCTATGACCAAGTCAGAGCGTACCTTTTTGAACCGGAGGTTCGAAAGGTAGTATTGATAGGGCACAGCCAGGGCGGGATCATCATCTCGATGGTGATAGACGAGCTATTGAAAACTTTACCGCAGGGGACATTTAGTAAAGTAGTGCGTATCGCGTTTCCTTCGATCCTGTCCCATGTCCTAGTAAAGGAACTCTTGGCGCATCCCAAATGGATAAAACGGTTTCATTGTTTGGGAAGAGAACGAGAGCGTGAATGTGCATTCTCATAACTGTTTCGCCCATCCTCCGGAGACATGATCACATTCCTTATAAGAGTATTAGTCGCTAAGATGAGACGTTAGGAAATCTACACCTTCGGATCTGCAGCGTCGCACTTTAACAACCCGCTCCGATCGTCTACGCTGGGAACCCAGAATTCTTCTGAGAGCTCGGAGAGGGAAGTTGCCATGAGATGTATTCAGCACATCGAACATTACTGCAATGAATACGACATGGTGCCTCGCTGGGGTGCCTTGGACAACGCTCAAAGTGGACCCCGCAATCGTTACAGCGGAACTGTATTCGTGAGGAGGGGCGCGACGGGCCATATGTTCAACCAGCACTACCTAGCGATCATGTTTCCTCTTCGCGCGTCACCATCAACAGTGGCTTATCACCTTGAAGCGACGGTCAATAGTCTGACTGTTGCCTGCATAACTTCGGGTGGGAACAGGAACAATGAGGGCGAACTTGCGCAATTGTCGAGGTTGTCGAGATACGTGGGAGGGGAGTCGCCGCACCGTTACTCTATTGTTCAGTCTTGATTCGAGCGCTGATGCGCGATCTTATGCCTTCAGCGTTGCCGTTCGGCGACTCCTTCCGATTGTACCCTACCCTTGTTCCTCCTCGAGTGACACGGCACGGGTCACAAGGTCCCCCGTACAATCGAATCGTCCATGAGCGAGGTCGTTTAGTAGTGCTGACCAATCCGGCGACAATTGAGAATCCTAAGAAATGATTAGCAAGTTCTTGTCTTTCTATCCATCACTTATCCTGGTAGCCATTGAGCGCTGAATTTATCTATCATGAATCTAAAGAATTTTTGACTTCACGTGTTGCTGAAGGAACGAAACGTGGAACTGGTCGTTTTTCTTCGCTTGTTCTACATTCCTATACGTCGTTCCGAAGTCGCGATAACGTATTATGTCGAGTTATGAAGGAGATACTTGTCATGATCGGCACTTAGGTCTTGCCGGGACGGATGCACTATGCATAGATAGATGCAAAGATATGGAGAAACTTACCTTACAATCTGCAATTTCACTCACCAACCATCTGGCATTGTCATGCACCGAACGTTGTATGATTGCCCACCGAGCTGGATCGACGTTCTCAGGCGGACCTTGGACACCTGTCAAGCAGCCTACGCCTTGCTTTGTGATAGCTTGGACTGAATGCTCAAACACGGAGCGCTGCTGTAGTATATCCCGGACCATTAAGAGACCCAGTCTTTGACGTGCTACCAGGACTAGAGTGAAAAATCCTTGGGCTTGGAGGCCAAGGTCCTCTGTCTGTGAAATTATTGTGGCGATTGGGCGGACGAGAGCAGGCCGCACTGACAAGCAGTTACGCCAGATGGTTTCCACGTCAAGGGAGCTGAAGGTAACGGAGTTAGCTGAATCATTCGGTACTGATCCAAATCGTGTCGTGAGTCTACAGATCTCCACAACGACTTTGGCTATTTCGGTTTTGATCTTCGTGTCATTGCTTCGTTCGCAGCAGTCCAATAATAGCTGTAGGTAAGCTCGATACTCAATCGAGGCTGTTCCTACTAGATTTAGGGCAGGATAATTCACGAGTCGTTGAACAGCTCGTGGGCAGTCGCTAATTAATCCGTGCAGGACTGCAACGCTTGCATATTGTATTCGAACGAGCCCGCTGGAAGCGCTCGGGTCGGCGGCCCAGATGCTCGGAATTCTTTCGAGGTATTGGCTGCAAAGTCTTTGCCTGTTACTGCGAGGCCTCGCAAGCTGCAGAAGCAATTCGAGCGCTGCAAGAGGTACGCGGGAGTCGAATCCTTGCACGCTTAATTCGATCAGTCTTAGCTGGACATCGTATGCTGTGACCATTTGTTCCGCCCACTCTTCTTCGCCGCGAGCAAGGTTGCTGAGAATGCAGCACGATATCAGTTGTAAGCTCTGATTGCCTGAACGGAGCCAAGAAAGCCATATCCAGGTGGTGGTGGATCCAAAAGCATAGTTCTCGAAGAATGTTGAAGTGGACGTCACATCACGCAAGCTGGCGATGAGTGAAGTTTGAAGCAACTCATAGTCTTCTATCCTGTCTTCAGGGGGCGGTATCGAGTAGAATGCTTCCGGAAGCGATGCCGTGCAATCGCCATTGTATCCAAATGAACGAAGAATTGACACAAGGAACGTCTCAAAGAGATCCTCCTCGAATAGAATTCGCTTGAAGCGTTCTTGCTTGAGATGTTCTAGGATAGCACCTCGAAGTGGAACTATTTCTTCAACACTGGGGTTTCCAAATTTTATGTTCTGAGCTAATGTTTTCAGTACGCTGTTGGGAGATTGGCTAACATCATAGTCCTCGATTGCAAAGGCAAGAAGGCCAGCTGTATGAAGGAGCATCAGAGATCGATCAAAAATTGGATTATCAAGTAGAGCAATGAGCCGAAGGAAAAGTCCAGTCTCTCGCAAGGCCTGCTGCGCTGGCTCGTAGTCTAGTGAGATGTTATACAAAGCGGCCAAAGTAACATAGGCGGTTCTTTCGGTGAATAAATTCTCGAACAAGTTCTTGAAATACGGAGACGCAATCACGCAATCCCTATTGCTATCTATGGGATGGCACATAAGCTGAGACCACGAAAAACACATAATCGCCTTACCAAAGTCGGCACAGGCGTTAGCTACTGCTCGAAGGGCTTCGCGGCGAGTGTCATCACCGGGAAATGTGGCCTGAATTTCCATCAAGCAGCCCAACAAGCCTGTCTCTCCATAGGCCTCTCGTCGATCTTCATTGCGACTGCCATCAGCAAGTATTTTGATCGCCTTGGAGCAAGCTTCCGGGCAATCTTGAAGAAGCCATCCAAGCGTTCGGAGAGTCGTTTGCGAAGGGGAAATTCCGAAGATTTCCAAAAGCTCCTCATCCCCCAAGTCTGTCCCACTCTTTGACATGACCTGTCCAATGCTCAACATTCACCATCAGCGGCGAGGTCGCACCCTCAAATCGCCGCAAAATCCGCGTGGAGCACACTTATCAATATTCCCATGCCAGATGGGCACTTGCGCATAGCCGCCATGAGAAGGAATTGTGCTAGATTGACTCTAAATCCACAATTTCTGGTTGGGGAGATCTGACGCTAATTACCTCTGGCCTTGCTGCAAATTGAGCCGCGGTTCGGGCCGAGGCTCCTTTCGACAAAGGGTTTTCTGACAAGCCGGACTACCAGATTACCAGTACTTCAGTGGTCTACCAACGAATTGCTGTCTAAGGGCATGATCCACCTGCCAGGAGGGTAAATCAGATCGGATGATCTTCGATTGACCTTTGAGAAGTACTAGGCTGCATCGCGCCCATACAAAAGGGATCCAACTCCCACCATCGACACCGTTGTCGCCAATTATACCGCCTGCATCAGCTCAGCGCCTCTTTGGTCTCGTCTCAGTAGATTCGACCTTCATGTTGTCGTCGTTACAACGCACAGTATCGGCCCCACTTGTATTATTGGGCGGGATACTCACATTTGGCAATTTGGGCACGATACTGCACAAGAGCTCGCGAGTATACCTGTTTCAGCAAGCATAATGTTAAAACTACTATCCGATCCATGATGCGACACAAATCAATGCAGATAACATTGTTGAGGAGGTGCTGTGCAAGGTCCCGCCCATACAGTCAAGGTTAAGCATCGTTGATGGGGTTGATTCGTTCCTACAGTGCTTACCACGTAAGCCACCTCTTTCTCCAAGACGTATGGAATAAGACTTGTGCGCTTCTAGGCTATATAAGCAGACTGATTGAACGTCTTTCCTGAACAACAGCACTTCTCGTACTTGGAACATTCAAAGATCTTCTTCTACGATATGGACTACGTCGACTTGTCATCCTGAACCTATGCTGTGCAGCGTTGGCCGTTCTTAATTCAATGATGGCTTGTGAGTGTGAACAGTCATAGGACCATGCTTTCCGCTACCTGTCATTCCTTACGTCATTCCTTACGCTCGTACGTTTCCGTGGTCTGGCTCCACCAATTGTGGACAACAGAAAAAGCGCTTCTTTCCTGCTTCTTCGACCTCGTTGGGGGTGGCGACATCGTCCGCATAACCATAGTCATCAAATGTATTGCAGATATTTCGGCCCCAGAAAACCTGTGAGTACTTTCAAAATCCATATAATGCCAGCCTTCTCACCCATTCTTGAATGATGGTTAATCTAATAGAACGAATGCCTACAACTACATCAGTTTTAAGTCAACTCGGAGCATCTATGACCTCTTTCTGCTGTTTTCAAGAAGCTCGAGTTTTGTTTCAGCAGCATTCGCTCCCAATGCATGCGCCTTTGTTCATTGCATTGATTGAAAGGAGGAATGCTGACTCCGAAATCTACTCATGCTTCTACTTCCTTGCAAGCGTCTTTGGCTCAGCAATCGGCTCTGTCCTCCTCAGCAACCACGTCTACATCCTTAATGGGCTCAGCATAGCATGCAATCTATCCACAGCTTATGTTGCGTCTTCCGGGCCCGAGCATTACGGACGCGCCGACTCAGCGGGAGGGGCTTTGCAGCCTTTTGCGAATTCAAGCGACGAAGACTTTTCGAATACAGTGTCTCCGGCCAGAGAATCAAGACTTCTTCACTCTTCTGCAAAAGTAGCATTCCCTCTCATCTCAATCACACGCCCCTATCACGCCCCGCTAATTGTTCAAACACCAGCACTCCCTCTCGCAGCTTTTTCTCCAATCGTGGCGCACTTCCTACAACTCCCTCCTCACACTCTTCTCCGTCCCAAATCCCACATACACCGTCCTCCTTATCTACCTTCTTAACGGCCTCGCAGTCCGCATTGAAGTCGTCCTACCACAATATACCTCCTTGGCCCTAGGCTGGCCGCTCGCAAGCGTCAACCGTGTATCAGCGCTCAAAGCCCTGATCTCAGCTGCAAGTTTCTTCGCCTTACCTACGGCGCGGAAATTATTTCGGGAGCCACGGTATGTGAATAAGGGCGGCGCAACAGCCATCGATCTATTCATCACGCAGGCCTCGCTCATGGCGAACACGCTTGATGTAGTCGGCCTTGGCTTCTCCGCAAATGGCCCGTTCTTTATCATCACGATGTGCGTATATACGTCCGGTACAGGGCTTGCAGATAGCTTGACCGCGTACGGCACGCACACGCTCCCGGCAGGGGAAATGGTAGCGGAGTTCTATGTCCAGACGGGGCTCATCAGTACAGTTGCTGTGCTTGTTGGGGCGCCTTTCTGGAGCATGGCGTTTGTTTTCGTGGTGCACAGTGAATGGATCCCGATGGGTTCGCTTTTTTGGTTGTGCTCTGGTCTATTCGGGGCTGGGTGTGCCGGAGTGGCAGCGTTGAAGAGAAGGTGGCTTTTGCCTTCACACTACGCTATACGGTCAGTCAATGGCGCAGGTTCAGACAACAGCTTGAAAGCCAATGAAGCTCCAGCGTCGGCGCAAGCCAGTCAGGTGGCCACTGCTGGGCAAATTATCAAGGGTACGCCCAATGGTGGCATCGTAGCCTGTGGCGTGACGATCGCCTCCGGTGCTCCAATCACTGCTACTTGAGACGTTGTGGGTTCCAAGCCTGGAAATGGCCATATCGTCGTACAAGGCACGGCTATGGTCAGTTCCTGCTGCTGCTCGGATGAGACCCCTACCATGTTTCTGGTTGGAGTTAGTTGCTTCGGACAGCGGCAAACGCAGCCATCGTCGGTTCAAGTGGGACAGCACGAGTATTCAGTTACTGACCACGGCTACCAAGAAACTTGCCTCAGATTCGATGATGACATTAATTGGAATCACATATACCGCCAGCGGTTCCGCATTTGTTGTTGATGGTTAAACATTATTGGATGGCGAGGTTTTCATGGTTTAAGGTACCCTTATCTCTTTGCCGCTGGAAGGGCAGACATTGTGGTGGGAATTAGCACAGAAGCTGTGCAACCTGGAGATTTTGTTACAGGTGCGTTTGGAACGGGTTTCCCTACGGCCATACGGGTAGTTGGAGGCAGCAACCACACCAGACCAGCAGCTCCGATCTTTCTAGCGGACCAGCCGAATTTCAAGAGCGACGTATGGCTCCTGTCGTGCATCGCGCTGCATCTATTGGTCCTGAATTCGTGGTTTTGGCTACATGAGCAAAATCAGTCGCCGCTTTGAACAAACTTGGATACGTTTCTGAAAGTAAAGCTTTGCGGCTCCATCATCCTCATCTCGAGAACTAAGATCGAAACTTTCAGAGTTGCAACCAGACAACTTTGCATGCTGCTGCCGTCGTGCTGAAGTGGAAGCTGGTTGTTCGAAATAATTCGACGTCCGTTCCAAGAAACGTGAGAGGTAACAAGCAATTGGACATTTCAGGAGAGAGACGCGAAGCAAAACACTGGAAGGCTAAGACTGTGATGCTTAGATTGTTCGACAAGAGCATAGGTAGCCATAAAGGGGACTAACGAGGCTAGGAAGAAACAGTGACATTTTTGTCCAACCACAGCCTGTCAGACCGTCGTCGCGCGAGAGCTAGGGATCAGCCCTTGTGCCCCACAGTATGGCTCGTGGGCTACTTGAACGTGGATCTAGTCTATGAGAGCGGTCGCTTGTGAGGCTTGCAGACAGCAAAAGCGTTATACCAGATTCAAGATTTTGCCTGCGGCTCCCTAGTTCCTCTATATCCGGGCTTCGATCCCGCTAGGCTTCATAGTTGACAACAAACTGACTCCATCTCTCAAGTACGTCCGAGCTGCCAACTTAGACCTACGGTTGTCTTTTCCCCATACTCTACCCTCATTCGACCCCCTCTATCCTCTTCCCTTTCCTATCCTCCTTGAATTCGCATCATCCCTCCCTACCTCTCCTTAATTCCCACCATCCCTTCTCTTCTCCTTTCTCTTTCCCTTCCCCTTCTCCTTTCTCTTCCCCTTTCTCTTCCCCTTTCCCTTCCCCTTTCTTTTCCCCTTTCCCTTCCCCTTTCCCTTCCCCTTTCCCTTCCCCTCCCACCTCCACCCTCCCCCTCTTCATCACCAAACAGCGCCCTTCCATTCCACATCCCTCCCTATCCCCCTTCACGAGCCCACACCACCCCTTCTCCATCTTCGCACCCCCTTTCCGACCGTAAAAAACACCCCTTCGATCTCCATATCGCAAAGACCTGGAAAAGACCCTCGCTCATGAATGGTGAGATGGCGAAGAGCGAGCCGGTGGTTGAAGAATGTTCGCAATGCGGGTGTTGGGTGTTGAAGCTGGTACTTTTGCTCTGACTTCACGATCACAACAAGGCTTGATGGGGAAAAGGAGAAAGGATGTTATGAGGGGTGCAGTCATCGCCCTCTCAATCCACCCCAGACGCCTCCATGCCGCCTTCTCGCCGTCAATCGATCTCAGTTCTGGGCCTGGAAGTGATCGTGCTTGCCTGCACTGCGGATTCAGATCCCTCGACCATGTAGGTTGGATCTCGAGGGTCGGGGTTGGAGGGTGAGTACTTTCGATAGGAGTCTGAGGATTGAGAAGTTCTGGGCGACGGAGAGTTCTGCGAATGAGGATTATTACTTCCGTGTCCTATTCCGCTTCGGTCCATCGTCGCATCTCCTTCCGGACGTTTACCCCGTGGTCACTTTCGCTACAAGTCTGAGGATTGAGAGCCCCTGCATTCGAAGTATTCTGGGGATGGCAAGTCTTTACTGGCTTGATTCAAAGGAGTGATTCTTGTATTCCGCTTCCGTGGATCGTCGCATCTCCTCTCCCTCGAAAATTATCCCGTGATGGCCTACCTTCCCATTATCTTCTAACAGCCCAGGGGAGCTACAGGCTTTGTACTACACGTCCCTCCCAGCGTTCGTTGTCTTGCCATTGGCGCGAACTCTGTCGAATCATTAGACGCCTTCTCGAGATCCACTCACCGACGTCCACCCACGTTTTCGGAGCACACAACCGCCCTCGCACGCACAACCTTTCATTCGACCAGCTTATATCGCTCTCAGTTTATGATCTTCTTTCGCCCTTCCCCACTCCTTCGTCCTTCCACATAACCCACCACTCTCCCTCCACGGTATCAGCCTCAGCAGCCTTAGCAGCGAATACCTACCCCTTTGTGTTCCTTCCTAAGAGTAGCACACGATGCAGCGTAGCACCAGGGCGCGCCGTGGTACCATGTCCAGATTATGGATACGAGGAGAGGGGTTGGTCGTTGCCGCGCATGCTATGAGGTCGACAGAGCCGGTGAATGTGCGTAATGCGCCAGATGGGAAACGACGGGATGGGGCTTTGAGGGGACATCAATCAGGTATTGGATTGAATGTCAGTGAAGCAATAAATAGTAGTAGGAGAGGTATCGCCTGATCTTCCACCCAGCAGGCATTCCTCATCCGAGTAGATCTGGGCTGCCTACCAGGCTTTCGGCCGGAGCGAGTCTGTGACACTCTCCCTGCTTGTAATTGATATGAAAGCGTTCAAGGCGTATTCGTCGGTCGTTGAAAGAAGGAGCAAGATTTGGAATTGCTGTGTTCGTTGTGCGCAGCAATGCAGATCGTGGAGGGAGATGAGGGGATTATGGAGTAGAGAAGGAGCTTTTGCACTTACCCTCGCTTGGGCTACTCTCATATTCTTTCACCTACTTTCCATTATTTTTTGTTGAACGTGAGAATACGGGAAGACGGACAACAGGCTCCAAAGGACTTCTGACGTCTCTGGTATAAGTTTTTCCGCAGTCATGATCTCTTGATCTCTTGATCTCGTTGTTCTTCGTCTGACCTTGAGCTCGGTTTCGAAGATTTTTGAGGATGTGATCGTCCCCGATGGCGCCGTGCATTGATACGCACATGATTGGTGGCTATCTCGCTTTATGCAGCTTCGGTAGGAACCAAATCTTGCTGGTCACCCAGAGGGCCCTGAAGGGATAGGGCAACTTCACTCAGAAAGTTGTCGAGGCGCTGAAAGTGGGTGGGAGCGCAAGAGCATCCAATACGAGCCCACTGTGTGCATGCTCAAGTAGAAAGTGGTGAATTCAATTCATAACAATTAATGAAAGAAAAGATTGAGGAAGTGATGATGGACTAATTGAGCAGTGAAGATTTTCGGCTGAATAGCAAAAACATATAAACCACCTTTGTAGCTAGGACACCGAGAAGAAGTCTTGAGGTCAAAAGTGGTCTGATGAGATGATTATGAAGGCGTTGGCAGAGGAAATGTGTTGGAGACTCTGGCGAACTTACTGGAATGTCCCTACTTACTACGTGACAAAACAGCCTCAAATGCAGACCATGCCTCCAGACCAGGACAACTAATGTCAGCACGATGGAAAGGAAATTACTGCCATGCTCAACTGTAGGCTCTTTACCTTCCTATCAGATCGAGAAACGAGGTGCAATGACGTTAAAGTCTATGAATGAGGTTGCCACCCGTACGCATCCTGTTTTGGCAGCTTGAAACGCCAAACCTTCTAACCGTCTAGTATTGTGATCGTGCTTCACAGAGCCGCTAGTGTAAGCTGAAGCATGCGCCAGTACCTGCAAAATTCATAGATATCGTCAATCGCGCACGAGTCCAGGAGGTAATCGAGTCGTACTCATTTGGCGATCGAGCTGCGTTCCAAAGCCTCCCCTAGCTCAGGCCTGGCAGCCAGCGCCTGCTTTGCCTGCTGGTAGGACATCCACTGCCGACCTCGCTTGTGCTTCTCTGGCCATTCGTTGGCCTCCTTATCGACTTTCACTTCGAAGAAATGGAACATTGCTCGCGGTGCATCCGGTGTGAGCTGACCGGGCGAGCGTCTATCAGGGATCTTGCCCAAGTCTTTCTGAACGGTGCTTTCGATGCCTGCTTCTTCCCAAGCCTCGCGACATGCGGCTTCTTGAATGCTTTCATCGGTCTCCCAGCCCCCTTTTGGGAGGACCCATCCTCCACGGCGGGTGGACTGGATCAGGAGGACTTTGGTTTTATCTGCCGAGAGAGGGATAACGCCTGCGACAAGACGTTCGCCTTGGTCGCCATAACCTGCAGATTGGACAGAAATTAGTAAGCTTACAGAGGGAAGCAGCTGGTGCGTAGAATTGCCTGAATAGACACGCAGTGTTGTATAGACTCACGTTGATTGTCACGCCCAGTACGAGAGGTGGTGGCTAGGTTCTGCTTCTGAGCCATTGTGCGGTAAGGAAGAGAGGAGGGTATTTTGGGATCCTTCGAGAAGGCAATGGAGGCTCGTTGGTCGCGGAAGCCTGCGACAGTCGAATAAATAGTCCAGGTGGGAAAGGCGCAACACAGGAGTCGATCGAACACCGGTCACGGGGCAGGAGTGTTGGTGGATTCAACAAGGGTGCAAGTGTACCACGGAATGATGAGTGAAAAATGTCTTCCTGCGTGATGGCCACAGGAGCTGCTGGCTTTGGAATTTTTGGTTGGGCCCCTTCAACCCGGCGGGGTATGAGCGATAGGATTGGAATTGGGCATGTTGAAGAGGATTGGCGAAGGACACTGCCTCTTATGTGCGAGGGGCAAGGCCAGCTGAGGGTTTCGGGAGAGTTTGGTCAAAGCGAGGTGTGGAGCGAGAATTGGGGTTTAGTTGGGAAAAAGGGAAAGGACGGTGGAATTGGGGTGTAGAAAGCTAGCCCTGGGCTGGCCGCCAATATTCCATCTTTGGCCAATGTTATTACTTCTACATCGGCCTGCACTCCACGCAATATCCCCGAGCCTGCCATCTTCCCCCACGGCGCTATTCCACGGCGCTATTCCACATCACTCGGTCATCTTCGCTGCTGCAGTCCGTCTTGAGGAGTTCCGGTACCATCAGTCACGTGCTGCTGCTGACCCTGGAAACTCGAGGCAGCATCCGGCTTGCCTTTCCATATCTCTCCGAGCCGGCCTTCACCACCGTTGGAGAGCCTGGCACAGAGTCAGGACGGCCTTGTCAACGACCGGTTACTTGGGGCAGGCAAGGACGGATCTGGAGAGCAAGATGGACGAGATGAAGGATAGCGTCGTGTGCTCCTCTTCTGGCACGCTCGAGCCGCATGCGTGGTGACGCCGGAACCCCACACTACACTCTCTCTGCCACTTGTTCCTTCGTAGCTTTGGCAAATCCCTGGGACTTCAACCTTACTTCCGGCCTTCTTCCAGCAATTGTTGCAAAGCCGTCCACTCACTCCGCGAGCGCACAGACGCGTCGATTACTTTGACGAGGACCGCATTGCATGTGCATGCATAAGCTGGAGAGCCCGCAGCCCAAATTCCTTCTAGAAGCCTTCGGTATCTAACGTCGTTGCAAGAACATGAGCGATCGTCTCAATAGGTCGGCAGTACAACTTGCTTGAATGAGATCTCGTTCGAAAGCTTGTTCATAGCACCTTCCCATTCTTGACGAAGCCAACCACTTTGGGATCGTTTCGGTTGTCCCTGGGTCATCAAAGTATCCGAACGTTTTTGGCGTCAAAGCGATCCAAGTTCGAACAACGGGCCGGATATGCAGACTGCGTCAAACGAACCCATCTCCTTTATCACTCCCCACGGTACGCTATTGATTGACTGACCACTCCTGTCCTTTGCTAGAGAGCGTGCTCTCCTGGCTGGCTCACGACGGTTCAGCCATCTTACCGTCTCCACCAGCAATATTTTCCACGCTCACGTGACATGTCTAATTGATCAATCGAGGCAACCTCTGGTACAGGCTGACAGCACTTAAGGTTATCATCGATCACCATGCGGCTATTGCAAGTCTAAACCGAAAGTCACACGTCAGGATACCAGTACCTCTCCTCTCACTTGCTCTTATAGCTTTTCCTTCATTAGCCGTGCGTAGTGCCGTAAACGCCTACTGATGTCTTGTCCTTGCAACGATAGGCTCTTCTATCTCATTCACATCTTCCCAATTGAGTTCTGCTCACTACCAAGACTTAGTCGATCGAGGATGGCGTCGGTATATTCTGTCTGTTCTCCTTTGCCTGCGAAATGCTGATACTTCCCGATCGGGTATAGCTCTGGAACTTACTACTACAAACCAGACCTGAAGAACTCCTGCTGCCCGCACTACACAATCCGGTACGACTCTGGACCTCTTTTTCTGGAGCATAAGCTGATTCTTTGTCTGTGTCAAGGCTCGAGGCGTCAAATTTCAGATCGTCTAGGGATCAGAGGCAGGCAGTGAACCGCTGGAACAAGTATATCTTAGGTCAAGACTATGTCTACCAGGCTGCTAGATGGTGTCCAGTATCTCGAGAGTAAGTTGCACACCTTTGGAGAATAGGAGCTTGGCAATGAAGGAGGAAGTCGAGCTCTATGATACTATCGGGCGGCTCTTGCTGATCGTGGGCTCAGAGACAAGAAGCGTCGAAAGACAGTCTTTGATCTCAGCGATGCGATTCATGAGTCCCAGTACAGCAATGTACAAAGGCCGGTGAATCCCAAAATGGGAAAAAGCATCGAACCCGCACGTAAATTCGAGGTCACACTAGAGCCAGACAATTTCACAGAGGAGAAGTCCGTCGATCCTGAGTTCCATCGAATATTCTTTGACGCTAAAGAAAAAACAGATACGCACTCTTCGAAAATTACCAAAAATCAGTCCATCACGAGACAGATTCTGAAATCTCTCGCAGCGGCTTCCAGCGCTTTCTCTGCTCAGGACTCAAACGAACCGTTAAGGTTCAAGATGGTCAGGAGCTGAAGATTGGTTCTTACCATCAGTGCTATCGCTTAGACGGCAGGCTGGTAGCAATCGGTGTGCTAGATCTGCTACCACACTGTGTCAGTTCCGTCTATCTGATGTATGTCTGATCGCTAAAGCTGTCCTGTTCGAGAGTATCCTCATATGACAATAGCTATCATCAAGACGTCGAAGACTGGAGCTTCGGTAAACTCAGCGCTTTACGGGAAATTCAGTTGGCTATTGAAGGTGGGTATCATTATTATTACATGGGTAAGCAGGCTTCCTCAGTCGTTGCACACCGTTGGTAAAGGATTTTAGGGTTCTACATACATTCCTGCCTCAAGATGCGCTACAAAGGCCAATACAGACCTACATACGTCCTGGGTCGTTGCAGCCTACTCCACCCATACATCATCAATCAGCTAACATCCGCCCAGACCCGGAGACATACACCTGGGATCCCCTCGACTCCGACCTCCTCACCCGCCTCAGCCTCCGGCCTTACGTCTCCATGTCCCGCGAGCGCCGCCTCAACATCCAACCCACCGCGCTACCAATGATCACCGACCCCGAGCTTTCGGACATCGAGCAATTCGACCTCTACGAGCGACTGAGTGACCTGGATCCGGACCACGACCCAGAAAGCTCGCTATCATTGCCGGACTACATCTCCGCGCAGGATCCTAACACGCACAGCTATGCATCGTCGATCTTCGAGGGTAAGACACCAGGGGCGATGACGCTTCAGGAGGTCGCAAGCGAGATTGAGCTGGGGAAGTGGAGGCTACAACTGCAGAGGATGGGTAGGACGGTGACACTGCAGGTACGAGTGATTATTCGCGGTCAGACATTGAGCTGATAATCTCGGCATAGGATTTGGTGAGCTGGGAGAAGGACGAGATATCGGACCCGCATACCATTAAAGGCATGGCTGCGGAGCTGGCAGCATTGTTTGGGAAGAAGCTGGTTGAGCAGACGGTGCTCCTGTTCTAGCAATCTTCGAAGCCGAGACCGAGGCTCTGCGTACTGACGAGCAAATCCACAAGTCCCACCCCCGAACCCAACAACAGACGTTCCCAAGTCCCCTGATCCCTTCCTGACTGCAGCCCAACCCATTCGTTCCCCCACCAAAACCCATCACGAACCGTGCCTCAAGCAGCACACCAGCACCCCTTTCCCCAGCACCCGCATCCCAGCTCCCAACATCTCCTCCCTCTCTACCCACCTCTCCACCCCACCCCTCCACTATAACCACCTCAGAACCCTCCCTTCTGACCCACCAGCGAAACCGACCGACTGGATCGACCATCTATACCATATTCGTACATTCATCCCTCCTGTCCTGTTACCCCGATATCCGATCCCAAGAGCTGGTTTCGCACGCCTTCCTTTCGACCGAATGAATACTTCTCGCAAGCGAACCCTCACTTTCCTCTACCGAACCTCCCTCGCCAGCAACTCCTTATCCCGCTCGAGCCTCAAGCACCACATGATAAGACACTGCACTGTTGATCGGCCCTTTTTTTTCAAATCTTGACATCTACCTCACTATCTACACCTATGCCAATCCTATGCCTCCCAACATCATATATGCCCCCCCAATGCACCGTCGTCAACATCGTAACCCATCCCCCTCGGGCCCTCCTTATCTGAAATGACCACAAACCCCTCCATACACCCCAAGCACCACGCCCAGAACCATTATGCTCCCCCTCACGCATACCTCACACTGGGCCCCGTCCACTCCCTCGGCGGCCCCTGCGGCGGCGGCGGATACTGACCCCCCCACCCCCCATGTCCATAAACCCCCGTGCCCTCCCATCCCCTTTGATTCTGCTGCTGCTGCGGCCACGCCGTACTCATCATGGGCGGGGGCATGGGCTGCTGGCGCCTCCTCGATTTCGCGGGGCGCCGGCAGCGGCGGATGCAGCAGCCGAGGAGGGAGAGGAGCAGGAAGCCGCCGACGCCGGCGCAGATGCCGATGACCAGGTTGCGGTTGTCGTGGATCCAGGAGGAGATCTCGCGCGCGGTGGAGGAGCCTTTGCATTGTCCCTGGGAAGAAAGGCGTTAGCTGAAATGGTGGAAACGCTGTGAATCTGAGGGGTAAGTGAGGTAATAAGACGTACATTCGAGCATTTCCCTCCACCACCGCACCCCGTGCCATCCAGGAAATTCTGCTGCATCGAATAACAGACGCCAGGGCCAAACTCCGGACTCGCGCAGCTCAACGTACAGTCCTGGGAGTTGCACGCATAGGTATCGTTGTTGCTGGTGTAGCTTCCCATCAGCGTCTTGCACTGCTGATTCCGGCTCGTGCATTGCCCACTCGCGCACTGCAGACTGGCACTCGAATTGCCGCAAGACTGTCCGCTGGGGGCGAGGGTGTCGGACGGGCAGGTGGCGTCTTTGCCTGAGCATGTTTCTTGGGGGTCGCATTGTCCGGTGCTGGGTCTGCAGACGACGCCCGCGGTGGCGAAGTGGCAGTTTTTGCAGCAGTCCTCGTTGGAGTCGTCGCAGACGGCGGAGTTTTTAAATTTGCAGGTCGCGGCGTTGCAGCAAGTGTTGTTCCCGCACGATGCCGTGCCGCCGCAGTCGCAATCCTCGCCTTCCTCGACAATGCCGTTGCCGCATTGTTGGCCGGTGATGGTAGTGAGGCCTTTGTTGTCGACGAGCGCGGAGGCGCTGACGCTGTTGCGGCCTAGAGCGGAGCAAATGTTGCCGATGGAGCAGGGGCTGAAGTCCGCGATGCCTTCGCCTGTCGAGGGGTTCATGATGTATTTGGAGCCGGCGTCGCAGGTGGTGGAGCTGAGAGGGCAGCATTGCTGTGCGTTGACGACCTGGCTGTTGGCGCAGGTGGAGGAGTCGCAATCGTGCACGGCGCCGAAGGTGTGTCCGGATTCGTGGGCGATGACTTGCCATTCGGTGCTGGTTTTGGCGACGATGTTGGCCCCGCTCACAATTTCGCCAGCGGATTTCTGGACACCCTGGACGCCGAGTTGACCAAGCCATGAGAGGCCCACCTCAGCACCGGTTTTGCAATCTGTGAGGAGAGTCCAGTAGGCGTTGGTGTCGTTTCTATCGCCACGCCATTGCGAGAAGATGTTCAGTCTATCGGTGATTGTGGTATTGCCGGCGCATCCGATGTTCCAGGGGGCTGTCGGGGATGGAGTACCTGGACAGCCAGGATCATTGACAGTCAGGTTTCGGAGCCCGAGTGTTATGTTGAAGGTCCTCTCGTAGACGCTTGAAGCCGTATTGATCTGGGTAATGACGTTTTGGTGGGCCGACTGTGTGGAGTTGAAGGTACCAGTATACGTGCAATCTGTAGCAACGCCAATTAAGGCAACCTTTCTTGTGCTTGGGCAACCAGCCGTGCTGCCAATGCTTGATTTCAGATTCACTGACCCTGAGTTTCCTCCGCTAGGGATGCCATTGGTGTCGATCAGTCGTTTTCCCAAAAACGAACCCACAGGAGCAGCACCCCAGTACCCAACGCTGCGTTTGAATAACGATTTTTGCCCTGGCGCGAATATTGGATGATTGGGATCTGAGTTGAAGGACATCTGACCTGCAAGACATGAGGATCCCGTCTCCTCCGATCGTCGAAGCTCCTGGTGGTCCAGATAACCAACGTCCGAATCTCGCCACAGCACCATATATTCGTCGTCCGCGCTTTCTGCCTCTGGATCTAGCTGGTGCTTCGTCGACGCATAGTAAGACCGTAACTGAACATGATGATGATCATGCAAAATGGTAAACGCTCCCTCGAACAGCGGTTCCACACCGTCCCTCCGTACCACTATACGCGCCCACCCAGCGTGGACCCAGCTTTCTCCATGCTCTTGCACCCATGCCTCTCCCTTGAAAACCTTATGCTCATGTCTAGGGATCTCCTCTGAGTGGTATGCCTGTCCGTCCACATTCACATATGTTACCGTGGCTCCCTCTGGTAAGATGTCATGATTGGGCTCAAGGGTGAGCTTGACGCGCTGCTGTTGCTGATGAAGATCGAATTGCAAATCGAAATGCGAGGAAGCATGTACACGGTGCGAAGGCGTCTGGATGTTAGGGTTTTCGACAAGTGTGAGATAAGTAAGAGGATTTCGACTTCGTGAACTCGCTGCGGGGAAGATGTCAGCATGTCATCGCCATGCAGCGAAACGGTCAAGACTCGGACCTTGTGCAGTAGGGAAAGCAAGACACAGGGCATTAGCTATGGCTGCTAATCGCCATGGTACTCGCATAATGTGAAGGAGGAAGGAGAGAGCGACAGTTACCGACTACCAAGGAGGAGTCAACTTGATAGAAGGGCTCTAGGTTCAGGGCTTGAAAGACTGCAACGATGGTAGGTTCTTGGTATTTCTGAGTAATATGCAAGTCGGTGAAGAGTAAGGATACAGGTCTCGAAGAGTGATGCTATTTTAGGTCTTTGTGATGTCGCCGAAGGATGCAGGCTTTGTCTTGCCTAATATGCGGCGGTGCTGCGGAATACTGGTAGGAAACTCGAGATGCGACTTCCCTTCGGAAAGAAATGACTATGAGACAACAAACAAGCGGAACAGTAACCTGTATGTTTCAAGAAGATGAGCGATAGGATGTCTAAGTGAGCAGAAATCGTTCGGACGGGGTGATACGGAGGCAAAACGGTGATGAAGCAGGGACCGGGGGAGTCGTCAGCAGCCTCGATCGCAGGCGGACAAGACCTGAATATTGGCGGAGAAACTGAGGACTTGATTGGTGCTTCGGCAGCCCCTTGGTTTACCCGGCGCTAAACGGGACTATGCATACGAGTACGTACTCCTTCAGGATCCGCGGCACAATCCAGGCCTCGTGTACATCTCATGAATGCTTTTATATTGCATGACTCATCTCAGCATCATTTCACAGGCACGAACAGCTGATGACTATCGTAACACCGTCACATGGTATTCTTCCTAACACCGCCCTGTCCACCCTTTATACGACTTATTGCTAATGATAGTATTCCCGACTGAATTAGAGCACTAATAACCTGGACTGAATTTTGAATAGACGACATTGCTGTTGTTCTGTACCATCAATCTCTTCGGCAACCTCATGGAGACACTTCCCATACGGACTGATTTGGGGAGGTGCTGAAAGCTATGAAGCAAGAAATGAGGTTGTTAATTGCAGTTGGGTATATGTGGACGATCGAAAGATCGTTGTGAAAGATGGGAAAGTATGTAGGCATGTTGCTCGCTCTTGATCAACGTCTGACTGATGCACATCGTTATGCGGACCCGTGATGCTGCTTTTCCTATTGTATGTGTTGCAACATCGAAGAAGCCATCACTCCGCACTACATGTCCTCTGGCTATCGAGGATCCTGCAATGCTTTTCCCCCTCCAAGAAGATCATCTCTCCTCGGTTAGCACTACTAGATCTTGACGTCCCAGAAGCTCCATCGCTGCTGACTAAAATTCGCGTACGTTTTCCTCTGACTGGAGATCCAGATCGCATCTACAGGCCAATACTCGCAGCAGAAGATGAGCCCTTTCCCATCACGAACCGGGTGCCAAGGGTCCATAGATTCGCTGCCTATTACTCTTGCTGGTGTGTGTGCCAGTTCACCACAAGGTGGACCCTCTCGAGCGATCCCTCGAAAACACCGACGACGCTCGTCCAGTTCCCATAACTTACATCACGTCTTTCCGGTTAAGCGTCAAAGTCCATTCCGCGTTCCATTGGCTGCAACGCTGGGTGAACACTAGATACCTCGACATTTGTCTATCGATCAATCGTTGGCACATAGAACACATCATTCACCACGAAGGCGTGGGGTGGAAGCGATTGACTCTCCTGGCTGTGAAAATGCACGCCTCGATGTAACACAGCCCTGCTATCGAGAGGATCCGTTGCCATCCGCCGCAAGCACCGTGTTGCTTCTCAGAATGGGGGTGGAAAGAGCAGGTCAGGGAGGTATTTAGCTTGTGTCGAGACATGCTGAGACCGAGACTGAAATAACCGGCGAAAGAGGATGAACACGTGCTCGAGGCTTCGGTTGCTCCTGAAGCGCCTGACGTTAGAAATGGGTTTCGAGGCAGCTCCAGGTCTATAAAAACGAGGAGGTTGCCGGCGGCAAGTAGCAAGTAGCCAGAACAGGGGTAGCGATAAAATCATAACCTTTGGACTGGTCTGATTGACAGCACACCAAGTCGTAACATTTACACAAGGAAGAGATCAGAAAAATCGAAAGAAAATTGTACAAACAATGATGTATTCGTTAACCATGCCATATATATATGCTTACTACCATTGATATGCGGTTAGTGCTCAGTACGATCAGCCGTGATGCATAATGCCCCAAACTTACGCGCTTACCTTTTGCAAGCGAATGTGCTATCGTATTGCCCTTTCGAGCCACCTTTCCCACCATCGTCTTAACCTCATAACTGCCTCTATCCCATCATCCTTCCCATCCTGGCCATCTGGATTACCCATGAGCGCAGCGAACACCCAGAAACCTGCCGCTACCCAAGCAGAAGCCGATATGCATATTGCGAAGAAAGGGGACAAAACATTGATTAGAACGAGCATTGTTGAAAGGTCGCCAGGTGTACCAGAGACACTGATCTCAGAGCATATCAAATGGAGTTGAAAGTTGATGAGAGGGAAGAGGAAGAAATGGAGCCGGTTCTTGAAAGGTCTGCGTTCGGTGCAGAAAAAGCTGAATGGAAAGAGCAGGATCATTGATGTAGTCGTTATAATGGTATAGAAGGAGAGAATCAAAGTGAGGAAGGGAGAGATGGTGGTTAGATGAATCTGAGTGGTGGTTGCATCAGCGGTTTATCTCCTCGAAGATCGTTCAGCAAGCTCTTACTAAGATCCATGCACTATGTTCTTCCGCGCCATTATTTACGCCGTTCCCTTCGCGACGATCAACTGTATGGTGAGCGTGAAACCGATTCTGCGGGTAACAATCTTGATCTTCTGAATAAACCGAGCCTGCCTTCTCAGGATCCCTGGATTTTTGCTTTGGGTTTCGGCGGTGGTACTGATTTTCGTCTTTCGTCTCGCGCTCTGGCGGAAAGAAGGTCTGGCCTTGGTCGCGTCCACCGCCAGTCCTCGGGTCTATATTGTCCCGTTCTTGGTACCGTAAGGAGGAGGGTTGATGGACAGATTGCGGCCATTGAGGTGACAGAGGTTCTGTATGGTTGCGCTGACTTCGAGTGATCGGTTGGTCTCTTATTGCAGACGCGGAATGACCTGTCTCCGACGCAGCAAGCAGTCGTACTGGTGATATCGAACCATCAATGGGAGGATCTCCGAGTCCTTGAGACGGTGATTCTGCCCAAGAGGCCATGTGAGAACCGTTCGAGACTTGGTGAAACGTCGTCGCACATGACGACATCTGTACAAACACAGAAGCAAGTGCAGTAGCAAGGAGAGAGAAAAGGGAGAAGAGGAGAGGATGATGGAAACGTCATGAAAGCTTTGTCCTCGCCTTGGGTCTGCTTGGCCCATGCTGGGCAAACATCTTGTCCGCCGTGAAGAGATGAATGGCCAGCATCAAACGGGACTTCCCTCATGGTTGGAACGCAGCCAAGAGGCTTGGGACGACATGGCATTGCCTTGGCAGCCTAGACCGCGATACAAGAAGCTCCATCTCTGGATGTGGATCGCCTGATCTCAAAGCGATTGAAATCGCATTGGGCGCGAAGAGGGGGATGCATTTCGAGGTCGCTGTGCCTGAAAGTAGGCACGCCGGCAGTACACAAGACGAGGTGAGGAAAGTGATCCTAAGATGCGAAGAATCGAGAGGAGTCTAAGAAAGGTCCTGTGTGCAGCTTCAGCGCCAAATGGCGCCAAGCAATGTGACCCGTAATTTATCCATGTCGGCATCCGCCAGTGGGGCGAGTGCCTTCACTTTTGCTTGGAAGCGCTGTAGCTGATTTCAAATTAACAACTGGTTGGTCGCCTGACTCGTCGTCGTTCCGTAGGAATGAAATTGAACGCCCGACAACTTGGCAACGGCAAGTTGTGGGTCAAGACAGAGCTGCTTCCTGGGTCTGTGATAATATATCCTGTTGGAGGGATATCCGCTACGCACATGACAGATGCACAATCTCCCCCTTCATCAACGATTCTCTGGTTGTCCGGGAGGGTGTGATCAAGCTCGACTTGGTGGGTGTCATCTCCAAATAACTTACTTCACACAAGCTTGCATTCCAACGTTTTTGCGGAGTTGCTACATACATATTTGATATTCCGTGCGGAGATGCAAAGCAACCGAAAAATGCCCGCGTAAAGTAGTAGCCCTGAGCCTTGACTTGGGCTACTCGAATGTGCAATGATGCATATCGAAACCAAGATGATGTAGAACAATCCTGATCAATCAGCTGCCTTCCCAAGTCTTCGCCTCGTAGTGACAGAGGGGTACATGGTAAAAGCAATTTTTCATAAAGACATGTTGACAGAGGAGGGGACTCAATACTTCGCGAAGCATATACACGCCGAAACCTGATTTCTTCCCATTCCTTACATGTAACTCACATCCAGTCCATCATGCCGTTGCCTCCTGCTTCGGCTGCCCATTCATCATGCCTCGCGCTGGACTGTTGCGTCCCCCGGATGCTCCCCCACGCTTGTCGTCCTCTCCCTCGTCGTCGTAGTCTTCGTCAACCTCCATCTTTCTGGATGCAGACTCGTACGCTTCCTTGCGGTCTTCGCGTTCTGCCTCTGGCATCACCGACGTTGGCTCATTCGAAGGCGCTTGCTGATGCATCGATGGTAGGGTGGGAGGGTGATGAGCAGCTTCCGAAGGATAGTAGTTCTCATCTGCTCGCCGTTGCTCCTCGCGCCGAGCATCCGAAGGGCTGTGCCTGTGCATCATGCGGGGCGGCGATGGCTGCTGCCGTGGAGGAGAGGTTGGCCTGCCACGCGGCGACGGCTGTCGACCAGGAGGTGAGGGGCGGCGATGATGTTGATCTTCCAATTGCCTCCGTGTTTCGCCGTTCGCCGGATACTTATGGACCTTTCGCTCCTCATCATCGTCAATCATACGCTTGAACCCTGTGGGAGGGCGCTCATCTCTGCCGCGAGCTGCGGCTTCCTCTGCAGCAGCTAGTGCGGCGGCTGGTGGAGGCGCGCCTGCAGCTATGCCGCCTGGCTGGGTCGGATTGGGATGATGTTGATATGGCGGATGGGGATAGCTAGGTCCCGGCGATGGTGGCCTGTTCTCGGTGATTGGTCGTATCTCTGGAGGAGGGCTACTCCCTCGTCCATAAGGCGGCATGGGCCCTTGTGGTGCGCCATGCACTGCATTCGAAGGAAGAGACATAGGAACGGGACCGGGACCAGGCGCATACTTGGGGCCGCTGTTGGACGTGCGACTTTGGGGGGCTTGCTGAGGTGGAGCAAGCGGTGGTTGCGATAGTGCTTGGTGGGCCCCGTAGGGAGTTGGCGGCATCTGGTTCATAGCTGGGGATGGGGACGGACGTCGAACGGGTGTGTAGCGATGTTGCTCTTGGTATCGCATTTGCTCTGAGCGCGGGCTCAATTGCCTAGGTACAGGCGGTGGCCGGAAGCCGTCACGTTGATCGTAGGGATTAGGTGGCTGTGGTTGAGGCTGAGGGTGCTGGATCTCAGCTAGACCACGACTCCAATCATGCGCAGGGCCCGGTGGTCCTCCGGGCCCTTGACCTATTGACCCAGGGGCTGGTCCAGGGGCTGGCGGCCCCCACTGTGGACCTGGGGGAGCGCCAACACCAGCAGCTTGGTACTGTTGTGGATGCACATCCTGCGGTACGGGTGCGCTATGCTGATTGGGCATTCCTGTGGGTTGGCCACCGTTGCGGAGTAGATTCAGTCGAGCCTTGATGTGTTCATTCGACGGGTCAAGGTCAGCGGCACGTTGGTATGCGTCCAACGCGTCTGCGGTTTGATTGTTGCAAGATTCGTACTGTAATGGTATGAGTCTAGTGGTAGAAGGCTGGGCAGACACAGAGCAAACTTACCAAAGTCCCAAGATCGTACCAAACTTCGGAGATGTAGGGGTTCAATCGAATCGCGCGGGAATATGCATCCAGAGCATCACGATACTGGTTGATCTGGTAATACAAAACGCCGATCGAGCACCAGAATGTAGGATTGCGCCCGTCTCGGTAGACTGCTTGCTGATAGGCTTCATAAGCTTTTGAGTATTTCTCTTGCGACATGTAGCATCTCCCCAGGAGATACCAGCTCTGCGCATCAGATTGATCTGGGACCGTATTAGCTTCGTAACTCGGCAAGATCCTGTCATCAGCTACCTGATCCGACAGATTTTTCGAGATATTCTATCGCACGTTCTTGGCTACCGAAGGCCGAGCTTTCTTGGTGATGCAGCCAGCCAAGCTGCTGCAAAACCTTCGCATGGTTTGGGTCTCGCTCCAGCACTCGTCGGTAGGCGCTTTTTGCAGCTTCATACTGAATGTCGCCATCAGCAATGGCCCGTCTGTTGAATCCTGATACTTACATCTTTCTGCTGTTCATAAACATGGCCGATTTGAAACCAGATATCCTCTTCTGTGAGGGGCCTAGGAGGATTGGTGACGATCCATTTGAAGCACTGGCGCTATGTTAGAACTCGAATACGGTGATGGACTAGGCTAGCCAACCTCAAGACTTGATTTGTACTTTTGCTGTTGCTTGTAAATGATGCCAAGGCGGAAATATATCTCGTTAGCTTTCTCGAAATCTGGCTGCATCCGCATGACTTGCGAGAATGCTTCTTCGGCGTGCTCGAGCGATCCGTAGCGATCGTAGAGTATGCCGATACCGTACCAAAGCTTCGGCTCCTGTGATAGAGGTAAGCGATGTAGAACGATGGGGCAGCGGGATGCTTGCCTTTGGATCTCGCAGGTGGTATAGAGCTTGCTGGTATGCATGATAGGCTTGTTGAAGATCCTCCATCATCAGATAACAGTGCCCTGAGTAGGACCGTCAGTGCTCAAGAAGTGCGATCTTCGTACCCTGCTTACCCAGGCTACCCCAGACCTCCCCATTGTTGGCGTCAAGTTTCAATATGCTTTGCAAGTACTCGACAGCTTTTGGAAAATTTTCCTTAGTCCGTAGGATGCACGAAATGGCGTTCATGGCTGATATGGACTGATAATTGTGCCGCAGAGCATGCTCGTAGGCCACTAGAGCACCGTCCAAGTCGCCCATCAACTCGGTTGTACTACCTATAGAAGCTCAAGTCAGCAATGGCGGCCGTAATGAGGCTGATCAGTAGGCCTCTCATACCGATCATGAGCCAGACAGACTCGTTGAGCGAGGCCAGATGTGCTGGAGTGATCTTATGGTGTGCCTGCATGGGAAGATGGCCATTGGGCTGAGGATGCCCGCCTGGAGGGCCATGATGAAGATGCATGCCTCCAGGAGAAGCTGGTTGCTGATGGTGACTGGCCATTGACGGAGGCGAGGTCACGGTCGGGCCAACGTCAGAGGGCCAGCGTCGGGTAGGCAACGGGTCCGAAGGTAAGGCCAGGTCGAAGCTTCCTACGGACTCTATGGAATGACGACAATGGGGTGAAGGGGTAGCTACGCAGGCTTCACGGCGCGAAGATGATGTGGTAAGGTGAAGAAAAGGGTGAGGGATGAGATGAATGGTTGGGTAAGGAGGAGAGTCCGAAGAGCGGGAGAAGAGGTTTAGGGAGTGAAACTGTGAGTAGGCCAAACCGTCCGATTTAGGTGTTTGGCCCACTGCTCACTAGCGCCGATAGCTTGGGCGACAGCCTACGTGACCTTGACCCCGGATTCCTGTCTGGGCAGTGGGAACATCTTCTGCTGCCGGGCCTGGTCTCACTTCTCAGTAGCGTGGAGAGCAACTTCGCCCAACAGCTGGTTGCACCCTCTTCACCGTCGGAAAGATACGCGCTGGCGGTAGATGGCTTGAGGGACGGAGCACGACAGCCAAGGATCGAAGGAAGCCTCAAGCCCGCAGTTTTCCTTGTCCGGCTAGCCTAGTAGCCATGCGGCCACCAGTGGCACTAGGGACGCCATATCGCATGTTTTCTATTCGAGCGACATCCGCGAATTAAGCTACTTACCGAGGCTGCAAGAGCCTGCAAGGCGGGCCCTGGAAAAGCCATCGTCCCCCACACAACTGTCCCAAACCACCTCCTCATGCGCCCGCTCCACCCATCTCCGGCACATCGTGCTCAGGCTGCTGAGAAGCCACGTTCGCCATTCAAGCAACAATTACAACTCACAACATTATCCAGTTGACACTGATCAACTGTGATGACCGAATCGAGTATCCTGCCGTCTGAGCGCCGTGCAAGATCATAGGATCATCGCACGTTGTACCCTAGCTACTATGCGCTCGACGCCGTGGAATCTGATCAGCATGCAGAAAGATCCTCGAGAGAACGAACGGCAATAGTCTACCATACCCAGCGGCGGCTAAAAACATCTCGAATACCTAACAAGCCGACGCAACCACATATTGACGGGATTGCTCGTGGACACGCAATTAGCAATGTAAATCAATCGGCTATGAAATGCCATAAATCTAATATGCCTGTCCTGCACGATGACTTCTCTCGATTAAAAGTCCTCGCATGTACGTTTCTCGCCGATCATCGCCTGCCTTGGCTGTAAGATCGCGTACACGTCAATGCGTGATTGCATCGGCCCGTTGGGTATCTGAGATGATTCTAGCTACCGCTTGGGTATGGGAGACTATTGCTGTCAAGCGAAACTGGGTATGGTGTGTCGCCAACGCTGCAATGACCAGCTTGAGCCGCTTGCCGTGTCCTCCCCACCATTTCCCTAGGCCAAGGAGCCCAAATCGGCAAAGCTTGGGCGTGTGTTGGCGTTTCGACCCCAGCAGTCAAAGTTTGCCGGCGCCCATGAATTTCGTTTGCGCAGGAAGAACAGCGTCCGAACATGCGAGGGACTGCATTTACTGGACGATAACCTTTCGAAGGCGATGCGGTGAGGTGGAAGACTCGCAGCTGCATCCAGGCGGATTGCAGATGACGGGTGTCCGACGGCACTGACTCTCATCAACCTACACCCACTAGCGCTTTTACCCGACCGGCGACATATATGCTAAAACCTTACTTCTAGAAGCAACTCAATGCCGGCCATGCATCTGCAAATCCTAGCCCAAAACAGATCAGGCAGCCGGGCGTGAGAGAAGCGCCCGTGTGCGAGCTCGTCGATGAGCGAACGGAGGCCCATGCGCACAGACCAGACCTGCCAGATCTGGTCTTGCGCAAACACCAAGCGCCCACGTCCTGGATGAGTGAGGAGTGCCATGGTATGGTGTGTCTCAACCGCTTACAGGGCGCATCCCGTCCTCCGGCATGGTGCACTTTTCAAGGGTTCCTCGTATTACATATGAGTTCAAGACCTTCTCCGAGCCTCTCTCTTACGAATCTTGATTGAGTGAGTGGAACTCGTTAACGGTTTGCCTCTTCAGCTATGGGTCTTCATTGGTCAATCAGTCCATCAACTTTGCGACTTTCCGACTTTGCGTTCTTTTACAAATGCCAAGGGTCGAGTGCACCACTTCGTGCCTGCGCATGGGATACTTCCTACAGATTCTAGAAAAAGATCAGCATTATAAATGAGATCCAAATCGGCGAACATTCAGGTCTCTCTTCTATGGCCACGCATGAAGCGGAGTCCACTGCTTTCCATCAGTAGACAGCTAAGACTTTGTTGGATAGCTGAGGAACGCCATCTCTGACGCAGTGAACTGATCATGAATTAGGCGATAGGAGCTATCCACCTTTCCGCCATCGCGGAGCATCTTGGTTTATTTCTTTGAGCCGAAGTGCACCGCAGCAAGAGCGACTTCTTGTATCATCCCTCATTGATTGGTATTGTAGGATTTCACTACGGCTATTGATCGCCATTTGAACTTGCTCCATCGGACCTAAGCAGTAGAAGTATTATTGGTCGTTGATCGGTTTCTCAGTACACCGTCCCATGCGCCGGCAAGAAAGTGGCTATGAGAAAACGGTGGGCTGAACGTTCGGTGAGATACTGTGTAAAAGGGGTAAGAAGTTGAAGCATCTCACAGGCACACTTACTGTACACGATCGACCTTCCCAAACGATGAATTGAATACGTACACGTTAGCATTTTGGACGCCTGAACGGAGCATCACGGCAAGATATGGAATATGTTCCTTTGCTTGACGAAATGTTTGTACATATGGAACGAAGACAGCATGACATGGCTCGTCCCACAAGAAAGAGAGACATCTATTACAAACTTCGAAGACACATGCCCACCGTGCGCTAGTATTCTAAACGGCATGAGGTTGCATGCAAGATTCCGTCTTCAATGCTTCCAGCTTGTAAATGTCTCCTTCCGAGACATGAAAACGGTGTGTCTTTCCCGTGCGTAACAGAGAACAGGTGATCTTGTTTTGCGGACTTCCGATGGCAACCCTAGTTGCATAAAGCTCAGTGATGCACCTAAAACTGCACATGATTCTTTAGGCTTGTCTACAAGGAATGTGTCTTGCACTCGTAGGAGTGGCAAAGGAACCTAAGAACCCCTGCCTATCAGCCCTACCGTATGTCTTAGCTCCTTGGCGATAGTATCTTAGCGAAGTTCACCCACACAAACAAAATTCAGAACATCGAAGTATAGCATCTTCGATACAGCACAAAATGTCTCACCGAAAGTTCGAAGCGCCTCGCCATGGCTCACTAGCGTTTCTGCCTCGGAAGCGGGCTGCTCGCCATCGAGGTAGGGTCAAGTCCTTCCCCAAGGACAATCCGAAAGAACCTGTACACCTTACGGCAGCGATGGGCTACAAGGCCGGCATGACCACCATTGTCCGCGACCTCGACCGTCCAGGTGCCAAAATGCACAAGAAGGAGGTCGTCGAAGCTGTCACTGTGATTGAAACCCCGCCTGTTAGTGTCGCTCTCTACTAAAGCCCACACAATTACTAACGTGGCGATTCAGATGATTGTTGTCGGTCTCGTAGGCTATATCGAAACTCCTCGCGGTCTCCGCTCTCTTACTACTGTCTGGGCCGAACATTTGAGCGACGAGGTCAAGCGTCGATTCTACAAGAACTGGTACAAATCAAAAAAGAAGGCCTTCACAAAGTACGCCAAGAAGCACGCCGAAAACGCTGGACAGCCCATCAAACGCGAGCTTGAGCGCATCAAGAAGTACTGCACAGTCGTCCGCGTCCTCGCTCATACCCAAATTCGCCAGACACCTCTCAAGCAAAAGAAAGCACATCTCATGGAGATCCAGGTCAATGGTGGCAGTGTTGCGGACAAGGTCGAATTTGGTCAACGTCTTTTCGAGAAGCCGGTCGAGATCAGCTCAATCTTTGAGCAAGATGAGATGATTGACTGCATTGCGGTCACAAAAGGTCACGGCTTCCAAGGTGTCACTAGCAGATGGGGCACGAAGAAGCTTCCACGGAAGACGCACAAGGGCCTGCGCAAAGTCGCCTGTATCGGAGCGTGGCATCCCTCCCACGTTCAGTGGACTGTCGCCCGTGCTGGTCAAGACGGCTATCACCACCGCACTTCCGTCAATCACAAAGTCTACCGTATCGGCAGCGGCAAGGCAGAGGACAACGCTTCAACCGAATTTGATGCCTCGAAAAAACAGATCACGCCGTAAGTTATGCTGCATCGTTCCTCTGGATTTTGGCTGATGATTGTCTAGCATGGGTGGTTTTGTCCGTTACGGTGAGGTCAAGAACGACTTCGTGCTCCTAAAAGGTTCAGCGCCTGGTGTTAAGAAGCGAATCATAACCCTTCGCAAATCCATGTTCACACACACGAGTCGAAAAGCTCTGGAAAAGGTCGAGCTGAAATGGATCGACACTGCATCGAAATTTGGGCACGGAGCCTATCAGACAGCAGCAGAGAAGGTGAGTAATAGCATTCTTGGTACTCTGTACAGTCGAGCTAATACAGCGCGACAGCGTCAATACCTTGGTACACTCAAGAAGGATCTTGTCACTGCGGCTTAGACCCTGAAATTGTAAGCGCTGGCTTTCGAGACTGGTTGCTTGTTCTGCGATGGAAAATTGGGCCTGCTTTAGTAGTTCTAGCACCAATGAGCATACCACCTGTACTCATCCATTCATCCTGCGCTCTCGTGTATAACGATGCTTGACTACTTAATCAGTGATACTGAAGATCACATGATGCAGTAAGTACGATAGGCTATGATAGCTTGCTTGAGTGGAATCTGGCAGGGGGAACCTCGGCAGCGACCACATCACCCAAACCGCGTCATTTCGATGCTATGCTGCAATTGCAGACTTTTAGATCCCTCCATCGTCTTCTCTCCTCAACGCCCCGAATCCCGACTTACCTGTTGTTTGTAGAGAACCGTCGCATATTCCATCGCAAGCTCAACGCATACCATCTCGCCTCCGCCAGCCACGCAGCCACAAGGATGGATTCGGACGAAGCCTACAGCGCTCTCTTGGACCAGGCTAATCAAGATACTGGCGCCACCAAAGCCTCTGCGGAGTCAACTTCAGCGACTACCAGAGCAACAGACACAGACGTGCCAGTATCACTACAGAAGGTTGAGCAATACTACGTGTCAGAAGCCGATGAACCCTTCGAGCCTGTAAGTCTGAAGTGGAACGGCTCCAACATGCCTTCGGAAAGTAAGTTGGCGCCGCCGAGTCCTTCGCTATGAGTTCTAGCTGTACCGTGGAGCAATAGGACCACGGCTAATGCATTGTTCGATAGATGAGTTCAAAGATCTCATAGGGCACAGCTCGAATGTTTCAACACTAAGTGCACATGACTTTGATCCCAAGGGACAATATACGGACATTTTGAAGGCGGTTGAGGAGGCAGGCGATGGGAAGGCAAGGATATTCCGCGTCGACCATGGAAGGACAAGAGCAGAATACTATGTGGTCAGCCTCGATACGAAGGGCAAGAAGGTTATGGGATTGAAGGCTAAGGCCGTTGAGAGCTAGCAAGAGGTTCCATGGTTCTCTGAAGTGGTTGAGGCGGTTGTTCTGGTGAATGTACGATCATCACAATTCCATCACGGCAATGCCTGTCAGATGGAATGGCACAACATAGGGACGCCTGCGCATTCTAATTGTAGTTGTAGATCCAATGTAGGTACCTGGCAGGAAGCAGAGGCGCATCGCACAACCTAATAAGCATTCGCGGTCTATAGATTGAATGAGGAGACCAAGCGGTTATATATTCTGCTGTAGTTCGCTCATCGCGGACTTGTATATCCTGGCTGTAGAGAGCTATATAGCACTACTACTTTCCAGTGGTAGATGAATGTAGCAGTCGTTGACCGACCTGCAAATACTAGTGGCGAACTGTAGGGGCTCAGGCGCCATAAATAGGAAAAGGGTAAAGTAAAGGACGGGAGGTCTGAGCTAGTTAGTAAGCTCAGATCCTCCAGTGTCCAGTCCAGTGTCCGCGAGGCAACCCGCCAAGACTGGAATTCTCCTTCTGGGTACGCAACCAGTTCCCTTTCCCACTTGTCCAATCTCTCTGGCGGCATTTAAGGAACCCTTGGAAATCTTTCTCGAGTCGATCTTTTACGGCAGCGAAAATCAAGAGCAAGATTCCAACCTTCCCCGACATTCGTTTGGTTGCAAATTCCGTGCATTCCCCTGTTGAATAGGAGGTACACGTCCCTTTGAACCTCATCTTCCGATCCGTATCCTAGCTACAAACACTTGCATCGCACTCCGTCTACAATTCGGCAGTCGGTCGCTTGTCACGCAATCCTAGCCTTCTCAATACTGAAGATATCCTCGAGGTCGTCGTGAGGGGAGGGGTAGGGGAAAGCACGCCACCGTTTGATCGCAGTCCACGTCGAATTCCTCGACCTTGACTTGTCACGATCCTTACCGGTACTACGTCCGAAAGGACACCACTCACCACTCCTCAACATGACTGAATCGCAATCACCATCTTTACGAGACAATCCTCACATCAGAGTCAACTCTGGTCAAGATGAACTTTTCATGAACGAAGCATCCAGTAATAGGCCGTCAGTACTGAATAGGCAAGCTTCCTCACGAACGCTAGTTCCTCAGAGGCCACCGACTGCGCCGTCGATACGGAACAATCCAGGATTGGCGAACCTGTATAGCGGTGGAGGCCATGAATCAGCCACATCACTGCTTCCGCCACCGACATCAAGGTCGAGAACGCACAGATTCCGCGACGAAGAATCACTTCCCGGATCCCCTACATATCCCCAATCACGACGCACAAGTTGGAGTTCGGATGGCCAAAGCCGAGACAGCAGGGTGTATGGGATGAACCCATTCGAAGACTCGAGAGCACCGTCAAGAGCAGGGAGCGACGACGACGTCGTTAATACACAGACAGTCTCAGAAAAGTATAATATCACGCCACAGGCTGGCTTGCTTTTGTTTCCGGAAGACGTCGAGAAGGACGACTGGCTGCATAATCCGGGTCCGGACGATGAGAAGAAGAGAGAGTGCGATCTATTCAACAAAAGGAGCTTTGTCAACGTAGGGGGGCTTACCTTTATGACGCTTGGTCTACTAGTGCTATTCATTGGATATCCTGTCATGTAGGTTTCCAATGAAAGTGCCAACGGGAAGAGTATCACTGACACCGGTCAGAACGTTCGTCCAGAAATATACAAACCCTCCAGATCCTTGCAAGGGGAATGCCAATTGCATTGGAAGTGGCAAAGCACCTTTATTCAAGAATATTAGGACCTCTCTCATCGATCCAGACACTCCACAGAGTGTACGGACCAAGAAGGCAGCCGACGGATCAACACTGAAGCTGGTGGTATGTAGACTATCGCTCGCGGTGTCACATGCACATCTAACAATGACTTAGTTCTCCGACGAGTTCAATAAGCCTGGTCGATCTTTCTATCCAGGAGATGATCCATACTTCCAGGGTATGGACCTATGGTATGGTGTCACACAAGACTTAGAGGTATACCTGTCTACAAATATCCATCTAATACAAGTCTAACGCAAGCTCCAGTGGTACGATCCAGATGCGATAACCACAAACAATGGAGTGTTGGAGCTCCGGTTCGACGCCTTCCAGAATCATGGCTTGAATTACCGTTCGGGTATGTTGCAATCATGGAACAAGTTATGTTTTACCGGAGGCATGCTTGAAGCTTCGATATCCCTGCCTGGCAGAGGAGACACTGTTGGGTTCTGGCCCGGGTTTTGGGCTATGGGCAATCTTGGAAGACCAGGCTATGCTGCTACTACTGATGGACTGTGGCCTTATAGTTACAACGACGAGAAGTGTGACGCTGGGATCACGGCAAATCAAAGTCAGACCGATGGTATCAGCTACCTTCCCGGGATGCGACTACCATCTTGCACCTGTGCCGGCGAGGATCACCCCTCGCCTGGAAAGTCACGTTCAGCACCCGAAATTGATGTCATCGAAGCCAGCGTTCTCACCTTGGGGCCAGAAGGATCCAACAACCAGATAGGTGGCGCCTCCCAGAGTTGTCAGATCGCTCCGTTCGATATCTGGTATCAACCAGATACAAGTAAGCCCGTCTTCGCTTAACTATGCATGACACCGATCAAAGCTAAATCATGCCACAGACTTCATGGAGTTCTACGATCCGGGTATCAGCAACCTAAACGCGTACCAAGGTGCACCCTTCCAACAGGCCATGTCCGGTATGACGAACCTGAACAACGACTGGTATGATGGTAAAGCCTACCAAACATACAACTTCGAGTATACCCCAGGACCCAAGGGTAACATTGTCTGGCATGTGGGAGATACGAAAACATGGAAACTTGACGCTCGGGCCATAGGTCCCAATGGCAACGTTGGACAACGGACAATACCCATGGAGCCCATGGCTGTTGTGGCAAATTTCGGAATGTCCAATGGTTTCTCGGCAATCAACTATACCGGAATCGCACCTCTGCTACCAGCAACCATGCGCTTCGACTTTATTCGAATTTATCAGCCTCAGGATGCGGATCCCAATGCTATAAGCTGTGACCCTCCTGACTACAAGACCTCGGCATACATACGCGATCATGCGATTGCATACACGAACCCGAACATTACTTCATGGTATATATCTCTAGCCTGTCTCGCAATACTCTGCTAAATTATTATGTAGGGAACACACCAAATACTCCTGGCCGAAGAATACGTTAGTCAACGGATGTTAAGTATCATCATCACCATCATCATTATAGAAGATAAATTCTCTTCTCTTATGATATAGAACACCACCTCACTACCTCCCGCCAACCGCTGCTCCATCAAATCCGCCGTCCCGCATTCTTCCTAATGCACCACGCCCCAATCTATAAATGACGACGCACTTACTACGGCTCCTCTAAATCTAATTCTATTACAGCCTTGATGGCCCTATCTAAATCTCTCACCAGCGCTTCCAAACGGTGCTGTGTATATTACATACCTACCGACCATCGCACAATCGGCGTTGTTACTGTTGCTTTTGACAATGGGAATGTCACGGCCGCTTGCCATGCGCGCCTTTCATAAAATGCGCTAGACGCTTCGCTGTAGATAGATCATGGACCACGTGTCGGGCGTCTTGGACGTTGTGGGACAGGGAAAGAGAACAAGTCCCTTAGTCTAGTGGATCAATGCAAACTTGTCATTGATTTCGTTCGAAACAAAGCCTTTCTTACATAACGTACTGCCGTTGTTCGTCGTATGAAGGGGCATTGCGAAGACAATTGGTAAACTCGACTTACCACTCCAATAAAGATTCGAGTGCGAGACGCTCTGGCTTGAGAGATGTCTCCATATGGCACAGATCCGAGGGTATCGTTCCAACTCGATCAACGCCAGCTCTATGTACCACCCCATCCCCCTACCCCGCCCCTCTCAATAATCCCACCAGCAAATTCACCACCACGCCCGTCACAACCGCCACCTTCCTCCTCCGCGTCCACACCCCCTCCTCCCTGACCAACCACCCCAAACTGCCCACCGCCCAGAAAAACCCCATCACACTCCCCCACAGCATATCCTCCAGCCCACCTCCCCCGCCCTCATCTTCCCACCCGATCTCGCCACCCCCTCCCCCATCCGTTCCGCCCGCATCGTAGGCCCCACTATCCAGCCACCTCTCCTCCAAGACTCGAAGCTCGGACGCGCTCGGCATCGTGTCCGGCGTGTGCGTGTGCGCCTGGATGGCGACGAACTGCGAGCGCAGGGCGGCGATCTCGGTGGCGCTGAGACCGGCAGAGGCGAGGCGGTCGAAGCCCTGTGGTGCGGAATTGACTCTGGCGAGGGATGGCGGTGGGGGCGCGGCATTGCTGGGGGAGGTGGGTGAGGGAGGGGAGGCGGCGGATGCTT
>JAABUS010000402.1_pt1 | contig 110918 bp, 63 predicted proteins | sample 5560161 | NCBI WGS metagenome assembly JAABUS01 (sample SAMN10711885, study PRJNA513376) | rock metagenome | isolation source: Antarctica rocks | place: Antarctica: Victoria Land, Trio Nunatak nord | collected 2016-01-04
GAATAGTATGCGATGTGCGCCCCCCGCAGCAGCCCCTAAAACATCAGACGAAAGCCCCCTATAGCATGCGCAATCATGGCATGCGCCAAGGCATGCGCCATGGTATGCGAAATAGTAGGGTATTCATGTGCGCATACTCCCCGGACATGCCCGGGTGACGCCCCCGCGAGAACTTTCGCCAAAACTTATTATTCCGGGCCCGGTTGGTCGCTGGCGTTAATAGTCGTCGCTGGGGGTCGCTGCCGTCAATGGCGACGATCATAGAACTTCATTTATTTCAGCCCTATAATAGGGCTGGCTGCTGTCAGTATACTGACGGTATATATAAGTTACTGAAGTTGCTAATCCTGCTGAAATTAACCCGGAGTTACTAACAGGATACTACCCAGACCCCCGACTTACTGAACCTACTGAAAGTCACCTGCCCGGACCCCTAACTTACTGAACCTGCTGACAGGACGCTGGCAGCCCTATCCGTAAATTAGGGCTACTAGCAGCGTCCTGTCAGTAACTTTTCTTGGTAAAAGTTGCTGGCAGGACGCTGCCAGCCCTATCCGCGCGGTCGGCAACTAGGGTTTTGGCAGGAGTTTTTGAGATTTGCCGATGTATTAAAGATAACTAATCTATAAAGAAACAGCTTATGACTGGTTATATGGGTCTGGTGGCTTATAGGGCTTAATCTGGGCAAACTACAGCCAACGCTTGCCACAGTTGACATGACGCTTCGAGAGAGGCTCCAACGGTAGACAAGAGGTAGATAGTAGAGAGGCTAGGTATACCAGGTAAAAGTCTTGGCGAACCAATTAGAAGGGTTCACCCCCCAACTGCGCGCACTCCCTAACCGCTCATATTTTAGGGCTGAAGCCCGGAAGCAGCTGTGGCCCCTAAAGACTACCCTAGAACTTCGTCCCCTAGGCCACAATCTGAGAATTTCCGGGGGCTTTTTCAGTCGCCCAAGCAGCCCGCTCTAGGGGGATCTCCAAGCGGCTTCTAGGTGTCAGCCCTACAGGATGAGCGGTTAGGGAGTGCGCGCAGTTGGGGGGTGACCCCTTCTAGTCATCAGAAGCTAAATCTCTGTGTCTGGCAATTAGAAGGTATCACATATCCGGGGATGGTACCATTGCTACCGACAAAACTCTGCGGCGCCCCGCGTCACCAAAAGCAAAAGCCGAGGTAATATTTCAAAAGGACGTAAGCTCAATGCTCCCGCGATTAGATTCAATACTTGAACTGGCTACCACTAGCGCTCGAAAAGTTTCCGCAATAAAGTAGCCCCGTCCCGCGCTTTCGTTAGATGGTATTTGCGTTGAGGCATTGTAGATGTGGTAGGAGGTTGGTGGGGGCTTGGCACAGTGGCCAGCTCGCCCGTGGATTACGTTATTAGTCTCTAATTGAAATAGGGAAGCCTGCACCAGCGATAATAATGATAGTGGCGATAACGGCGGCACTAATAATGACGAGGACGATGATGGAGAAAGTGGGCACGAAAGCACGGTTTGCAAAGGGCGAGAGCAAACTTGCGACGAATCATAAACGTCCTTCGCATGGTGAAGCGAGCCTAAGGGGACATAGCTGCCGCAACGATTTACATTTTTGGAGAGCGACTGCATGGGATCAATGACACCTCAATGCAGTCAACTTCCTTACTTTTGGCTATATTTCTACGTACATACACGCAGACGCCATGAAACTTCCACAATCGAAACACCCAGTGTCTATGCAGCCGCGACGTATGACTCCGTAGCGAGCTGAAATTTAAGGAAGGCGGTCCACCAACTCCACATCCGACGCCGACAGATCAGACCGATCAGTGCGGTAAAGGTTGACATCGGTAGACTTCCAAATCACGCCGAAACGTAGGCTGCCACCAGACTTCTCGCGGCGATCCGAGTTACTGAAATGTGGGTTTTTGCCGCTGTTAGCGCATCCGCTCGTGTTGTGGTTGAGGTGGGTGGACCACGTCTTTTGCAGGATTGCGTATATGGCCGGCATACAGGCGACGACGATGAAGAGGTTGGATTCGATCAGGCACCAATAGATGGTAGAGGTATTATCGTCTGCGGGTCAAAGGTAAGCAATCCTTCAGCGAGATGGCAGTTGGGTGGGACATACAGGTTGGGTTTGAAGTCTGGGCGAACTGGACCAAAGCATGCAGTCGGGCGCAGCTAACACCGGTGATGCTAAAGCAAAACCCGTTAGCATGGGACAAGATGTTAACGGATCGGTAATGAGGTGGGCTTACACAAAACCGACGCAGAACATGGACATGATCTGGAGCTTCTTCCTGGAAGACATCTGCAGTTTGGCAAGCGTAGGCAGAGGAAGGCACAGGATAATCAAGTCGAGAGCAATCTCAATGCCGCCGCGAATGAAGCTGAATAGATTCATCTTGATGACGCTGGAAGCAATCATCTGGCCTTTCCAGCCGTCCCAAAAGTAGTTTATGGGCCAGCATTGGAAAATCATGGCGAATAGGTTTGCGAATCCGAAGGCAGCGACGAGTACCATTAAACTCCAGATAGATACCCAGATCTTGCGGTCGGTCAGGATGCGGAGGTAAAAGGCGAGGATAGAGAGCTGGCAGAAGGCTTCGGTGGTCATGTAGAAGGGGTAGGCAAAATAGAGCCACTAGCCAGTCCGTTAATCCTGATTGAACGACAGATTGTTACTGTGGCTTACACGGAGGCTACCGGTGATCTCTTCGGGCGTCATCCCCCACATATCTCTTCCAAAACCATAATCGGTAGCTGGACGAATGATCAGCCAGTGTTTCATTAGCCTCATGCTTGGGTGACTTACCAACGATGGCAGGAACATTCTGGACGACAGACGATAGCTGCAAATCGAAAAGAGTCAGCATGACTACGAAGACGGAGAGCAAGTGACGTTTCGTACCCCTGCCAGGCCAATCAATAGATCATCCCAGCCAAGCTTTGCCTTGGCAGAAATGCCTCGATCAAGCAGCCGCGTGATGACCATCAGCAAAGCCATGGCGCCAAAAGATGCGGTGGTTCCAATCAACACGTTGGTCTGATCGCGTACTGGAACGCCACACGCCACATGGGTCTCGTTGGTGCTCTCTATGCAGCAATGTTAGATCATGTTCGATGTGCTCGTGGTCGGTGACAATGAGGGCAGGATGATTACTTAGACTCTCGACAACAGTACATTTGCCGACATTGCAAGCAGCGACAGCCATGAAGAAGTGTGCATCGGAACAGAGGCAGCTGATGTCATCGGATGAACAGGTCGTTATCGGTAAAGCAGCCTCAAAGCATGGCACCTAAACAGCGAGGTCAGTCTTCGTCCATGTCTGCGAAATGTGAAGGCAGGCATACCGCGCAGTCGGGTAGTCGACTCATGAGGTCCTGCTGGGCAAGGCAAGCCCTTAAGAGGATCATCCATGGTACGATGACACCGAGCAGCATCATTTTGTCAGCGATGGTAGGACAAAGGACAGAGTCTGTTCCTAAGACTACGTGTCAAAGCCAAAGGTGATATATGGGGTCTGTTTGGTCTGTGCATTAATTAGCAAGGGGCTTTGCGGCATGAAGCAAGCATCGACAGGGGAGCAGCGTGCTGCGTGCACAGCTATCGAAACGTCGAGAGTCGCGGTCGTTAGCTGTCAAGCCGGACGAACCATGGCCGGTAAAGATCGGCAGCGAACGGGCTCTTGGTGCTCCACCCGCGTGAAAAAAGCAACGAAGACCTAAAGTACCATTGGTTGGGGACGCACGGGGGATGCTGTTCCGTTCCACTTTTCAAGCTTAGGCTGGCCGCTGGTGGCACCAAACCGTATTTCACGCGAAGGATTTGGGCATTCCGGCACTTGTTCCACGATCGCACCGAGTCTAAAAACTCCAAAAACCATGGTGGAACGTCTTTAAGAGCGAGATCAGTTGAGCCGAAAGCTGTCTACTGAAGAAAGGGTAATACAAGCCTAAAGAATCTGTCACAATCTTCCCCAGCTCTGTGGGCGATCCGCAGCGATGGATGTCATTACTCAAAGAGGGCGTCCAATCGCGGAAGAAACCGCGATTGGCAGATCTTTCTCCAATGGAGGTACTTTAGCTTGTAACGTTGTAACCGGACTAAACTATGGGGCAGTTTCTATTTCCAAGGGTACGCTAGTATTTAGTATGCAATAGCTTCCTGCATGCCCCCAAGCTAATCTTCTCCCAAAATTAGTGTGTGACGCCCATAGTAACAGCCGGAGACCGGTTGCCATGGAGCATGCGCGTCGCTCTAAGGTCTACGCGTCCCCATGGGGGTATACTATCGCCATAGGGTAGGAGCTCCGCCATGAAACCATGGGGGCATAGGGGCAAGAGCTTCGCCATAAGGCCATAGGGTTATACTATCGCCATGGGGTAGGAGCTCCGCCACGAAACTATGAGGGCATACTATCGTCATGGGGTAGGAACTCCGCTATAAAACTATAGAGGTATAGGGGCAAGAGCGCCGCCATAAGTAAAAGTTAACGCGGAAGTAAAATAAGATTTATATTACGGTCGCCATTTATCGTTATTATTTATATATAGATATCGCTAAAACTAGGCCTAACGCCCGTTTTATTTACTTTATTATTAGTTCACCTTTTTATAGTCCCTACTCTTTATTCTTTTATAAAATTACCTCGTCTTCGCCCTTAGTATCCTACTAAATTATATCGTCTTCGTTTTTAGTATCCTAGTACTCCTCGCCCGCGGTATTTTTATATTAGGGCGGTTAATCCGCGTAGCCTTAAACTAGCGGAGGCTATTTATAGTTTATTCCTTCCGCCTACTCTCGCTTTACTAGGAGATCCTTATAGGTATCCTACTCTTATATATAATCCTCCTCTCTAATTTCCGTTAAGGGCGGGGTTATTGTTACTATTAAGGGCGGGATTACTGCTACTGCGATTTTTGTAAAGATCGCGATTTATAGCGACAGCGACGTTCTCAAGCTTAAGGGAGGAATCTATCGCGACGGTAATATCGGTAGGGGAGGTAACAGCGAAGTTAGTATATATATAGGGAGGTAGGGAGGCAGGGAGGGAGGGTTGGAGAGCTGGCGACGGTAAGGTATATAGGAAGGTTAGATTACGACCGCGGCAATATTTGTTTTCATCTGAACTTTTCGTGTTGTTTACTGACTAAGGTACTCAAGTCTCTGTTTACTACTACTATCGAACAGTACTAGGGAGCGGAGACCCGCGGATATGCTAGACTTCCCTAAATACTAGCTGCAGCAGTAGCTTCCCTTGGAAATAGAAGACACCGTGTCAACCTAACCGTTCCAGAAAGTGCTAAATACCCTGCAATCCGAGCTAGTCTCGAATAGGGCTAACAGCGTGCTCGTGTAGAAAGAGTTGCTACTTCCGAGACACGTGCTCTTCGCCAAGCCAGCCTCGCGTTCTTATCATCCGATAAAAATTCTTTGCAATTCGTTGAGCACTTGGTGTCCTGCTTCAGAAGCTACGCGTTTCGGCTCCACTTATTCTCTGGTTACGACTGTAAGTCAACATGGCTATTGCATTGCCTACCACTCTCACCATCTTCTTTGGTATCGTCGCTCTGTACGTGATCAGTCGACTGTTACGAGGGCAAGGTAATGGCCGACCACTGCCTCCTGGGCCCAAGGGCATTCCAATCCTCGGTAACATCAATGATATGCCCAAGCCCGGTACGCTCGAATGCCATCACTGGCTACAGCATAAGGAACTCTATGGTGCGTATAATCCTTACCTTGTCTAGCCACGACAGTAACTAAAGACACCCTATGTGTGACCTACAGGCCCAATCAGCTCTGTCACAGTCCTGGGACAGACCATGGTCATTATCAACGACCCACAAATCGCTTTTGAGCTCATGAGAGACCGGTCAGCTATTCACTCCTCGCGACCGGGTCAGATCTTCAGTGGTGAAATGTATGTTTAAAGCCAGCCACAGCTCCTCGCCAGAACGCGATCACATGGAATGCTAACGAAGCACCTAGCGTCGGATGGAAAAATGCAATTGCAATGAGCCCTTACAACGACACCTGGAAGATTCATCGCAAGAATATCACGAAGGTTGCCAGCACCAATGTTTCCGTCTCGGTGTTCGATCGGGTCCAGGAGGCTGAATCTGCGCACTTTCTGCTCAACGTTTTGGATTCCCCGAATGACCTGTTTGATCACATCCGAAAGTGAGTTCTCACTACGCATGAACTTTGCCATCAAGTATCAAACCTGACCAATGCATGCATAGAGAGGCCGGCAGCGTGATTTTGAAGATTACATACGGCTACACAGCTGAAGCCCATGGCAGAGACCCCTTCGTTGAGTTGGCGGGCAAGACCATGCAGACATTCGCTGAAGCTACAGTGCCTGGCAAGTGGATTGTGGATATCCTGCCTTTCTGTAAGTGCTCACAAGCAGGCCCACACAACACGTCTAACAGAAATAAGTGAGATATCTCCCAGATGGGTGTCCCGGTACCGGATTCAAGGACACCGGTCGTCGCATGGCCAATACTTTGAGGCAATGTGTCGACCAGCCGTACGAATTCGTCAAGCAACAAATGCGCGAGAAGAGACATAAGACGTCTTTCCTGTCTCAGGCTATTGAGAATATCGGCTCTAATGCAGAGATGGAGTTCATACACAAGTGGTCGGCGCTCTCCTTATTTACGGGCGGCGCTGACACAGTGAGTTACCTACACTCAACTTTGTAAGGGTATCGCTAACCGTCTCGTAGACTGTTTCCTCACTGATGACCTTCTTCTTAGCCATGAATGCGTTCCCAGAAGTGCAGAAGAAAGCCCAAGAGGAACTCGACCGCGTCATTGGAAGCGGCCGACTGCCTGTTAGCGCAGACCGTGACAATTTACCATACATCATGGCAGTCATGAAGGAGACACACCGCTGGCACCCCGTTGCGCCCATGGGCTTACCCCACACCAGCACCGCAGAGGATGTCTGCCAAGGATACAGAATTCCTAAGGGCGCCATGCTAATGCCCAACACTTGGTACGTGCGATGAAATGTTCGGATCCACCCAGTCGCTGACAAGAACCTAGGTGGTTCACCCACGACCCCGCCGTCTACCCTGAGCCCATGACCTTCCGGCCCGAACGCTTTCTCGAAACCCCAACCCACAACCCCGATCCTGACCCACGCGACTTCATCTTCGGCTACGGCCGCCGCATCTGCCCTGGCCGTTACGTCGCTGATAACGCACTCTTTATCACCATTGCTCAATCCCTCGCAGTGTTCAACATCGAGAAGCTCGTTGAGAACGGTAAGATGGTGGAGCCGGAGGTTAAATTTGAGCCCGGCATGATTAGCCACCCTATTCCGTATCGGACGTCGATTAAGCCGAGATCGAAGGTGCATGAGGAGTTGATTAAGGCGGCTGAGCAGAAGTATCCGTGGGAAGAGAGTGATGCGAAGGAGTTGGGGAATATCAAGTGGTAGGTATGGACCCTGCGGTGGTGGTACCTAGCTTCTATAGCACAAGGCAATTTTATCTCAAATGATCAGGAAATTTCTTGTAACTGACCCTCGCAAGATTGTACCAAAACATTCGGCTTCCCTTGACAGTTATATGTCCATTGGCATCCACGCGGACCACATGGGTATGACCAAATTCTTGAGTGATCAAGATCCCAATTATCGAAACGTACTTTCCGAGCTTAGCAGGTTCGTTCAACCTTACGAGGAACAACTGAAAGCAAAGCTACCCTTAGTAACCTCTGTATCCCCTGAAATCCAAGGACAATCTTATCGTGGGGTTGGAAATGAGAGTTCTTCGAGGAAGGAGCGAGATCAGAACACCGTGCGTGAAGAGAAGCCGTTTCAGCCAGCAAGGTCGGTTAACACCTTTTCTGGCACATTCTATACCAATGGGGCCAAAATGATCCAAGGGAGTGAATCTAATTCAGGAGGGGGGTCAATGACCTTTTAATTTAAATAGCAAGAGCGTCATGCGGGTCTGTAGTTGAACGATTAGCGCTATCTATTACAATTAGAGTTCAATGCAAGTCCTCGAATAGAACTCCGACCGTTCTCCAAAATCTCATCATGCATAAATACCTCCACGTTTCACGTTCAGGACCGGTACTAGCGCCCAAATATCCTCTCTAGCCAGGCAACGTCCTTCTAGCGTAGCTGCCTAAATCAGGCACGGTGGCGATCATCCTATCAAAGTATTTCCTTCAATTAGTCTTTCATATCATTTAACATATAGAGTAGATCCTGAGCTGGACCCGGGCAAAATTTGCATCTCGCAGTTGTATCAAAGCAGCAATATGTCAAGAGATACTTTTAAGGTGTCTCATACGGCAAGCGTCAACTCGGTACAATTACGAGACGTCTGCCTCTAAGGGAAAGAGGCTGAGCTTTTCAGGGTGGATGTGTTGACATGCATTTGTACAACATGATGACTTTCGTGTTTTAGCTTCATCTCATCTTCTAAGATGTACTCATTGCGTTACTCTCCAAAAGTTGGATGACTTTAAAAGGCCAGCAAAGACGGCATTGCTTAAGATAATTTTGATTTGTAAAGCCGATCCCAATGCGGTTATATATTGGATACTGAAGATTATGTTTGAGGTATTATCTACCCGCTTTGCTGCTTAGCGCAGATATACGTATAGACAGGGACCTATTACCCTCAACAATCCGGAGAGAGAACGTTGAGGAGAAACAACTCCGGCCAGCGACTCGGCAGGGGTCCACTACTCGCAGGCCTAAGTTTGACGGAGACACGGGATAACGAGTCTCTGCTAGACCGTCACCCGTGCTTTGAGGCTCGAGATCGCTTTTCTGGGATCGAAGAGCACGACCATTATGAGGACACTACATACACGATAGATATGCGAACCGACAGCACGCAGGCAGAGACAGGGTATGGGGGACAGTTCAACAGCCGTGGAGGTTCGCAGTTTATGGGAAACAGCTTCAACACCGGCGGCGGACCGATCTACCTCGATTCCAGCTCTGGTGCGTTCTGATCATCAAGACTTTGGTGTACTGAAGACACTTCTAACGCATCACAGACAACAGGCTCCCTGCGGGTGTCTGCGAGCTACCTGACTCTATCCTCTCCCCTCATTTCACGGGCCGAGGCGATGAGCTGCAGCAGATCGATCGCGCGTTCAGCGCATCCTCTGGCGACCTCCCAGCCCGCTGCGTCATACATGGCATGCCCGGAGTAGGGAAGACACAGCTGGCGTTGCGATATACGATGCTTGCCTCTAGAAGGAGCGAGGATATATATACCTTTTAGGTGGCTGCCGGGTCAGTGGAGAAGTTGGCTCGGGACTTCTCCAAATTGGTGGATCTTCTCCGTCTCCCTGGACGGCACGCTTTGGATCAGGTCACGAAGTTAACCGTGGCGAGCGTGGCTCGAAGATCTGACAGCTGGGAAGAAGTGGCTTCTCATTCTGGACAACGTGACCCAAGAGACCACCAGAATAGTACTGGACGAGATCCTTCCTCGACGAAATAGCGGACGCGGACCGCTACAATCGCGGAATCATGTACTATCCTGGGCCAATCACTCACGATTGCTTTACAGCCGCCAGGAATCGCGCAGGGTTGTTTTTCCAGGCGGTAGTAGATGGGATAGGGAGGACCGAAAGTTATACTCTCGGATGAGAGTAAGGTAGTACTTAAAAAGGCGAGAGACGATCCCAAGGTCCTAGCTATAATACAATATTAAGACTCGGTATAAATATAATTTAAATTCTATAAAGGAGGGGACGGTAAAAGGGCGGCTCTTTCCTACTTCTAGTTAAGGCGCGGCCCCGTCGGGCTTGGCGCGGCCTCTTCGGGTAAAGCGCCCGGTATCGCTCTACCCGCCGCTTTCTTTAGGTATAAAGAGTTATACCGCTCGCTATTTTCTTATTTCTCTTTATTTTTCTTTTATATCTCTTTATTATCCCCTCGCTCTTTTTTATATTATAAGAGTCTATACTCCTATTTTATTACCTAGTTAGTTTTTATTAATTATCGTCGATTTTTATATTTAGACTTTTTAGTAAAATATTATATTAATAGTTTTTCTTTTAAAAATTATATCGTTTTAATTTTTACTCTAATTTTATTTTAATTTATTTATTTTATTCTACGATTAGAGTTAATAATATAAATATTTTATTTAATTCGCCGCTTTATATATCCTCCTCTATTTTATAAATTAACTCGAGATAACTCTTTTTTAAAATATATTAAATTATCTCTTCGCTCGATTTTATTATTTTAGATTTTTTTACTCTTTCTCTTTCTTTACCGGTTATTATTTTATTATTATTTAGTTAATTTATAATCCTATTATAGTATTAATTAAGAATTTTTAATTTATAAAATCTTAATTCCTCTTTTAGGGCTCTATATAATTAATAAAAAAAAATCTCTATTCTTTATAACGATAACTCGGGTATCTTATATATTTATTTAATTATATTAATAAAAGTCGTATTTTAACTATAGTTTAAACGTGATATTAAATAATAATAAAATAGTAGAATAAATTAATAAAATCGGAGGAGTATAGGCCTAGCCTTAATTAATAATAATTATTACGTATTTATTTAAATATATTTAAAAAGATATTATAAAGATATTATTCTAATAATATAACCTAGAGATAGTAGTTTCGTTTTTTATTATAAATTAGAGAGAGTATAATATCTCTAACCCGTTATAGGAATCCTAGCGCGAAGATTTTAATAGTAATAATAATAGTAATTAACGTAATCTTATAGATAAATATCTCCGAGAGGTATAGTAAAGACTCGGCCGATATTAAGTTTTTAGAGGTATAATATTTTTATATATTTATCGACCGAACTCTTTTTACCCGCGCTAGTTATAATATTAAATTTCTAATTTATAGTAATAATAGTTTTAATTATACTAAAACTAAATTATATATTATTAAAAACGAGGTATTTTATTAAGCGAAATACTAGGATTATCTAATTAATTATTATAGTAAGACTCGATAACGGTATAAAGTTAAAAACGCGATAGGAGATAATTAAATATCGAGAAACGAGATTTTAAAGAAAATCTATTTAAATAAAATCTTAAAGCGTAAATTTCTTTTTCGCCGAGTATAATAGAGTAGGCGGTATAACCGATATATTATAATTATTTTAACTCGATAATATAAATTATTATAATTAATCTTTTTAATTAAATATAAATATTTACGAGAGGCGTAGTAAGAATTAAACTATAAGAAATATTTATTAAATACGAGACTCTAGCGGCTAGAAACTACGCTAGGGTATATAATTTAATATAAAATAAATAATTAAAGATCGGCGATTAATAGTTTTTAAATAAAGAGAAAAGAGTAGGATTTTAAATAAAGAAAATTATAAAAATAATTTATTAATCTTTATATATATTAATAACCCGGCTCTTTTATTTTTATTTTAATTAGAATTTCCCTTTTAGATTTCCTAGTTAAAAAAAGATTAAATTTAATCTCGATTCTTTAATTAAGTTTTATATTTATATCCTATAATAACTTTTATTAATATAGATTCCGTTTAATTTTATTAACTCTTAACTACGATAAATTTACGTAGCGACGAGCGGTTTATAGTCTTTAATTTTTATATCTTTATAATTTATAAAAAGGGTAAAAAAGCGAGCGAAAGTCTTTAAAATTTCGATTTAATCGAATTTCTAGATATAATTAAACCGCCGCCGAAAGAGTTAATAAATTTTTTATATATATTAATACCGAATCTTTATACCGAAAAAGATATTAAAGATATAGTTTCTTATTATTAAAATTTAATAAATATTAATTAATAATTTTAGATCCCTCGAATATTATTTATATTAAAAATAGTTACGAGAATAATAATACTCGTTTATTTTTTAAAGAATTATTATTCGATACTAGAGAAATTTTAAAATCGTAGTATTAAATATTAAATATTAAATATAAAATTAAAAAGTTTAATAGCGCTTTAAATATCCTACTTTAAAAATTATAATAATAATTCTACTTCGGGACCGAGATAAGGTAGAGATTAAAGTAAAAATATTAATAATAATAATAATATCTACCCTAAAAGCGACGGCTCGACTTTTAATAAATAAATTAAGAAATAATATTTCTTTAATACTCTACCGACTTCTTTAATAGATTTAAAAATTAAATACGATTTTTAAAACCTCGCTCGTTAATTTTTATATTAATAAATAGTATTTATTTAGATATTTTATTCTTTATAAGAAGATAAAAGATTTTATTTTTAATTCTCCTTTACTCCTTAATACCCCCTTTTATTAATATATAATATATAAATTAACTCTAAAAAACCGAGCTTTATTACTCTAATAGAGGGAAATAATAAAGAGATAAAGAAATAAATTATAATATAAATAATATTATCCTTTATTCTCTCCGATTACTTATTACGATATAAAGTTTAATATATTTTATAGATACTGAGTTTAAAATAACTATAAATACTATTAATATTCGAGATTCCTCTAAATATATAGTAAATAGTATAGATTTAAATAAGGGCGGGGAAAATATATATAAATAAAAAAAGACCTAATATATAAATTAATAAAGAAATCTTAATTATTATAGGCGCGTTTAATAACTTTAGAAAGAGTCGATAATAATTAATAATATAAATACCGACGATAATATAAATAAAGTCGAGTTTATATAGAGTTTATCGCGATTTAAATTTATCTTTAAACGACTTTCCTCTTTATAAAACTTTTAATAATATAAGAATAAAGTAAATTTAAATCGATCTAGTAAAATTAGTAATAATTAAGATTTATCTTTAATATATTTTCGACTAGTATTTAGGAATTCTTTTAATAAATTCTAAATAACTCTTTTATAATAAAGAATAACGAATAAAAAACTAGCGAAACCGGCGGTTTTATTAAAGTTATAAATATCGAGTTTAAAATTAATATTATATACCTCTAAAGCTTCTACCCGAGGGAATAATTAAAGATATATAATTATTTAAATCCTATTACCGCCGAACTTATTATAGAATCTATTATTAAATTTATTATTAAATTTTTTTTTTTTTATTAATCGCCCCGTCTCTCCTAGAGTCGTATTATTTTAGGATTAAAAAATATAAATTATTTCTAAAGATAATTACGGAGTAATAGTAATTATCGATTCTTTTAATATTACCGTCGTTATTTTAATTTCCTACGAGTAATTTTAAAACTAAAGAAGTTTAATATTAAATAAAAAGAAATAAAAGATCGTAAAAATTATTAAGAAAAAACGACGGGGGAGGGGTTATAAATATAAATTATATTAAAAGAAAATATAACTACTCGAATATAAATTAGGAAATATATAAAAACTACTATAAGAGTTCAAAATTAAATACTAGGTATAACGGGGAAGTAAACGAAAAAGACTAGTCTATATAAATAAAAATTATTAATTATTAATTATTTTTATTAATTTAAAGAAATTTATATATTTTTAATTTTATCCGAGGCGTTAAAATATAGATATTAGAAAATTAGTAATTTATAAATATACTCGCTTAATATATAATACTCGTCCTCTTTAAATATTAATAATTATATTATTCTTTTTACTCTAGGAGTTATTCGTTATTCTATTTTTATTTTAAATTCTATTATATATCGGTAATTTAGGAAACCCCGATTTTTGCGTATTTTATACCGAAATTATATAAAATACTAGAAATACGTATCTACTTATATCGAGTATTCTAAATATATTATATAATTAAAATATAGTTATATAATTAATTTTAGTATATTTAGTACCTAAAATATACTTATATAACTAATTCTAGTATAATTAATACTTAACGGGTAAATAATAATAAATAGATAATTTTTAATATTATTTTATAATACTTTGAATATATTATTTATACTTTAAATAATAATAGTATTACTATTATAATTATTACCGCTAGCGCCTTTAATATCGTTATCGTATTTAGATCTTTATATATATATTAATTAATTAATATATATTTTACTTTATTTACTCGTTATATTATAAAGGAGTTATAAATATCCTAAAATCCGTTTATTAAGAAACCGTTACTATTTATTCTTATAAGTTAATTTATATCTAGATCTAGCCTAGATTTAGCCTAGATATAAATTAAATTTAAACTAGATCTAGGCCGCTATTATCTTTAGTTATAAGAATAATTTATTATATTTATAATCTATTTTTTATTTATCGTCTAGATTATTAACCTAGGTAATTTATATTAAAATAATATATCTCTCCTTCCTCGTAGTCTCGAGTACTATATTTTATATACGTGTATCGTTTATTATATAATCTTAACCCCGTTTTTATTATTATATTATTTTCTTTTCCTTTTTTTTAAACTTTAACCTCTTTTAAAAGTCTTCGTATATAGTAGAGAATTTAAATATATATAATATAAACTCGGTAGGATCCTTATTGATATTAAAGTAACTAATTTATTCGTTAAATTTAATATCTTTAAATTTTTATATAATAAAACTAAATAGTTACTATTTAGTATATAGTATTAGTATATATATATAATAAATATAATATTATAATATTATATTATTTCGCGATTTATAAGGTTTTCTACGCTTCGTATATTACTACCCCGGTTTTCTAGTACCGATTTATTAAACGAAACTACTCGAGTATCCGCCTAGATAATTATATTAATATTCGAGGAATAATAATAAATTATAAAAGACTCTACCTCTTTTTATACCTCGTTAAATATTATTTAATAAATTAAAATTCTTATTAATACCTCGTCCGCTAGTTTAATTTTATTAGAATAAAATATTAAAGAACGGGATTAATATCTAGAAGTTTATTAAATTAATAGTTAAGTTTATTAAATTATAACCTAGTTATAGTATAGGAGTAGGCTAAAATAAAAAACGAAAGACGAAAATTAGGGTAGGGCCAGTTATTATCTAAATAAAAATTAACGTACAGAGTATTTATTTATTTCCTATCCCAATTATATTAAAATAAAAATAAGGAAACTAGTTTAAACCTAAATTAAATCTAAGATAAATTAAATTAAGTTAAAGTAGATAAAATTATATTATAATAATAACCCCCTCTTTAAGGTCAAGCTCCTACGAGATAAATAAATAATTAATTTAATTAATTAAATTTCATAACCTTAAATCTTATTTAAGGTTACGAAATAATTAAGATAAAAATATATCGGAGTATTCGAGTTATCGATAGTAACGGGTAAAGGATAGGACGGGGAATAAACGGCGGTATACGAATAAAACTAGGCGTTAATATTATTATCTATAAATAATAACGGCGGGGTTAGGTTATAAGGTATTATTTATTTATATAATAATACGAAGTATCGGTCGAAGCCGATACGGAACGATAACCGAGGGGACGATAATAAATAAAGAATAAACTATAATATAAACGGGGGTTAACTTCTTAAAAATCGGATTAAAATAAAGATAATAAAGATTCCTTATACTAGTATCTTTAAATAATATATAGTAATTTATAAAAACCGGCGGCGTTAAGATTCGAGATATAATATTTATTAATAAATTATTAATAACGGGTAAAGTAATAAAAGGGTTTTTATATAACGACGTAACCTTTTTAATTAACGTAGTATTTTAATAAAAATAGACTATAACGGCGATTATACTTAGAATTTAAAATACCGTTAATATATTACTCTCGTTAATTATCTTTAATAATTATAAATTCTCGGATAAACTAGATTTATTTAAGTAAAGAGTTATTAATTATTAATTATAATAGACTAGTATAGAAGACGGGGTAAACTTTTATTAAATATAAAAAATCTAACTAAATTATAAAAGAATTATTAAAAACTTTAGAGACTCGGAAAGAGCCGATATTATAATCGTTAAATTTAATTAAAAAGCGTATAATATTTAGATTCTTAATATTTAGCTATATTTAATTATTTATTAAATATATTAAATATAGGCGCCTTTATTAGTTAGCCGAGGATTTAAAGATAATTTAAATAATAAATATTTTATCGCGGAGGTAGTTATTTAAGGTTTTTATTTATATTATAAATTTATCGGTAGCGATTAAATAAATATATATTTAAGCGGTAAGATCTTAAAGTAGAGGCTCGGTAGGCTCGAAACCGATATATAAATATTAATTATAGTTAACTAAGAAAGGCGAGGCTAGAGTATTAGAAAAATTAGTATTATTACTAGAAAACTCCGCTCTAGGGAGCTATTTTACTTAATTATCCTATATATAATTAACGTATATACGGAGGTAGTATTTTATTATAATATTAAACCGCTCGGTTTAGTTATCCGTCTAAGAATAATACCCGGTAGATATATATTAATCGATTTTAAAGCGCTTATATAAAGCCTTTTAAAACTCCGATATAAATTAAAATTCTTAATCCGAAATAAAGATATCTAGTAATATATAAAGCTTTTATATATTTTAATAAAAAGCGTCGTAAACTTCGTCTATTTTTATCGACGTAATTAATATTAAATACTATATCTTAATTAAGCGGTCTACGAAAACTAGGATATACTAATAAATAATTTTTATAAAAGTATAAGGCGGTAGAGGATCTATATAATTTATTAAAACGTCTCTTTAACGTTATTACGGGGGCGGTAATAAACGTAATTATCTTTAAATATACTAACGGGAGGGTTTAATTCTTCGGTATATATAATAATTCCTAACGAATTACTAGATAATAGTATAAATATTAGGCTATTAATAGACCCGATTAATTAATTCGTAATATTTAATATAACCTAGGTAATTACCCGCGATATTATTATAAACTAACTAAATTAGACGAAGGTGTAATTTACTAGAATTCGGAATATATCTCTTTCCTCGGAAATAGAGAACTTTATCCTTATCTTCGTATTTAGCGAGGGGAATTCCGTTATAATAATATATTTTAGAATATAATATTTCTAAGACTCTAGGGGCGAGTTAATCGGCTTAATTAATTATATCTTATAATTAATACATCGGGGTATCGTATAGGTCTTTATCTAAATTAATAAATTAGTCTTTATTTAGTTCGGGCTCGTAGGATATAAATAAGGTCTAAAATTCTAAATCGACATTTATATCGGGGTTTATCGGGGTCGTATAAATTAATACGAGGTATAATTAAAAAAACTAAACGAGAATCTCTAGATTTATTATTAATATAATTAAAGTAACTAGGACTAAGGCTAAGATTATTATATTTAATAATATATTATAAATATAATTCTTAAGGATTTCTAGGGCTAGGTTTTTTCTTTTTAATATAATTTAATATTAATATTAATATTTAGAATTTAATTTATCCTCCTCTTTAGGGAGGTCTCTTAATCGATATATTAATATATTAAATTTACTACCTTCTTTATTAAATTAATAAATAATTTTATAATTAAAACGGGATAAATATCGGTAATTTAAAAAACCCCGATTTTTGCGTATTTTATACCGAAATTGTATAAAATACTAGAAATACGTATCTACTTATATCCCGTATTCTAAGTACATTATATACCGATATTACACCGATTTAGTAACTTTTTTTTTTGACTTTAACTTTTAAAAGTATCTAGACTAGGGCCCTTATATAGGAATATAAATATCTTACTAAATCTATTTTTAGCCTAGATTCCGAATTTTTAATTAAATTTTTACTAGCGTTACCTTATAGGGTTATAAAGTTATTTTTAAGATTAAGTTTAGCGCTCCCGCGTAGACCTTAACTTTAATTTAAAAATCTTGGCGCCAAGACTTGCCAAGGCTACAAAATACGCATTTTGCACCGATTAAATAACGATTTTGTAGAATTGTTTTTCCGGACTTACCGATGAAAACTCGCTCTATTTTATTTAATAACGAGATAACGCCTTAAATAAAGTAAAATATTTAAAAGCCTTATAATCCGATACTACCTCGATAAAGAGAGTAGATCTCTTTAGTTTAAAGCGCTATTCCTTAAATACGCGGACGATTATTATAAACTCTTTATTATAAATCTTATAATTATACTCGGTAAAGTTATACTTCTTTAAAAAGTAAATAATAAGACGAAGAACGTCTTAATCGTTATACTAGGATAAAACCCCCTTAGATATATAATTAAACGTATTTATTTCTATTATAATTCTACGGTTAAGGTCGAAATAAACTAGGATAATATCGGAGGTAAAAACCTTCTTTAAAGTATTAAAAGTTATTTAATATCGAGTACTCTACTCGAAGATAATACCTTTTTTAATTAAAGTTATAAATAATATAACGAGTTTATTAAACTTATAAATAAAACGCCGATAAAAGTTAATAAATCCTAGGAAACTTTAAACGTCCTTAATATTAACTAGTTATAATTAATTTAAAATAATATCGATTTTCTTTAGATTTATTTTAATTCCTTTAATAATAATAATTAATCCTAAATATATAATTTTCTTAACGTAGAAATTATATTCAATAATATTTATTTAAAGCCCCGCCTCGCGGAGCTTCTAAAGAATATATTTAATATAGATTTTATACTCTTCCTTAATATCGTTATAAATTAAAATATCGTCGAGGTATATAATATAAATCTTATCGAGAAATTTATAAAGAGTATTATTAATATAGTATTAGAACGAGGTAGGGTTATTATATAATCTAAATAATATAATAAGATATTCGAATAAACCGAATCGGGTACGAAATATTATAAGTTCTTCGTCGCCCTCCTTAACGCGGAGGCGATTAAAAATAAATATAATATCTAATTTAAAAAATACCTTAATACGATTTAATCGATTTAAAGTTTCTAAGATTAAGGGTAAAGAATATCTATTCTTTATAATAATAATATTAAATCCTCGGGAATTAATATAGAAACGTAGGCCTCTATTAAATTTCTTTATAAATAGGATAAAGAATACGATATAAGATTAATTAATTCGAATAAAACCTTTATTAAAATTCTTATCTAGGTAACGACGGAGTTTTAAGATCTCGTTATAATTTATATTATATAAACTAAATAACGGAGGTTATAGCCTTTCTTTAAATTTAATAATATACTTATATAACCGATATAAGGGTAAAGTATTAACGTCTTTTCTCGAAAAAATATCTAAGAATTTATAATACCGCGTAGGTAAGATCGTAATTAAGTTAATATTTTTATTATCTCGGTAAACTCGAAACTCTTTTTAAATAATAACGGCGGCGAGGTAGAGCTCCCTATTTCTTTTAAATATAACTCGGTTTTAAATTTAATTATAAATATTTAATTTAAGATTTTAATTAAGGCGGGGCTTAGATTTATAATATCTAGATTTTTAACGAGGCTAGGTATTTAAGATCGAGATTTCTTCTAAAATACCTAAAAATCAATCGATTTTTATAAATAATAAATTAAACACGGTTTACTCATTAAATATAATAAACCGAATAAATAATCGAGATCTTATCTCGTATATATTAAAAGTAGCTAGGTATTAAATTCGTTATTCGTAATATTAGGATTTAGAACGAAGCGAGGCTAGGCTATAATATTTAATTTTAAATATCTTTCTTTATTTAACGGTAGTAACGATACGATTATACTCGTTATTATAATTAGTTCTTATAAAAATAAATAACTAGGATTAAGGCGGGGAAGACTTCTTTTAAATCTAAATTTATTATTAATAAATTTAGAACTAGGGTAACTCCTTTTAAATTTTAGGTTATTTTATATAAATATTAAACTAGGCTAAAGACTAGGTTTATTTTTAATAAATTTAAAATTAAATTAATTCTTCTTAAATCGAGATTTACTTCTTATAAATTTAAAATTAAATATATTATTAATAAACATAAAATTAGAGTAACTTCTCTCGAGTCGGAATTAATTATTTAATAATAACGTTATCGTCTATAAATAATAACGGCTCTTTATATACTAGCGACTCCTTTTAAATCGGGGTTTATTTTACGTAAATATTAAATAAAATTAAAGATTAAGATTCTTAAATCTAGAAACTTTCTTAAAATATAAAAAAGAGTTTATTTTCCGCGAAGACTTTTACGGGATTAAAAGTATAATTTCTTAAATAAAAATATAAAGCGAAATTTAAGGAATTATTTAAGAGATTAATAATAACTTTATAATAATAGAGGTATAATAGGCCGATTACGACGGGGTATTAACTAAATTTAATAATAAAGAAAATTATTCGTTTTTAATAATTATAAATATTTAAAATCGCTTCTATAATATAAATAATACGTTTTATAACGGTAAATATATTATTAAAAAATCGGGCGATATAAAGATAACGAAGAACGCGAAGGGGTAAATACTAGGTATATATAAAATTATAATTAATAAAAAAGTAGCCGGATATATTAGTATTAATTAAAGTTTTAATTTAAATTCGGGACTAATTATTCCGTAGTTAATAAGAAATAATTATATATTTATTACGAAAAGTAAAGTCGGTCTTAAAAAGCTATATAATAAATTTAAACGAAAGTTTAATTAATAACGAAGGTAAATTAAACGATATAACCGATAAATAAAAAGGTATATATAGGGTTCTAGGTACCTATAATCTTAATATACGATTTTATACCGGGATTATTCTTTTCCCACGTTTAAAGTAACTCCTCTTATAACGCTCTCGTCGTTATTAATAATAATTATAATACTAGATCGGAGGCTAGCTAGTTTAATTAAATAAACTTTTATATTATACCTAGGCGATTTATAATAAAAATAAAATCTTTACTTCTCGTAGATAATTTTAATAACTAGGGTTCTCGTTAATTTACCTTTAATAATAATTTAAATAAAATCGAGATTTATTAACTCTTTAAATAGGAGGGTTAAGGCTATAGTAATAAGAATAAAAATACTCATTATAATAAAACGGGCTATAAGGGTAGAAGTTAATAAAAATATCCTAGGCCTCTTTAAGGTTTATTTTAATTTAATAAAAGTAATACTCTAGCGAGGTAAACGGTATTTAATTTATTAAAGTTCTTAATTAATTTCGGAGTATATATAAATGTATTTATCGAAGGTATATAACCGTTAATTATTAACTTTCCTCTAGGAGATAAAGGCCTATTAAATAATATAATTAATATTATATTTTATAACGTTAATTAAAGATTCGTTCTTTATTCGAGAATATTCTTTCTTTTAAATAACGAGGTTAAAATACTCGTTAAAAAGTATAAAGCCTTATTTAAAATTCCCGGATATAGTTTCGAGTATTCTTTTATTTAAACGGGTTATTATATACTTCCCGTAGCTTCTTTTATTAATCGGTAAAATTAGTTAAAATATAAAGACCCTCCTTTTAATAATAGTTTATTAAATTAAAGGCCTTTTTACCGATAATTAATTTAAATTTTATATAAACGATTTTATTACTATCGGTAGAGTAGCGGTTATAATTAATATATATTTACTATATTAATATTTATTTTTAAATATTTAATTTATTTTAATCCCCTTTATATTCCGAGATATTTAAGAACTTTTCGGATTTAAAAGGCGTTCGAGATTATAAAGGGGTAAGTTATTAAATATTTAATAAAGAAAACGAGCGTAGGCCTATAATAATAATATTACTAAGAGTATTCTTATCGAATACCTAGGGCGGGGGCTAAGGTATAATTTAAACTATAATAAATACGACTTAAGTTATTATTTAAATAATAATATAAACTAAAGATTACGTATCTAGTATAAGAGGAGGAGGAGGCGTAGATAAGGATAAAGTATTTAATAAGGAATTACTCTCGGCTTAAATATATAAGTAGTTAAAGATATTAAAGAAACTAATAGAGTTATTCTAAACTTCGGCGAGGAACTATTATACGCGGTCTTCGGGGTTAGGGTATTAATCCTTTATAATAATTATTCTAGTACTAGGGAGTACTAGCTAGGTAATTAATCTTTTATAATATTAAAAGACGGGATTAATATCTAGAGATTTATTAAATTAATAGTTAGATTTATTAAATTATAACCTAGTTATAATATAAAAGTAGGTTAAAATAAAAAATAAAGAATAAAAGCTAGAGTAAAGTTAACTATTATTTAAATAAAAACTAGCGTACGGAGTATTTACTTATTTCTTATCCCGACTATATTAAGATAAAAATAAGAAAACTAATTTAAAATTAAATTAAATCTAAAATAAATTAAGCTAGGTTAAAATAAATAAGGCTATACTATAATATAAAAGAAATACTTACTTTTATAAAAATAAATAATTTATTTTTCCGAGATTTACTAGTATTTCTTTCTTTTATATTATCTTTTTTTATAATATTTATCTCGTCCTTTTATATATTATATTATCGAGGAGCCGGCGAATTTATAATAATTTTATTAATAATTAAAAGATAATTAAATATAGTACGGAAGTCTTTATAACCGATTAAATTATCGATTCTATCTTTTTATTTATAGACGAAATCGTTTATATTATCTACCGGTATTTCTTCTCTTTTTATTTCTTAATTAATCCTACCCGATAGGGCCTCTATTATTATATTTTATTATATAAACATTTATTCCTCCTACGTTTCCTTTATTTAAATTTATAACTCTATATTATTTCTTATTAATATTAAGAGATATAAAGAAAAGGGTCGAGTTTAATTTACTTTTAATATATTTACCTTCGAATTTAATCCGTATTTATCTCCTTATTTTATATTCTTTAATAGTATAGTAAATTATAATATAAACTATAATTATTATAATTCCCGTTAAGGGCCTAAATATATATTTAGTATTATTACGAGTTCCTAGTTAACCTAGGTCCGATTAAAAGAATAATAGTTTATAACTTTTATTATTATATTATTAACTCCTATATAAAATATATATATATATATATATAGCGTGGCCCTAACTAATCCGTTTAATCGAGATACGTCGTCCGTTTTCCGTCGCTTCGGGGTAGGAAATCTAATATTATTATTATTAACCTCGGTATCGACCTCTTTACCTCCGTATATATTTTCTTTATCTTTATTAATAGTTAATATTAATTAATATATACTAGAAGGACTTATAATTAATATATTTTTAATATATATTATTATTTATATATCGGAATAGGTAAATTATTTATAGCCGAGATTTATTTTAAAAATATTAATATAATTTATTACTAGAGTTAGTCTTTAGCTTTATCGAAGGAGTTATTATTATAAATTCTTTAATTAATTAAAACTATATTACGATACGTAGGAGGTATAGTTTAATTTAATTTTACTATTTAGTATATTATTAAATCGTATATATATAGACTTAAATATTATTCGGTAATATAAAGTATATTAACTAGTCGAGATATAGAATAGGTTTACTTTAATATATAAGAAAAAGGGTAAAACTATATACGCGATAATAATAAATAAATATATATCGAATTAGTTTTAATTTAGATTTAGGTTAGGTTTAAATTAAATCTAACCTAAATCTAAATTAAAATTAATCCGAATACCGAATTTAAATTATATAATACTATAAATTATAAAAGTATAAAGGCGTTATAAATATAATTAAAAATAATAACCATTTATTAAAACGAGTTTAATAAAGGGTAGACCGAGATAGATCCTATAAAAAATAAATTATAATATCTTTATTTATAAATTAAATACTTTTATTTCTATTAACGAAATATATACCGAAGGAGCGCTAGATAATAAAGATTAATTTAAAAATCTACTTCTTTTTTTATCCAATTCTATAAGAGTAGTATCTCGAGAACTTTTATTTAATAAGTCTCCTATTTAATTTAGAATCTTCAATTCTCTTTTTATTAATTATTATCGATAAAGTTTATACCTTAATTATAATTTATCTTTATACTATACCCGTTACTCTCGTTATTATTATTAACCGCTATATAGTTATAATATTACTATTAAGTAAAAGCCCGGGGTATACGTATTATTAAATAATATAATAAATATATTATTATAAATAGTTATTTTTTATAAATATATAATTATTGTATTTACTTTATAAATTAATTTATTACTTTAATATCTTTCGTTATAAAGTTAAGATTCTAAATAATATTATATTAATCTTAGTCGATAAAATTATTTATATAGTAATATCCTTCCCGTTTAATAAGTATTATATACGTATTTTAAATAATATTATATATTTCGAAGAGGCGATAATTATATAGTCCTCGGGGTCTTTTTATTCTACTAGTTAAAATATACTCTACTTCGAATATTCTATATATATCGTCGACTCTCCCGTTATTCTTTAATCGATATAGAGTAATTAACGCGTTAATATATACTCTATATTTACTCTTATCGTTTAATCGTTTATAATTATAAATATTAATAATTAATTTAAGCCGGTCGATTATTATATAAAGAGCCTCCTACTCGGTCTCGCTTTAACTTTATAAATAAATCGCTTTATTATTAATCTATATATAATTATTACGAGGTTTACCGGTAGAACGAAAATTAAAGGTATAATAAATTAATCTCTTTATAAACCGCCCTAAATTCCGGCTCTCCTTATTATTATAAACCTAATATATTAATAATTAATATATAAAAATATATATATCTCCTATTTAACTAGGATCCGTTTCTTATCTCCGTTAATCTTTAATAAAGCCCGGATTTTTATCCTATTTTTTACGGCTCTCCTGTACGAATACTATTATAACGTTAATAAGATTTTTAGTATTAAAGTAAGAAGCCCTCGCTATCGTGATTATTAAACGATAATAATTAATATCTAATACCTATATACCGTAGTATAACGGTATATTCTTATTAAAAATAAATATATATTTATTTAGATCTAATTTCTTCTAATACGGCCGGGTATTCTATTATTCTATTTTATTATTAGGAATAACGATAGGTTTAATAAAAAGTATTATTATAACTTCCTATATAACCCTTATATTATAATATATAATATTATATCGTAGTAATTATATCTCGAATTTATTAGTTTTATTTATCTATAAAAAGGATTCTTTAAGGAGAAATTTATAAACCGCCTTTTTATAATAAATATCGAAGTTCTAGGTACTTCTATATCTTCGAATATATTTAATATAATACATTATTATATATAATTTTAATATATTAAAATACCGATTAATAAAGTCTTTTAAATCTAGGTCCGAAGTATTGTTAATTAATATTTACGAAAAACTACCTTTAATTTATAAATATAGTAGAGTATATACTATATATATTATAAAATATCGCCGTTATAAAACGTATATTAAGTAAATATAATAAAGTTAAATATAACCCGCGCGTAATATAAAGTAGCCGGTACGCGCTTAATAAATAAAGAAATAATAATAATTATTAATTATTATAATATCGTTTTTTATTTATTACTACTTTATTACTTTACTTTATTAAAGTTTTTAAATAATTTTAACTCTACGAAACCTAGTATCTAACGAAAACGATAATTTAATTTAATTTTTATTATTAATTATTTTAAAAATTTCTTCGGCCTAGTTACCCCTTTTATTATTTATTTAATAATTATAAAAATTATATAGTCTTTAATTAAATCCCGAATTTAGTTAATTAATTTTATAATAATTCCTTTTAAAAGCTAGTATAATATATCGATAATAAAAATAATATAAATATTAATTAAATAATAACGCTAGGCGAAGTTTTTAATATTATAGATAATTATTAAATTTTTAGCGAGGTCGGGATCTCTTCTTTATATCTTTATTCTTCGATATATATATTCGTAGGTCCGCGGCTCCTACGTTTTAATTAACTCCCCTCGTTTATTAGGCGGGACTAAATATATTAAATATTAATAATTTTATTTTACCCTTATTATTAAGATTTATTTTAAATAGTCGGTTATAAATAATATAATTATTAGATAATATCTTCGGGGTTAATTATCCGCGTATATAATATTATTCTTTTATATTACTAGGTCTTTAATTACTTTAATTACTTTAGTATATTATTTAAATAAATAATAATAGTTATATATATACTAGAGTATATACCCTAGCGCGAGATAGTAGATATTTAATTATATATAATTACCGAATTCCTTTCCGTTTTTAATACGAGGAATTAAATTTAAAAGAACTAGGTTAAATCGCTTCTAAATTTTACATATTATATAATTAAAATTCTCGATAATTATATATACTAGCTAAAGGGAAAGGTCGTTATAATATTAAATTATTATTATCTCGTCGAATAATAGTATAAAAGGGATAATAATACCTCTAATTAAAAATTATAACTATATTTCTTATTACTAGGTATTAATATATATTTTATTAATTACCTTATTATTACTATCGTTCGTAATCTTTATAAGTATATATACTAAATTATTTTTAAATAGTTTATAACCGAGGAAAAAACGAATAACTTTAATAATATTATAGTAATATAATTTGAAATATAAATTATTAAAATAACTAATCTCGTTAAATACGCGGAGATTATCGATTATTTAATTATTATTATATATACTTTATTAAATATTATATTCTATTAGTTACCGATATTATTTTATATTACGGAAAATTACCTCCTCTTTTTAATTTATTTTAATTTCTATAAATTTAAGGTATACGTTAATACTCGTTTTAATTATATAATATTTAAAAAATAAATAAGTAATAATTTAATTAACTTTATTACCGAACGGGTAGTATATATCTTTTACTACTATTAACTATAAAATATTTCGTCGATATTTTTAATATTACGCGCGATCTAGTTTTATATATATTATTATAATAACGCCGGCGTCTCGCCCTATAAAGTTAATAAAAGATTTTATATAAAAGGAATTAAATATAGATAACAAACTTTTAGAGGAGATAAACGGTATAATCGCGGAGGAAGATACTATAACCGGTTTTAATATATTTATCGAAGTAAACGAGAGCCTAGATAGATTATTAATATATTTATATAAACTCTTAAATAATTATATCTTTATTATTATCTTTATTAGTCCCTAGATACTTAAGAGGCGGTTTATCTATATTATAATAAATAGTATAGAATTCTATTAATTAATCCGTATTTAATTTATTATCGTTAGGCGCGGGTAGCTCTTAAAGTTAAAAAATTTCGTATTAAATAAATATAAAGCCCGTTTAATTTTTAATAAGATTAAAGATATTTATTAATTTCCTATATTTAAATTAAGACTCTTTATATATATTTAGGTATTATAATAAACCCGAGTAATTCTTCGTTTAAAAGAAACTATATTAATTATACTATAATTATTTTATTATATACTTCGCGTTATCCGGTATTAGAAGTAGAAAATTTAAAAAAAGAATATTTATTTAAAATACGGTTTTATAAATCTATAAATAAAGTTATTATTTTAAACTCGGTCGCGTTTAGGTTAAATTATTAAAGTTTATTTAAATATAAATTAAATCTAGGCTAGATCTAGACTAGATCTAAATAAACCTTAACCCTAAATTATTTAAATAGGAAATTAATATTAAAATTAATATTTTATAAATATTAACGTCTCTTACCCTATAGGTTTATAATATTAACTCTTATTTAATTAAGATAATTACGCTAACGATAATATTCGGGCTATAAACTCGATATATATTATAATAAAACTATTTAATTTAAATAGATAGTACCGAAAGATTTTACTATAATAGATTTATATATAATTTTAATAATTTTAATATAAGTAATATTCGTTCTACGGGTAGAAAGGGCTAGGGAAATATATATAACCGATATTAAAAATAATAATTAAATAGATTAAAGATTTTAATATAAAATTATAAACGGTATAAAATATTAATATTCGAAATATTTATTTTAATATAATTTTCACGGAATTTAACTTATTAAAAATAATATTCGTAGATTTAATAATACGAAAGTATATAAATCTCTTAAAACTCGACTAGATTAAAGGCCTTATTATATAAATATTATATTATCTAATATCGATCTTTTTTAATACTCTTTTACTTCTCTTTTATTAAATAATATATAAATATTATTTCTTAAAGTAGAGCCTTAAATATATTAAATAAACCTCGGATAATTTAATATCCACGTAATTTTATATTAGGAGACGAAATCTTAAGAATTATACCCGTAAAAATTAACGCCTGAGTTTTTAATTTATAAATTTTAGCTAGATCTAGGCCTAGATCCAAATATATTTATTATATAATCTATTATAATTTACTAGAATTAGTAATTATAATTATTATATATATTATTATACTTTTCTAACTATATAATTATTATTAAATTCATCTATTTATTACCGCTATAATACTATAGTAACCTCTTTTATTATTTAACTATAACGGAAAATTATTTAAAGATAACTAGAGTCTTATATATATAAAAGGGGTATATACGCCGATTTATTATTATATTATTATCGTTATATTTTAATAAACTAAAGAGCTCGTAGAGTAATATTACTTTATAAATAATATATTTAAGAATTAACCGAACCCTAAAATTATATTTAAAGATAAAAGAGTCCGGTAGAGTTAATATTTAATAATTAAATTTAATAACTAAATCTAAATCTAAGACTATATAGATTTCGGCGAAAGAATATATATTAATATTATTATTTACTAGGGAAGCTTTAATAAACCGTTAAAAATTAAATATAAATTTAATAATATACTGCCTCCGGATTTCTAAAGTTAAACGGTAGTAATAATTAATTCGAGTAATCTTCGTATTAAATAAAAACCGAGAACTACTTTTAATCCTCTTTTATTTCGCTCGTTTAAAGGCTTTAAAATCGATTATATATTAAACTAATATATATTAAGGAAGTTCGTATATAAGATCTAGTTTTTTAAAATCTCTTTATATCTATTATTTAAGAATTTAATATAATTTATTTACGATTTTTATTATTTTAAAATTATTTAATATCTCGCGACCTAATAATAAACCCGAGCTTCGATTACTTTATATATTATATTATAAAGCGGTATTATATTAATATTATTTAAATAAAGATATAAACTCGATAAAAATCGAGGTTATTATAAATAATAATTTTAATTAATTATATCCTCTATCCTTTAATATTTAATTTAATTTAAAAGATAAATTTACTTTTATTAAAATCTTAAATCTATTTTTTTCCTCCTCTATTCTAGCCTCTTCTAGGTATTTAATATATAATAAATAAAAATTTATTATCGCGCCGGAGGGAGCCCGAGAAAAACGAGCTATTATAGAAATTAATATTAAAAATATATTCGTATTTATTTATTAATTCCCGTTTTCTTTATTTCGAGATTAATCTCTCTTTTTTATAACTTCGAAATATACCCGTTCTTTTAATACCTCTAATAAAGATCTAATTTTTTTATTAATAACGAAAAGATAAAAGCGCCTTATAAAGCTTTTAGGCCCTAGTAATAATAAAGATTATTTATTATTATTACCGCCGATATAAACTTTAAAGAAATCGTTAATTAAAAAATCTTTATTAAAATCTTAAGCCTTTAAAGGAGTCCTCCGAGTAATTATATTAAAAAAATAAATTCTTAATTAAAGAATCCTTAAGAATTAATTATTAATAATAATAAAAGTAATAATACGAATAAAGAAAAGAAGGTAGAGTTAATTATAATATAATAATTAATCGATATTTTCTTTAATAGTATTATATTTATTAATTACCTTCTTTTTAATTTTAAAAAAAATAATTATTATTATTTATACGAATATATTCACGATAAGATATAGGAACGCGTTATTATATTCGCGAAAATCGCCTACTTTAATAATTCTTATAATAATAATAAAATAGTAATTCCTAGAATATTAAAATTAATCTATTACTAGTAGTAGCTTTATATATTTATAATTATATTATTCTATAAAGGTGACTTCGGATATTTTAATATTATTATCGGAGATAAAATAAATTTAGGTAAAGTAAAGCGTTTTAATATATTTTTTAAATTTCGCGATTAACTTTATTTACTTATAAATCTTTAAAGTTATAGGTTCCGCGGTATTTTATTTTTAATTATACTAAAAATAAATAGAGATCTAACGAGAGTAGAAGGAATAATTAATAAAGTCTTAATATTATCGCGAAAATACTCTTATAGACTCTAAATATCCTATAAATTAATAATTCTATAAATATCTATATTAATTAGACTCGGAAGCTTTTTATATTAAATTAATTAATAAATTTATATTATTCTTCATTTTATTAGTTAATCTTAGTACTTAAAGTATTAAAATATTATTAATAATTAACTTTGAGGCCTTAAAGGTACGGTTTATAATTATTTATTATAGCGCCGACTCTAACTACTAAATAAATATATAAATAAAGAAAAAATTATAAACGGTATATAACCTCAATAACTCCGACGTAAAATTATTAAAAAGTATTAAATTTATTAACGCCGCGTAATATAGTCTCCCGAGCGAAGTAAATACTTTTATATTTATATTTACTTTATAATAATTATAGTTAACCGCTAGTAAAGTCTTTAATAAAGTATATAAATACTCTTTTATAAAGAATAGAAAAAAAAAGAAAAAAAAAGAAAATTATCTACTATTTTTAATACGGGTTCGCGATTATAAATAAATATAATAAAGTAAGGAATCTAGATAAAGGTCTATAAAATTCTTTTTAAATAATAAAGAAGACTCGCTTTAAATATTACTTCTAGTTTATAATTATATCTAGAACGATTATTAACTTTAATCTACTAAATATTATAACTTTAATAAATATTATATACGATATTTCTTAGAATAATTTTAAATATAAATATTACCCCTTTAAACTAGCCGGCCTAAAGATTCTTATTAATATTATTATTAAATATTAAGGTTTAAGTAATCGACTATAAGAATTCGATAATATAATAAATATATTCGGGAACTTATTTCTTAAATTCTTAATACGGTAGTATAAGAAGAGTAATTAAAAAGATTATAATTTTATCGAGTTTAAAGAGCTCTACTAAAGTATCTTTAAAACTAGTTTTCCTTATAATTATAAAGTATATTACGTAACTCTCGTCGCCCGTTAAAAGGCCTTAATAATAAAGAAACTTATAGAATAATAAACTTATTAGGACGATGATTAATATAATATTATATTTATACGGAATCGTCCCGACCGCCCGACTAACGTTAACGCTAACTAAGTATTAATAATAGTACGGCTTCTCCGTTTATATAATTATTTACTTTATCTCTCCGTCTCTTTAACTACGTATAATTAAAAATAAATTAATAAAGAGATCGAGAACCGGTTTATAAATAAGGATAATAATCGGATATTAAAAAACTATATCCTAAATAAAAATTATATAATATTTAAAAAAATATTCTTTAAATTTAAAGTTATCGCCTTTTTCTTCAAGAAATATAAAGGGGTAAATATATTAATTATATTTTTATTCACCGAGATAATTTTAATAATAAAACGGGTAAATTCTTCTTTTCTTTAAAATCTCCGATATAAAAGAGTTTAAACTCAGTTTTTCTAATTTATTAAATTTAATTTTCTCTTTTTTAACTAACCCTTTTATATTAATATTCTTTTATTATAATACGTCCGAGAGGAGATTAAATTTAAAATACGAATATTCTTTGGGATTAATAAGAAGAGGGACGCGGCTAAATATATATTTATATATAAAATTAATAATAATAGTATATTACTAAAGAAGGATAAACTTAATATTTTAATTAAATTTATATATTAGATAAGCGTAGGCTTAAATTTAATTTATATAATTATAGTTATTCTATATAAACCCCTCTACTCTATCGGGATATATAAATAAATACCGAAAAAAACGTATTAAATAGGGTAGAAGGAGGAAGTATTCTACTCTATATTAAATATTAATACCGAAATCGAGAAGTATATAAACGTAAAGCGTAAATCGAAGATAGATTTTAAAGAGGACGCGTTTAAAACTATTAATATAACGAATATAAAAGGCGTAGGAGGCGCCGACGGAGATAATAATACTAAAAGAAGTAATAGTACTAGGAATATTAATAATACCGCGGCGTTTATTATTAATATAAAAAATATTATTTAAGAGCGTATTATATATATTAAGAAGAAAAGTAATTAAAGTAAATAAATATAAAAGTAAATAGTCGTTAATTAAATTAAACCTTTTGATATTTCTAAATTATTAGATATTTAAATTTAAATAAAAGCTAGGAAGCCTATTACCCCTCTATATACTTTTCTATATAATAATATTTATTATAATACGTTATTATCGCTCACGATTCTAATCCTCTACTCTACTATATTTAGGAATAATAATAAAAAACCGAGTATTATATCTAGTCTAGATCTAGGTTTAGATCTAGCCTAGATATTTTTTAAATACTTTTTAAACTTAACCTAAATTTTATTTAATCTCTAAACTCGCTATTAAGAGTCTACGCTTTTAATATTTTAATTATATCTACCGCTATTTAATATAATATTTAATTATATATTCTTTAGTCTCTTTTTAGATTTACGATTAATATAAAACCTCGGAAGTTAAAAGTTACTAGCGAAGACCTTTAAAATAATAACGGAAAAAGAATATTAATTTACGAAAATATTATTTAATATATTTATAACTTTTATAAAGAAGAAAGAAATATCGTTTTTTTAATTATTAAAAAATATACTACCCTCGATTCAAAGATATAAATATATAAATTATATTATTAGTTAAAAGTAAAAAGTACTAGAGATCTTTAATTCTAAAAATAATAAAGGGGAAGATAATAACGGGGCGAATAATATTTAAAATAATATTAATATAAAACCTATCTTTCGAGCTCCTCTATTAAATAATTAATATATAATATTTTTAATATTCGAATAAGGTAGCTATTAATAGTAAGATATTATCTATACTTTAAAGCGGGTAGGTAATAACGGCGGCTTTATTATTAATAAAATTTTTAAATTCTTTAAACTCTTTATACCTTAACTTTATTTATATTAAAATTAATAATATTTTTATTAAACCTCCTTATAAGCCTATAATATATATTTTTATTCTTAACCTTTTTATTTTCCCCCCGCGGTTAATACCGAAAAATTTTATAGTTAATATTTATATTATAGGTATCGGAGCGGATAACTAGAGATTATTATTAATTAAAACCGTCCGGCCCTTATAAACCACGATTATAAACGATATAGATAACGAGTCTTTATTAACCGAGCGAGTATTATTATCGTCGCCGCCGCTTTTACTTTTATTTTATTTATTATTATCCTCGCCTTTATTTATACCCTCTTTTTGATTATTATTATCCTCGTTATTTTAAAAGTTATCGTTAATATAGCCCCCGCCTAAACTTTAAATTATATCGCCGCTCTAAATTATAAAAGTATAAAAGAGGGCTTACCCTCTTAATTATTTTAAAATAAATAGAATATTTTACCGATAATTAATAACCGCGAGTTAATTATTACTATTATCGAGAAGGGTCTCTAGAGGTTAAGTATATAAATTTAATATAAATATAACGATATAGCCCTTATATCGACTAGTATAATTAAATAACGTAGAAATTTATCTAATAATATAAACGGAAGAAAAGCGTAAACCTAAAATATTATTATTATTTATATTTATACTCTCGACCGCGTTAAATTTAACTATTTAAAAGACCGCTAGTTCTTTATTTAATATTACTAGTATAATAATATAAGGAAAATTATATACTTTAAAATAATACCTAATTTTATCGTTAATAATCTTTCGTTAATTAATCGAGATAAATTAAATCGGAGTTAATATAATTTCGATTCGGGTTATAAAATCATTAAAGGAAATCGAATACTATTAGACGTACTCTTTATAAATTATAATTATATACTCGTAAAAGAATATAACGAGCCTAGTTATATTATTAATAATACTTTTAATATTTAATAATTTTATATTAAATATTATACTACCTTAAATTTTCTTTAAGAACTTTATTATAATAATATCGGAGGGGAGACCTAAAATACGGACGGTATAATAAATATTATATTTATTATTATTAAGGGTAAAGTATACTTTATATTTAAAAAGATTAAAGAATTATAAATTCTTTACTTTAATTTCTCATCGGTTAATCTTTATAATTTAATAACACTTTTTAAAATCGAAGAACTCCGTATTTCTCCTTAAAATAATATAATTTAGTAAAACTAATATATCGGTAATTTTTTTTAAAGCCTTAAGGATTATTCCCGCTTCTTTAATAATATTTATTAAAGATAATAAATAATTTAACGTCTTTATTACCTTTAATATTTTATTTATATTTTATCTTTAAGATAATAAATCTATATTATTTACCTCGGCGTTAAACGTAGTTTCCTTTTATATATTAACGGTAATAATTTTATTTTAATTATTAAACGAGAAAGATATCGACGCCGAGACTAATTTATTAAGCGATAACGAATACTACTCCAAAGAGTTATTAAATTCTAGGGAGAGTATACGGATATTCTTAATAATTAATACTACTACCGTCCTAATTATCTTAATAATCTTATTTAATTTCTTACTACTATTATCGTTAATAAAATAACGAATATAAACCGAGTCCCTTATAGAGTTTAATAAGAATAAATTAATTAAATTTAATACCAGTTAAACGTTCTCTAGTAGTCCTTTAAAATTAAATAAATTATTATAATTATTATCGAGTAGAGTTATATCCTCCTCCGAATATTTCGTTTTTTTAATATCTTTATTAAAAGCCGAAAGGTTAATTAGGTTTTCCGTTTTAATTATTATTATCTCCGGTACTTTATTATAATTAAGGCCGCGGACGGAGGATAATCTACTATTATCGGATATAATTTTAATTATCGAGAGCGCGAAAATAATATCGAAAACTTTATATAATCTACCTTTAATTTATAAGAAATTATCCTCGTTTAATAATATATAAAGAATTTAGTCTAGATTTAGTCTAGATTTAAATAAAATTTAAAAAAAATTTAAACTAGATTTAGGCTAGATTTAAAATACTAAAAAACTAATATAATATTAATATATTATAAATATAAACGCTTTTTTTTACTATTTTTTAATATTTATTTTTATTTAAGCCCGATATATAAAATCTAAAAATCCGTTAATTATAATATTAATTATAATATAAACCGTACTCTAGGCTATTTCTAATATAGTTTAATAACTATATTATATAAAATTATAATAGTATAGGCGGTTAGTATATAGGTTTAAATATTAAATATTAATCGTCCTTTTAAAGACGATTTTTTGAATATATTTATATATAGTAACCTAAAGACCTCTTTACTTATTATTTTATTCTTTTAATAATCTTATTTAAATATCGCCCGATATTTACGATATATTAAACTAGATCTAATTTAATTTATTATAAAATCTATTATACTTTACTATAACTAGTTATTTAAATTATACGAATTATTATACCCTCCTTGTTTTATAATTATTATTAAACTTATTTATTTATTACTATTATCGCGCTACGGCCCCGACGCGTATTATTTAAATATAATAAGAAGTTATTTAAAACTAACTAAATTATCCGGGATATTAAAAGAATATTTATATTAATTTATTATACGAATATTAATAATATACTATTATAAGTTAAAGAGTTTATTAATAAATATCGCTATTTAAGGGATATAATTAAATATTAACGGAATTATAAAAACGTACTTAAAGTAGAAAGAACCTAATAAGATAAATATTTAATATTTAATTTTAAGGAGTAAATTAAGGCTTAAAATTATCTAGGCTTCGGGGAATAAATATATATTAATATTATTATATATTAAAGAGACTCTAGTTAAATAATTAAAATTAAAAATAATTTTAATAATATACTATCTTTTAATCTATAAAGTTAAATAATAGTAATAACCGGCTCGAACGATACTCTTTTTAAATAAAAAACTAAAACTATTTATAATCTTTCCTCTTTTCAGTCTTTCTAAATCTTTAAAATTAACTATATATTAAACTAGTTTATATTACGGAATTTTATATATAAGATCCGGTTTTTAATAATCTCCGCGTATCTATTAAACGAAGAATTTAATATAGTTTATTTACGATTCGCGCTACTCTAGAGATATTAAATAACTCGTTATTTTATCATAAATTGAATACTCGATTATCTCTTCTATATAACGGAGGAGGACGCGTATTATATAAATATCTTAGAAGATAAAGACTTATAGAATAATATTTAATATTTCTAGGACCGGGGTATAAATTTAATAAAAAGTAAATTTATTATAAATAATAATTTTAATTAACTATATCCTTTATTCTTTAATATAAATTCAATTTAAAAAATAAATTTACTTTTATTAAGATTTTAAATTTATTTTTTTCCTCCTCCGTTCTTTCCTCTTCTAGGTATTTAGTATATTATAAATAAAAACCTATTATCGCGCCCGAAGGAGCTCGAAAAAAAGGAGCTATTATAAAAATTAATACCGAAAATATATTTATATCTACTTATTATTTCCCGTTTTCTTTACTTCGAGATTCATTTTTTTTCTTTATAATTTTAAAATATCGCTTTTCTCCTAGTATCTTTTATTAAAATTTAATTTATTTATTAATAACGAAAAAATTAAAGAACCGGACGAAGCTCTTAAGCTCTAGTAATAATAAAAACGATTTATTACTACTATTATAAAAATATCCTCCGAAGAAGTTTTTATCTAAAAAGCCTCGCGAATTCTTTAAGTCTTTAAAGAAGTCCTCCGAGTAATTAAATTAAAAGAATAAATTTATATTTAAAGAATCCTCCGAATTAGTTATTAATAATAATAAAGATAATAACGGGGTTAAAGAAAAGAAGGTAGAGTTAATTATAATATATAAATAATAATTAATCGATATATTCTTTAATAGTATTATATTTATTAATTATTTTCCTAGCTTTAAAAAACTTAATAATAATTATTTATATAAATATATTTACGATAGTATATAGGGACGCGTTATTATATTCGCGAAAATCGCTTATTTTAATAATTCTCGCGGTTATAATATAATAACGATTCCTAGAATATTAAATTTAAACTACTATTAATAATAACTCTATATATTTATAATTATACTAAATAATAAAGAAGATTTAAGATATTATAATATTCTTCTAGATTATATAAATAGATATAAAAAATATAAAGTTTATAATTTTATCTACTAAACTCTTTAATTAATTCTAATTATATAAAGACCTATAAAGTTATAGGCGCTACTATATTCTATCGCTATTTATACCGGAAATAAATAGAGATTTAATATAAATAGAAGGAATAATTAATAAAGTTTTAATACTATTATAAAAATACTCCTATAGCCTCTAAATATCCTATAAATCGATAATTTTATAAATATTTATATTTACCGGGTTTAAAGATTATTTATATTATATTAATTAATAAATTTAAATTATTCCTTATCCCGCCGCCCGATCTCGGTATTTAGGTTAATAAATTAAAATCGATAATTAACTTTAAAGACCTAGAAATATAGTTTATAGTTTTTAATATAATAATAAAAATACGGTTATATTATAAATAAAAGGGCGCCGAAGAGTTTAGCGATAATATATAATAAAAAGGACTTTAAAGTAATATAATCTAAAAATAAAAAAGTATTAACCCTATATAATATAATTCCCCGAGCGTAGTAAATATATCGTTATATATAATTATTATATAGTAGATATAGTTAATCTTTAATAAAGTCTTTAACGAAGAATATAAATATCTTTATAGAAAATAAGCGAAAAAAGAGACTATAAAGAAAGTAATTTATTATTTTTAATATAACTTCGTAATCGTAGGCGAATATAATAGGGTAAGAAATTTAAATAAAAAGAACTCGTTTTAAATATAACTTCTATTTTATAATTATATTTAGAACGATTATTAATTAAAATTAAAAGAATATTATAGCCCCTCGGATTACTATAAAAGATATTTATTAAAATAATTATTAATTCGGTTATTAACGCTTCGGACCTATTAATTTAGAAAAGTCTACGAGTACTACTACCTAATATATAAAAAAACTAGGGTATAAGAGAGATTTATTAAAATAATAAATATCCTCGCTAATATACTTCTTTATACCTTAATATTATAATATAAAAAGAGTAATTAAATTAAATATATTTTATAACGCTTAAGAAATTTTATTAAAAAGATTTTATAACTATTTATTTATTAAGACTCTAGCCGGGATTTAGGTCTATTATTATTAATTAAAAAACTATTATATTAAAAAGACTCTAATAGCGGTAAAATTACCGGAGGAATATTAAAATTATAATACCTCTTTCCTATACTAACGTTCTTAATATTTAATTTTAATTTATTTTAATATAGTACCTATTATACTACGGGTTCTCCGATTATATAAATTTTTATCTACCCTCGTTATCTCCTCTAAAACTCTTAATAAAAAGTAGATTAATAATACGACCGCGGCCTTTATTATAAATAAAAATAATAATCGGATATAAAAAGATTATATCCTAGATAAGGACTATATAATATTTAAGAAAATATTCTTTAAATTTAAAACTATCGCCTCCTTTTTCAAGAAATATAAAGAGGTAAATATATTAATTATATTTTTATTTATTAAAATAATTTTAATAATAAAATAAATAAATCCTTCCCTTCTTTAAAATCTTTAATATAAAAAAACCTAAACTCGCTTCTTTTAATATATTAAATATAATATTCTCTTTTTTAAATATAATATTTAATATTAATTTTTCTTTATTATAATATAGCCGAGAGGAGTTTAAACCTAAAATACGAATATTCTTCGGGACCGATAAGGCGAGAGTTATAATTATATATATATTAATATAAAAGATTAATTATAATCGTAAACTAATAAAGAATAATATATTTAATTTTTTAATTAGATTTACGCGGTAGATAAGCGTAGGTTTAAATTTTATATATATAATTATAATTATTCTATAAACCCCTCTACTTTATCGGGTTATATAAATAAATACCGAAGAGAGCGTATTAAAAAACCTAGTTAAAAGAAATATTTTAATATATATTATATATTAATACCGGAATTAAAGAGTATATAAAGGGGAAGCGGAAATTAAAAGCGGATTTTAAAGTAGATATATTTAAGATTATAAATATAGCGAACGCGGAGGGTATAAAAGGCGTTAACGGAGGTAATAATCCTAGATATAATAATAGTATCTAGAATATTAATAATACTACGGCTAGTAATAATACTAGGGAAAATATAAAGGCGATTTAAAAAGATAATATATATATTAAATAAAAGCGCGGTTAAAGTAGTTATAAATATAGTATTTAATTATTTTAATAAAGCGTTTATATATTTTTAAGCCGCTAGATATTTAGGTTTAAATAAAAACTAAAAAATCTATTACCCCTCTATATACTTTTCTATATAATAATATTTATTTTCTATATAATAATATTTACTATAATATATTATTATCGCCTACGATTTTAATCCTCTACTTTATTATATTTAAAAACGATAATAAAAAACCGAGTATTATATCTAGCCTAGATCTAGGCCTAGATTTAATTTAAATATTCTTTAAATTTAATTTAAATTTTATTTAATCCCTAAACTCGCTATTAAAGACCTACGCTCTTAAAATTTTAATTATATCTATCGCTATTTAACGCGGTATTTAATTATATATTCTTTAATCTTCTTTTAAATTTACGATTAATACGGGGCTCTAGGAATTAAGGGCTATTAATAAAAATCTTTAAAATAATAATAATAAAAAAATATTAATCTATAAATATATTACCGAGTATATTTATAATATTTATAAAGAAGTTAGAGATATTATTTAAATCTAGGTCTAGATCTAATCTAGATCTAGCCTAAATTTAATTTAGATTTAAAGAAGTATATTTTTAATATTTTAATTATCCCTACTACTATTTATATAATAATATATTATTATTTATTTAATTTAAATATAGCTAAAATAAGTTAGATTTAATTATATTCTACTATATTATATTTTACTTATTAATAACCTACAAAATATATAAAATACGTATTTTATACCGATTAAATAGCGATTTTATAGAATTATTTTTCCGGATTTACCGATATAATTTCTTTTCTTTTCTCTCTTCGTATTAAACTATAGTACCTAGGGTATTTATAATAATATAAAAGTAAATATAAAGCCTTAATAGGAAAATAATCTTTAGGTTTAAATAATAAAATTAATCTCTAAAGAGTTAAAGCGAGTACTCTAAACTTTTTATTTCTAAAGAGGGCTCCGGAGCACCGGAAACTATAATATAATATTATAATATAAATAGTATAACCACGCCGTATACTCCCTATATAGGATTTATATACTATATTTAATAATTATTATAAAGTTAGTTTTAATATAATATAATAATTACCTCCCCCTCTAGAGGTTTCGCCCTCGAAACTAATAAATACTAGTTTAATACTTTAATATTTTAACGAAAGAGTATAATATAGGAGAATCCAAATTTAATAAAGTATATATATAACGCCTACGCTTTTTATCTAATTCTATTAATCTCCTATTTTAATAGTAATAATATATTAATAAAAAACCTCTAAACCTAGTAGGAAAAAGGGAGGGAAATAAATTATATTTTAAAATTAATAATACGTCGTATACGTCTCGTATACTAGCGTAGTTATATAGTTATAGATTATATTAAATCTTTAATAAAAACCTTAAAACCTAAAGAGAAAAGTAAAGGAAAGAATATTATAATCGTTATTAAAAACTATAAATCTTTATTACTAGTAAGGTTTTAGCGATATCGGCGGTAGAGTAAATTATTCTATTTTATTATTTAAGAAGAACTCTAATTATAGGAGTAAATATATACGGGTAACGGTTTTAACGTAAATATAAAATCTTCGCCGACTTTTAAACTTTTCTTTTTTTATAATATCCTACTATCTTTTATATATATAAACTCCTATATATTACTATTAATAATTATACTATATTTAGATTTTTATTAATTTATAATAATCTCGGCCGTATCTTTAAACTTTTTCTCGAGGTTATAAATATTATATATATATTCCGTAAATAAGGTTAGAGTTAATATATTATAATTTAAATAAATCTTTTTTTCTTCTTTTAAATTCTTTCTTTAATTTTATAATTATTAAAGTAAATAAATAATTTATTCTATCTTTAAATAGAATATTTATTTATATTTTTAAAATAATTAATATTATCGTAATATTTATTTTATTCTTAAATTATTAGTTTTATATTTTATTTTATTAACGACGCGTATATAACTAGATAAATTTAATATTTAATATATTAATTTAATCTCTATAGTATATAATATTAACGATAATATCTAGATATTTAATATATCTCCGATTATTACTCTTTATATAATAACCGCCCGCTCTACTTTTATCCCGTCTTTATTTATATTTCTATACCTCCGTTACTTTAAGCGGATAAGCCTAGATAGCTACGTTTTATATAATAAAATACTATATATAAAATACGCTTATTACGTAAAGAATAAATATCTATATAATCCTATATATCGTTAATATTTCGAAATTAACTTATATTAACGTATCCAGATTCCTTTTAAATTTCATACTTTTATAAATTCTTTTTTTAATTATTTAGAATATCGAGGCCTTAATAAATATCTTCGTTAATATATTACTAAGTATATAAAAGATATTATAACTTTTCTTCGGGAGATTAAATTTAAAAATAATAATATCGGGAGGGGGAAGGATATACTATAATTAATATCTCGATTTACTATAAACGTCGAGGGTATAAATAATATCTTTTATACTCTAATAAATTAATATAGTTTAGATATAATTTATATATTAATAATTTTTTAGAGAGGGATTATTACTTAGGATATAAATATACTTTAAAGTAAAATTATATAATATTAACCTAATAATTTATTTAAATCGACGGACGAAAATAAAGTCGACTATAAAGCGGACGATAAGATTTATATATAATATATATAAAATATCTCCGAATATAACTCTCCTCTCGGTTTTAATCCTACTACCGATTAATTTAATATATTTAATATTAATAATCTTAATATTATCGATCCTACTCTCTTCTCTAGCGGTATATAAAGAGTTATAATATCTAATTATAAAACTTTTTTAGTTAAGAATACTATAAAGCCTCGCCCTTAATACGGCGGTATAAAGGGTACAAGTTACTATATCTTAAATAAATTAATATCTTCTCGCGAGGCTTCCGAGGAAGAAGTTAAAAATAAAGTTAATAATCCTAGTTTTAATTCTATTTTTAATCTTTATTTTCTAACTCGACTTCCCGCCTACGTCTTTATTTATAAATAATCGAGTTTTAATATTAAGAAAGTTAACCGCCTTAAATATAAACTTATTTATAAATACCCCGTTAACCGTAAAAATACGTCTCGCTCGAAGTCTATTAATAAGAAATAGTTAATAGTAGTTAATAATTAATAATACTTCCTTTTCCTATTTTTTATTTTCTATACTTTTTCTATCTTTATATTCTCTTCGAATACTTCTTATAGTTCTAGCGCGTTATTTAAAATATTTATATTAACCTATTTATTAAAGGTTTTTAGTTATCCTAGTTATTTTATAAAATAAAATATCCCGCCCTTTATTTTTTTCTTTTTTAATACCTTTTCTATTTCTTATTTATTCGTATTATCTACTAATTCCGGTAGAGATATATTAGGAATTAAAATATTACTTTATTATTAATAATACGACTCTAGAAGCGATATATAAAAAATATTATAAATATAATAATTAGTTAATAATCCTAGGCGGTACGTTTATATTCCGATAATATCCAAAATCTTGAATAATCTAATTACTTATAAAAGAGCTTCTTATTTAGTTATTTTTATATTAAGTTTTTAATTAATAATAATATAAGGTTATTTATATTAAATAATTTCGGTTTATACCTATTATTATAGTTATATTTCTACGCCTCGACCGCGATAGTTTATACTCTTATTAAATACTCTCTTAAAGTATTTAAATTTTTAATTCCTACTTTATACCGACGGTATTTCTCCCTCGTACGTCTCGCCCTCGAGACGCGGTTTAAGAACGGATTATAATTATATATAACTATAAATAGTATCTATTTTATTATCGTATACTACGTATTATAGTATATTTATTTTATTATAAATAAAAGTACTACTTAGTTATTTTACTCGCTTAAATAGAAGGTTCTTAAATAATATTCTAGAGTTTAATTCTAGCGTTCTATTTAATTATTTATTTATAAATAAAATATAGTATTTAGGCGCCTTTTAGTTTTTATTAAATAATATACTTTTAACTAAGATATATTTATAAAGATAGAATCTCTATCGGAAATAATCCTATTAAAAACTCTAAACTTTAAGATAATTTCTTCGAATATTAATTTTATTAACCCTATAGAGTCGATTGTTTTTATAATTAAGATATATTATAATATTTTTATATACTTATCTATAACTATAAAAATCGTATTATAAATATATTTATATCGTTTATTTAGAGGTAAATTAATAGTAAAATTTATTATAATTTCCTTCTACGGCCCCGTAGGATATAGTAGAGAATTAATCTCGTTATAAAAACGGTATCGATACACCTTAACCCGCTTGTATATATCGTATATATTAATATATTCTTATATATCGGCCTTAAAAGTACTCTAGAAATATTTTCTAATAAATAACTCCGTTATCTTCTTAATACTAAAATATCCCGTTAATATATTATTATAATATCGTTATAGTAGCTCTTCGCGGACTAATCCTTCTTTAAATATATAAATCTTATTATTATATCTAAAAATGAATATAGAATTTAAAGTTTATACTCTAGCGGAACGCTAGTAATCCGCCTATATAATTTCGGCGATTTTTATTTACGAGAAGGATTTATCCTTTTATAAAGTATAAATTATTTTAATTATTAATAAACTTTTAGCGTTATAAGTCGTTTTATAAAATACTATTAATTTAGTAATAATATATAGAATAAATAATCTATAATCTATAATTCTAGCGATAGAGTTAAGTAGTTTCTTTATTATATTATAATCGATTTAAATAAACGTTTCGCCTAAACTCTTTATAATTTCCTATCTAGGTATTAACTCCTTAGGCCTAAATAAATATACTATTAAAAAATATACCTTTTTTATAATAAATTTTAAAGACCCTAATAACGTAAGTTTTATATATATTAGATTTTATATAATATCTACGGACGTATTACTTAACGCCGGCGAAATATTATCTATATCTAGATTTTCTATATCTACGAATATATTTTATATTATAGTGAAAATAGGGCTTTAACTAGTACCTTCTAAATTTAATAACTTTTATTATAATATAAGTAATATATTATCCAAAAAGTTATCCTAGTTTTTATAATTAAAATAACGCGAGGGGTTATCGGCTAGGTTACTTTTCTTAAAATAATATAAAATTAAGAAATTAAAAGATGGAAATCTTATTACCTAGCGCGCCTAATAGTTATTTAATTACTTAATATTTATAAAACCCTTTAGGTTATTATAATTAGTTAAAGTTTCTATTTTATATAAACTACCCTCGAGGTAGTATTACTATTATTTAAATATTATAATAATTACGAGGAGCTCCTTATTATAAATCTTATATCGAATTTCTAGATCTTATATTTTACGGGACTAGAAGATAACGGGATATTATTTATTATTATTTTATAATTATATTAAAATCGTAACTATAGTAAAATTAGAAGTATTTATTTTAATCCGAATTTTTAATTCTAGATTAAAGTATACTAGAATAAATATATACGAGAATAAATTATAAAGTAGGTAAAATACTTACTCTACCTCTTTAAGTTATTTAAATAGATTAAATTTTTTACTATTTTAACTACTTTTTAATAAACTTATTAATAGACTTATTATTTATAAATAACGATAAATAAATTAATAATAAAAATTAATAAAGTTTAAGAATACTTATATATTATAAAAGAACTTTAGTTTTAATTAGGACTAAATTATATTAATTCTATATTCGTTTATTAATATACTTTCGGTATTTATAATAAACCCTAGAAATTTAATTAACCGAGTAAAGAACTCGTATTTCTTAAAACTCGCGAATAAGGAATATTTTTATAAGCGTTCGAGTATTTATCGTATATAGTTAATATACTCCTCTTTTAAATTTAAATAAATTAGGATATTATCTAGATAAATAATATAAAATATATTTATTAAACCCGTTAACGATTTATTAATATAGGTTTAAAAAATAATAAATATATTCGTTAAACTAAAAAATATTACTATATATTTAAAAAGATTATACTGTGTACGAAATATTATCTTCTATTTATCGCCTTCCTTAATTCTTATTCGATAATAAATATTTTTTAAATTAAATTTCGTAAATTATATAATATTATTTAGGCGATCTAGCGTTTTACTAATTAAAAATAATAAATAATAATTCTTAATAATAATTTTATTAAGACCTCGGTAGTCGATATATAATTATAATTTATTATCCTTTTTTAAAATAAAAAGGATAGGAGTTTTAACGGGGTTTACGGAGTATTTAATTTAACCCTTCGTTAAAGTATCGTCTAGGTATCTCCTTAACTCTATTAATTCTAAATTCGATAAATTATAGAGAGGCCCGTATAACGGGTTACTTTTTATATTAATTATATAATCGCCGCCCTTATATAACGGTAATCGACCTACTTTTTTATCTAAAAAGATATTATTAAAATCTATAAACTCGTTAGGAAACGTAGGCGGTACGATAACGGAACTATTAGAAAATATTATATTAACGGTAGTATCGCTTTTCCTAGTCTTATTTCTATTAATAGGATCTTAATTAAAAGGACTAGCCTTAATATAAATTAATATATATATAATTAACTACGTTTTTAATAATTTCGTAAAATCCTTAAATAATTCTAATATATATATATTTAGCGCGATACCGAACCGGTAGATATATATATTATAATTAATTTAAATTTTTTTCCTTTTTTATAGCTGGTATATTTATAGTAATAAACGAGCCTTTTTTATTAATAAAATAAAAAATATTATTATATTCTTTAATTTATTCTTATAAGTCGGTTAGCCGGTAGATAATATTATAAATATTATAATAATAAATAGATTACCCGTTTATTTATTTAAAAGTCGATAGCGGCTCGCTCTTAAAATACTCTAAGTTATACTACTATATAAATATCTTATTAATAGTATTTATCTCCGCTCCTAGATCTTTATCCATTTTAATATAAATAATTTTTATATCGATATTAATTAGGTTTATAATAACTTCGTTATTAATATTTATACTCGGTCGGGTTTTTATTTCTTTTTATTCCCTCGGGATAAAAACTTCCCCGAGGGTTTATTATTTTTTAACTCGGCGGTATAATCGCCGATATAATTAATAGTCTCTATTTTCTTTTTAGGATATTTATTAAAGTAGTAGCCGAATTTATAATAATTAAAGTATTTAATATCTTTAAGATTTTTATCGCTCGCGCGAGTTATATATATCTTATTTATATTTTTATAATTACTATTATTAGAACTTTATCTCTTTATATTAAATTTATCTTTATTATCTCCGCTTTTTAATTTTTTTTTATACTTTTTTTAAAGTCTTAATTAATTATCCTAATTATTATTTTATATTTTAAAATCCCGATTAAGATTACGTTTATAACGTACTATAAATAATATAAATCCGGTTTATTTAGTAGGAATACTTTAGGCTCGGTTAACTTCTTTTAAAATATCGGGTCTTAAGCGGGTTATTAAATAAATTATCTATTACTCTTTATTATAAAAAGGTAATTCGGTTTTAAAAGTATTAAAATAAATATTAAAATCTTATACTAATTAATTATTTCTCTAGATCGTATATTAATATTTAAAATTTATATTTATAACTCGGTTTAAAGGGTCCTTAATTACGTTAAATAAATAATCTATAAAGAATTTCTATATTAATATATTTATTAAATAGAGTTCTTTATATTTATTTTATAACTTCTTAATTTACCTCTTTAAATAAGGTATTATATATATAATCTTCTTTTTATCTATTCGAAAGTTTATAGATATTAAGCGGAATATAGTCTCTATATTATAAATTTATTCTCGATAGTTTTACGGATTCTTTATATAGAAATTCTATAGTTTTAATAATTATAAATTATCTTAATTTATATTAAAACCGATTTAACTACGACTTATCGTCGGGTCGTTTTCGTCTTCTATATTTAATTTTTAAAGATTATTTTTAATTTCCTTCTCTCCTTTACCTACGATAGTATATCGTAGATTTTCGATATTTTTTTAAATTATAATAATAGAGGCCTTTTTTTCGAGAGCTTTTTATTTACGTTTTAATTTTATAAATTATTAATCTATTATTAAATTTATATTCTTTAATAAATCTTTTATATTTTCGTCTAGAGTATTAGTCCCGTGCGTCTCGCCTTTAAAACGATTATTTCTAGAGAGGTTTTTTATACTTTTAATAGATTACTACCTAAAAAGATTAAAAAAGATTAAATTATTAAGTTATAATACCTAGGGTATTTATAATAATATAAAAGTAAATATAAAACCTTAATAAGAAAATAATCTTTAGATTTAAATAATAAAATTAATTTTTAAAGAGTTAAAGCGAGGGTTTTAAATCTCTTATTTCTAAAAAGGGCTCCGGAGTACCGGAAACTATAATATAATACTATAATATAATTGGCGTAACTACGCCGTATACTCCCTATATAGGATCTATATATTATATTTAGTAGCTACTCTGAAGCTAGTCTTAATATAATATAATACTTCGTTCTCTCCCCTCTTTTAATAACTTTTATAGAAAATAATAAATAACCCTCCTCTTACTATATCTCTTCGATAGAATATATTCTTTATATAATATACTATTACTCTTATTCTTATTAAATAATTTCATATTTTATATTAAATATTATTTAAATTATTTCTATATAATCTAGATAACTTTCTTCGAAAAGATACGATATAAATTATCTTTTAACAATATTAATATTAATATAACTCGTATAGAAATTATCTAGAAGACTATTTAGTCCTATAATAATATTCATTAGAAAATTAAATTAATAATAGTTATTTTATCTCTTATATCTTTTAAAGATATAGGATTTAAAGATTAAAAATAAAATCGAGACGAGTCCTCTCTAAATAGTATTAGAGCGCTAGAGATAAAAGTACCTACAAGTTATTAATAACTAGACTCATTATAGTATTAAATTATATAATTTTCTTTTACGAAGTATATTATAGGTTCGCCTAAAGACTTACCGCCTTTAAAGTTTTAAAATATTCATCGAGCGAGAGGCGAACTAATTTCTATATTATAAATATATTAAATATAAAACTCGCCCCGTTAAAGACTATAATTTAAAAATTATTAAGTTATAGTATTTAGAGTATTTATAATAATATAAAAGTAAATATAAAGTTTTAATAGGAAAATACTCTTTAAGTTTAAATTATAGAATTAATCTCTAAAGAGTTAAAGCGAGGGCTTTAAACTTTTTATTTCTAAAAGAGACTCTAGAGTACCGGAGACTATAATATAATATTATAATATAAATAATATAACTACGCCGTATACTCTTTTTATAAAATTTATATATTATATTTAGTAATTATTATAAGGCTAGTTTTAATATAATATAATAATTATTATCTTTTCTAAGAGTTTCGCCCTCGAAATTAATATATATTAATTTAACGGCTAATATTTTTAAATAAAAAATATTTTAATTAATTCTTTATAAAATTCGTACTTTTTAATTTAAAAGAGAAGTCTAGTTAATAATAAATAAATTAAAATATTAAATATATATTAAATACATTCTTTCTTATTAATAGAGTAGATTAAAATATTATTAAAATATATAATTATCGTTATATCTAGGTATATTTATATAATATTATTAATTAATATTTAGTAGGCTATTAGTATATTAGGAAATCCGAAAGATATTATTAAATATTTATAATAATTATATTTAGTTTTAAAAGTAGTCTTCTACTCTTTATTTATTTTTTATTCGAATTAAATTATATACGCCTTAAAGATTTAATTATACAAAGATTTTTATTATTATAAATTTATTTTATAATTTATTAATATTTAGTAGAGGGTACCGATTCTTTACTATAATATTATTTAATTTTCGATAGTATATATATAACTATAAACTTTTATTCTTTTTTATTATAAAGAGAATTAGAGAATTTATTAATAATTTAAATTCTCGAATAAATCTTTTCTTAAGATCCTCGTCGATATACCCGCGAAGTACTCCGAGTTTTCTTTTTAATAAAGTGTAAATAAATCTAAATATTAGTTATTTATTTAATTTAAATTCGATTTTATAATTTTATAATTAATATTTAAATAATACTTTTTAATTATCTCTTTCTAAAAGAGGTATTTTTATTATTAATATTTTTTAGAGATATTAGGAGGTTCGTTTTTATTTTTAGAAATTTTAATTTATTCGCCCTATTAACCTCTTTAACTAGTATATATCGAATCGGGTCTTTATATAAAATTATCTTTATTCGAAAATAAAGTATTATAGATTTCGACTAAATTATAATTCGACTTCTTATTTATAATTATCTTTTATAAATATATAGATATTATATTAACGACGTCTTTAATATACGGAAATATAAATACTTCTTTTTTTTAATTAATTCTTAAATTATGTTTCTTTAATTAAAGTATTCCTAGAATAATATAATAAATAATTATTTTTATTATATCGAAGGTAAATTCCTTATAATAGCGTTAAATAATAATTAATAGTAGGAATATTTTCTTATCTTTTATTATTAATAGTTTTAACCCGTCGGTTAATTAAAATTTATATTAATTTTTTTTTCCCGAGTTAATAAGTTAGTTACCTAAATTATTATTCGAGATACGAAATTATAAATCGTTTTTGAATTTTCTATTATAATGATTTTATATCCGTTAACTCTTACTAGTATTTATATATATATATCGTATTAAATTAAATATAAATACTATTTTAAAATTAATATATTAATCTCTTTATATTTCTTTTTATTATAAGAGATTATATTTTTCCCGACGAAGATAAAAATTCGTAGTACTCTTTAGACTCGAAATATCTCTCGTATCCTTTAGTTAAATAATAATATTATTCGTTTTAATTATACTTTTTTAATTCTTTATTAGAACCCGTCTAGTTTTATAATTATAATTACTATTCTTTATTATAATTCGAGAAGATTTAGTTTTCCTTTTTCTTAATTATATACTACGAATAATTATTTTTAATATAATTATTTTATTAATTATAATTATATCCTAGTCTTACGATATACCTTCGTTCTTTTAAATTATTATAATAGTATTTATAATATTCGTTTAAATAGATTAACTAGTATATCTCCCCGTATTATAAATAATATTAATTATAGGTATAAATAATTTTAAATAATTATTTTTTCTCTTTTTTCTTTTCTTCGGGTTTCTTTTCTAATATAATAAATTAAATTTTAAAATTATCGAGGTAATTTACTACTTAAAATTATTCTTTAAAATTTATTATATTTTATTTTTATTCTTATCCTTTCTTTAAGTCCTTCTTTAGAGTTTTATTATTATTATTATTTAATTCTTCGAGTTCTCGAATTCTTTAGGCGATCTCTTTTTTAATATCTCTTTATTTCTTTAATAAATTATTAAACCTAGTATCGTTTTATATTAAATCTTTAGAGGATTTAATTATATTATCTAGTATCTCCTTTTTAAATATATTTAATTATTATCGATTTATTATTTTTTTTAAATAATAGTTCCTAGCGATATAACCCGGTTTATTATAATTATAATAATTTATTATTATTTTTCCTTTATATTTTTACTCTTTTTTTAAAATCCTCTCGTAGGTTCTTTTTAAATAAAATCGAGTTCTATTAATATATAATTATATAGATTAAATTTCTTACGCCGGTAATAACTAGTTAAATTATATTTATTATTATAAACTCTTATACGTCTTTATTTATTAATTCCTCCGTTATAGTATTTCTCTATTATACGTTCGTATAATTTATTATTAATTATAATTATTTATTTTATAAAATTATTAAAGTCCTGAATTTCGGTTTTTATTTATATAAATTTATTTTTAATATTATTTTTTAGTCTTTATCGATATATTATTACAAAAATAATATTATTTTAATTTATTAATATTATATAATATTAAAACTACGCCGAGTAATTAAACGTAGATTTTCGCTATATTAAATATTTAATAACACGAACTATTATATTATTTTTATTAGAAAGTTTAAATATATAGCGAATTTTAGTTTTAAACCGAGAGAAATTCTTTATTTAAAACTTTATATCCGAATTATTAATATCGTTTAATTCTATTATATAGTATTTTAAAAATAGTTTAATTTATCTCTACGCGTTATCTTTTATATAGATAATAATAAAGGTCGTTGAATTATTAATTAATATAATACTCTCGTTAAATATAAAAAATAATTAAAGATTAAATAAATTAATCGTTAAACTTTTTAATACTCTTTATAATACTAGTTTAAATAGGAGATTTTAATATAGTCCCTATCTTTTATAATATTATATTTTCTAATATTATTTTAGGTATTTAGAATTAGGGTCTTTATTAATTTTAAAATATTTATTCTAAAAGTATTTAAAGTATTAAAACTCTCTATTTAATATTTTAATAAAATATTAATAAAACCTAGGTTAATATTTTTAAAAAAAAATATTAAGAATTAATAAATAATAAACTTCGTATAAATAAATAAATATAACTAGATAAATTTAAAGAATTTAATTATTAATTTTATAAATATTTATATTTAGAATTTAGAATTAAAAGTTTTAAAGGAGGTTAAATACGAAGTTTCTATTTATTAAAAAAATACGTAATTTATATAAAAAAAGAAAATTATATTATTTATCTACTTATTTATTTATTTCTATATTAAGTAGTTAAATAATTAAATATTTACTTATTTATTAATTTACTAATTATATCGAGTAGTAAATAATCTTTTAACTTATTAAATATATTAAATATATTAAAATCCGGAGAGAACCTTGATCGTAATACTTCGTTTATATATTTATATATATCCGCGGTTTATTATAAATTTATTAATTCTTCTCCTAGAGTTATATATTTAGGGATATAAAATAATTAGTAATATTATAATTCTTAATCCGCTTTTTATAAATAAAGTAAAGTTTATTTTATAAAGAAATTTTAATAAACTATAAATTAGTTAATTTTAATATTTAAAATATATATATAATAATAACTACGGGGTATTGATATTTATAACGATATTATTTTAATAAATATAAAAGAAATATACCTCCGTTAATTAGTCGTAAAATCTTTTTAATATTAGAAAATAATTTTTTTACCTATTTTAAAATTACTATATATATCGTCGATATTATATATAATATCTTTTATAAAGTCCTTTAAAGTCTCTAAATTATACGGGTTAATATTAGAGTAATTCTATATATATTTATTTTATATAAAATAAAGTATTAAATATATAAATCTTTTTAAAAATATATAAAAACCTAGAGTAATAAATTTACTCGTTTTATAAATCTAAAACCCGTATATAATTCTTCTCGATTTTAGATTCAAGGTATTTTTTAATTTTAATATTATTAATAATCTCTTTATTAATATTAGAACTCTTTTTACGATTTTATTAAAAGAAATCTTCTAGAATCTTCTTCTTCGGTATTAATAACGGCGAGAAAAGAAATTTAGAGAGAATAAAAAACGCGAGTAAAGTTTAAAGAAAGAGAAAAAAAAAAGAGATAAAAAGAGAATATAACTCTATTTTACTAGGAGTAAAAGTGTATTATTAAATAATTAATATAATAACGAGAGTATAATAGATAAATAATAAGAAAGAAATTAAAAAATTAAAAATAATAATTAAATCTTTATATAAAATAACGGGGGGAGAGTATAATATAGGTTTTATATTTAGTTTTAAAATTAAAAGAGTTAGTTATAACCCCTCTTTATCCTACTAGGGTTAATTATTTAAAGTTAACGAATATAAATAATTAAGATATATTAAGAGTTATTAAAATAGGATTTAAAGAGAGTAAAAGCGAGTAGTATTTAAATAATAAATACGTAAAAGTAAATAGAGGTAAACGATAAATAACGCGAAAATATATAATAAATAAATAGAGCGGCGGGAGTTAACTAACCTAAATAAATAAATTAATATATTTTAATAAATTACTCTACCCGTATTTATATAAGAACTTTATTAAAATAGAGGTATATTACCGCCTACTATATATTACTATCGCCGTTATAAATTAAATCGTTATAGTTATAAATTTTATATAGTTAGAGTAGATAGTGGTTTAGATACTCGAAGTATATAAAGAGCTAGCGATAGTAACGTCTACGAGGTCATGTTTTAAAGTATTAGAAATACACTAGTCGGCGATTATAGAATTTTAATAACTCGCGTAGTTTCTCTATACTAAATAGTAATTATATAAATATTCTTCTAAAGCTTAGATAATCTAGATTATTACTTATTATATCTAGATACTATAGAGTTCCTAATTTTAAGGCCGTATTTATTCGCTACGTTATCGATACCTAAGTAATTGTAGGCTTTAATAGGAAGATTCGAACATTTAAAAAGTCGAATTCTTGGCGTACGGTGGCCGGCTTGGCTACGGTAGCCATTCTCCAATACTTTAAAACTTGACCTCGTATTTGAACGCGGTACGAGTACTAAAGATCGGAGATAGCCCGTTATCTGTCGATCCCCAAGTAGCTAGCGCCACTTGGGATTTAAACCCAGCTCTCCCTCTCTGTCCTAATCCGTAATATTCATGCATCCATTACATCGTGGGCTTGCAGCGATACGAGGCGCAATCTGCAGGATTGAAGAGCTGGAGCATTGGAACTACTCATACTACGCCACCGTAATACTGTGAGCGGTCGCCCATATATATACGGTGTGTGCCCTTGTTCCCACACCCTCCATGTTCGCTGATTTATCGAACATGTTAGCCATGTCGTCCGCCGGCAGCACCACCCAAACGAAGTGGGCTTTGCTCTGCGCTGTCGTCCTCGTATCCTTTTGGGTCTGGCGACAACCCTTCCATTCCGCCCCACCACTCGCTTCTGGCTTCATTCCGAAGAAGCTCTACGAACCCGAGGCAGTCCACTGTAATGACGATCTTGCGAGTGGGGTCCAGGAGGACTTGGAGTGTGTCAGATACTGTTGTTGCGTAGACTGTTGCTAACAGTACAGCAGAGATCCCAAAGCGCCTTCTGTCCCAGCATTCAAAGAATCGGCGATAGGCCTCCCTTCCGATGCCTACGACCCATATCCCGAATATAATAGCCGTGCGTGGAGAAAGAAGTGGAAGGGTACCCATTCGCCTTGCATGGGCCCACGTGGTGTGGACGTCAATGGCAACGTCGATGATATGCTCTTCGCACACCGATATCAATCAAAAGGTCCCAACCAGATTGCAACAGCGGATGAACATGACGATAATGTTGACGAATTTACTGACTTTCCATCTTATCCAGCTCCAACGCCAATGATTGGATCCTACAATGAGACTGGCCTCCAGTCCGACTTCTGCTTCGACCGACACGCTCGCTACGACCCCTATGGCTACGAAGGGGGGACCTTCAATGGTGAAAAGGAGACATCAACGCGAGCATCAAAGGTGGTATGGGACAATGTGAATTGGGGCGAACTTCAGGAAAACTGTTTCCTGAGGAACGAGGATCGCTACGAACCTTACAACAGGACCGATGCCAGCACCACCTTGTGGTCGCCTTCAAATGAAGATCATGAAGGGGTCGATAAGACTCTATTCTTCCTACCAGATGAGTCCAACAATGTCAAGTCATATTGGCAGTGGCAGGCTAAGCGCAAGGGCTACAAGAAGAGAAATGCTGTTGTACTTCGTACCTGGGATGGCAACGAATGGACAGTCGACACTATGCAATATGTTAGGTCATACATCATGGAATTGGCTCTTCATTCAGGTGCTGAATACGAGGTCATTGTCTTATGCGAGGTCAAGGATCTCGAGAAAAAGATATTCGATGACCCCAAAGCATACAGAGAGGCTCTGGCAACTTCTGTACCGGACGAATTCGTGGACATGACGATACTGTTCAACAGGAGGCTACTCGAGATGTGGTATCCCAAAGTTGGCAAGCACGAGTAAGTTGAACTTATGGAAACCTTGTTTTGCGCATTGCTGATTTGATACAGTCCCCAGAAATCACAGACCAGCCATATGCACCAGCCTATGGAGCTCCTCTCTCTTCTTCGACCCGATATCGATTTCTTCTGGCAGATGGAGCTCGACGTGCGATTCACAGGCCATCACTATCATCACTTTGAAACAATTTCTGCCTGGTCAGCCGCCCAACCCAGAAAATTGCAATGGGAACGAGCCTCGAGGTATTATGTGCCCGCCGTGCACGGCTCCTGGGGGAACTTCTCAAACATGATTGCCAATACCACAAACGGTGGAGGTATCTGGGGCGCTCAGAAAACGAAGGGCATCGAGCCAGTGGGTCCAGAACCGCCCACGCCCTCTCCAGCAGAGGACAACTACGAATGGGGCGTGGGCGAAGAAGCAGACTTCATCGGCCTGTCACCTGTCTTTGATGTTTCGGATGTCAACAAGAGCGGGTTCATGTTCAAGAATACGAAGGATCGATTCCCTGATGGTGACAATACGCCTGCAAGGGCAACCGCTACGACACCGATGATACGCATGTCAAAACGACTGTTGCGTGCTATGCATCACTCACAAGTGACCTTGGGTGTGCACATGTTCCCTGAGATGTTCCCAGAATCCACGACACTGCACCACGGTCTGAAGATGGTCGTATTCCCACTGCCAGTGTACATGGATTATGCAAAGTCCCCGCAATACATTGAAGAGGCATTTAACGCGAACGAGGGAACGACATTACTGGAAACCCCTTACAAGTACAAGGCCGAGTGGCACCGGATGAGTTATTGGCATAGCATGGATCACGTGACGAACTTCCCTGACGAGCTGTACAAGCGATGGCTGGGCTATGTAAGTACTGCTCTTAGATCGTCGTTAATGACCGCATCGAACAAGGACTGACCCCTCACAGAGCGATCATATCGCAGAAAGACTTTGTCTTCCTGGAATCCTGCTTCATCCAGTCAAGGGCGTTTGAATACTTCAGATTCCGACATTCAAAACCTTCGAGCGGTCAATGCTCCAGAGGTCTACCCAAGTTTTCCATACTCATGATCATTCCCTGCTTGATCATGATCGGTCAGTGGGGGTGCGTTTGCCGATTTCGGCGCCTGGGAAGAGGCGCACACAAAGCTTCGAATGAGAAACAACCTCCAATCTCGAAGAGGTACATAGAGTCTGCTGAGAGACCGTGCAAGCGCGAATCTGTCTGATGACTATTGTTTATGTGCTGCTCTTCGGCGGCTGGGGGGGGGGATGAGTTCTTGAGATGTAGGTAAACATTTGCTGGCACTGGCTTTGGCAGTCATAGCGCATGGCGTTCGACGCAATTGGGCAGGCAGTCTGGGATTTGGAGGTATCACTCACCCCTTGGGTTGGCGTTTCGCTTTTGGACATTTTCAGGACGGTTTAGATACCCATGAGTGATGAACAATCAACGTTATGCTTACCTTGAGCCTCAATCACGCAGTCTCAACCACGGTTCAGGCAGAGTTTACATTCTTGCATCACTAGAAGCATTGACCACAAGCAACCGTTGCCGGCCGTTATCAGAAGGATGAGCCATAGGTAATTGTTGGCCGCCGTAGGATACCACGCCAGTAGAGTACAGTATTCAGCTTTTCCGCCTCGACGCAGAAGATTCTGTTTCGAGTCAAGATCTGCCGAAACCACACCGCCAAGAAATCTCGCAAAATCTTTTGAAAAGGGTAACGCCTTTGTGTAGCCTCATGCGCATCTCACATTCAACTAGTCGCACAGTTGTGACTGCGTTCGAAAATATCGGAGCTTTCCGATTCCATGTAGGATTAAGGGTGGTGATAGGTCGATTAGTATTTCTTCATGCAGCTCGATCATGGGCTATGGTGGTGGGTTTGTGTATATTCTCGGGTTTCGCTGTTGAGATGGAGGTCATTCACATCGTGCTCGAACTTATTCACACCTCCTGCTTATCCTACCCTACTTCAAGGCTTGTTTCTACAAAAGAAAAATCGCATTATAGAGACTCAATATATTCACACCCTGCGTACCCCATCATACTTTAAGGATTGTACCATAGATACTTCCCAATAACTCCATTTCAGCGACTTGATCTAAGTGTTTGAATCTTGTCGATTGTCTCTCGAGCGACCTGATACCTACTTGATATCTGGAAAACAAGCAATGGGGATCAATAATTCCGGTTTGACGTCCAAAGCCACATGTCCCTCAATCACCACAGGGCCTCAATATGGTAAATACACCCACACCTCCCACAGAAAATTTCACCAGCTAACATTCTTTTCCCACAGGCGCTGAATAAAATCCTTGGCTCCCTCACCTTCCACGACTTGACCGGAGCTCTCTGCGGTGCTTTCACCGTCGCCACATTCATCATCTCAGGCATCTCACTCCTCCTCCACGCAACCCACTTCAGCAAGCCTGCCGAACAGATAAAGATCATCCGTATTATCGCTCTGATCCCCGTCTTCGCACTCGTCTACTTCCTCGCTGGTGCATTCCTAGACTCGGCAATCTATCTCCAGCCTTGGGCCGATTTCAATGAGTCTATTACTCTCGCTAGCTATTTCTTGTTGCTGGTTCAATTTCTGGCACCCGTGCCTGAGAACCGAGATGCGTTTTTCGATCACTTGGAAGAGAAGAATGGTGGTAGCAGTCTGAAGTGGTATCGTCATACGTGGATTTTTGTGTTCCAGTACATTGTGATCTCATTCGTCGTGGCTGCCGCTACCGATATTACGCAAGCTGCTGGCGTTTATTGTGCGAATGGGCATAGTAGCCATTTCGCTCATATCTGGGTGAGTGATAAACCGAAGGCGAGAAGGTGTGAGGAGATCGCTGATTTGTAAAACAGTTGACCGTCATTCGCTCCATCTCTGTCGTTATGGCCTTCGTTCGATTGTTACGCTTTTACAAGAGATCGAAGGGTGAGCTCAAGCAGTAAGGCGTCGTCTCCAAGCTCGTTGCCATCAAGGGCGTTGTCTTTCTTACCTTCCTCCAACAGGTCAGTAATACTACCCCCTTCATATCAACTCTCTTTGCTAATACATCTCCCTAGATCGTCTTCGTTATCCTCAACTCCACCGGCGCCGTCAAACCATCCACCAAGATGTCTTACAACGATATCTACTACGGCATCCCCTCGATCCTGACCTGCGGCGAAATGGACCTCTTCGCCCTCTTCCACTTCTATGCCTACAGCGCCAACCCTACTTCCTCGCCTCCTCAATGTCATCGAATGAATCCCAGATCAAACCCAGCAACCTTCGTTACCATGGCGGATTCCTCGGCATCAAGGCATTTGCTGCCGCATTGAATCCTTGTGAGATTCTGAGCGGGCTCATCACGATGCTGCGATATATTATGTCTACTCCGCCAGTGCAACGGAACTATGGTGCGGGTACAACCATGGAGCCAATACGCCCTCGCCGTCTGCGGTCGAGTATGGGACTGTGAAGCAGTATACGCCGTCATCTAGGCCGCAGTACTAGTGGGATGCACATAGCCTGGATGGCAATGGGGCTCAATCGTCAGCATTGAGTATACGGGAAGTATTTTTAATCGCCCGAAGCCGGTCGAGCGTCATGCCAAAGTTAGCAGGTGGGATACTAGACTTGATGAACATAGCTTGAAAGAATCTAAGTTTCGCCTGCATGATCCTGAACGATACCAAGTCTTATGTGCTAATCTGCACGTGATACCTACTCCTCGTGCTCAGGATGTAGTTTAGAATCATCGATAGCATGTCTTCATGTACGCGCATTGAACCAGTGACACATACTCCAATTCATAGCTTTTAGTCGGTCGAGTCACTCTGGACCATTAGCTTTTGGCTGCTGTCGTGCTCAAGTAGAGCGTCATCTGGGTCCGCTGAGGCTCCTAGGTGTTTAATTTGGAGTGCTTCGTCCCTCATGTTGCCTCCTCTTTGGCTTCTGCCCGTAGCCTACCTGGGATTTTTGTGTTCCAGAACACACGCAAGATCACATCTTTTGTATGCTTCTCATGGGTCTTTTGTTGTGTACGTAATAGGACATTGAGTGTCCTTCATCCATTGGGTAGACCGCAGTCAAGATAGAGATGCTTTGAGGCAGCGACTGCTGTTGGCCTCTTCGTGTGGGTCACGACGAGCAGATAATCGATGAAGTCCAGAAGCTCTGGAGACACCTTGGGAGGAGTGTTGTCTCGAGCCCTTCATGAAGAGTGCCAACGGTGACAAATGCTCTTTCTGTAGGATAATTCTGATGCGTGAAGCTATTTGTTAATTGGGTTTAGTACATTGAATCGACAGGTGGCTCTATTGGTCCGATTAGCCCCCTCGGCCGTCGTATTGTCGCAAGCCACCAGGCTTCAGTGGAGCCTTCTACAACTTTGCCCTATGGGCCGAATATGATATTGCAACAATTAGTGAGCAAGCTCTATCACCAGCCAAAGATCACCACGAATCTGTCTTTTTTATACTGCAACCCTTTAAGTCCACACGTCTGAAGAAAGCCAGACACCTAAATTTACTATTCGCTGTCAATGTGCCTACGATCGCAGGACCAGAGACTGACGCGCAAGGGCGCTCAACGAAAGGTAGATTGCGGGCATGGAGATGTAAAGTCATCAAAGACGGAGCTGCAAGTTACGAATAGCGCATCAAGTAGGAGAACGTGGTGTTGCTATTAGTATAAGAGTATTTCGGAGCATTGTGTTTATGGTAACAAAGCTACCGAAGAGGCTGATAAAGATAAGCTTACTGCGATTGGGTTTTTTGTCGTGTCCGATACGGACACAGATGAGGAGAATAGTCTTAAGGAGCTCATGGAGCTTGAGATACGGACCAAGAGGAGACTCGTGGCTCAGGAAGTATTTGAATTAGATGACGAGGACGCATGGGAGGATGAGTCTGAGGAGGACAGAGACGAGTCAGAGGATGACGAGTAGAGGCGAGAAAGGCCATAGAAGAAGGACGGAATTGTCCAAGTACTGATTAGTGCTTGGGGGTTTTCATGTACCTTCACTTCGAGTTGATAGGGTTGAAACTTTCTGGCGGACTGATGCGCAAAGCCTCTCTCGACGCTAATACAGTCATTACAATACGTTTGCGTGACTACGCAATCACCGTCAGCTCTGACGACCACCGCGATTCAGGATACGAGTAGGATTGATCACCCAAATCTTTTCCACCTTCACCCATGCAATGGGCTCGAATGAAGACTTATAAGTTGGTCCTTCGATGACTGATTTTGAGCATCGTCTGGAACTTTCTCGACTATCCGCTCCTTTCGTCGGCATGGTGAACAGAGTGTTGGTGAGCTTGATCGATCAGCTGATACATAGATCAACAGCAGCAGAGCTCGTGGCGGTGGCACCTGGCAAGCTGCATACTGACGGCGGCACACCTGTAAATGAGACTGAAGGTCATAGCCATTACGTACTGATGTTGTTGGAGTCAGCGTCCATGCCACCCTGTCTCAAGGGAACGACAGACTTGTGTTTGGCCTGAGTCATCGCCATTTTGAGAAGGCTAATAATGCTGCTCTAATCGGTATGGATCTTCGGGCAGGGCATTGATATGCCTGTATTTGCTTGAATGTTCGCTCCCCTAGCAAGACATGAGGATTTATGTCCTACAAGGCCCGCTGAAGAACGAAGCATCAACATGGTATTCGAGGCGAGGCCAATTACATTGAGGACGAACATGAGCACAGCATTGAAAGTCATCTCGATCTGTGCGATCCATGACAAAAAAAGAATAGGCGTCTCTATTTTCTGGATGCAACAATGGTCGCTATGGCGGTGCAATCGTGTCAGAATTTGAATACGGTATGTGAACGAAGTTTTAGAAGGCGAAATTCTCAGAATTCCGGGTCGAGATTGGCCGGCTTAGGCGAGGCTTAGAAGAGGTCACCCCCTAACCGTCCAAACCCCCTAACCGTCCACTCGTAGGGCTGAGGCCCGTAAACCCTGGAGAAGTGGCCCTAGAACGAGTTGCTCAGGCGACAAGACCAGTCCCCGGAAGATTCCGGCTCTGTACACTGAAGGCGGGCTCTAGGGTGCCCTTTTAGGGGCGTATAGGCTTCAGCCCTACGAGTGGACCGTTAGGGGGTTTGGACGGTTAGGGGGTGACCTCTTCTACAGGCATCCCCCAACTATTTTCGGGGCCGCCCTCTAGACCACGTTTGGGGCTGTTTGATGCAGCGACTCCAACGCCACTCCGCTATGTCATACCTCACGAAAAAACTTCTATCCAACTCCTACTCTTCCACAGTTACGCTGCTATATCCACTCCTCAAAATATAGTATTCTCCTTGCTACTAAGCCCCCACTTGGAAGAATAAGAATTATCAGAACTGTTCAATAAATGATACCATTGTCTCCTCCCCACGTGTGTACGAGTACACACGTGTATGCCATCAAAGGTAGGTGAATGTAGTCAAGACTATGTCGTCTTCTGTTTCATATACGACTATAGTCTTGGATGGCGTGCTCTCTTACTGTCGCAAGTCATCTATAATAAGTGCCGGCTGCTGTTTTCTATAATCCAGAGCTTGCCAGGTGCTTAGTAGGTCTCGACTCTGCTAGCCTTATCAAACTCTCTTTAGTCCTTTCGAGCCTTGCTAAATTTGAATAACCTTCACTCGACCTGTGGAGGTTTGGTACTTGTTCAGTATGCCTTCACAGTCCATGCAAAAGTTCTTGAACATGAAGTGTTCCACCCCCAGCGAGACCCATCCGTAGCAACTCCAACCATTACGGGTACACCTCAGGAGGCCCAACACCTAAAACCCCGATGAGTCTCTTGTACCGACGCTGAGTGCGTCTTGAGCGAAGCTTTGGCAAGTATCGAATCCATCCGAATGCGATTTCGATGGACCCGCAGAATGTTCTGCCACCTCCCAACTCGACGTGCAGTCCATCATCGAACAAGCATAACAGAATAATGCCGCTCAAGAAGTGGCCAATCGTAGTGATCTGGCGCACCGCATCAGGGATTCAGGGTGGCTCTTTCTAACGGTGATACATGCGGCGACGTCCTCAACATCACGCTTCACATGGCCTGGTGGTGGAGCCAGTATGGGAGTGTGTACTCTAGTAACAACGTCAGCTTTGCTAATTGCTTCTACGACATGGTGCCCCACTCTAATGCTTCAAATCGCTCTGACTTGAGTGGGAATGCATACTGTCCATAACCCAATTACGCTGATTTCACCAACGCGGACAACAAAACCTTGGACTTCTATGTGGTATAGAACATATATGACTTCTAGTAGTGGTTAGTTGTGTACTATACAGCAATGTTCGATGGAGGTTTTCTAGCCGGTACCCAAGTCTGGAACACCACGGTTGCATTTGAACATCTCAGTAGCGCAGACGTAAAAGTCGAAGTGCTGCTGGCAGTCTTCACCCTCTCACTAGGACTGATTAGCCCGAGCGGCTGGGCAAGCAAGATACCAGGCGACGCTCCATGGACGAAACAGGCCTCGAATATCTTCTTTTGCAACCAAGTATCCGGTGAGTACCCGGTGAATACCTGTTACGTGCCGCACAACAATCGCCAGGGTTCGCTCACAATTTGACGACGCACCCATGGCATCAGACCAATCCCAGGACAACTAGGACGATATATTACCGCGCTTGGAGACGTTATAAAAGAAGTTGCAGCCAACGTGCCCAACAACCTGACCGCATTCGCAGAATGGCTAGGCGAAGGCTACTTCTTCAACAAGCCGCCCGCCCTCAACGATATGGTAAACAACATCCAAGTAGCTCTAAACACCTACGTACTCTCCCAGATCCTGCAAGAAAACAACATCTTCCTCGCGCGCCAAATAGGAACAGATCCGTATAAACTCCAAACGGACGCTACCGGGAAACTTTTCTCGATCGACCTTGGATGTAAAAACGGCTACAAAAACTACAGCATCTGCGGCGAATGGTGGCACGCTCGCGTAAACAACATCGCCTACACCCTCTACACCATCTACACCAAATCCGACTACTGGGCCAGCTACATCTCCGACCTCGAGACTGTTTTCGGCGAAGGCCTCACAACACCCGACCTCCTCTTCATGGGCTCTCAATACTGTCCACTCGGAAACAACGCCAGCCAAGGCACGGGGCCGGAGTTCAGTCTCTTTAGCGGAGACGGGTCAGCGAGTACGGCTTGTTTGAGCAATTTGCAGGTGTGTGCGTTGAACTTGGAGAACAATTGGCCGGAGTTTTATGAGAGTGATTATGATCAAATGAGCAATTATGATTTGCCGGATTATGGGGCAGATGGCATTGATGTGCCAAAGGGGTATTTAGGGTGGTAATTGTTCAACGGGGCGACTTGTGAATCAGAGGAGGGAATTTGAGTTGTGCTTTCTTCAATGTTGGGATCTCGGCTGGTCTCTGGTTCCTTTCTTTGATTGCAAGTATGACTATACTATGGGGTTGGAAAGGGTATATAGACGCAGAAAACCGTTCTGAAGTCTAGCATCCAATTCGCCAACGAAAAGCATTTTATTTAGCTAGAAGGTTAGATATCGATTTCTATATTTCTAGATGCATGGTTGAGTCCGGATACACTAGCATCAGCACTTCAACCTGTAATCCTCGACAGAACCTTGGGCGTTCGCAGAGATCCGGCAAGTTCACAAACTCATCAGCACCCCTCCTTCCCTCCACGGCCTCGACGTCTGTGTACTTGGTCTTGATCCTTGGGAGGCCGGACTAACGCCTCGGGCATCAGTGATGAGCTCTGTCGTTCTTCTCGTTGCTGGATGTTCAACAACGGTTTTTGCGAGGTCCCAACCAAAAGCCACACGTGTATGCTGATCTAAGAGCGCCTCAGGACGTGCCGAATCTTTGTCTAAGCCTTATATCGAGAAAAAGCAAACGCATGTTTCAATGGTCAGAGCTTGATGGCTGAATTAGCACACGCACTCGCGACTTCGATTTTACAGATATTCAATAACACTCGAGCACGCCGATACCCTACAGAAGCGAAGCTTATGTATTTGGCATAGAAAACGTGAGCTCATTTAATTTTATACGCATAGCGGTATCTTCATTCGCAAGTTGATTTCTGGACGACCCAAAGTAGCCCTCAACTTTCTTTTTCTGTCTCCAATACCTCCAAGAACCCTCCCACGAGGTGCACACTTCCTGTCACAAGGACCATGACTGCCTCATGTTCGCCTCTTGCTATATCCCTACACCAGCCCACAGCCTCCTCAACACTGCCTCTCACCTCCACCTTGGTGTCGCTGTCAATACTCCGCCACGATTCTGCCAGCCCTCTTTGCACTTCTAAGCCTTGCACAGCCGTTGCACTGGTGTTCATGCTCATGAGATCAGGCCTATATCCGGCTTCTTTGAAAGTGACATTGGTACAAAAGACTGCGTGTGTAAATGGGCGCTCCTCTTGCAAAGCAGCTGCAAGTGTGCGGTGGAGAGCTTTAGCCAAGGCGTTGGCATCGCGGGTCTGTTGATTGAAAAGGAGGATGCGTGTGCGCCTGGCACCTGATCCTGTGGTCGATGGGATCTGGGAAGCGAACCATGACCCAGCCACCTCGATGCTCTCAAGCGTATGGCCGCCGTCGATGTACCACGAAATATGCTTTTCATGACGCGTCTCACATCGTCCTGGCCAGCGGACCTGTTCGAGACCTTGAACGAATTCGCGGGGAAGGGCAGACGAGGGAGCAGGCATCGGGTGGCCAAGTGCAATCAAGTGTTGCCGAGCAATGGCGATAGCGAGGCTGGCGTTCATAGCCTGGAAGTCAGCTGCGAGGCCAAGCTTGATTTTTGCGAGCTCTGGGTGGCGGTCAACCAATTCAAGGGAAGTGCCAATTTCCTCAGCACGATTTACAAGGACTTCCAGAGCGCTTTTGGGCTGGGGTACCGTGTAGCAAAGAGCGTTCCTCTTCATTATACCGCCTTTATGCCACGCTATGTCCTCGATCGTGTTGCCAAGCATGGCGGTATGATCGATACCCAGACTTGAGATGCCAGTCACTGTAGGTCGGATAAGGATGTTTGTGCTGTCGTACTCCCCGCCTATGCCGCATTCAATTATGGCTGTGTCGACACCTTCCCGCTTGTACGCGTGATAAGCCATAAGGGTCAAGAAGCGAAAGTAGACTGGTTTTGCAGTAGTATCTGTGGGTTCGCCCTTTGTCCTTGCGGTATCCTCAAGGCGGTCCCAAATCTCGAAGAAGTACTTGGCAAAGGCTTCTTCAGAGAGAGGCTCATTGTTGATCTGTATGCGCTCACGGACGAATCGCAGATGGGGCGATGTATAAAGGCCAATTTTCTTAAATAGTGGCGTTGATTGATTGGCATATGGCAAGTATTGGGTCAAGATTGAAGATATAAACGCGCTTGTTGAGCCTTTGCCCTTGGTTCCAGCAATGTGGATGGCGTTCAGGTCATTGAGATCAGACGGCTGCGTAGTGTCTCAGCGGGTTACCTTTCGGGTCATCGCCGCCAGAAGAGGCTCACACCTCGTATCCTATCCTGCGGCACCATTCAATCATTTCAGGTATGGCATTTTTGTTCATGCTCCGCCCGGATTTGCGGATGGCGTCGACGGTGGCAAAATTGCTTTGCAGTGTATTGAGGGCCCCGACAGCGTCCTGAGCCGCGCTGTCAGCAAGCTGTGTTGCACTGGAATGGTAAAAGCTGACCTACGGCGTAGGAGCGAACCATCATCCCTGCGGTGGTGGAATAGAGTTTTGTATGGTGGAAAGGGAAAGGTTTTGTGACCCATGGTCGGGGCATCAAGGCATCGCTAATTCTTCCTGCAAATAAAGATCGAGAGCTGTATTAATGAATGCCATGAGTTCTAAAAGACTTTGAGAATCAGAGACGTCTTATTCGGATTCCGAGCATTCGGAAGCAAAAAGTAGCCGCGTTTCACGCGCGCTTGATTGATATTTCCAAGTAGTATACTTTTCTCTACAGATCTCTTAAGGATCTTGTTAAGTAACGCAGACTACGGCCCAAATTCTTACCTTAGACTATTTCAAGTGCTCTGAGTCTTACCAACCCTTTACTAAATGAACCAGCTCGTCTACTCCAAGTACGTCGCACATGTGGGCTGCTGTTATCCTTTCCTCCAGCTCTTAACCGGTTCTTAGCTCTCATTCAGGCCGAGGAACGGCACTAAGGGTCCAGGTATTTACAGGTTATGAATCAGCTTTGCCTCAATTTGGTGACCATCTCTGCGTATCTTGTCTGATTGTGAAAGATACATTTCTGGAGCAACAACCAAATCAATCAGCAACAAGTTCGCAAGACTTGCTTGTACTTGATCAGGATGAGAAAGATCGAATTCAAAGGATCGTAAAACGGGAACGTTACGTGCCGCAGCCGTGGGTCGCATGCAAGGTCATGGTACAATACAATATACGGAGTATTGTACTATAAAATCTGTTTCATATAAATCTCGGTGAAGATAGCCGAGCTCGCTAGTCTTATTCCATGAGGATTGGTGGAATGATCGACTGGTGTGCGCTTGCGATGGTGCGACATTTGTGTGCCCCCTGAGGCTCTCCTGAAACGGTTTTGTATCCCATTCCAACAGTCGTTCCTTTGTATCCTGTTCACGCCGCAAGCATTAGAATTATCTCCAGCTGAGAATGTTCGTATTCGCAGGTGCACTGGTAGAGCGTGATAATTGCGACTTTGCCTCAGGTAGAAGAAACTGGTAATCTCAGGACCACACCCTTCACGTGTAGCTACTGATGGTGACAACGATTTCGATACGAACATTCTGTCGAGGCTTCTTCGCACGCTTCGAAAGCTCCGAGTCGCTTCTGCGCGCTCAAGCTCATGCGCAAGAAATCAGACACTTACATATTATCAAAGGCGGAACACCTTGTCACAGGCAAAATGTGTCACAGGCACCATTCGGATTATTCCACTTCTCCTATCGTAGCGTGAATGAACACAGTGGCTCGAGTGGGCCGCCATACGGTGGCAACAAAATCGTTCTTGAGGAGTAGTAAAGCCACCAAAAGTTCTGGACGCTAACCAGGCTACTTGATGCGGGAGTGCCTGTTTCACTCGCGGACTGTGCCCCATAGGGACCTCTGAAGACACCCTTTAGTGGCGCGGAATGTTGGTGACGGCATAGGTAGACTGTTGTCTTTGGCAACCTCCACCACTGTCCGAGCGCTTTCGATTCTTGTTCGTTACTAACAGGTATTGTCATGGGAATCTTTTCTCGGATGTCTCTCACTTTGAAAAGACAATTGGCAAAAGAGAACAGTTTCAGACCTAAGCTTGAACGGTAGTCTTCTGCAACATCTAACATTTATATGAAGGCCTTGCATACAGTGAAGCAACGTGTAGAAACACAAGGCTCGCTAGGCGCAGAATTTTAGAATGAATGAGACTGCAAAGCGAAAGAGCCGGCCGGGTGAGCAAAAAGGGGCGCTAAATGCAGTTGAAAGACTCTAGAGCTTGTTAGTGATCAGAACATGACAGTCGATCCGCAGTATCGTCTTCTCTATTCCTAGTCCCTTGTAGTCTCACTCGCAGACCCATCAGCGGGTTCGACATCCCCGTAATCATGACCGGCCCTGTCCTCAAGTTCCAGTCCTTATCGACCGTATATTTCTTGCCCTGCCATAGCCTTGCCATCACTCCACGCATCTCCATTTACCAATTCAGGTAATTACGAAAAACAATCATCGGTCGAAGAGAATAATCGCCAGAGGCTCGACCTAGAGGGAGATCACGGAACCTAAAGGCAGCTATCAGTGGCCACCGAGCCGAAATAGTAAAGGAATGCAAGGCAAAATATACCACTGCATAGTTTTCGCATCATCCACAGGCAGCCATTGCTTTTTTCTGTAGTCATTAACAGGCCCATTCTCGCCCCGCTGTTGGGTCATTGGGATCGGCTTGCCATCCGCGCTGGTACTGGGAGTTTGAGAGACCGGATGACACGAAGCGCAAGAAGAGATGAAATTGTCGGCTACCGTCATGGCAGAATTAGCAAAAACGCATGATCACGGGTGCCATTATCGACAGGGGCCGTTCAACCTCTCGTTCCATCCCCAGCTAGGTCTCTTACCATGAAGACTCTTCCGTATTTTGGCCGCCCTTGTGTTGATCCAGGACTCGGTCGGCGGCTTTGCGCCCTTGTCGTACGCCCCTTCCGTAGGCAGGGGATCGTTTCCCCACATTAGGCCGACCGGTATGACGCGATCCCATGGCTCTGGTGGAATAGTCTTGTTGGTAGAATTCCTGAGGATGTTCCGTTAGGGATACATCACATCAACATTCCGAGTACTTACATTAACATTGGGTCTTTTGTTGTCTCCATCGTACATGAATGTACCGAAAACCCATCCAATAGGAGCTGGTCGTCTTGGACCGCGAAATCAACTTGCATCAATCGTAAATCCGTTGCAGAATCATTCGCGGTCCTGCAGTGAATGGTGGCGTTGGATCGAGCTTTTGAGCAATAACCTGGTGATAACACTTAGAGAAGTCTGAACAATAAAATCAATGGAGAATTCACAGCACGCAAGAACGGACGTCTTTCAGGGACTGCCTTCTGCGTCCGTTGCATCTGTGAGAAGTAGCTTGTGGAAATTAGATAGACCATCATGCATGGCCGTGAGTTTGGGGGAAGCCTACCTTGAAGACGCAAGTACCTCCGGGAAATTTTTGGTCGATTGACCACTGGGATTGCTTGAATCCCTCCAGACCTGTCCGAATACGGACGCACCTGCTCTAAATATGAACAGATTGACATGTTCCCGGAAAGCACATCCTACCTGTCGAGTTGTAATACCCACAAGCCCAATTCTGTAAGAATCTGTTCTAGATGATAGAAAACCCCTAGGGAGGAGTTGCGGACTCGTAGTCAAGCCATTGATTGGCTCTCAGTCCCTGCCGAGCCATGGGATAGTTCCAGATCTAGTTCTAGTATAAAGTCCCCTGATTGGCTACAACAACAAGCGACACGCATGAAAGTGTCTGTCACACTAGCTGAAAATATGCAATTCAGACGAGCAAAAGTGGTCAAGGATTAGAAACGATAGCAACAGTACTATCAAGTATGGCCTTACTCTTCAGAACTCTATGTGACCCGAGGCGCCCTATGGCAGATTCGAATAACATTCGCATCAAAGTACTGGGGACTCACAGATCTCATCCTGCCAAATAGTGATGTAGTGAATGTTCGGTCTGTTCCATGCACATTGCTCAAATTTCGAGATAGCTATTGGCCCATGAACTCAGTCAGAAACCTTATGCCTTTGCTTTTTCGAGAGACGCAAACACTGCAAAAAACCACAAAAAACACTGGTTCCGAATCCGGGAATCGAACCCGGGGCTGTCCGGGCCGTCAAAGACATGAAAGCGGACGATGTTAACCCCTACACCAATTCGGAGGGTGAGAATGATTTTATTATTTAAATATATAATAAAGACTGGTTGCCTTCCAAATGCTGCGGTATAATTCGAATCCCTGGGACAATGTTCGAGTGTTATTCTTTCGTCGTCTAATCTGCGATACGATGCGTGAGGGGCTTCGTGTTTGGAAAAGTCAATTTTGTGCCCTCCAAGTTCATTACGACCTCTGCGTTCGTCTTGATTCAATCTCTCAAAGTAGACTGAGAGTGACGGGACGTCCCAAAAGTAACGAACATAAGAGCGCCAATCAATGCCTCAGATAATCTCCATAGTCGCAGAGCAGGCCCCAACGCCGACTCCAGGGTAGCTCAATATCCGCAGTATCGAGACAGCTCTTCCACTCTACTAAGGATATTCGCTCTTCGCAAGAGCCGATTACACCTTGACATTCGAGCTATACCACCGCAGCCTTGAAAATCTTCTAACAGTTGCACGCGCCAGCACCCTGGGTACCAGGTGTCTCAGGTCTCAGATCAACCCCTTGCCTCGGGTTCGCCCTCATATTCCTCGCTCCAGCTTGCTCCAAAGGCAACTTTCGTGCGATGGCCGTGAAAAGCTCCCGGACATTCTCTGCCGTCTTCGCCGAGGTCTCAAAGAACAAAAGGCCGGCCTCCCTTGCGTACGCCTCCGCATCTGAAGTCGTGACTGCACGCTTGTCTGGATGTTCCGCCACCAAATCTGCCTTATTGCCTGCAAGAGCAATGATAATGTTCTCGTTTGCTTGTCTCTGTAATTCTTTTACCCAGGCCTTTGCCTTGTCTAATGACGACTACTGTCCTATTAGCTGGCGTCGGATGGATCAGGACTGGATTTCGTACTGCTTGGGTGACATCGTAGACAACAACTGCACAGTTGGCATTTCTGTAATACATGGGAGCGAGAGATTTGTAACGTTCTTGTCCGGCTGTGTCCCATATTTCAAACTTTACAGTGGTGGTGTCGTCGAGGGAGATGGTTTGTGTGAGGAAGGCGGCGCCGATGGTGGATTCTCTATAGTCATCAAATTGATCCTGCGAGAATATTTAGCGTTGGTCTCACGCATGAATTTGCCGCCGCAACAATATTGGCAAGATGCGTGGTACTGACTTTGACAAATCTGAGGACTAAGGAGCTCTAGAGACGGGTTAGCATTCGAGCTCACTGAATTCGCAGGTGTCGAGAGTATTCACCTTTCCGACAGCAGATTCTCCTTGCCTTGATGTTAGTAAAGGAAGTCATGTTAGGAGTCGAGCGACATGATGAACCAACCTAGTAAGACAAGTTTGAATTGAGCAAAGCGAGCTCCTGGCCGGCCGCCAGAGGATACCCGGGAGGTCATGGTTGTCTCGATGTGAACGTAGATACGGAAGCCAGGACAGAGTGGTAGAAGAGGGTTTTCAAGCAGGCGGTAATCGTAGTCGAGAGACAAAGATGGTGAGGTCGGTGGTCTTTTGATGTGCAGGAACCGTTGGTGCCTTGGCGGCATCAAATGACGATACCTGTAGTGCCGTAGGGCTGAATCTTGGCCCAGCTACAACAAGCTCACCTACCTAAGCTTTCTATTCTCCCAAACACTCCGCGGTTGCCCATGGCGGTACGATAGCGCTTTTGTGACCAGTGGACAGAGCAGGTATCGTAGTACTACCGCCAAACCTCCAACACGCGACGGGGGTACGATGATGCGCCACAAGGTCCCATTCCGGGACATTAACGTCCACGCATCGGCGTCTCACTATGCCTTCACGTCGCCTTCCGCAGGGGCAGCTGCAGCGCAAACCTTGGTGGTCGAACGCCCATCGGGGGATCTCAGACTGAACGATGGTCCGCTTTTAGGGGCTAAACGAGTCTCAAGTATTGCGGGCATATTGGGCATGATCAACCTGAGACTAGGTGACGAGCATTCTTTCTGTTGCAATAGAGGTACTACTTACACAGTTAGACAAATACATAATAGTAATAACGAAAGCACAGCCAATGGGTCGTCTGAAAGGTCACATGGTCTACAAGGTCATCGCTACAGAGTTTCTACCACTTCGCGAGCGGGCTCTCCACGACTCTGACGAGGATACCTACCTCACTCTTCTGAAAACGCTTTTGAAGACTGGCCCTATGTACTTCTCATACTCCTTCGACATCACCAACAGCTTCCAACGGCAAGCACAGTCGGATCTCCGTCTACCATTGTGGAGGCGAGCGGATGACCGCTTCTTCTGGAACAAATTCGTTCAGTCAGATCTGATCGACCTCGCAAATGGTGCGACAAGTGCTTCTGGTCTTCGTGGAGGACAGCAGTACGGAGCAGATCCATTCATCCTACCCGTCATGTTTGGAATGCTAAGGATAACGCAAACCCGCATCAAATCAACACCATTGACTTTTACATTAATCACGAGACGATCGAGACATAGGGCAGGGACAAGATATCTCACCCGAGGTATTGACGATCAAGGACATGTTGCAAACTTTAACGAGACAGAGCAGATTGTCGTACTGAATGATGATGATTTTGGCGGCTTAGGAGGTTTCGCCAGCGGAGAAGATATGCAGAACGGCAAGCTGGGAGGAAATGACCGCAACGAAACCCAAGTCATGTCTTACGTACAGACAAGAGGTAGCATACCGGTTTACTGGGCGGAAGTCAATACATTGAAATACACTCCAAGCCTTCAAGTGCGCGGGATCGAGACAGCAGTTGATGCGGCCCGGCAGCATTTCGACGAACAAATAAGACTCTACGGCGACAATTACCTGGTCAATCTGGTCAATCAAAAAGGACGAGAAGATCGCGTGAAAAAGGCATATGAGCAGATGGTGCGAATACTGGTCTCTTCTCCCAATGAAGCAACTCAAGCAGACTACGTGACGGACGAAAAAATACAGGTGGTGGAAGCGAGCCATAGGAATCAGAAATACGACCGGCTGCACTACGTCTACTTTGATTTTCACAACGAAACCAAAGGCTTGAAATGGCATCGTGCGCAGCTACTGCTTGACCAATTGAAACAAGGCTTAGTGAAGGGTCAATACTTTCGTGGAATGAACATGCCTACCGACGTGAACGGTCAGCTTGAGATGCGGAACCAGCAGTCAGCAGTAGTGAGGACGAATTGTATGGATTGCTTGGATCGGACGAATGTTGTGCAAACTATGCTGGCGAGGTGGACGCTGACACGACAGCTGACCGATGTTGGTGTTCTGAAGTCGGAAGAGTCCGCGGATGATGACAAGGCCTTCCAAGACCTTTTTCGAAACATTTGGGCAGACAATGCGGATGTCGTTTCAAGGTCTTACTCGGGCACTGGGGCTTTGAAGACTGACTTCACGAGGACAGGCGAGAGGACGAGAGCAGGCATGGTCCAAGATCTGAACAACTCTATTACTCGCTATGTCAAGAACAATTTTGGAGACGGCCCACGACAGGATGCTTTCGACCTCTTCCTTGGAGCTTACCTACCTTCTACTTCAATCAGTGATACCAACCTCATCTTTAAAGATCGAAGGCCGGCCTTGATCCAAGCTATACCATACTTGCTTGCTGCAAGCTTCTTCTTAGTCATAGTCACCTCATTGACTCGGACTCGAACCGAAACGACTGTTTGGCCTCTGCGTGTATTTTCCTTATTATGGATGATCATTGGGAGTTGGTGCGCGCATTTTATTTGGACCCATGGCATGCTTTATGTGAGTAATCTCCATGTTGCCCGCATGCGGCACATCTAATGTGGCTTGGATAACAGGTAAACTGGCCCAAGCTCAACACGCCTCGTTGGGCTCAAGAAGGCTATCAAGATACTATGAGCAGTGTCTTGAAACACAGAGTGATTGGCAACCTCGTCGCGGGACGCGAGCGCGGCTCTAGCAATGTTCGGCTTGGTCATCTTGAGGAGGGCAAGAAGAGGATTCAATAAATAGAAGCCTTGTGTGCTTGAAATGCATGATCTACCCTACGAAGCTGTCGCCGCGATGCAAACCCTGTTTTGCTTTAGCTACAAAACACGAAGAGCTGTTGTTGGGAACCCAGCAATGCGGCCAAAATCACACGCTTCGTGGACCCCTCAAGTAGTTCTTATAGAAGAGTTTTCGATACTAGATCAGGGACACGGGTTAAAAGGTAAGAAGTCTCCTCAAGTCCCTATTGGGGAGGAGCAAGGTAGAAAGAATATCAAGGCAATTGATGCTACTGTTTCAGATGATTGCAATGTAGAAAGTACTGTAAATAAAGCCCTCCGTAAAGTACCTAAAGTCGCATAGGACCTCCACACTAGTGTGCAAGTTAAATTATCAAACCTTTCCTTGGCAATACTTTCAAGAAATCCCACCACACGATAAAGGTAAAGGCTCTTTCGGATAAAGATTTCTTAGCGCTGTGAAGCCTCCACAGCTGTACGCACAATGGCACCGCACCAGAGGCTTCATTCGTACCACCACCGCCCTAGAAATCGAGACGCTGGTTGAACACCTCTTGCTCAACCCCAACCAGTATCAGCACCTCCAAAAATAAAGTATGGATGAAGCCTCCACTCACTCCCCTTCTGAAGAAGAACTCGAATCATCAGCAGGCTCGGAGACGTTTCAATCCGCGCAACGTCTGCAAGAGCTAGATCACAGAGAAGCAGAAGAGTTGGCCTCGGAGGATGACGAGCTATCTGATGCGCCTAGCATCACAGACGCTACGGGCGTGAAAATGACAAATCTTGGGGGTCGAGGCACCTCTGCCAGCAAGGAAAATGACGCCGCGGAGGCCACAATATACAAGGAAGGCTATAGCGCCCCAGCTGAGGAAACCTCGGCCTCTCCACCTCTCCCATCGCGGCCCAACAAGTATCATGGCCCTGCTTCTACATGGCGCAATTGGACTGCTCCTGAGCGAGATCTCGCAGCAAGCTTGGATCAATTGAGAGCGAAAGAGTTGAACGTTCATCTCTATAATGCGTTCAAATTGAAACGAAGAGCTGGGGACCATCCAGCCCAACAAGACTACGGTGATGAAGAGTATGCTGCAAAGGAGGCTACATGGACTCCACCAAAGGTCTGGACTGCTTGGCCTTTACCACCTGACGTCGTACCAAGGGAAGAAGACGGGAGGCAATGGGAGGAGGAGGAGACTTTCTCCAAGCCTAGTCGTCTTAAGCCCAACAAACCAAGCGAGACTTTGAGAGAGCTTCTGGTGGCTCAAGTGCTTCGAAAGGCTAAGTGGAGGCTTGATGCAAGAGAGTGGGGGGAAGAGGATAAGGTGGCTACCAACTTGGCGCCAGCGATCATGGCGGATGATGAGCGAGCTACGGAGATTCTACGGTCTACGATTCAGCATGTTTTGACGAAGCTGGATGAATTACTCATAGGACTGCACCATGCTAGAAGCGCCTGTTTTTCAATTAACGAGGACACAGAGGAGAGCGATTTGGCGAGTCGAGAAAGGAACCGATTGATGTCGACAGGCAGGGGCCGGAAGAGGAGGCGCAAAATATCCGCGACCAATACTGACTTTTCAGCAAGCTCCAAGATCCTTCTAATGACCGACTCGGATGACCCTATGAGCGGTAAGAGCACTTCAAACTCCAGGCATGGTGCTAAGCGCCCTGGGTCCTACTCACGCAACTCCTCGAAGACACTCCAAAAACGTAAAGTACGTCTCGGTCTACGCGATTGGAGTGATGTTCTTGGCATTGCTTCTGTGACTGGCTGGGATTCGGGAATTGTGGAGAAAGCTGCTGCTCGATGTTCGTCTCTTTTCGGAGAAGGCATGTCATTCAGGACCTTGGAGGAAGCGGAAAGTGAAAGCTACGCGGAAACTACTTATCTACGGGGCGTTTCCACCCCTAGAATTGCGAGAAAGGAGGGGCAGACAGTGAATACGAAAAAGATCGCTCTGATTGGGAATCTGGAGAAGGAGAACGTGACGTCTAATGGAGTGCATGTCGATGGCTTTTTAAGGCCTATTGAGGGGAAGAAGTCGTGGAAATACGGAAGTGAAGGGGGGAAGCGCCGGGGGCGGCCACACAAACCAAAGAAGTGAAGGTGATCTAAGCCAAGCAGAAGTGACATTGGAATCTCAAGTGAAGGACATTGCTTTCACAGCTCGACTTCGCCACCTTGAAAGTTCCCCTCATTCATTCTCACTAAGCTATACCCCTCCACCTCTTTTCTCCCCTCTCTAACCCGTTTTCCTTGACTTTCTTACACCGAAGACAAGCCATCATCTCACCTATCGCTCGCCCAAAACGACCATTGTGTCAGTCAAAACACACCCTTGTTCTTTCTTTGCAAAGCACCTCAAAACCTTTCGAACGAAGTGGGTCGACTCTCAAACCCTCAAAAAACCCCTTCCTCGCCACGCTTCTCAGTCCAAAACCCTTACGGCTCACATTCACCTGACTGTGCAAGCCTCTACGGAAATACCATCTAACCCCTCACATTCTCGGGACTCAAAATTAAGAACCTTACTTCGACGATGACACCGGAGCTTTCTCAACTGTCACGGCCGTGACATTACCTCTCCAGCATCATACATTTTTTCCCACCAAAGTCGAGTAGGCGACCTCTCCTTGCTTGATACTTCAGTCTCTCCGATTCATCAGGTCTATTACTGCAACAATGGCAAGCAGCAGCTACTGGCCCAATCGTGCCCATGTCCCCTCCAGCTATGAGCATCGGGGCACTATTGACCTTGATGAGAATAGTGACGCTGATAGCGATGATACCATACTTGGCGATGAGTACGAGGAGGAGCTCGTGGAAGCATTGCCAGAGGTCCGGCTCAATGTACCAATTCAAGACCCTAAGCTCAAACAGATACCCTTCTTCAAATCTGACAGCGGGCATCTAAAACCTGGTAAGACGGTGGAGCTTCGAGATAAAGACTTTCTTCGGATTACTGCAGTTTTGCAGCACCAGGTCACAACAGAAGTCACGTTGCAAGGGGTTCGATTTCGACGAAACCTGTACTTGAATGGGCTGGTAGAGCGCAAATTGAATGAAGTCACAATGATCCTCGTCTTCAATCAGAACGACCCACGGGATATGCTCACCCAAAGTACCGATGCTATCGGGCTCCATGAAGTCTTGAAGGTGCGTGAGCTAATAAAGACCAATCGACCATTTCCGGCCCTGAGCTTTCGCGAGACAGAACCGAGCATCACGAAATTCGGAGGAACGGACTACACTATGGCATCTGGTCGGCTCGTATGTCGACATAAGCAGCTCTTAATCAGCAAGAATGAAGGCTTCCTGCAAATGTTGCGAGCAATAGAGGCGGATACTGGATGCAGTTGGAGCGACGATCAAATGAGGCGAAGCTTCCGCGGGGAGACGCAGAAGGGTGGTTCTCGTCCAGGTTGGTTAGCTGGTGAGAAAGATTTTGACCGTAATGCACGAGCAAAGTGCAAGAATGTCACTCTACTGCATTTCCAGCGTCACGATTACGTTGATACCAACCAGACCAAACGCTACACCTTTGGCGATGGCTTCTGCGGAGGTGGAGGAGCCTCCTGTGGCGCAAAAGCTGCCGGCTTTTACGTGGACTGGGGTTTCGACTTTAATACTAGTGCTATCGACACCTACAAACGCAACTTTTGGGGCGCTCGATGTGAAAATACCGCGGCACATATTTTTGCAACGATCATCACAGAAGACTTCAAAGTTGATATCCTCCATCTATCACCGCCGTGCCAAACCTTTTCCCCGATACACGTGCATCATGGCAAAGATGATGAGATGAACGAAGCAACCTTCTTTGCGGTTGAAGAAATAATTCGAAAAGTTCAACCTCGCATCGTGACCTTGGAGGAAACCTTTGGGCTCACTGGAACGCCTGAAAAACTTACCTGGTTCTATGCACTTATCCAGGTATTTACAAAACTCGGTTTTAGTGTGCGGTGGAAAGTGTTTGATCTACGTATATTTGGTTTACCCCAGCCCCGGAGGAGGCTATTTGTGATGGCTTCATGGTAAGTCTTTTTTTGCTTCTGTAATGATAATCTGCTGACAACGGTGCTTAGTCCTGGAGAGCCTCTGCCGGACTGGCCTGGGCCCACACACCGTGCAGCAGCTGATCTTCCTCGCACTCCCCATCTCTTACCGTTCTCTAACGTCAACGACGCCATCGGTAATATCCCCCCGGGTTTCCCACTACACAACCCAGACCAGGTCATGAGGCGCGACGCGATTCCATATGACGGCGACCTACCTCTCAAGAATACAATCACTACTCAAGGAATTATGAGCTATCATCCCTCGGGAAAACGAAACTTTACGACACGCGAGCTAGCATGCCTACAGGGGGTTCCATTCGAACACGAATTTGGCCCTTCGGGAACCCGCAAGCAGATTGGGAACATGGTGCCGCCTATTGTAGCAAAGATCTTCTTCGAGCACATCAAGCATGCTTTGCTAAAGGAAGACGGACTGAGATGATCAGCACATGACTCTTGGTATGACGGTGCAATTTGGGGTGGGACAATTTGGGATCACAGCGTGGAGAAAGCGACGGCTGGTGGGAGGGCTACGCCTGGCGCAATGGGCTCTCAGTCCCAAGTCGAAGCGATAGTGATTTAAAAAATCATTACAAGAGATAGCGCCAACTCAGTCATTGACCATGATTGACAATATTAGAATTGTAAACCTAGCAAAAATCTATGGTAATTGATTGCCTTCAATTAGAATTCTCTTGAGTACGAAGTCTATGCTAGAGGCGCCGAAATTCTTAGCTTCCTCGTGCAACACTCAAGTCTCAAGTCTCACCAAACGCTGCTCTGTGCTGGCACTGAATGGGGGAGGGAAGCTTTTCAGCCTCAAGGGAATCAGGGAGAGCAGGGCCATCGATTGCTACCCTATCTTAGCGTGCCGATCTTCCCGCTGAAGCCTTGTCGTCTCAGTCGAACGCCCAATGATTTTTAGGCGCTAGGATAGGGACCTTCCCGGACGGCTCTCATTGACCAAGTAAGGTATTTTGGCGACGGCGTGTGTCGTTCATCGATGCCCGTTATTTTCATCTGATTTCAATTGCTTCTTCCTACACTCAGCCACCTCTTCCTCAGGAATCATCCCTTCCTCCTCCACTCTTCCTCAGCTTTGAGGCATCAGTAGACTTTGCAGCCCTTGGTCCAACCAAAGCAATTATGTCAACAACACATGCTGAGCTTGCGGAGCTCCCAGAGGGGATATTTTCGCTCCTGGATACTGACCTCTACAAGCTGACCATGCAATGTGCGATACTGAAGTATCTCCCAGATGTTCGTGAGTGTTGCTGTCTTTTGAGGCGAAATTCTTGCTTACCATATGCAGAGGTTACCTATGCCTTTACGAACCGGACGCCCGACATGCGATTGAATCGCACAGCCTATCATTGGATTGAGAAACAGATCCGAAGTATGTGTTTCGAATGTCGCATGTCATGTTTAAACTACTGATATTGGTCAATAGAACTAGCGAATGTACAGGTATCTCTCGAAGAGCTTCTGTACCTCCAGAAGACCTGTACCTACTTTAACGATGATTACCTCCGATTCCTCAGCTCTTTCCGGCTGGAACCCTCGAAAGAAGTAAAGGTCGCATGGACACCCATCAAAGATACGGGCAGGGCAGATGATGTTGGAGACATACACCTCGACGTAGGTGGATTATGGTTACACACAATCCTCTACGAGATCCCATTGCTCGCTTTGACTAGCGAAGCCTATTTCAAGTTCTGTGACAAAGACTGGAAACACGATGGGCAAGAAGAGAAAGCATACGACAAGGGTGTTGCGTTGCTGGAGCATGGTTGCATGTTCTCCGAGTTCGGCACACGGCGGAGGAGAGACTACAAGACGCATGACATGGTCATGCAAGGCTTGACCAGGGCTGCGAACACAGCGAAGGAGAAGAAATGGAAGGGAAAGCTGACGGGTACAAGCAACGTTCATTTCGCCATTAAGTACGGCATCCCGCCAGTCGGCACAGTGGCACATGAGTGGTTCATGGGTATTGCGTCTGTGACAAACGACTACGAGCATGCAAATGAGACGGCTTTGAGATACTGGGTTGGCTGCTTTGGCGAAGGAGTGCTGGGTATAGCACTGACAGACACATTCGGCACGGCCACCTTCCTAAAAGCCTTCAAGAAGTCGCTGCCCACAGCAGCGGAAGCAGAGATGAACACTGTGGCCACGCAACTACCCGAAGCAGCGCGTCCTGCACACGCTCAGGCGGATGGCGTCGTCGATGTCAAATCTACAAGGAATTCACCCTTGCTGGATGGTACGACAAACGGAGATAGGCCACGCTCGTATGCGCAGACTTTCACTGGTGTCCGTCAAGACTCTGGAAGCCCTTTGGAGTTTGTCAAATTGATGAAACATTTCTACGAGAGCAAGGGTATTACGGAGAAGAAGACGATAGTATTCTCCGATTCGTTGAATGTGGAGCGCTGCTTTGAATACAAGGAAGCCGCAGAGAACGCCGGTTTCTTACCGACTTTCGGCATTGGCACCTTTCTTACTAGTGAGTATTGACTAGCTGGTCTATTTTGTTCGCAGTAGCTGACCATCTCAGATGATTTTATCCATGTGTCTAATGGAAAAAAGTCGGTCCCCCTCAATATCGTTATCAAGATCTCCTCCGCATCAGGCCGTCATGCAATTAAGATCAGTGACAATGTTGGAAAGAACACTGGGGACGCGGAGACTGTCCAGAAAGTCAAGTCTACACTAGGGTACGTTGAAAAGCAGTGGGCTGCGGGTGATGAGAAGACTCGATGGGGAACCGAAGGGCAGGAAGGTACATAGGCTTCCGTGCAGGAGTGATAGAATCAGCAGGGTCTGAAATGGTTATGCACGGATTGCTCTGGGCCAACGGGACCAACGATTGCATGTGGTTATGACGATACGCATATAGATGGGGATTCGAGAGGCTGCAAAGCCGAATCAAAGGCACCGATATGGCATGCTACCCAAATCTGACCATTGGTTCTCGTGGCGTGAGCCCTACATCTCTCCATTAAAGTTTAAGGTATGAGGCTTCGAAAATGAGCGGATTGACTACCAATCAGAGCAAGCTCAAGGTATCAATAGGTGTACTTCATATCTGAGGTTGCGCTCTTTTCTAGGCTTCAAAATTTGAACCGCCAAGGTACTCCATTACTTTCATGAGGATCCATAAAGGTAAGAACATGAGAACATAGGAAGTCTTAAGAATAGAGAGGCGCTGGGCTGAACAGGCAGACGTAAATGTATCTCCGTTTTAGTACACAACACTGAATGGTCGAAGTAGGCTGTACAAGGCAAGTTCAACATTAAGTCCACAAGCCTCTGCACACGTAAGACCCCTCAGACCACCACTAGCACATAACGAATCAGGATATCTGCACGACTGTTCATGCAAGAAGAGAGGGAGTCTAGCCCGAGTGGGAAAAAGCCGAGCTTAGTAATCCATCGTACCAAACTTTGAGACATGTTGGATACAGCGAGCAACTCACTCACCGTCAAAATTTTCCAGTTCTTCCATTCTCCCATCAGGCATCCATTCGTAGCACCCTTTACTTCATATTATACTTCTTCCAGTCACTTCTATTCCCTCCCTTTATTGTCTTCGAGCTCTCGCTGCGATTCGATTCAAGGTCTGAGGCATTAGGGGCAAGGGTATCCAAGCGCTGCAATGGCTGTAAGCAATATCCCTATGCATTCGAGCCTTTCGCTATCCTCAGACATTTCATGTCAATTCCTGGGCGATGCCAGCTCGCCGGTTCTAGGAGAGCAGAAGCTGACCTCGGTGCCTCTATATCCAGCAGTACGGCGGTTACAGCAATGGAGGTGGAGGCGGTTATGGCCAGAGCAATCCATACGAGCAGACAGGAAATCGCTACGACCAAGAAGCTGGGAATCCATATGCCCAGCAAGCGGCCAACCCTTATGTGCAGCAACCCGGTGCACCAACAGGTGGCTACGGCGGTCGACAGCAACAGGGGGGCTACGGTCAGGCACAGACTGTACATGGAGGTGGCTACAGTAAGCTCAACAAGATTCGTGCCATGCGAGCAGCAAAGTGATGTTTTACAGTTGGGGGGAACGACGTAGAGATGGCACCTATGAACGGTGCGGCACAACGAGATCCCAACGCCATACTGAACGAGTGCCGAGACATTGACCGCGGCATTGACTCTATTCAAAGGAATCTTGAACGTCTTCGTTTCCTTCAGCAACGCGCCATCGATGACCCAGACGCAAGCCAGGGTACACAAACTAACCGGGAGCTCGACTCGTTGAGCTCGGACACAATGACCCTCTACCGAAGCTTTGCTGCACGGATCAAGGCTGTCAAGCAACAAAAAGAGTCAGGAGACCCGAGGAACAAGCCTCAGGTTGGTTTGGTGGACCGCAAGCTGAAGACCGCCATCAATGAATACCAGCAAGTCGATCGAGACTTCAGGCACAAGCTATCAGCGCAGATGGAGAGGCAATACCGCATTGTCCGACCAGAGGCTAGTGATCAGGAGGTCCAAGAGGCTATTCAGGATACATCCAACAATCAAGTATTTAGTCAAGCTGTACGTAGCTCACCGCTTATCGGTTGTTCATATACTAACAAGCCGGGTAGCTACAATCTCAAAATCGACGTGGCCAATCACAATCTGCACTACGCGCTGTCCAAGGTAGACACGAAGCCATTCAGAAAATTGAGCGACAGATGATCGAGCTTGCACAATTATTCCAAGACATGGAAGCCGCAGTTGTTCAACAGGAGCCCGCCATCGAGAACATTGATACCAAGGCCGAAGACACTGTGGTGAATATGAACAAAGGAAACGAGCAACTCGATCAGGCCGTTGTCAAGGCACGATCTGCCAGGAGAAAGAAGTGGATCTGCCTCGGCATAGTCAGTAAGTTGGCAATTTCATCACATTCAGACCTAGAGCCGAGTGTCTCTAATTGCCCACAGTCCTTATTATCCTCATTATCGCCGCTGTCGTGGCCATCGCGGTGGTGGTCACCAACCGTCGTAATCACTAACTGCTTGCAGTCCTCATCATCCTCGTCATCGTGGCCATCGTGGTTATCGTGGTGGAGGTGCTCAAGAAAAAGTGATCGGCCTATTGCTCCAGAGCATTCGTTATCGAGATGGTTTCATTGGCATACTGGCTTCTTTCCTTATCGTCTATCACCCCTGGCCATCGAGCCGTGCTATCTTTTAGCTGGAAGCTACATTTCAAAGGGAGGGTTGGATTGTTGCTTCGCATACCCTTTGTCGCCTCTACTTCGAAAAATTTGCAGGCGTTGTTGTGTATTATCCTACGGGCATATGTAGGATAAAGCGTTGTAATAGAATGGCAAAAAGGGGAGTTTATCAGATCACTTGAACCAAAGGAACAGCCGAGAAGATGCTCGGCATCAGAGGTCCATGTCTTGAATCTAAAGTAGCTGTAGGCGAGCTCATAGAGAGCTTTGATAGATGCACTTCAAAGACCTCAAATGCCTCACATCTGGCTCGAGACCCTTGGTGGACCCTGAATCTGTAGTAGCGGTCCAATCCCGCTGTCAGGAACGCCTACTTCGTATCTCGCGCAGAGAGTCTACACAACCTCATCCTTCTATTGTATTTTCCTATCCCTTTAGCATTCTCGTACATCTTTTACAAAGCGTCCAAGATGTCGCTGCTACGATGGTAGGCTCTCAAACCCCTCTGCCGATATCCAACGAATTTGGGAACGACTATTGACTTGAGCGCCGTGCAGGTACCAGGTGCGACTCGCTCAGCGGCCCCTCCTCACCCAGTCTATCACTACCGCTGTCAGTGCCTCAAACATTATCCCCTACAGCTTCCCGAAGCTCTGACTCTATGATCAGGTCCTTTTTGCAACTGGAGATGTAATGGCACAACAAGCCGTCGAGAAAGTCGGTGTAGAAAAACACAACTTCGCTCGAACAGGACGAATGGCTCTTTACGGCGGTGGTATGCTACCTATTGCCCCGTTCGAAAGCCCCCAAAAAAGGCGAGCAGGCGAGCTGACCGTTCTCCCCCAGTCATATTCGGCCCAGCAGCAACAACCTGGTTCGCCTTCCTCGCACGCCGTATAAACTTCCCCAATCGCCCTAATCTCACAATCGCCGCGCGCGTCCTGACAGACCAGACCGTCTTCGCATCCACAAATCTCTTTTGCTTCTTATCGAGTATGGCGTTGATGGAAGGGACGAGTCCGAAGGATAAGCTACAGGCGAGCTATCGGACGGCGCTAGAGAAGAATTGGATGCTTTGGCCGGCGGTGCAGGCGGTGAATTTCAAATTCGTGCCATTGGAGCATAGAGTGCTTGTTGTGAATGTTGTTAGTTTGGGTGAGTGTAATCAAACACGGGGAGGGAAGGGAGTGAGGGCTTTGTGGATGCTGGCTAATATGTGATTGTAGGGTGGAATTGCTACTTGAGCTACATCAACAGTCAGGGTGGTTCTAGGGAGGCAGCGAAGGACAAGAAATGAGGCGATGACTTTATGATACCCTGCATTGCGTTCTATAGACGTCCAGCGTGTTTGTTTTTTGGCTTGTAGAGCCACATTGCTCGCCATCCGCCTAAATTCAGCGTGGTCTACTACATCAACCCTTCAAATCCTGCATAACGAGTCGCCGTCAATCACCACAGTATCAATTGAACGGCTCCCTCCAATTGCAAGAAGGTAGCAATCTGTCCGTCCCCGTCAATATGATTACGATAATACTCTCGAGTCCCGCTGAGAGGGACTTCTCGGTCGACACTCTCGCTGACAACCTTGTAGGGGATATTAGAGATTGATCGACTGACGGAGAGCCCCAGGTCGTAGTCCAATATACCTTTCCAATTGCTATGGTAACTATCAAGGTCTGCTTCTCGGCCAGATCCCTTCAACTTTGTTCTGTTTTTGCCTTGTGCTGACAATGGCTTGGGAGAAGGTCAAGTTGCTAAGCGACAGCTTCTCGTACAGTCGGCGTTATGGAAATTCTCAAGACAAAACAATATAATTGTCTGTTCTTATTGCTGAAATTGACAGCCTTTTGGATTTCGCGGCTCTTGCAACTTCTGTTTCATAATGCTTCAAGGCTTTTGAGAGTTCAGGGCATGCTTTGTTGGGCTTCGTAGATGGAAGCGGATCCACGAGTGTTTCAAGTGTTTGAGGGCGAAATTGAGTGGGATTGCACTATGTACATGCAAGTAGGTTCATTGTAACGAGTGGTACGCATAGTTATTGTACCCTGGTGATGGAAAAGGCTTAAATTTCGGTGATGTAACGGTCACACTTCTCAATCTCCAAAAATGTCCGACCTAGCTAAATCTTGATCAACGTGTTGATAGCTGGACATAGGAGCGCTTCAAGCAAGTAACACAACGATTGATGCAATGCTTGCAGAGCTATCTAGTTTCCTGGGACTAATCGGAAAGGCCGAGATTCTTCAACAAAGTGAAAGATGGCCTGATGAAATCCCGTATGTCTTGCTTTGATGTCCCTGCCTGCCAGCCACTGCTAACATAGTCTGGAGCCCTCAATAATCTCCGAGATATGTGTTCAAATTCCTCTGCGTCAAGATTCGGATGTGTCTAACACGTCAGCAAGTGGGAGCAGAGAACCTTTCGCGTAGCTCCTTGAGCTATTGCAAGACCATTGATATCTTGGTATAGGTCTTACAGCCTGGTGATTAGGAGCTTGGAAGTACTGGCGCCACCGGTTTCAATCCCAGAAAGGTACTGCCACTTCAGAATCTGTCTCAAGCATATCCGAGATAATCGCCTCAAGTTCTGCAGGAAAATAATTGCCTGTGGACGTTTTCGCTGAAGGCAGTGTGGTATGGACTTACAGTTGAAGTCCATGATAGGCTGAAACATTAGGGCCTTAGAAAGTTCTGCTCGATATTGTCTGAAGGCTTTTACGAGCTCCATGGAAGCGGCCCCATCTTGCTCTGAGGGCGATGCTGACAATAAATCTTAGCGGCGCACTGGGTCTAGAAGTAATGGCGGATACTGGAGTGTCTATGAATGGCATCGCTCGTGGTGTTGGCCAAAAGTGCGGTTCAGGAGTGTTGACGGATAGAGATAGGTCGACACAGACAGAAAACACTGATGGCATTGGCTAATTACTATTCATCAACCGGCTAGAATTGCTGGCATAGTCTCATGGCTCTCCCGAACCAGTCCGAGTCTGTCTAAGATAGCTCAGAACATCCATCCAGTGCCTTCATCAGTCTTGGCTACGTATCAGCCCAACACGGCTATAAGGTGCCTGTTCCGAGCATAGCGATAAGCATAGCCTCGAAACTTTCTCATCATAGAAATGGTCCAGTGTTGAGCGTGGGCTAGGCAATGTCCCTGCTGATACCGGCTCTTTTGGCATTATATCCACACCTTATGCATGGATGACTTATCTCAGCTGGCGCGGCCCCAACAGGGCTGTTCCGAATCATTCGTATGCGCATACGCACTAATCCGAAAGCAAACCCTCGTGTTTCTTTAATTGAGTACCGTCGCTCTACCCCGACCAATGAGTTCAAGCGTACGCTGCATGATGGCTTTCTTGGCGTTTCGATGTAATCCTTCAGCCTTGCAGGTTTGAATTTGCGGCCCTTGTCTTCGCTGTGTCGCAAGTTCGAAACCCCGAGTTTGGGGCAATTTTTCAGTGTAGCATTTTCACAATTCAACGACACCATTCAATGACCAAAAAGAGCCTTTCTTTCCCATTCAACTTTTTGCACATTCTGGGAGCTTGGATGAGCTTTGATATCTCTGAAATCCGCTCTTGCAGATCTTTGCAATATATTCGGGCAGGAGCGAGCACTGACCCGCGCCAGTTTTATAACTCACGCACACAAAATGACCACTCTTGAGTCGACAAATAGGACCTTACCACTCTCGAAATGTAGCGCTAATCATGGCTGCAATTTCTGCCGGTAGGAATCTCTAGCACGCGCGATCTGGTTAGCCAAAAATACATCCTACTGTTGCTAGAACAAGACTAACGTAGGCGTTTCGGGAACGACTTGCTGAACAAGATCCATCTCGTACTGCGATTGAATCTATCTGATCCTTATAGAAATACAGACTGTCATAAAGGAATAGCATTAACCAGGTTTGTCTTTGTTCGACCAGGTCAAAAGAGATCTAGCATCCACAAGAGAGGAAAGCGGGAAGACTTTTGAGATCAGCATATACTCAGCGTCAACAAATCAGATCTCGAGCCTCTTTTCTGGCTGCAGGTGCCACATGCAGCAGGACTGATCTTTCCGATTTAGTCAGTGGCTTGCGACCTCTGGCGGCATAGGGCTGTGATTGGATTGATATTTGCAATTTCCCATCCTGTACTTGGGCCGCAAGATAATGCAAACTCCTCACTCTAAGTTCAATGCACGTTGAGGATGTTGAACAGAGCACGACGGATAAGACAGGTGTTTGGAAATCGATTGATATGATGGTCACCTATGGACAGAGCTGAATAGATATTCTTCGTGGAACAAATCTAGGGATCCAAATTACACCTCGTGTAACAGCTTTGAGCTGTGATAGCGGTCCTTTGGATGCAGCCTCGTTGGCTCTTGGTTATTTGAGCTCAACTTATTTAGTAAAGGGTACAAATCTACCCATCTACGCAAACAAGTTCCGATACGTGCTTCAAATTCCAGGGCTTAGTGAAAGTAGCCTATGCGGGTGGTCCTTGGCTCGATGTTTCCGACAGCTCTCTGTTATCATCTTGGCATTTGACACCACAAGATAAAATCAGGTGCTGAAAGCGAAAGTAGATATCGCGGTCTCTAGCCGAGTCGTAATATTGGTGAGTCGGGTGTGTCTATTCGAGCAGCATGCGCTCGATGATCGATACTCTTACCGCTGGCAAAGCACTGTGGTGTTGGAATACCCTTAGATGTTGGAGTACCGTCAGCTGTATTCATTAGCACCAAAATATCAGAGCGTCTTACATTTGAAGAGGTCGGAGTAAGTCACTGCAACAGTCCGGTGGCTACAGTATAGTAGACTACAGTGTGCACAGCCAATTCTGCTTGCTCCTGCATATCTGTCCATAAGCTACAATCGTCGGTATCAATCAAGTACCAGTAATCAATCCTGCAAAGAGTGGAACCATCGGGTTATACAGCTTTTCGTTAGTATCCAAACGACTACGAGTGAAGGTAACGTATGGTCGGTCTCGGCACATGAAATCTCTTTAGGCTTTGAGTTGTTTGTATTATACCATGGAAGAGAATTGCTAGTTAAGCTAGAATAAAATCGAGTTGTAATATAATTTAATAACAAAATTGTCGGATCCCCCAGTAGGGGAAAAGGAGGAATGAGGTGAACCACTAGTACCTGTGTAGTCATTATTGAACCTTTTCTTTGCCATCTTGCTTGTTTTTACGCAACCTCTTGTGTTAAACAAAGACAGTGTTCCCTTTGCCTTAACTCCTACAAACAAGATTTAGAAATGTATTTTTCATCATGATCTGTTGTAATCCATGTTGGCGGAGGTCTGACTTCTTTCATGAGAGGATTTCACAATGCCATGGAAATCTTGAAGTCTTTAAGAACGGATTTCTGGTCGCGAGGGTGTTTGTCATCCTTCGATAATGAGTATTGGTCTATCTTGTTTGAGATGAAGCTTGGAAAAAGGATGGGGAACGTGGGCCTATTGTAAGATTTAAGGGACAGGCGAAGAAATTGATGCAATGCAGTGGCGCTTCGCTTGTTCCATCGCCGTACAAGCATCAGCGAGGTCTCAAAGATCTACACTGCTGAAAAGGATAACATGTCCAATGATCGGCATTGTGCATTGCATTCAGCCTTGCGTGGAGGCGGCTCGGGCGGGTAGAATGGCTTGGCAAGGTCGGAGCAGCGCCAGAAAACTCCGACCACTTTTCCGAACATACTCTTGTCTCTCAAAACATGACTCACCACACATCATCGAGGACTCGACACTCCTGGCTATCAGTCTCATAAACCTTCGGGCGAGCTGTGCTCTTACCTCAGATCCGTTAACGCATCACCCGCTTCTCAGTCCCGAAGAGAGGCTCAATAGCGTTCACCTTAGTCTCACAACGCTCCTTCTCTCTCCCATCTCCCGCCCCCTCCTTCCTCTTCTCAAGATGGCGACAGTGGACACTGTACCTACAACAATCAAACCAAGCTCACCAGTACCTCTCGATACCATCCCCATCTCACCAGACAAGTCAAATACAGACTCAGCCATGGCCTCAGAGGACAGCTCCAAGACTGCCGCCGATACAGCAAAGACAAGCAACGACTCCGTCACGGTCTTCCACGATTCAGAGAATTTCAACGTCAAGCATCCATTGATGAATGAATGGACGCTATGGTTCACTAAGCCCCCTAGTGGAAAGGTAGGCCGGGCACATATTCAGGCATTTTGCAGGCCGTGAGCTAACACCTTCACGCAGGGTGACAATTGGAATGACCTTCTCAAGGAGGTCGTAACATTCGATTCTGTGGAGGAATTTTGGGGTGTCTACGTGAGTCTACCTCCTCCTCTAAACCACGATGAGCAGTCACGGCTAACCCGCGCTTCGTGTCAGAACAACATCACCCCCACATCCGAGCTCGCCCTTAAGTCTGGTAAAGATGTCGACCATCCCTAGCACGTACGTTGTTGCTGACCAAAACCAGACTACCACCTGTTCAAGCGTGGCGTGCGTCCGGAATGGGAGGACCCGCAGAACAAGCATGGCGGTATGCCCACTCATGTCTCTGCGTCTCATACACTACTGATCCTCACACTGCGTTGCAGGCAAATGGTCATATCAATTCAAGGACAAGCGAAGCGCCCCCATTGATGATTTATGGCTTCACGTCATGCTAGCTGCGATCGGCGAAACCCTCGAGACTAATGCAGACGACGGCGAGGTAATGGGCGTGGTGGTCAACGTTCGCAAGGGCTTCTACCGAATCGGCCTCTGGACAAAGACTGTCGGAAAGAGCGTGCCAGGTGGCGGAGAAGGTGATGTCGCCGGTGGCAAGGGTCGTAGCCCAGAGAAGAGCAAGGATGTGCTACTGGGTCTCGGACGCAAGTTCAAGGATGTGCTGAAGCTCAAAGATGCTGAGGTGGTCGAGTTCTCAGGGCATACCGAGAGCGCACATTCTGGGAGCACAAGGGCGAAGGCAAAGTTCACGGTGTGATGCACCCATCTAGATACGAGGTGTGGCATGATTTGGCGGAGCATGGTGTTTATGATGCATTTGATTAGCTGGCAGGCGGCCATTGAAAAGAGATCTGGGCGCTCTGGCTCCTCTTACGATAGATGAGACCATGCTTAGAAATATGACCTTCCAAAGTAACTTTACAAAGTTGGCTAACCGTGATAGCTTTTCCATAATCCCCAAGGTCTATCTCTACAATGCCGATCAAAGTCCACAATGAGACACGTTCACTGACCATACAGCGGACTATAAAGATTCTTCCGCTTCCGTACGTGAGAAGGAGTTAGATGTGCTGTCCTCCAGCACTACGCTGGATCCGATGGAGGCCTGGAACACCTGATAGAAAGATCTCTGAGAGCTTGTTAAAATCACAACTCGTTATCTCTACCATCTTGATCAATTAGCCTAGGCTGTGCAGAACTATGGTCTTATTCTGGAGAACCGAGGAGATCTGCTTAGATTTGATGCTTAGCAAATGAGGGTCTTGAGGCGTGCTCGACATTCACATCTTTCTACGATGCCAGCACCTGGTGCTACCCTACTGCTATATTGCCTATGTTTCTGCATTTAAGCTTAAGATGGCTCGGACACCAGTACTCCAAAAGCAGCTGCTCTAAGTGTACCCGCTCTAAAACGCAAGACACGGGCTCAACCATTTTTTGTCATCTTGAAATTCAACCGCCCTTTTCATTTCCTATCACTCTTGCCGATTCGGCAAGTGATGTTTTCAAGCAACGGCCTCTGTGCCGATTGGGAACTTTGCGACAACCCCGAAGAAGTGTTGACGGGTCGCTATCGGCTATATGATTTGCGGGGAGTCGACGGATGATATTGGAATGGTCATGGCCTACAGACACGGAGAATGTGAAGGTATTCAAGGAACTGAGGTTTAGACCATTAATGACTTTCTTAAGAACGAAGTCATGGCGATAATCCATGGAATAATTGGAAACACAATGGTTTCACCAGGAAGGAAAGATTCGACGAAGACAGGATGGATATATTCACTGATTCCTGGCGGGATAGGGACGTGTTGATCAAGAAATGATTGGGATTGTCGACTTATATGTTCCAACAAAGACTACGCGTCGTTCCGTATCTTCTACCTCTGATTAGATTGCGCCTGTCTGTATAGTAAACAAAGACGTACCCCATTAAAGGCTGAAGGATGAATATGGTTTGAAGCTCGTGTTTTGTTCTGGTATCGGTGCAGGCTCGTTAAAAGTTGAAGATGATTACAGGAATTGCGTTAGCGTCTATTGCGCGAATGCCTGCCCCTTCCCACCCTCAATTCTTCTCCGTTTTGCCCTCAGCTGCTCAGCCTCCGCGTCCTTTTTGTTGTTACTAAATAGCATCTTGTCCACTAGCTTCCTCTTCTTGCGACCCATCATCATCTTCCTCCGCTCGAGCTCTTCCTCTTCTGCCTTTCTTCCCGCTTTATTCTTCGCGGCTGCGCCTGTTTTGTGCTTCAGAATCCCCTTGAGTGGCGTCCCGTTGGCTTTAGTGGACTCAGAGAATGTCAAGCCTGCAGCTTCAGCTTCCAATTCGCGCTGGTGAAGGGTAGCTTCATCTTCGGGTTCGGAGTCACCGCCGTCGTCGAACCCTGCGAAGGAGGACGTGGCGGAGGTGGCGGATTCGGCGGAGTCAGAGTCGGACTCGCTGCCTGCGATGTCCATGCCGTTATCATCGAGAAGGTCGGTATCTGCCGGAGTAGATTTCGATGCAGGGATGGGAAGGCCGTCCTCAATATCGTCTTCTGGATCATCCTCTTCCTCTTCAAGATCGGCATCAAATTTCTCAGCTTCTTCTGCCTCGCCCTCTCTCTCCTGTTCAGCTAGTGGTGCGGTGGGGTCATAAGCGCCCTTGGTAGGCTTGACCCATGGGCTGAGGTGAGGTGGTAATGTAGTGCCAGGGGCGTAGATGTCCGGTCTCAGGAGCTTGACTTCGTTGATGCAATCCCAGACCCACTGAGGCTGTATATAGGTGCGCCCTGGTATCCTATGCCCAGGCTTTACAAGCTGCGTATTTAGGGTATCCGAATCGGTATCAAAAGTCTGTTCTTCTGGTAGAGCTGCAAGCGGTGGACGATCAACGACTTGGTGTGTAATAGAGGGATCGCTTTCATTGTTCGTGAACGCGCCATCGCCGAGGACGGTATCCCAAGCTATGCGCTTGCAGCCAAAAGCACGAAGGATGAATTCAAGAGGTTGCCGTGGGGTCTCACGAGATAGGAAGAATGTAAAGGGTGCGAAAAGAGAAGCGGCTTCGTTACTGCTAGCTTGTGGCTGCGGTAAAACATCAGCGCCATCTCCGGTGGTCTCGAAATGGTCTATCGCATCGTTGACCTCTTCGTCTTGGAAGTGTTCTGAGGGCTGTTCGGCGTCCCGGTTCGCATCGGGCGTTTCCTCGATGGTAGCGATCTCCTTTTGTATATCCGCGTTGGCCTCTTCTGATCCATTCTCTTGTTGGGGATGGCCGTTGATGTCTCCATTAGCATGAGCTTCAATTCGCACAGGCTCTTCAATGCCTCTTCCCTCAAGTGTAAGCGCACTGAGCTCACCTCCTTGCTCGTCACTCTTTGCATTGAATCTCGGCGGATACACCAAGCCTATCGCAGTATAGAGCCGGTAGTTGACGAAGCCAAGTAGGGTAGTATAGAATTCGACGAAGGTCCCCATGATCCTGAAATCCACATCTCCTGTCACTCTCTGCACGAACTTGTATGGTACAAGCCATAGTATATCCTGCCCCTGTACGGTGGCTTGATAGTATATCCCCTTGATCGAGAGAAAAGATCTTCGCAGCGAGTTTGTTGTGATCAGATAGTGTTGAAACTCCAGGCAAAGCCTTTGGCAAAGCGCAATGGTCTTTGGAGGTACGGTAGAAGTGGCAGGAAGGTTGGCGAATAGCGAAAGCAACGAAAGCGCATCATCGAGATCTCTCAGCGCATCGACGAAGGTAGGATATCTCTCTTTCACGATGTGATCCAGGCTTAGCTTAGGCGCGCCCTTCTGCTCCAACCGCGCTGCATCACCTACTTCGCCTCGTCCAAGTGAACGTGCGATCTTCTTTGCCAATGCTTTGTGGTCGCGAAACTTTGCAAGTAAGGGTTCGTGGAGGAGGTATTGGATGTCTTTGGTGTAGTAGAAGGTGGTGAGATGTGTCGAGCTCTTGCTTGCTTTTCGTTTATTCCTCGGCTCTCTAGGATATATGCCTACAGCGACAATTTTTTAGTGGCTGTTGTCTTTCTAAGGCAGGTCGATGGCCTACCTTTGAAGATGCACAGTCGACGAAAGTCTGGGAGGGATATCTGAAGCTTTCTTACAGCTTGAGTCCTTGTGATGAAGTTCTTCGCCTGACCAGAGGTCCCTTTCTTCTTTATTTTTCCCATAGTTGCTCTCTAAACAAGTGTATATCAACGCTCCCTCGAGTGGGCAGTTGTTGGTAGAAACTTAAAACCTTTTATTCTAGAAGTGCGCGAAATCTTGGCACTCGATGCGCGGTGAAATCCCGCTCCGCGTTGAGCTTCACCAGCTTGCCAGCTTTACTTATGATTTCAATTTGGGTTTTACAGGATTTCATGCAACTAGACCTCAGTTCCAGATAGGAGATTATTGGAAAGATGGTCATCGACCGGCGGAAAGTGCTCCTTTACGGCTCCGCAGCCGCGCTCCGACTGCTACTGTTCTTCGCATTCCCTTCCCTACCAAATCTTCTCACAGGAAGAGTGGAGATATCTACTCCAGTGACCAGTTTTAAGCGATGTGCGTCGTTTGAAAAGTGCGCGTTAGACTAGAGCTGATGCTCAGCAGTACAGGAAGGTCTCTTCCTTTACACACACAATGTCTCACCGTACGATGGCGGCGTCTACCACCAGGTGATTGCATCTACTCAAGAGCATACAAACACAACATCTAATATTGTCTTCGCAGGCGCCTCTACTGCTGCCCCTCTTCGCCCTCATACCACCTTCACTCTTCGCCGCCCTGACAAGTCTCCTATACATTCTACTCGACCTTCTCTGCGCAAGCGCTCTAATACAGATTGCCGAGTCCGGTGAATCTGGCTCCTCGCGACTCTTCACGTCTCCGAGAAGAGCTCTGAAATGGGATAACATAGCAATCGGGGCGGCGTAAGCTCGCGTGCGCCGTCGGGAGTATGTGTGCATGGCTGACGCTTGCTCAGATATCTCTTTAATCCTTTTACCATAGCAACCTGCATTGGCCGACCCACGAGCCTCTTCACCAACTGTGCCATCCTATACTCCATATCAAATACCGTCTCCAGAAAACCGATGAGCTCCATGCTCGCATTGGGACTCGCCTCGTACCTCTCGCTCTACCCTGTTCTGCTACTCCCTCCCATGATCCTCCTTGGCTATGACCGCCTTGCACGAGATAGCGAAACACCGCCTCCCATTGGCACCTTCACGATAAAGTATACGGGCGTTTTCTTTGCAAGCACAGCGTGGTTTCTCTATACATCTTACATCCTCACAGGCGGGTCATGGGAATTCCTGGCTTCGACGTATGGCGTGCATCTGCTTCTACCGGATCTGACTCCCAATGTGGGGCTCTGGTGGTACTTCTTCATAGAAATATTCGACTCATTTCGGGATTTCTTCCTGGGGGTGTTTTGGCTGCATCTGGGAGGCTATGTTGGTGGTCTGTGTGTTCGAGTACGCCACCAGCCGCTGTTCATCATCACGTGTTTGTTGGGCATTTTGGCCATTTTCAAACCTTATCCGAGCATCTCTGATACCTCACTGTACTTTGCTATGCTACCATTATACCGACACATCTTCCCCTGTAAGTTCCCCCACACTCTCAAAACGTCAATGGCATCTCTGAGCTAATGTTGCCCAGTAATGCGCTACACCTTCTTCGCCATGGCCACGGTCTTATACGCGACTCTTCTGGGACCAGCTTTCTACTACCTGTGGGTCTATGCCGGCTCGGGCAACGCAAACTTCTTCTATGCCATCACCCTCGTATGGAGCCTTGGATTGTCGGAGATCGTGGCCGACTCACTGTTCGCGGTACTGAGAGACGAGTGGGAGGTCGAGCGGCCAGAGATGAAGGGCAAGGATATCAGACAGATCTAGAGATCTGTTTGCTGCCAGAAACCAAAGCTCAGCCAAGTCTTTCATCCAGCTTTGCACTTTTTGTTTTTCTCCGAACTAGGCTTGATATCTTTGACTTCTGGCTTCTTGACCTTGGCGACCAACCTCTTCGACAAGATGACATAGTCCGGCTCCTTCACAATTCCATTTCTCAACTTCCTAGCTCGCGGAGAGCACTCATCTTCCTCGTACCCGAGTTTCTCATAGAACATTAAAGCCAGTTTATTGGCCTTGAACGAAGTCAACATAGCCTTCTCCACACCCGACCTTCTCCCGACCTCCTCCATCATCTGCATCAACCTCTTCCCAACCCCCTTGCCTTGTAATGTAGAGGAGAGATGCACCTCGTAGCAATAGACGACCTCATGGCCATCTTCATACGTGAGCATGAACGAAAGGAACCCCCCCACAGACTCGGACTCCACTCCATCTTCCCGCCCTTTGTCTTTTAATAAAATGTAGCGTAGGTCCGGCAGTCTCATCTCTTTCATCTTTTTCGCACGCGACCAGCCTATGCTGGAGTCCTTGTAGTCTTCGGAGCTTGTGGACGCAATGAGGGCGAAGCATGCTTCTATCTGGCTCGGCGAGATTGTAGAGGATGTCTGGAGATCGAGTATGAGTGGGGTGGAGACGCCTTCGTGGGTGTAATTCAGAGTGGAGTCGTATGGGAAGAGTCTGTCGCGGAACGAGGGGAGAGGGAGGGTATTGAGGGTCTCGATGCCGGTGGGTGGGGATGGAGCCATTTCGTGTCCTTAGTGTGGCAGAAACTTGTGAATTCATTCAGTCCGATTACAGTATATCGCTTGACCCGAGTTACTACGAGTACCTTACTAAATACCGCTCCCGTGCTAGAGGGTAAGTAGCGCTACTATATTGCCCAGACCGGCTCGACCGGGTAAAATAAAGGTAAGGTACGGGAAAGCGGTGGAGGCGGTAGCTAAAGGCGCTATAGCGTTAGGTTAAATTGATTTAAGGCTAAAGGGTATAGTTTTAGCTCTTTACTCTAACAGATCTGCGATGAAAAGGCAGTTTTGCAGTCACCTTCCTGAGCTGTAGTGTGTCCCATCCCTAAGCTGTCACGAGCAACTTCTTGATATGAATAATACAATTGAGATGAAATAAGTACAGTCATGCCGCGATCTTCGCATTCGCCTCTCAGTATTAATGAAATTCCACCACTTCTTCACAGTCTTCATATCTTCATGACTTAATCGTCTATAGTCTCGTGCTTGAAGCCTTTTTGAGCCGATTTTGTCCAATAAGATGGTCCTCATGAAGATATCCATGTTGGTAAGCTTTTCCTGACCAATACTTCTCAACCACTGAATCGTTGCCATTGGGCGATCCATCGATGACTCGCTCACAATATGTTTGGCGCCGCATATCTTTTCCATCGTCGCTGTTTCTATGAGGAGTTCATCACTATGATGCGAATTCGCCTGGTGCGCCGATCCCAGAGTCGCGCTATAAAGATTATCGTTCTGAATGCTATCCTAACGTCGGCTCCAGTCAATGACCCAAGACGGAAGCTCGAACGGGTTTTTGTCTTCCTTGCCTGTCGCAAACCGAAGAGGAGCTAAACTACCCATTTTCGGGAACAACTTACTGCTGATTACGCTGTACAGCTGGCAAATAGACGATCTATAATCAGCAGGCGGAGACTGAGCTTTTTTCGTAAGGTCGACAAAGGCGTAGATATGATCATGAGGGTCAGAGGCCTCACGCTGCGTCGAGAGACCATGCACGTTCGACAAACTGAGACCTTCGCGATTGTATCTCTCCAAAGCCATGTCCAGAGATTGTACAACCGGCCTTCAACTTGTCGTAAATATCTCGACATCCAATAATAGGAGCACTCCATTGAACACAGCAGCCTGACAAATGAGTGAAACATTGTTTGACGGCTGCAAGAAATTGCGACAGGACGATTTGGTGGGTACCAACGCGCAAAGTGGCATGAGTCGATAGGATGGCTTCTTGCACAACCCAGACTCGTTTTCACCATGGTCGTGTCAAAATGCCGACGAATAGTGCCATCACCCTGTACCAAATGGGTCGAAGTCTATGTCCATGCCTTACGTGAATTTGAAGAATGGCATCTCATAGAAGTGCTTACTATGAGCTACAAGCTGTAGTAGGTCAGATGTGCCAAGCACGTCCGTATCGATGTCACTTGCAGCCGCTGGAATGAGAGGTTCGGGGGCTGTTGAGTGACCGTCGGAGATGGGGAAATTCTTGAAGGGTGGAATTTTTTTCCGTGACAAGTACCGCGAATCCACAACCTCGTGGTGATCACTGTGGGACTGATGGCGGCCTCCATCTTCGCCCAGGGCACCTCCACAAGACCGTATCTCTTCAACGTCTCCAAAGCCAAATCGGTAATTCTTTAACATTTCGATAGATACCTTCAATCTGACTTGGATGAACGCTCATCAGTATCGCCTTGATTGATACAGATAGCATCCGCCCATAGAAATCGCTGTGTCTCAGGGATCGAAAGGTCTCGGGATGCACCTGATATCTCGTCGCAGAAAACCGGGAGGTGTTCGAGGCCCCGAAGGTACCGAAGAGCAGTGAGGAGATTTTTGGTGAATCATCAAGACAGAGCCATCGACCGAAATCGCGTGGTCGATTATGGGCTCGCCCCACACATAGGATAATGTCTCATACTTTGGCTCCTCGTCAAGCGATACAGTGCGCAAAATGCAACGGAGAGATTCATCGAAGGCGCCGGGATGGATAGTGCAAAGATGGATTTGTCTTTTGGCTAGGCTGAAGCATATCATATAAGTAAAGGGTCGTTTCCTGATAAGTGGACTTCTCCGCTCAATTGTTGAGAATGGTTTGTTTGATGTGCGAGGTTGGCCTCCGCCAGTTTCGGCTCCAGCGCTAATGCCTATCATGCATTAATGCGTTCAGCCTTGTTTATCCCAAGAGTGCCTGCCAAGTCCTGCCCTTAGTGCTCTAGGTACCTTGTCGTATCAATTCGGTCTTAGTCTGTTCCATCGCGCAAACACCCGTACTCTGGCTCTAAGCAATTGTGCGAAAGGTGAGACTAATGTCAATCATTTCATTCCGTACTTTTGTACTCGAAGTAGCTTTGACTTGTTCCAAGCAACTCCCAGTAGCATTAGCACATCTCGTGAAGAGCACTCGGTGCGATTGAGTATATTTTGAAACCATGCAGCAGCCATGAAAAGTGTCTTTGTTTGAGCGGTCACTTCGCGCGGGAAGAACATCGAATAACGGAGTAAGTACCCCGTCAACTCTATACCAAAACAGACTTCGGTCGGATTTGGGCATTGACAAACGTGATCGGTCTCAAAAATGTCGCAGAGTTAGTGCTGCTTTCCACGGACTGCCAATGACTATGGAAAACCGCAAGCACAACCCTCAAGATAAGGAAGATGAAGTGCACAAAAATTGGAGAAGAAAGGGGATGCCAAGGTTCTTGCTAAGTCATCTTTTTTCAACTGGTATGACATACCTCTGTTTACTTTTCTCTTCACACTTGTCTTCGCTTTCATCCATTCCTAGCCATCACTGGTCCATTGATCTACGTACAAATATCGGTTAACCCCCACCAGCAAGCCTATCCCATTCATTCTTTTTCTTACTTACCATGGCGTCCCAAATCCTCAATTCCGAGCCTAATAACCGTCATCCACCATCCTTTCCAAATCGCCCCCCAAGATTCCCGTGCTTTACTGTCTTCCTTCTTTGCCCATTACCGTCAAATATCCGGGCTACTCTGACGCGACATACCAAAACATTATTCCGATACTCAAAGGTCGCGATAAAGATTGGGGGAAAAGTTAGACTACTTTTGGCATTACATGGCTGGCTAGTGCGCTCATTGCTGCCAATGATTGGTATAGGTACCTCACCCAGACACGAGACGGGCCTAGGTTGCAACATGGATTCGAACGACCTGTTATTCGATTGTGAATACTACTTCCATATACCCTCAAACCTGCAATAGGCAATCTGTCCCTCTTTCCAACAATGGCTCTTCCCTCATAATAATCTTCTGCCCGGGTAGCCTCCAGAGGCCTCTGGTGATGCGATCCCAGGCACCAGTGTGCCTCTGGCGCCATCTAACCTGTCTGCTTCTCCGATTCAAAGAGATAAGCAAGCTCATCTACGCCCTCGGAGCGAGCTCGAATGGTTCAATCCAAATGCAATGGACAAATACAATCTAAATCGGAATCTCGGTGGAACGCACCTCATAAACGATACCTCCTACGGTATTGTGATGCGCCCGGCTATTCTACATAGCTTTTGACCACCGTCTGTTCACGATCGTTCGAAAACAAAGCTCAGGGGGTTTATACTTTACTGGACCAACCTATGGACAGAGCACTCGATGCTTGAGGCTAATACTGGATAGATCTCGACTTTTTTATTAGAAAAGCCTGGACTAGTATCGTGTTAGCTTTTTTCGTTCTTTTTCTCTTTTTCTCTTTTTCTTTCGTTAGCTTAGGACGAATAGATGAGCGGATAGAAATAGGCTCAAGAGAAAAGGTCATTCTAGATATCTAGAGAGTACACAGAGAGATTAAATCTTTCTGACAATCTCTCACTGGACACCCAACATTAACATGATCCGTAGTATAATAGCTCGGGAGAGTCAGCGCATTCTGGTTGCCCGCGCACAAATCCAGTCAATAAAAACAATTCAATTCAGAGTACTATCCGCACCGAGCGTGATTAAAGTGTTTAACTATAGCCACCACTGCCGGCGTAAGCAACCGCGTTGTCTATTGTAGCCCTTTTATGCGGTTAATGTTTTTGTATAATGTTAAATGCTACCTGGTTAATAGAATCTTTGCTTTCTTTCAAGTTGGCTAAATGTCCCCCCTATTCGTCTTGATTAAGATAGTAAAACGCTTGCGCCTTATTAACGGTGACACTACACTTTAGGTGTCTTTTGTGCCAGACCTTGGCGCAGCAATCCCGCTGCTTTTGGAGTAGAAAAGTTCTCCTTTTAGGTTGGTATTGTAGGTATTGCTTGGGACAAAGTAAGAAAAGGTGGATATAAGCTTCAGAGTCACGGAGGATGAAGAAGAACGCTTCTTTATTAATTTGCGCTTAAAGCATGCGACAGCCATGACCCAAATTCTCCCAATCTGCTTACAATTCTACACACCTACACCCACAGCCTTGACGCCACGACATAAGATCAAAGGAACCATTCCATGCTATCGCTCCTTCTCTTTACGTCCTTTCCATATTGAGTGTAATCCGAACTTAGAAACTCACAAACATAACACTCATGATTCTCCCGGCATTCAAGTCACTACCTGGCGTGTTAAGCAGCGCGGAATTGACGTTGATGCATGGCCCTGCGGGATCGCGATCCGTGATACGCTCGATCTTCTTATCGGCCGGGCAACCCGTGGCTTGATACGCAAACATCTTGCGCCGATATGCTAAGCCGCGGCCCTTGGCCAGGTATATGGAATTGGTACGGCCGTCGATGTCGATGCAGTCTCCTGCTGGGATATCGACGCTGTGCTCATTCTTGAATGAACCTTTGTCGCCCACTGAACCTGAATCGCCCGAATTGCCGTCGCTGGGTGGGCGAGTTAGCTGTTGGTCTTTTCTCTTGCAAACAAAATTTGGGAAAAGAGCAGGGTTAAAGGAAGAGGAATAGGGCAAGGGGCGAGGAAAAGGTCGAAACCCTTTGAAGGGAAGTGGAATCGTCGAAGACCTACCAGACTGTAGTGGTGAATTGATCGAGTTTGGAGCGGGTCAAACGCTTCTCCAGAGCAGGCGTGGGGTTGGCCAGCGCCGTGGAGGATAGAAGCAGTGAGAGGAGATAGAACGCGGTTGGGAAATACATTTTTGATCGACCTCGTTGGGATGATAAGTTGGAACGCTAGCTTTGGAATACGTCTGAAGCTCGTAGGGTCAAATTGATTTGTGAAGGTGAATGTTTTTGACTTTGGATGTGAGTATGATAGAGGGGAGAATGGAAGATGATTTGACCCTTTATATACACAAATTTTTGACAACCGCTGGATGAAATCGAAAGAATATCATCATACCTCATAAGACCATCTGTTCTCTTTGCCTGGGAATCATCTCTTGCATCATCCTTCTCGCACTGCCTTGTGAAATATGTTTCACCTCACATGTGATCGACTGTCTGAATCATCGTTTTTGCACTGCTTTGAGAAATCCTTTGAATGTGGGGCACACTCGATCCTCGTATTTGTGGTGATGTCTCGTAGATAATCCTTGAGCCATATATTGCAACAAACTTCTGGCACCGCCTTGAGTACTTGGCTTCGATTTCGGCTTGAAATGACCAGGGCACCTTTGATGTCGTGGTAGGAAGCGAACGCTGTACGAGGGTTCGTTTCATCCTTATGTTGTGGTTACTCGGGGGCTATGAATCCTAAGGATCTAGTTGATCAGGGCCTGTAGCAAACCTATCATGACGTAGAGTGTCTTCCTTTGGACCCTCCGTGCTTGGAGAGTTTTTATGTAGATCTTCCGCGTGATAGGGGTCATCGGTGAATTCCGTGCTTGTATCTCACAAGATCAAAGTTGAAACGGAGTGTCAATATGTCACCGGGCAGGACTCGCTTCGTTTAGTCCTTCGCCGTTATTTGAGACGCGATCATGCATAGATTTGGCCCTTTTTTGCAACTACGCCACAGTAGGATGTTGGCTTACTTGGAACTAATCCTACTGGATGTAATTGTGAAACAAAATAGTGCGGAGGGGCCCGGCGTTCAAGCACGGCTGAACGAGCGTCAATTCTAGCTCGATTGTATGAACTTGGCATGACACATTGTTGTTGGGCCGAGATTCATTTCATTCTCAAAATACCTGCACCGCATTCAACACATGCCACGATTCTTTGACTTAAATCTAGCTCGATTGGAAAAGCTGCTTAGCAGATTTCCTGAATAGATACCAATCTAAGCAAGGGTTTTCCCTTTTCCTCCTGGTGGGGGTAGACTACTCAATATTTTGACTGTATTGTCTCGGCCATATGCTCGTGCGAGATCCAGTGCAGTTTTACCCGTCGAGTCAAGCATCTCGGCTCTAGCTCCCCTTTTGAGTAGCAATTCCACCTTATCTGCAAACCCGTTTGCAGCAGCGTAGTGTAATGCCGTGCCCAATTCTAACAGTTCGAAAGTTGTATAGCTTTCATGGTTATGCTCCCACTTCACAGCATTGATGTCTGCCCCATCATCCAAAAGAAACTCCATGACCTCCAAACGCCCTTCTGCTACTGACTCTGCCGCAGTTTGAAGCACGTCATGATGGGATGCACCGTGAGCGTAAAGAAGTTTCACGATAGACAATGGAGCATATCTAGCAGCGAACATGACTGGCGTGAAAGCCGGGTTTATAGCTGGGGCGTTAGGTGATGCTCCATGAGATAGGAACCAGCGAACAAGAGGTTCGTTCTTGACAACATAGCTTTGTAACCAGTAAGTATTTGAGAATGTAATTGATATTGGTACAATTCGTTGTTCGCTTTGGATAGGGAGTATGTATTGTAGTGAAAATAAGGCTATACGTACGCTAGAGCAGGAGGGCTTGAGTGGTAGAGTGGCTGATTAATATTCCAGCCGTGGTCGAATAAAGCCTGAAATATTTCAACGGACATAATGTCCAATGCTCCCACCACCGCATACATTTCTACCTTCAAGCCAAGATCGAGCACGTATACGACAAGCTGGATGTTGGCCTTCTCAATGGCTCCGGACAGGACTAGCTTGAATGGCCACAGGCGTTGCTCATTATCCCCTGAGACCGAGTTGGAACTCGGCTGAAGAGGCCACTGTTCCAATATTTGGCGAATCGTGGGGGTGTCTCCCGAGTCTATACAGGCGGTTAGAGTTTCAGCAATACGTTCGTCCGCTGCGCTGCGATCCAGGGACATTGTATCCGGCATTGTTGGAAGAGGCACTGAGAGTCCGAGAGCAATGTGGTGTATATGGGTATAGATGGTTGAAACCTATTGAAGGATCGATTGGGGAAGGAGGCTGTAGAGCGAATTAAGAGAATAAAGTACTGCTAGAAATGCTGTCTGCCGGCTGACTAATACTTTGAAACAGGGTCCTGCGCAAGCGCCACCAACGCCAATGACATGACGTATCCGGGGGGGCGGGACTGGTCTTGAAACAACAGTCTGTCAGTCGCAGATTTTGAGAAATCTCTGAGCAAATCAATCTTTTCTCGTCGAGGTTGGTGGCTTGAAGGATCGTTTCATTACCGCTAACCGCCAGCCCTACCTGGGCCTTTAGCGCCTATAAGGTAATAAGGTGACCACGCCGTATACTAAGCCCCTCTCACCTGAGCTTTTGGAGGATTGTTAAAGAGCCAAACGCCCTGCGGCAGCGAATGCTGAAACAATAGCCCTGCTAAAACGATCCTTCGAAAAGGATTATCGACCCTGGCCAGCTCGCACACTTGTTTTCTGATACAATCAACTGGTAAATCATGGCTGAAACCCTTCTTCTCACAGAAAGAACTCCTCAAGCCACGAAGGATGATCCAAGACACAGCTCCCAAAAGGAAAAATCCTCCTTGCCCCCAACTTTCATTCATCTGATATTGCACTGCCTGCCGATCCTCTGCGTGCGTATCGAATGCTTTGCGGACTTAACAGCATCTGTCCTTTCTATCAAAATATAAAAGAACAGGATACCTACTGGGAAAACCAAGAATATAATCACAAGAAAAATTACAACAGAAATCAATCCCTACCTCGAGTTCCATAGGAAATCAATCACACAATCACTATGTTCTCCTCGTACTACATTTCGCTTTACATCCTCGTCAGCACTCTAGTTCCCTTGACATTCGGCGACGGCATAGAAGTCCAATTCGGCCATGATCCAGACCTCGATGTTGCTCCAGGCTCCGACAGTCCGAAACTTAGATCCCGGGACTTCGAACCGCTGTTTGCAGACGACCCAGGCGCAGGCGGTAAGCCAAGCTCTGGCGACACAAAACTCGCACACCGAGCCATAGAAGTCCAATTTGCATACGACCCCGAACTTGATAAATCATCCACTGATCCTAAGATTTCATCTCGCGACTTCGAACCGCTGTTTGCAGACGACCCAGGCGTAGGCGGTAAGTCCAGCTCTGGCGACCCAAAACTCATACACCGAGCCATAGAAGTCCAGTTTGCATACGACCCCGAACTTGATAAACCATCCAGCTCTGATCCTAAAATTTCATCTCGCGACTTCAAACCGCTTTTTGCAGATGACCCGGGCCTCGGTGATGCTCACACCCCCGACACTTCCAAGATCCTCCGTCGCGATACTACCTTTCCCCCTGATGTCAAACTCAAAATGGATGACCAGTTACATGACAACGAAAGGTGTGCCGCCCAAGTGCAGAAAAACAAGAAATGGCAACGCTCTTCTGAAATCGACAAGCGCGTTGATACCAGTCCCAAGAGAAAACAACCTGCGAACATTATGTTCGGTGCTGACGCGAACATGTGTCGGATTGTTGATCAAGGAAGGGCTCAATTCCTCCAATGGGGCGCCACGAACATGATCGGAACCGTAGGCCTCTGCGGCTGCACAGCCGTTGCGATCGTAAGCCAGGCTGGCGGCGCCATTGTCGCTCACTGGAGCCCCAACGCGAACAACTATCAACAACAGTGGGACAACCTCTGGCAGCTTTTCGACACTAACCTCCGAGGCCAACCGGCTTATGCGTACATCTTTGGGCCGGAGCATAATGGGGTTCCTCGAGTCCCTCAATTGCCCGATAATATAAGGACTGATATCATGAACAATATGGGGATATCCATTGTTCGAGGGACTTATGAGCAAGGGGATCCGAATGACCCTGCTCAAGGTACTGATGGAACGCTTCTCATCCAGCTGGCACAAGGTGCGCTCTATGTATGGCTTAATAATCGGCGAGTGCATTAATGTAGACTTGGCGCGTGGAGCCCTTTGGACTCCGAGACCGTATTCCATTGGCAGACTACGTCAATCTCAGGGGTTCCCAAGACAGAGCTAACGCAAGGTAGCTGGTACTGAGCTGAATAGGAGGAGTCGAATCTATGGTATCTGATGATAGGCTGGAAGTGGTTGTCCTTTGTTTTGCTCTGTATTTATACGCAATTTGACGCTCTTTGGATATATTGGGGATGCTGTACTTTGATTGGAAACTTCATGAGGTGAATCGCGAAATCATACAAGCGGAACATCGACCGTTGTTCTTGTCGTGCTGTCTAGACCCAACCGAAGTACTGATTCTAATTGAATGAAATGGTTGAAAGCTGTCCGATAGAAGCCTGGTAGTACGCATACTAAAAGGTATAAATATGTCAAGGATTGCAGTTCGCTACCTATCCGTAGGCTAAGGCCATCGACTTCATCGCAGACTCAGACTGCTGGTATCCTCAGATTAGATATATGTAAAGACCACCATTGTGGCATGGATCGGTATTGCTAAGAATTATCATTATCATTAATCGTAGCACCTAACTAAGCCAAGCTTAGTAGTGGCCACCCGAGTGTCGCGACTAGCCGAGTGACGCCTGGTTTTTACCGCAAAAACCAGATATTCTAGTAATTAGTATAGTAACACCACTACGTTCTAGTAAGTTCGAACCTATTTCGATAAGAAACGATAAGGATTCTAATTTTATTCTCATTTACTAGTAGGTTTAATAGTAAGAATTTAGGAAAGTAGTAGTTTTTTAGTACGGGCCATCTTTTAGTTAATCTATAAAATTAATACTAATAAAAAAATCACTTATCGATATATAAATATAGATAGTAGTATATTTTTAGAATTTAAGTTTAGATTTTTAGAAAGATATATTATAAATCGTAGTTAGACTTTTATTCCGTTATTAACGTACTTTACGGTCAGATTTCGACGAGAATTATACTACTTTAATAGAGATTACTTAATAACGAGGGCTTAATACTTATTTATATTTTTTAGGGGTATAAATAATAGTTAATTCTAGGGTCATTTAGATTTTTAAACCTAATCGGTGTATACTCGTCTCACAGTAGCTGTTTATATACAGATTCATGATTTCCGCGACACTCGGCTAGTCGCGACACTCGGGTGGCCACTACTAAGCTTGGCTTAGTTAGGTGCTACGATTAGTCTTGCATACGCTAAATGAGTAAATTAGAGCGATTGGCCAAGTCCATATAACTGGGCATAGTATTCTTTTGAATCCTGTTTAGTGTAATCAATAGAAGTAGAGGGTTCAACACGTAAACGACTGCGTTGCGTGATACTGTAGATGTTATGATTTGAGATACGGTGTCTACTCTTCTTCGGATTACGAGGTGCTTTTGGCGTTGGAAGCTATACAGTCCCTTCTGAAGCCAATCGCAGGCGGCCTGGCCCGGGTTTAGCGTTGGGATAGGAAGGTGATCTGCGCGATAAGCTTAGCGAATCAATGAGGCACACATTGGCTGACAATGGATCGCAGACAGGACCCTTCCGTAACCGTTCGTAGAGCATTCGGCAAGTGTAGCCGATAGCTTTGAACATTATGGACAACGCGTAGGACAACGCGTAGGAATTGATCAACAATGCATGTATCATGGGAATGAAGACTTGCGTATACATCGAAAAATTGGCTTAGCTTACAGGCATCCCCAATTGACCGTGTCTGCTGACGTGATTTACCTACGCTGGTTGAAATTCTTTCAGTCAAGCGTCTTGCCCATCCCGTGAGGGTCCTCAAATTTCTTAATTGGTGCACTGTCCGATGCTACTGCTGTCTCCACCCCAATCCGGCTACGATCCCGTGAGAGCTGTTGCAAAGTAGCATCAGAAATCTGTCCCAGCCACTGCGTTGGACCTAGCTGTGGCAGTCACTTGTCTAGCTGAGATCAAGTCTCCGAGAGTTGCGACGATCACTTGATGGGCATCCTGAGCCGCGGAGACGTCTTCGAATACATTGGTACGGACGCTGTCGACTTGCTCAGATGCCTGGACGCAGACTGCTAAGCACTGTTTGATGCTCTTCATTTCCGCTTTCAGTTGCAGCGTGGGCTCCATTTGTCAGATTCAGTCTTCGAGGCTCTACTCTGATCATATTCTTCGAGCATGATCAGAGACCTGGCACGCTCTCAAAGCATAGCTATAAAAAAAGTCAGCGTCAGACCGCAGTTGGGCATCAACCCCAAGGAACGTTGAAGCAAGCAATAGGTGCCTACCTGGGCTCCCGCCTTCGAAACAGGTACATGACAGCATGAATCTCCTGATATTGAGAAAGATTCCTCTGATGAAATTTCTGATCTAGATTGCCATGTGCTCCGAATCTCTACGATACCTCTCATACTCTGAGATCACTCCATACTCGCCCTTACGTCTCCGCAGCCTCTGCCATACAGTACCCGCTCGTAACAGGCTTCCTTTATCAATTCGATATTCACAGCAGTAGCACGGGAAACGAAACCGAGAATCCACATGGTACACGATTCAACCCTGTGATAGCGAGCTGGCACTTCCGCCTTGGTAGAGGGCCAGTGCCGGGCTCCAGTGCTTGGAAAAAGCAGTCTTGAGGGTGGAGAACACGATCCTGGACGTGGGCAGTTCAAGCGAGGACTGAGTTCCCAGTGTCGGTGTCTATCTTGAGTGTCGAGCTTCAAAAGTATACATGCAGGGCCTGATGTCCAAACGACTGATCCGATCATCATGCCTGATCCAGAGACTGCGCCAGGCACATAGCGTAGTACCTGCCCTTAAGCCGCTGTAACTCCTCATGCGTGCCAATTTCTGCGATCTTGCCATCTTGCATAACGAAAATGACATCCGCATGCCGAATAGTGCTGAGCCGATGTGCGACGGCGATCGTTGTCCGACTCAATGCCGCTTCGTCCAGCGCTTTTTGCACAATGCGTTCACTCTGGGTATCCAGCGCAGAAGTCGCTTCGTCAAGCAACAACAAGCGTGGCTTCCGAATCAGCGCCCTAGCAACTGCGATGCGTTGTCTCTGTCCGCCGGAAAATTGGAGACCCTTCGAGCCGCAAGGCGTATTCAGACCTTCAGGCAACGAGGACACAAAGTCCAGAGCGTTGGCCTGGCGACAAGCTTCGTGCACTTCCTCTTCAGGAGGCTCGTACTCCAGACCAATTGCGATGTTCTCGCGGACAGAGCCAAGATATAAAGGCGGTTCTTGCTGCACCAGGGACGTGTAGCGACGGTAGGCATATGGAGACATGAGCGAGATGTCGTCTCCGTGCAATGTGATGCGGCCAGACGTTGGGTCGTAGAAGCGTTCCAGGAGTGAGATGATTGTGCTCTTGCCGCAACCGGAGGGTCCGACGACCGCAGCGTGCGTTCCAGGTTCGATCTTCATCGAAATCCCTCGCAACACTTTCGCAGCGTCCCGCTGCTTGTACCGAAATTCGATGTTCTCAACGCCAATGAGCCCGTCTCCGGACGGCTTTCTGTCTCGGTTTTCATCGGTTTCGCGTATATCGGCTCTGATAGTCCGAAGCCAGAGAATGTAATTTGCAGCGACTTTGGCCTTGGTGATTGAAGTTGTGTACGAGAAGAACTGCGCAGTGCCCTGACCTCCGAAGACAACCGCAATGAAGATGACGAAGAACTGTGTTGTGGTATACTCTCCACTTGCGATCAGCCGGGATCCGTACCAGAAGCCAAGGCCCATGACGAGGAAGTCCATTGATTGCGAAAGCGCATAGGGTATGAGCGTCACTACCAGACCCGGAATCACCTTGGCCACAATGTTTCCCAGAGCCTCATCGTACTCACGTAGAATCGGTGCCTCTAGAGTCAAGGAGCTGATGGTCCTAATTGAGGTGACAGCTTCGGTGGCCAAGCCAGCGCTGCTTGCAAATCGCTCCTCTGTCGAAGCTTCGAGCTTTTGATCGAGCCGGATGCGGGTGTATCCAGCGGCAATGAGGAGAGAAAATCCGCCAAAGACGATGACAAGGCCTAGCTTCCAGCCGAACGCGATACCGAGAGCACTGCTGGACACAATGTTGACCAGGACGTTTAGGATAAGGCCGAGGTTCTGGGACATCAATTCCTGTAGCGATGTCGGCACGGACGATAGCTTAGAGGTCACGGATCCCGAAGAGTTCTCGGGACGATCGAAGAAGTCCTGGTCAAAGTATACCATACGTTCAATCATCTCGCGACGAACGCGATGGGTAATCGCTTGGCCGATTGTATTGCAGGCCCATCCAATGCTGAAATATCCAAAGAGGTTTGCAATCGCCAGCACGAAGAACATGAGGGCGTAAAAATCGGCCTGGTCCTTTGCTTCCGAGCCCTGTAACGTGAAGACGTTGATAAGACGGGAGAAGATGATCGCTTGTGCCGGGTACGTGCCACCGCCAATCAGGCATCCGAAGACGATGACCAGGTACCATAAGTATAAGTCTGGATGTTCTTTTAGCATGATCCAAATGCATTTTCCGAGCGAGTATCCAACAGTTCCAGCAGAAAGGTGCTCAACTTCGCGCTCCAAATCCTTCGGCAGGGCCTCGGACTGCGTTCGTTGGAATGTGAGGGGTCGGTCGAGTGCTTCCTTGACATCGTCTCCCTCTTCCGACCCTTTACCAAACTCTGGTTCTCCAGCCTCGGCGCCTAGATCTTGTGCGCGCACCATAGCGGCGTATAGGCCGTCGTGCTCGAGGAGTTCGCTATGGGTCCCTTGCTCGATGATCTTTCCGCTCGTCATCACAGCAATGTTGTCAGCCGCCATGACCGTAGCGAGCTTGTGCGCAATAATGAGAGTCGTCTTGTTGGCCGACACACGGTGGAGAGCATCCTGGACAACTCTCTCTGCACGGGGATCGAGTGCACTGGTTGCTTCGTCGAGCAGTAGGACTTTCGGATCCGAGATAATGCTCCTGGCGACGGCAACCCTCTGCCGCTGCCCGCCGCTCAACATGCTCGCTCTCTCGCCGACTTGTGTGTTGTACCCCTCGGGCAGTCTTTCGATGAAGTCATGCGCGTTGCTGGCCATACACGCTTCTTGTACCAGCTCCATTTGCGCCTCCTCAGAGAGATTCTGTTGCTCGCCAACGAAACCTTTGGCGACATTCTGGAAGATTGTGCCTTGGAAGAGGATAGGCTCCTGCTGAACGAGTCTAAAATTGCTTCGCAACCATTTCGTGTTATACTCGGCAATATCGTGGCCATCCACGAGGATCTGACCTGAAACGGGCTGATACCATCTTTCCAGTAAGCCAACCAAGGTCGACTTGCCGCAGCCGCTGGGTCCGACCAGAGCGGTCGTTTTGCCAGCCGGTAGAGACAAGTCCAAGCCTTGAAGCACTTGCGCCGTGGGCCGCGTTGGGTATGCGAAGCGCAAGTCACGAATATGAATTTCTCCTGTGAAGGAAGTGGGTTGCATGCCCTCGGGAGAGAGCGGATCGAGTAAAGATGGTTTGTCGATAATGGAGAAGAGCTCGGAGGCAGCAGACGAAGCATTCGTGATGGATTGGAGCTGTGGCGCGACCAGCATAACGGAAGTAGCACCAAGCGTCACGCTGAGGACGACTGTAAAGACCGTTCCGACGTTGTCAATTTCTCCGCCTTGGAACAATCGAAAGCCTTCCCAGAAGGCTAGCGCAGTCCCTGACATGACCAAGAACGTTTGAGCGGAGAAGAGGATGCCAAAGAGGAGCGACTTCTTATTGCCTTCCTTATGGGCTGTTTGTAAGTATTCATCGTACCTGTTCACAATCTTTTGCT